>Ga0256901_1000559_pt1 | contig 20838 bp, 20 predicted proteins | sample MC6MC0689MT_FD_190200 | JGI IMG/M metagenome (GOLD analysis project Ga0256901, IMG submission 190200) | Metatranscriptome of enriched soil aggregate microbial communities from Iowa State University, Ames, United States - MC6-MC0689-MT... | ecosystem: Environmental > Terrestrial > Soil >... | reverse complement strand
GTCAGCGGCCTCAACACCGAGGTCGGCCAGCTGCAGGGTCTCCAGCGGCTTGGCCTTGGCCTTCATGATGTCCGGCAGCTTGATGAAGCGCGGCTCGTTCAGGCGCAGGTCGGTGGTGATGACGGCCGGCAGGTCGACTTCCAGCGTTTCCAGGCCGGCATCGACCTCACGGGTGACCGTGGCCTTGCCATCAGCGATCTCGACCTTGGAGGCAAAGGTGGCCTGTGGGCGTGCCCACAGCGTGGCCAACATCTGGCCGGTCTGGTTGGCGTCGTCGTCGATGGCCTGCTTGCCAAGGATGACCAGGTCAGGCTGCTCCTTCTCCACCAGCTTCAGCAGGGTACGGGCGGCAGTCAGCGGCTGGATGGCCTGGTCGGTGACCACGTGGATGGCGCGGTTGGCGCCCATGGCCAGGCCATTGCGCAGGTGTGCCTGGGCGTCGGCCGGGGCGATGGTGGCCACGACCACTTCCGTGGCGATGCCCTTGTCGCGCAGGCGCAGGGCTTCTTCCAGGGCGATCTCATCGAACGGGTTGGGCGAGAGCTTGACGCCATCGGTTACCACGCCGGAACCATCCGGCTTGACCTGAATGCGGACGTTGTAGTCCACCACGCGCTTGTACGCGACGAGGATTTTCATGTGCTGCGGGATCCTTCGGTTGCTGATGGGGCCGGTGTGGGCCGGAAACGGATTTTTCCCGATTCTAGCCGGGTTGCAGCTTCCATGCGAAGGCGTATGGTCGACGGTATGGCTTTTTTATTGGCCGGGCAAAAAGCCGCTGCGGGCTCGCGCGTGTCAACGCCTCGCACGGTCAGCGTATATCCTTGCGCCCATCATGTGGTCTGGCGGCCGCAACAACAGGAGATCCATCGCGTGCCTACGTGGTTTGTTACTGGCGGCGCCGGCTTCATCGGCGGCAATTTCGTATTGGACGCGGTGGCCCGTGGCATCCGCATCATCAACCTTGATGCGCTTACCTACGCAGGCAACCCGCAGACGTTGGCAAGCCTGCAGGGCAACCCTGCGCATGTGTTCGTGCAGGGGGACATCGGTGACCGCAGCCTGGTGGCGCGGCTGCTGCAGGAACACCAACCCGATGCGGTGCTGAACTTCGCCGCGGAAAGCCATGTGGATCGTTCGATCGACGGGCCGGGCGCATTCATCCAGACCAATGTCGTGGGCACGCTGGCACTGCTGGAAGCGGTACGTGATCACTGGAAGGCTTTGGCGCCCGCGAAGGCCGCGGATTTCCGCTTCCTGCATGTCTCCACCGACGAGGTGTACGGCACCCTCGGTGCAACCGGCAAATTCAGCGAGACCACGCCGTATGCGCCCAATTCGCCGTATTCGGCGTCCAAGGCGGCGTCCGATCACCTGGTGCGCGCCTTCCACCACACCTACGGGTTGCCGGTGTTGACCACCAACTGCTCCAACAACTACGGCCCCTACCACTTCCCGGAAAAGCTCATTCCGCTGGTCATCGCCAAGGCCTTGGCCGGTGAAGACCTGCCGGTATATGGCGATGGCCGCCAGGTCCGCGACTGGTTGTTCGTCACCGACCATTGCGAGGCGATCCGTACCGTGCTGGCGCAGGGCCGGGTAGGGGAGACCTATAACGTCGGCGGCAATGCCGAGCGCGAGAACATCGAGGTGGTGCGGGCCATCTGCGCGTTGCTGGACCAGCGCCGTCCGCGTGCCGATGGGCAGCCACGCAGCAGCCAGATCCGCTTCGTCGCCGATCGCCCCGGCCATGACCGCCGCTACGCCATCGATGCTTCCAAGCTGAGCGGAGAGCTCGGCTGGCAACCGCGATACAGCTTCGAACAGGGTATCGCAGCCACCGTCGACTGGTTCCTGGACAACCAGGATTGGGTCAACAGCGTGCTGGATGGCAGTTATCGTCTGCAACGGATCGGTACGGGACAGGTGGCGTGAATGACCCAGCGTAAAGGCATCATCCTGGCCGGTGGCTCGGGAACCCGGCTGTATCCAATCACTCAGGGCATCAGCAAACAGCTGCTGCCGGTGTACGACAAGCCGATGATCTACTACCCGCTCAGCGTGCTGATGTTGGCCGGCATCCGGGAGGTGCTGGTGATCAACACGCCGCACGAGCAGGCCTTGTTCCAGGCCCTGCTGGGCGACGGGTCGCAGTGGGGCATGGACATCCAGTACGCCGTGCAGCCCAGCCCTGATGGCCTGGCGCAGGCATACCTGATCGGGCGTGACTTCATCGCCGGCAAGCCCAGCTGCCTGGTACTGGGTGACAACATCTTCCATGGCACCGGCCTGCGCGAAGTACTGCGCCGCGCCGATGCGCGGGAGCAGGGGGCCACGGTGTTCGGTTACTGGGTCAATGACCCCGAGCGTTACGGCGTGGCCGAGTTCGACGCGCAGGGCAAGGTCATCGACCTGGTCGAGAAGCCGGCCACGCCGCGCTCCAACTATGCGATCACCGGCCTGTATTTCTACGACGGCAATGCGTCCGATCATGCCGCCGCGCTGCGACCATCGGCACGTGGAGAGTTGGAGATCACCGATCTCAACCGTCGTTACCTGGCCGAGGGCGCACTGCAGCTTGAGCCATTGGGGCGCGGGTATGCCTGGCTCGATACCGGCACCCATGATTCGCTGCTGGAAGCTTCCAACTACATCGAGACCCTGCAGACCCGTCAGGGCCTGCAGGTCTGCTGTCCCGAGGAAATCGCCTTTGGCCAGGGTTGGATCGATGCCGCGCAGCTGCAGGCGCTGGCGGCACCATTGTTGAAGAGTGGTTACGGCCAATACCTGCAGAAACTGCTGCAGCGGGGAGTTGTTCCTTGAAAGTGATTGAAACGGCGCTGCCGGGTTGCGTGGTGATCGAGCCGGCCGTGTTCTCGGACGCGCGTGGGTTCTTTTTTGAAACATGGAATGCCGAACGTTTTGGCGCGCTAGGCCTGCCCACCCGTTTCACCCAGAGCAATGTCTCCTGCTCCAGCAAGGGGGTGCTGCGCGGGTTGCATTACCAGTGGCCGCGGCCACAGGGCAAGCTGGTGAGCGTGCTTGAGGGCGAGGTATATGACGTGGCCGTGGACATCCGCCGCGGCTCGCCGACCTTCGGTAAATGGGATGCCGTGCTGCTCAGTGCGGAGAACCGGCGCCAGTTGTGGATCCCCGAAGGCTTCGCGCATGGCTTCGCGGTGCTGTCCGAGCGTGCGGTGTTCAGCTATCTGTGCACTGATAGTTACGTGAAGGAAAGTGACGCGGCGGTGCGCTGGAACGATGCGGAGATCGCGGTGGACTGGCCGATCAGCGCGCCGGTCCTATCCGCCAAGGATGAGGCTGCGCCCTTCCTGCGCGACATCGCCGAAGACCGGTTGCCGGTCTACCAGCCATGACCGTGCTGGTGTTCGGCGGCAACGGCCAGCTTGGGCGTGAGCTGTTGAAGGCCCTTGCCGGTGACAACGTGGTGGCAACCACGCGTACTGGCGTGCTGGCCAACGGCCAGCCGTGCGAGCTGGCTGATTTCAACCAGCCGGATGACCTGCCGGCGTTGCTGGATCGCGTGCGTCCCAGCGCGGTGATCAATGCAGCGGCATATACCGCGGTGGACCGCGCCGAGCAGGATGCCGAGCTGGCTGCACGCAGCAATGCACTTGCCCCCGGCGTCATCGCGCGCTGGTGTGCCGGGCAGGGCGTACCGATGCTGCATTACTCCACCGACTACGTGTTCGATGGCACCGCCACGGCGCCGTACCGGGAAGATGCGCAGCCCCATCCGCTCGGTGTCTATGGCAGCAGCAAATGCGCTGGCGAATTGGCGGTGCGTGCCGCCGGCGGACGCCACATGATATTCCGCACGGCATGGGTCTATGCCGCGCACAGCCAGAACTTCCTGGCCACGATGTTGCGCTTGGGGGCCGAGCGCGACGTACTGCGTGTGGTGGCCGATCAATTGGGTACGCCGACCCCGGCTTCGTTGATCGCGCAGGCCAGTGTGCATGCCTTGCGTGACCCGGGCGGCTTGTCAGGCACCTGGCACTTGACGGCGACCGGACAGACCAGTTGGCACGGATTTGCCGAGGCGATCTTTGCCGAAGCGGTGGCCGCCGGCGTGTTGCACAAGGCGCCGCAGGTACAGGCGATCAGCAGCAGTCAATACCCGACCTTGGCAAAACGCCCGGCTTATTCTGTACTGGATACGCGCAAGCTGCAGGCGGACTTCGGGCTTGTGTTGCCCTGCTGGCAGCAGGGATTGCGCGATGTCATTGCCGAGTTGCGGGTTGCTGGATAAACGCTGCGACGCAGCGTTCCCCCTCTCCCCAATCCCTCTCCCGCGAGTGGAGAGGGGCTATGGCTGCAATGCGGACCCGTTGCGCTCATAGCCTCCGCTGCAAAGGGAGAGGCTGCAGATGCAATTACCAATAATGCTTGCGCTCGCCGTGCCAGAGCCCCTCTCCCCTTGCGGGAGAGGGGGCGGGGAGAGGTTGGCTGGGTGTCACGCCCGCCCGTAGGTATCCTCGAAGCGCACGATGTCGTCTTCGCCCAGGTAACTGCCTGACTGCACTTCAATCAGTTCCAGCGGCAGCTTGCCGGGGTTGCGCAGGCGATGGGTCACGCCCAACGGGATGTAGGTGCTCTGGTTTTCGGTGAGCAGCAGTACCTCGTCGCCACGGGTGACCTCGGCGGTGCCGCTCACCACGATCCAATGCTCGGCGCGGTGGTGGTGCATCTGCAGGCTCAGCGTGCCGCCGGGCTTGACGGTGATGCGCTTTACCTGGAAGCGGTCGCCATGGTCGATGGAGTCGTAGGCACCCCACGGACGGTAGACCTTGCGGTGCCACGTGGCCTCGCTGCGGCCATCGGCTTTCAGACGCGCCACCACGTCCTTCACTTCCTGCATGCGGTCGGACTTGCCGACCAGTACCGCGTCGTCGGTCTCGACCACGATCACATCGTCCAGGCCGACCATCGCGATCAACCGCTCGCCATAGGCGAAGGTGTCATGGCAGTCGATGGCGATGACGTCGCCGCGGTGGGCGTTGCCGTTGGCGTCCTGCTCGGACACGTCACGCAGCGCGGTCCATGAGCCCACGTCGCTCCAGCCGGCATCCAGTGGCACCACTGCTGCGTCGACGGTCTTTTCCATCACCGCGTAATCGATGGAGTCGGACGGACTGGCCTTGAATGCATCGGTATCCAGGCGGATGAAATCGCTGTCGCGGCGTGCCCGTTCCCATGCCGCGCGGCAGGCGTCGAGGATCTGCGGCTGCAGCCGTTGCAGTTCTTCCAGGTAACGCGAGGCACGGAACAGGAACATGCCGCTGTTCCAGTAGTACTCGCCCGATGCCACATATGCCTGGGCGGTTGCCAGGTCGGGCTTCTCGACGAAGCGCTCGATCGCGCGCGCGCCGTTGCCGGCAACGGCCTTGATGTAACCGTAGCCGGTTTCAGGGGCGGTCGGCTGGATGCCGAAGGTGACCAGCTTGCCCTGCTCGGCGAGGCTTGCCGCTTCATTGATCGATTGATGGAAATGCGCCACATCGCGGATCAGGTGATCCGAAGGCAGCACCAGCAGCAGCGGGTCGTCGCCGTTGTGGCGGGCTTCCAGTGCGGCCGCGGCAATGGCCGGCGCGGTATTGCGACCGACCGGCTCCAGCAGGATCGCCGACGGCGTGGTGCCAACCTGCTGCAGTTGTTCGGCGGCGACGAAGCGGTGCGCTTCATTGGCCACCACGATCGGTGCCTGGCTGGCGACGTCGGCCACCCGCAACCAGGTCGACTGCAGCATGCTGTGCTCGCTGGCCAGCTGCAGGAACTGCTTGGGATAGGCTTCGCGCGACAGCGGCCACAGGCGTGTACCGGAACCACCGGAAAGGATGACGGGCAGGATCTGGCTCATGAAAGGTCTCAGGCAGTTATCAGGTCGGAAATCTCGGCGGTACGCTGCGCCAGCAAGGCCGCATCTCCCCGGGTTTCCACGTTCAGTCGCAACAGCGGTTCAGTGTTGGAGCTGCGCAGGTTGAAGCGCCATGCCCCGAAGTCGGCGCTGACGCCGTCGGTGTAATCCAGCACCGGTGATTGTGCAGCGTAATGCGCCATCACCCGCGCCACCGACGCCTTCGCGTCGCCGACCTTGAAGTTGATCTCGCCGCTGCAAGGGAAGCGTGCCATGCGGTCTTCGACCAGCTCGGCCAGCGACAGCCCGCTGCTGGATACCAGCGCTGCGATCAGCAGCCACGGGATCATCCCGGAGTCGGCGTAGGCGAACTCACGGAAGTAGTGGTGTGCGCTCATCTCGCCACCGTACACGGCGTTCTCCGCGCGCATTTTTTCCTTGATGAAGGCGTGGCCGCTCTTGCACAGCACCGGTACGCCACCGGCGGCCTCGATCATCTCCACCGTGTTCCAGGTCAGGCGCGGATCGTGCACGACCTTGCCGCCTGGGTTGCGCGAGAGGATGGCGGCGGCGAGCAGGCCGACCAGGTAATAGCCCTCGATGAAGCGGCCATTGTGGTCGAAGAAGAAGCAGCGGTCGAAATCACCGTCCCAGGCGATGCCGAAATCCGCGCCGTGCTCGCGCACTGCGTTGGCGGTGGCTTCGCGGTTCTCCGGTAGCAGCGGGTTGGGGATGCCGTTGGGGAAGTTGCCGTCGGGTTCGTGGCAGATGCGCGCGAACTCGAAGGGCAGGTGCGGGGCCAGCAGGTCGATGATGGCCCCGGCGCCGCCGTTGCCGGCATTCACCACCAGCTTGAGCGGCTTCAGTGCCGATACGTCCACGTAGCTCAGCAGGTGCTGGATGTAGGCGCTCTTGTCGTGCTCGGCACGTTGCCCGGCCTGCGCTGGCTGGGCGGGGGCGGCATCGGCGGCGACCGCGTCGGAAATCCGGAACAGGCCGGTGTCGGAGCTGATCGGGCGTGCCTGCTCGCGCACCAGCTTCATGCCGTTGTAGTCCATCGGATTGTGGCTGGCGGTGACCATCACGCCACCGGCGGCCTGCAGGTGGCCAGTCTGGAAATAGACCTCCTCGGTGCCGCATTGACCGATGTCGATCACCTCGCGGCCGGCGCCGCGCAGGCCCATTGCCAGTGCGTCCTGCAGGCCCTGGCTGGTCAGGCGCACGTCATGGCCCAGTACCACGGTGCCTTCGCCCAGTTCGGCGGCCAATGCCGTGCCGATCCTGCGCGCCATGTCCTCGTTCAGTTCATCCGGTACACGGCCGCGTATGTCATAGGCTTTGAAGGCGGGAAGGGGCATGCATGCCTCCTGCTGGTGGGTAGAGTCGTAGTTTAGTCGCCTCAGCGTGCGCTGGCTGTCCACAGGCTGGACGAAGGTCCAAGGTGGCCGGCCTGACGGTATGGATAGAATGCAGGCATCTTTACCACTGTGAGCGTGATGCAATGAGCGATCCCTCAACTCCCGCCGGGCAGCGTGGCAAGGTCTTTGCCAGCGCCGCGCAGGCCCTGGACGGCATCGTTGCCGATGGCCAGACCCTTGCCGTTGGTGGCTTTGGCCTGTGTGGCATCCCCGAGGCGCTGATCGCCGCACTGCGCGACAGCGGGGTCAAGGACTTGACCGCGATCTCCAACAACGCCGGCGTGGACGGTTTCGGCCTGGGCCAGCTGCTTGAGACCCGCCAGATCAGGAAGATGATTTCTTCTTACGTTGGCGAGAACAAGGAATTCGAGCGCCAGTACCTGGCCGGTGAGCTGGAACTGGAGTTCAACCCGCAGGGCACCCTGGCCGAGCGCCTGCGCGCCGGCGGTGCGGGCATCCCGGCGTTCTTCACCGCGACCGGCTACGGCACCATCGTTGCCGAAGGCAAGGAAACCCGTGAGATCGACGGCAAGCACTATGTGCTGGAAACCGCACTGAAGGCCGACGTGTCGCTGGTCAAGGCATGGAAGGCCGATGCCGCCGGCAACCTGCTGTTCCGCAAGACCGCGCGCAACTTCAACCCGGCCTGCGCCATGGCCGGCAAGGTCTGCGTGGTCGAAGTGGAGGAGATCGTGGCGGTGGGCGCCATTGATCCGGACCAGGTCCACCTGCCGGGCATCTACGTCGATCGCATCGTATTGAACGCAACGCCGGAGAAGCGCATCGAACAGCGCACCGTGCGTCAGGAGGGGAACTGAAATGGCCTGGACCCGTGACGAAATGGCGCAGCGCGCAGCGCGCGAGCTGACCGATGGCGCCTACGTGAACCTGGGCATCGGCCTGCCGACCCTGGTGGCCAATCACATTCCCGAAGGCGTGGACGTTTGGCTGCAGTCCGAGAATGGCCTGCTTGGCATCGGCCCGTTCCCGACCGACGCCGAAGTGGACGCCGACCTGATCAATGCCGGCAAGCAGACCGTCACCGCACGCGCTGGCGCCAGCTACTTCGGCAGCCACGACTCGTTCGCGATGATCCGCGGTGGCCACATCAACCTGGCCATCCTTGGCGCTATGCAGGTCACCGACAAGGGCGACCTGGCCAACTGGATGGTGCCGGGCAAGATGGTCAAGGGCATGGGTGGCGCAATGGACCTGGTGGCCGGCGTACAGCGCGTGGTGGTGCTGATGGAGCACACCGCCAAGAATGGCGAGCACAAGATCCTGGCCGAATGCAGCCTGCCGCTGACCGGCGTGGGCGTGGTCGACCGCGTCATCACGGACTTGGCCGTGTTCGATGTCACCGACGCTGGCCTGGTGCTGGTGGAAGCCGCTCCCGGCGTCAGCGATGACGAATTGAAGGAAAAGACCGGCGTACCGTTCGGCCGTTGATGCGGGGCTGAAGCACGATTGGCGGCTGTTGCCGCCAATCGTCAGCGCGCAGCCAGCAGGGCCTGCAGCGTGTCGCGTGCCAGCGCCGAGGAAAAGTGTTCCTCGATGTTGCGGTAACCATTGCTCGACAGCCGCCGCCACAGCGCCTGATCCTGGTACAACCTGGTCACTTCGCCTGCGAAATCACCTGCGCTGTCGGCGATGAGTGCATTCTCCTCGTGCACGAGGAACATGCCTTCGGCGGCGATGCTGGTGGCTACCACCGGCAAGCCGTGGCTCATTGCCTGGTTGATCTTGCCCTTGACTCCCGCACCGCTGCGCAGGGGGGCGAGGTTGATGCGGCTGTGCTGCAGGAAGGGTTCGATCGATGGCACGTGGCCATGCACGATCACATCGTCCGCGCGCAGGCGCTGCGCATCGGCAGGTTGGATGTCGCCGACCAGGTGCAGCACCACGCCGGGCAGCTGTTGGCGCAGCAGCGGCATGATCTGCCCGCACAGCCAGGCGATGGCTTCCTGGTTGGGGTGGTGCTGGTAGCCGCCGACAAACAGCAGTCCAGCGGTGTCGGCGGGATCACGCACGCTGGCGACGACATCGTGCACGTTGGACAGCACCGATATGGGCGTGGTCACTCCGGCCTGGCGCAGGTAAGCCAGTTCAGCGTGGCTGACCACGGTGGTGGCATCGCAGGCGGCGACCAGTGCGAACTCTTCGGCACGCACCGCACGGGCACGGTGCTGCAGTGCCGCGTCCTCCTGCAGGTCCGCTGCGCGTTGCAGGCGAACATGGTGCAGGTCGACGGTGTCGAAGATGATGCGCGCGTGGCTGAAGGCACGCAGCAGCGGCAGATGGCGGCGCGCGACATGGTGGCGGCAGAGCAGCACGGCGCCCACCTGTTGGCCGTGCTCCTGCAGCCAGCGGTCCAGCCGCGGTTGGCCGGGCGTGCCGACCAGTTCAATGTCCAATGCCGCCAGCAGTGGCAATGATTCGGCCGGCAGTTGGCCGTTGTCCGGCATGAAGGCTACCGACCAGCCCAATTCGCGGCAAAGCCGCAGCAATGCCAGTGCACGTACCGAACCGGAGTCATGGCTTGGCGTGGGGGCGGCACTGTCGATGAACAACAGCAGTTTGTCGCCGCCGCGCGGCGGGGGCAGCACCGCGTGTGCTCTGGTCTGCAGCGCAGGCATGTCGGCCACTGGCTGGCGCCGCCGCCGGATCGCTTGCAATGTACCCGCCACGCCACGCGAGGAGAGACTGCGCAGCAGGCCCGCGGCCAGCGCGGCGGTGCGCAGCAGGCGCCAGCGTTGCAAGGCGAATTGGCGGTGCAGGGTCGAGGTCATGGCACTATCGGTTGTGAGCGCTGCACCGCCGTGGTGGCAGTGCAGCGGCTGATTCTGAGGGTAGTGGCATGAACGAGCAAACCAGTTTGTGCTTCGGCGGCAACGATGAGGCTGGCTTGCCCGGCGTGCAGCTGCAACGGCGATGGTTGCCTGCAGTGCAGGCTGATGCGCTGCTGCAGGAGCTGTCACAGACCTTGTCTTGGGCCGTGCACCGCATCCGCATGTTCGGGCGCTGGGTGGATTCACCGCGCCTGAGCTGTTGGATGGGTGATGCGGATGCGCATTACCGCTACTCCGGTGCCGACTTCGCGCCGCACCCTTGGACGCCTGCGCTGCAGGCCTTGCGTGGTTCGCTGCAGGTGGCATGTGCAGCGCCGTTCAACAGCGTGCTGGTCAATAGATACCGCGACGGCCGCGACAGCATGGGTTGGCACAGCGACGACGAGCCGGAGCTGGGCCAGCAGCCGGTCATCGCCTCGGTGAGCCTGGGTGTGCAGCGGCGCTTCGTGCTGCGCCGGCGGGATGACCAGGCGCGCAGGTACGAATACCTGCTCGGGCACGGCGACCTGCTGGTGATGCGCGGTGATTGCCAGCGCATCTACCAGCACGCGCTGCCGAAGATGGCTGCCGCTGGCGGCGAGCGCATCAACCTCACTTTCCGGCAGGTGACTGCCCGGCCAGCTGCACAGCATCGGCCTGGCCGCTGAGCAGGGTCCAGCCGATCAGTTCGGTGCTGGTCTTCTCCAGCACGGTTTCAAACGCCTTGGCGACAGCGGCAAGTTCAGTTGAACTGGACTGCTCAGTGGTGATGAAGGTCCGCGAGGCCACCACCCTCTGGTCGACGCTGTGGATGATCTTGGCGTTGAGCTCGATGGTCGCAGCCGGCACCTCGGTGCCGCGGTAGTCGGCCTCGAAGCGACGCAGGTCGATGCTCAGCTTGTAGTCCGAACGGATACCGGTGGCGATGCGAGCGACGCCGGCGATGCGGCCGGAATCCTCGAATCCACGCAGCAAGGTGTCTTCGAGCATGTCGGTGGCGGGCTGCGACCAGGTGGCACCGCGATAGACCTCCAGTTCACCCGGCGTGGGCCGCACGTTGATGCGTGGGCTGTCGATCAGGCGCGATGCGCTGGGCTTGGCGATGGCCAGCTGCCAGTCGACCTGCGGCCATGCAGGGTCGGCCTGTACCCGCACCTGCGGTGCATAGATGGTGGTGGACTGGCGGTCGCCACCGGCCAGCACCGAACAGCCGGCCAACGCCAGCAGGCAGGCCGGAGCCAGCAGTTTCAAAAATGGCAGGCGCTTCATTTGGGTTCGAACTCCTTCGGCGCATCGCGACCGAGCAGGTAGCGTGCGGGGTTGTTCTCGAGCCGGTCACTTACCCGGCGCAGGTCGCGGATCAGCCCGCGCAGTTCGGTCAGGGTCGGCCCCAGCTGGGCCAGGCCGTCATTGGCGAAGCTGTTGATGGCGGCGCGGTTCTCGCCAAGTATGGCGTCCGCATTGCCAGCGGCCGAGTCGAGCTTGGCCAGACTGGTATCAAGCTTGTCCATTGTTGCCGGCAGTTCCCGCAACACGTTCTCGTCCAGGTTCTTGATGGCGCCGTTGGCCGAGCCCAGCGTTGCGTTGAGGTTGCGCGCTGCATCGCGGGCTTCCACCAGCAAGGCCTGCGTGCCCTGGTCACGATCGGCCAGGCCACTGCTGACGGTTTCCAGGTTGGCCAGCGTGGCAGAGATCTTGTGGATGTGTTTGTCGCTGAGCAGTTCATCCAGGCGTTCGACCAAGCGGTTGGAGACGTCGGTGATGTTCTGCAGTGCCGAAGGCGTGGTGGCGATGGTCGGGATCGCTTCCTTGCTCACCGCGGTGAGTGCAGCCGCCTGCGGCGTACCGCCGCTGAGCTGGATGATCGACGGGCCGGTCAGGCTGGTGATGGCCAGCTTGGCGCGGGTATCGGTCTTGACCGGAGTGGTCGAGTTCAGCCGCAGCCGGGCCACGACTTTGCGCGGATCATCCGGGGCCAGCGTCAGCTCGGTGATCGAGCCCACCGCGATGCCGTTGTACTGCACCGGGCTGCCCACCGACAGGCCCGTGACGGCCTCGGTGAACACCACCTTGTATTCCTGCCAGGTGCGATCGGACGAATACTTGGCTGCCCACAAGCCGAAGGCGAGCAGGGCCACGCCGACGATCAGGGTGAATGCACCAATCAGGACGTAGTTGGCTTTGGTTTCCATGGCTCAGCAGCCTGTTTTCAGAATGGGGGTGTCCGCGCAGGCGGACCATTGCAAGCCGCGTTCGACCCGTGCGGACAGGGGGTGGGCTGCAGCGGTGCAAGCGGTAAAGCGCGACGGTTTCATTGGCTGTCCCTCGTTTCCAGTTCCTGCGACTCACCGCGCGCGGCACGCGCACGCGGGCCATGGAAATACTCACGTATCCAGGGATGGTCGAGCTGCTCGATCTCCGCCAGCGGTGCGGTGGCGATGACCTTCTGGTCAGCCAGTACCGCGACCCGATCGCAGATGGCGTACAGCGTGTCCAGGTCGTGGGTGATCAGGAACACGGTCAGGCCGAGTGCTTCCTGCAGCGTCTTGATCAGCCGGTCGAAGGCCGCCGCGCCGATCGGATCGAGTCCGGCGGTGGGTTCGTCGAGGAACAGCAGAGGCGGATCCAGTGCCAGTGCGCGGGCCAGCCCGGCGCGCTTGCGCATGCCACCTGACAGCTGCGAGGGCAGCTTGTTGATCGCATCGGCGGGCAAGCCAGCCAGTTTCACCTTCAGCAATGCCAGCTCGTAGTGCCATCGCTCGCTGAGTTCGGGGTGGTGTTCCTTCAACGGCACCTGCACGTTCTCGCCCACCGTCAGTGAGGAAAACAAGGCGCCATCCTGGAACAGCACGCCGGTGTTGCGCTCGATGTGCAGGCGATCGGACGGGTCGTCGGATCGCGCGTTGACGCCGAGCACTTCGATCTCACCCTCATTGGGCGTGCGCAGCCCCAGGATGGAACGCATCAGCACGGACTTGCCGGTGCCCGAGCCGCCGACCACGCCGAGTATCTCGCCACGGCGTACGTCCAGGTCCAGGCCTTCGTGCACGGTCTGGCTGCCGAAACGATTGACCATCCCGCGCACGCGGATCGCCAGTTCGGCGTTGTCCTGGTCGGGGGTGGTGGAGCGGATCGCCATCATCGCAGTGCTCGCCTCACCAGCCCATGTGCATGAACCACAACGCAGCCATCGCGTCGAGGATGATGACCAGCGAAATGGTCTGCACCACGCTGGACGTGGTGCGCTCGCCAACCGACTGCGCCGTTCCTTCCACCTTCAGTCCTTCAAGGCAGCCGATCAGGCCGATGATCAGGGCAAATACCGGTGCCTTGGCCAAGCCGACGAAGAAGTGCCGCACTTCCATCGTCTCGTGCATGCGTGCCAAATACATCTGCGGCGGGATGCCAAGATCGAAGGCACCCACGGTGACACCGCCGGCAAGGCCGGCGAGCATTGCAATGAAGGTGAGCAGCGGCAGCGTTATCAGCAGCGCGACCACCCGCGGCAGCACCAGCAGGTCGATCGGGTCCAGTCCCAGGGTCTGGATGGCGTCGATCTCCTCACGTGCCTTCATCGCACCGATCTGCGCGGTGAAGGCGCTGGCGGTGCGTCCGGCCAGCACGATGGCGGTAAGCAGTACCGCGAATTCGCGCAGGAAGGCGATGGTGACCAGCTCCACCACGTAGATCTCGGCGCCGAAGTCGCGCAGGATGGTCGAGCCGAGGAAGGCGATCACCGCACCGACCAGATAGGACAGCAACGCGACCAGCGGTACCGCATCCAGGCCCACCTGTTCCATCTGGTTGACGGTGGCGGTCAGCCGGAAACGGCGCGGCTGGCGGATGAGGCGCGCCATCTTGGCCAGGTTCTCGCCAAGGAAATTGATGAGTACCACGATGTTGCGGCCAATGGCCTGCACCGACCGGCCCAGGCGTTCCAGTGCCGCGGCGAAGCCATAGTCACGCTGCGGCCGGGGCCGCTCATCGGCGACTTCGTCGATGGTGCATACCAGTGCCTGATGCTCGCTGCGGAACAGCATTGCGTCATCGGCCAGCCCGGCCTTTCGCGAATAACGCAGCAGCAGTAGCACCCCGGCCGAATCCAACTGGTCGATGGCACGGGCATCGATGCTGCTGACCGCGCCGGTTTCGGCGTTCAGTGCCTCCATCGACCGCTGTGCGGTGCCCAAGGTCCAACTGCCGGACAGCTTGAGTTGGCCGTCGGCAGACGGGTCCAGTGCACAGCCGGGAGGGGTGGGGGAGGTCATTGTCGACATTCGACATGAAGAATAACCCGACAAGTGTGGAACCCGGATGAGTATTGGCCCGGCTTCAGGCGATACTTAGCCCCATGTCCGTCGAAACCATTGTCCCTGCTGCCCTGGCACCAGCCTCCAATCGCGCAACCTATGCGCAGCGCGTGGCGTTTGTTTCGGAGATGGCCGGGCGGCTGCACAGTTATGGAACCACGGCGCAACGGCTGGAGGCGGCGGTGGTGGCATTGGCGCAGCGCCTGGATCTGGATTGCGAGCCGTGGTCGAACCCGACCGGCTTGATATTGAGTTTCAGTGATCCAACCCGCGCGATCGGCTCCAGTGACATTACCCGCGTCATCCGCCTGGGGCCCGGTGATACCAACCTGCACAAACTGGCCATGGCTGACCAGATCGCCGATGCCGTGGCCGCGGGTGAAATGTCCATCGCCCAGGGACATACCGCACTGCGCGAACTGGACAAGGACGCCGGCCTGCGCGGCAAACTGGAGCTGCTGGCCTCCTTCACCCTGGGTTCGGCCGGTGTGGCGGGGCTGTGGCGGCTGCCGTGGCTGGATATCGCCACGGCTGGCGTTACTGGCCTGCTGATCGGACTGATGCTGTTCTATACCGACCGACGCGTCGCCACGCGCGAGGCCAGTGACGCACTGGCCGCGTTGCTGGCCGGTTTCGTGGCGGTGCTGGTGGCCAGTTTCATCGGGCCGCTGAATCTCAACTCCACCATCATCGCCTCACTGGTGGTGCTGCTGCCCGGCATGGCGCTGACCAATTCGGTCAATGAGCTCGCCAGTGGCCACTGGGTGTCAGGTACCGCGCGGTTCGCCGGCGCCTTGACCACCATCATGAAGCTGACGGTGGGCGCGATGATCGCGGTCACCATCGCCAACGTCATTGGCCTGGAACCGGTGGTACGTGCGTCGCGGCCGCAATCCAACTGGGTGGAATGGGGCTCGGTGCTGGTGGCATCGTTCGCCTTCGCCATGCTGTTCCGCGCCAGCAAGCGTGATTATCTCTGGGTAATGGCGGCGTCCGTGGCCGGTTATGCCATTTCCCGTTATGGCGGACAGCTGTGGGGGGCGCCGGCCGGTGTATTCCTGGCGGCGATGATGTTGACCGCTGCTGGCAATCTGTTCGGTCGCGTTGCGCACCGACCCGGTGCCATCGTGCGACTGCCCGGCATCATCATGCTGGTGCCCGGCAGTACCAGCTTGCGTGGCGTGTTGAGCCTGATCCAGCAGCAGAATGTAAATGCCGGCGAATCGGCGTTGTTGACCGTGGTCAACGTGGTGATGGCGCTGGTCGCGGGGCTGTTGTTCGGAAACCTGTTGATCCCGGCGCGCAAGAACCAGAATCTGTAATCGTGGCCCGTGGAGGGCGGGCGGCATGAATGCCGCGTTTTTGTTTCCCGGATGCGCTGCGCTCGGCAGGGGCTGCGGCTTGGTAGATATGTTGGACTGCGTTAGCCGGGCATGGCGCGACATCACTGCTGGTGCGCTGCGCTGGTTGTCCGGTCGCGCAGGAGCCAGGGCCGGCAGTGCTGCAACCAGATAAGGGCAGACGAAAAACGCCGGCTTGCGCCGGCGTTTTCCAGGGTGATCCGCTGATTATTGCTGGATCAGGAAATCTTCAACCTTGCGGCCAGCCTTGGTGTACTCGGCCAGCCAGCGCGGCTGCTTGCCACGGCCAGTCCAGGTCTCAGCAGCGTTGGCCGGGTTGCGGTACTTCGGGGCAACCTTGGCAAGCTTGCGGCCGGCCTTGGCAGTGCCCTTGCTGGCCTTGGCCGCGCGCGGTGCCTTGGCGGTGGCGGCGCCAGCGCCGAACAGTTCTTCCACGGTGTAGCCGGCCTTTTTGGCGGCGGCTGCAACCAGGGCGCGGGCCTTGGCAATCGGCTGACGCTTGGCGACTACCGTCTTGCGCTTCTGCGCATCGCGGATAAGAACAGCCAGCTCTTTGGCCGACAGGCCCGACAGGTCAATACTCATCTAATAACTACTCCGGATAATGGGTCGTGGGATGTGGCGCCATTCCGTGGCAGTGCATCAAAGCATACCGGCGGTGCGCCGCGAATGACAAATAAATAACTGTTTCAATGTTATCCGCAAATGAAAAGGCCGGGAGTGTGTCCCGGCCTCTTGAGGCTTTTTCTTACCCGGCAATACGTTGCAATACCGTGGCCTGATCCAGATTCTCCGCTTCGCTGGCAGTACGGGCGCGGTATTCGAACGTGCCTGCAGCCAAGCCACGCTCGGAAACGACAATGCGATGCGGGATACCGATCAATTCCATGTCGGCAAACATGGCGCCGGGACGCAGGCCGCGATCGTCCAGTGCCGCATCCACGCCAGCTGCCTTCAGTTCGGCGAGCAGGGCTTCGGCGGCGGCGATGATGGCGGGGTCCTGCTTCGGGTTGATCATGCATACCACCGCTTGCCACGGTGCCATCGCGGCCGGCCAGATGATGCCGGCCTCATCGTTGTTCTGCTCGATGGCGGCAGCCACGATGCGGGAAACACCAATGCCATAACAGCCCATCGCCATCACCGCGGCCTTGCCATTCTGGTCCAGCACCGTCGCCTTCAGTGCCTCGGCGTATTTACGGCCCAGCTGGAACACGTGGCCCACTTCGATGCCGCGGGTAATCTTCAGCTCACCGCCGTCACAGGCGCGGTCACCGGCAACCACGTTGCGGATATCGGCCACTTCCGGTTCGGCCAGGTCGCGGCCCCAGTTGACGCCGGCAATATGCAGGCCCTTTTCATTGGCACCAACCACGAAGTCCGCCATCGCGGCGACTTCGCGGTCGGCAACCACGCGGATTGCCTTGCGCGGATTCAGCGGGCCAAGGAAACCCGGCTCGCTGCCAAGATAATCGGCAATCTCTGCTTCGCTGGCCATGCGGTAATCGGCCAGGCCAGCCACCTTGGCCAGTTTGATTTCGTTGACGTCATGGTCGCCGCGCACCAGCGCCAGCACGAATTCCTTTTCCTCGCCGGTGGTCACCACCGCGATGGATTTGACCGTGCGCAGCAGGGCGATGCCCATCAATGCGGCGACGTCCTCGCAGGTTTTCTGGGTGGGGGTCTCGACCTTGCGCAGTTCCTCGCTGGCGGCGGCGCGCGCTGCCGGGTCGGCGGCGATGGCTGCTTCCACGTTGGCGGCGTAATCCGAGCCGGTGGAGAACACCAGCGCATCCTCGCCCGAATCGGCGATGACGTGGAATTCCTGCGAAGCATCACCGCCGATGGCGCCAGAATCGGCCTGCACCGCGCGGAACTCCAGCCCCAGCCGGGTGAAGATGCGGCTGTAGGCAGCCTTCATGTTTTCGTATTCGGCGACCAGGCTGGCGTCGTCCAGATGGAAGGAGTAGGCATCCTTCATCAGGAATTCGCGCGCGCGCATGACGCCGAAGCGCGGACGGATCTCGTCGCGGAACTTGGTCTGTACCTGGTAGAAATTGACCGGCAGCTGCTTGTAGCTGGACAGCTCCTGGCGCGCGAAGTCGGTAATGGCTTCCTCGGCGGTGGGGCTGTAGCAGAACTCCTGTTCCTTGCGGTCCTTGATCTTCAGCAACTGGCCGCCGAACTTTTCCCAACGACCGGTTTCTTCCCACAGTTCCTTGGGCTGGATGGTCGGCAACTGCAGTTCCACCGCGCCAGCGTTGTTCATTTCCTCGCGGACGATGGTTTCCACCTTGCGCAATACCCGCAGGCCCAGCGGCGACCAGGTATACAGGCCGGATGCCAGCTTGCGGATCATGCCGGCACGCAGCATCAGCCGGTGGCTGACCAGCTCGGCGTCGGCAGGGGTTTCCTTGGTGGTGTGCAGATGGAAACGGGAAAGGCGCATGGCAGGGGGCTTCGCAGAACGGACGATCGGCTATTTTGCCAGCCTTGCGGCTCCGTGCGTACGACTGCGGCCGGGTTGGGGGGATCCGGGCCGCAGGAACGGGGAGCTGGCAGGCAGGAAATGTCCGGTTCTGCGGGTGGGGCGGCCCGGCGAGGGCTGTCCCTGCCAGGGGATCAGGTTTTTGCGCTGGGCTTGCAGTAAACGGCAGCGGTGGATTCGGCCAGCTGCCGCTGGGCCGCGCGCTGGCCGTCGTCCAGCTGGGTGTCCGGCTTGCCGTCGCCATCGGTGTCCTGCATGACCGGGCCGCTGCCATTGAGCAGGGCCAGGTTCTGCCGCGCGGCCACGCATTGGGCGTCTTCGGCGGGCTCGGCTGCCGCGGCGGGTTCGCTGATGGAGGCTCCGCTGGCGGTGATGCGACGGGTTTCATACTTCTGGCCAGCCGGTGGGCGCTCGGAATACTGGGTGACGCCGTTGGCGTCGGTCCACTTGTACAGGTTGCCGGCGGTGGCACTGGCACTGGCGAGCAGCAGCAGGCAGCAGAGGCGGGGCAGGGCGCGCATGGCAACTCCAGGGGACGGATCGGGGCAGGCGCCGATTGCAGCACCCGGTGACGTGGCTGGCAAGTCGATTAAACTGGTGGCATGGACGAAATGAGACAACCCCCGCGTTCGCGCAGCATCTACCTGCTGCCGAACCTGTTCACCACCGCCGGGCTGTTTGCCGGTTTCTACGCGATCATCGCCGCCGCAAACGGGGATTTCGTCAACGCCAGCATCGCCGTGTTCGTGGCGGCAGTGATGGATGGGCTGGACGGTCGCGTCGCGCGGCTGACCGGCACCAGCAGCGAGTTCGGAGTGCAGTACGACTCCCTGGCCGATCTGGTCAGCTTTGGCATGGCCCCGGCGCTGGTCATGTACCACTGGGCGCTGTCCTCGCTGAAGTTCGATGGCGACGTGCTGGGCCGGGTGGGGTGGTCGGTGGCGTTCCTGTATGCCGCCTGCGCCGCACTGCGGCTGGCGCGCTTCAATACCCAGGTCGGCACGGTCGACAAACGCTGGTTCGTAGGCCTGGCCAGCCCGGCTGCGGCCGGCTTGATGATGTCCTTCGTCTGGGCCTTCGCCGATGGCAACCTGGGCTGGAGTGGTGAGGAACTGCGCTACATCGCCTTGGCGGTGACGCTGGTATCTGGCCTGTTGATGGTCAGCCGCATCCGCTTCTGGAGTTTCAAGGGCGGCAGCGAGAAGGGGCCGCGTTCGGAGCGTGTGCCTTTCGTGGTGTTGGCCCTGGTGCCGATCATCATCGCCATCATGGTGCTTGATCCCCCGCGCGTACTGCTCGCCATCGGTGTGGTCTATGCCTTGTCGGGCCCGGTGATGTGGTTGTTGCAGCGTCGGCGTGCGCCGACGGACACGGTGGAATGACCGGATCAGCGCCAGTACCGTTGTGGTCCGCGCAGCAGCAGTCATGGCTGCAGGCGATGGGCTATACCGTCTACCTGGAAGGTGGTGCCCTGGATGCGCCGCCAGCCGAGGTGCCGGCGTTTGATCCTGCTCCGGTGCCGCGCGAGGTTGCAGCACCTGCAGCAGCAAGGTCTGCGCCTGCCCCGCGTACGGCAGTGCCGTCAGCCGTTGCTGCACCCGTGGTGCCGCCGGCGCCATCGGTTGTGCCTACGGCCGCGCCGCGCCGCGCTGGCGGTCTGCGTATGCCGGACCGGCTGCAGATCGCTTTGTTGCGTGCGTCTGGCTGCAACCCGAACGACCCGCAGACCCGTGCCTTGATGGATAGCTGGCCGCTGGCCGAACTGCGAGCCAGCCCTGCCGCCAAGCGCGCGCTGTGGCCGCAGTTGCGCGCCCTGCGGCGGAAGGCGCGTCAATGAGTTCGGCCGGGCCGAACCTGCGCCCGATGTACGTGGATGATCTGGACGCAGTGATGGAGATCGAGCTGCGCGCCTATCCTTTTCCGTGGACGCACGGCATTTTCCAGGATTGTCTGCAGGCGGGTTATCCCGGGCGGGTGCTGGAGCAGCCCGACGGACTGGTTGGTTACGGCATGCTCAGCCTGGCCGCCGATGAGGCGCATGTGCTCAATGTCTGCGTCGATCCGCTGCGGCAGTCGCGCGGTCACGGCCGTCGCTTGCTGCGCGAGCTGGTACGGGTTGCGCGCCAACGTGGTGCGCAACGTGTGTTTCTGGAAGTACGCCCTTCCAACACCTCGGCCATCGCGCTCTACCACAGCGAGGGCTTCAATGAGATCGGTCGGCGCCCGCGTTACTACCCCACCGATACTGGCCGCGAGGACGCACTGGTGATGGCGATGGAACTGGTGGACGACGATATCAGCGTGATGCCGCCGCTCTGAGGGTTGCCTGCGGGCGGCGAGCTTACACCAGCCGCAGCATCACCGCGCCGGCGATGATAAGGACAGCGGCGAGCACGCGCTTGCGGCTGACGTGCTCCTTCAGCAATACCGCCGAGATCAGCAGCGCAAACAGGATCGATGTTTCGCGCAAGGCAGCGATGACGGCAACGGGAGCGACGGTCATCGCCCACAAGGCGATCGCATACGAGGCCGTGGTACCGAAGCCGCCGACCAGC
>Ga0256901_1000554_pt1 | contig 20911 bp, 23 predicted proteins | sample MC6MC0689MT_FD_190200 | JGI IMG/M metagenome (GOLD analysis project Ga0256901, IMG submission 190200) | Metatranscriptome of enriched soil aggregate microbial communities from Iowa State University, Ames, United States - MC6-MC0689-MT... | ecosystem: Environmental > Terrestrial > Soil >... | reverse complement strand
TGCCAGTCGACCCTCAGGTAACAGAGGCCGTGCAGGCTGCTGCAAAGGTTTTTGAAAATGGCGGAGCGCATGTCGAACTGCTTAAGCCGTGGATGACACCTGAGATGCTGCGTGGCCTCGATCATTTCTGGCGCACAAGGTCGGGACTGGACGTGCAGGCCCTTCCTGCCCGCACGCGCAACAAAATTCTGCCGATAATGCGGGAATGGGCTGAATCCGGTCTTGGAAAATCCGGCGAGGAAGTCTTCAATAACTATCTGATGACGCTGGAAATACGCTCCAAAACAGTGGCCGCGACAGCCGGATATGATTTCATTCTGACGCCGGTTTCACCCAATGTCAGCTTTCCCGCAGAATGGACATATCCGAACGGCAATACAGTAGAAGGTGCGCAATCACACATAAACTTCACGCTGCTTTTCAACATGAGCGAACAGCCTGCCGTATCGATCAATTGTGGCTATGACAGTGCGGGCGTGCCAATTGGCTTGCAGATTGCCGGACGTCGTTTTGATGATCCGGGCGTATTGCAAATGGCAAAGTGGTTTGAAGGCGCTCGCGGGCCACAGCGCGACTGGCCTTTCTGATACCGTCAGAAACGATCTGCAATCAGGCCGGACGCCGCCTGATTGCATTAAAATTCCTTACCTCCAAATTCGCCCTGTCGTGGTTTGATACCGGTTCTCACAGAAAAGGTACCAGAATTGCCACTGTGTTCTGCGCCAGTCAAAGCGGAGCACGCAGCAGTCAGATTTGGGTCTGTTTCCTATAAAAGAGTATCATGCGCGGTGTGTATATGTCTCCGGCGTAGGTATTACGCCGTCAGCAAGATCAGGCGGTAAGGACGATTGTTTCACGATGAGCGAACACCACGCGCGCAATCTCGATTACCGGAATGAATGTCGCGGTTCAGGAAACCGTTCGTCCGTTGTCCATTCATGTTTGTCTGCTATAGGTGGGAAGCGGAATGGCGGCTTTTGGCGAGAAAACTGCCGAACCGGACGTTTGAGTGTCTATGTCGGTCCAAAAAGCGCTCCTGCCATCACCACACGCTGGGCCCGGGATCCCACCACCTCGAGAATACGTGGCCCGTTGTGCAATAGCCCCAGATCGTCTTCGCGCAGCATGGTCTTGAGGCGCCTGTCCACGCGACTCCGCAATCGAGGAAGTTCGATTTCGACCGGGATCTCATCAGGAGATAAGAGCGGGACAAAAACTATAGCATCGAGCATGGCGAGCGCTTTGCTGACATTGGCCAGTTCACGGCCACTCGGAAGCCATTCAAAGCCCTCACCAGCGCTGACCACCTCCAGATAGGCGAGAAAGTCGAGTGGACAGCGGTCGAAGATCACGTCCCGGCCACCAGCATGACCCAGGATCAGCTTACAGCTTTCGGCAAGCTGCTTTTCAAGATCAGCTGTCGTAACTCCATTGGCAAATGGGACGCCTTGCTGCTCAAGAAGCCAATAGGGCTCGGGCACGCTTTCATAATCGCGATGAACGGCTGTGAAGTCGTCAATAAATGTCGTCTTGCCACTGCCATGCGTCCCCGTCACTGCAATATGCATGATGCCTCCCTCCAGGGGTATTTACGACGTCGATCTCAAACTAGAAAACGTGAGCGAGACACCGCTTACAGTACATCATGCCTTCGGCGATATCACCTCGAAGTGCACTTTATTTACTTCATTTCAATTCTACCCAATTGGCACCTTGGTTCGCCAGTTTTGGGTCGGAACTAATATTCTTGACTGGCACTCTGAACACTGCGGATGCACGCAGGGTTTGAGGCTAAGCATTTCGGCTTTCCACGCGCGTGTCGCGATTTCACAGATGGCCTTTAAGTTTCAACAGGCTCCTCGATAGGCCGTCTCATTGATCTCTGAAGGTATATCCCATTGATATATCCCATCCATTAAGTTATCTATATCATGTTAACGCAGATACAATGAGGAATAACGCAGATGGAGCAGGGAGCAGTATTCCAGAGCAACAGAAGTCAGGCTATCCGCTTGCCGAAGGCAGTAGCTTTGCCCGCCGACGTGAAGCGTGTTGATATTGTTGCTGTGGGGCGCACACGAATTATAACACCTGTCGGTGAGGTGTGGGATAGCTGGTTTGAAGGTATTGAACCAACATCCGACTTCATGATTGAGCGTGATCAGCCTGCGTCGCAGGAACGCGAGGCGTTGTAATGCTGAAGTACATGCTGGACACTAATATATGCATTTTTACGATCAGGAATCGACCACAGCAAGTGCGGGAAGCATTTAACCGCTTCCACGATCAATTGTGCATCAGCTCGATTAGCTTGATGGAATTGATTTACGGGGCAGAAAAGTCCGCGAAACCCGAAAAAAATCTTGCAATCGTGGAGGGGTTCGCAGCTCGCCTTGAGGTATTATCGTACGATGAACCGGCAGCAAACCATACGGGCCAGTTACGTGCCGAATTGGCCCGTAATGGAACTCCTGTCGGCCCATACGATCAATTGATAGCTGGCCACGCCCGCTCACGTGGTCTTATTATGGTTACGAACAATCGTAGAGAGTTTGATCGTGTTCCTGGCTTACGGGTAGAAGACTGGATCCTTTAATTTCTAACTCCCGTTCATGGACTATTCGTATTCAGTGATTGTTTAATCCATCCATATCACTGACCGGTCGTAAGTTCAGTTCCTTTCAGGATCTTATGGACCATGTTGTCGACGGTAAGGAGCACCCGCTCCGATTCCTGACTGGAAATCCGGGCTGATCGCCCAGCTCAATTGCGAGGGACGATGGGGGCGTCCTTGACTCTGCGTCTGAAAATGCAGGCTCACTCTGAACGGTATCAGGCATTATTGCCCAATTTGCTCCGCTTCCGTTTGTCGAAGGCAGATCAGCGTGCGTCGGTTCAGCCAATGCAGAACAGAACGCGAAAACACGGGCCGTTTGCAGCGCGCCGGCTTTACGAGCGCGCGGTCAGATCTGACAGACACGAAATCAGGGGGCTGTTCGATGGGTCAGTGCTCGCCACGCATTTCAGTGTTTCGCAGCTCCGCCAGCTTTTCTCCGGACCGCGTTCCGTCAGCCTGTATGATTTCAGGCGAGCAGGATGTCGTATATCGTTTTTACGGCTGGGCGTTATTGTCACGAGAGCTGTGTCGTTCCGACCAAAGTTTAATTATTGCGGAACGGGTATAACAATTCCATTCCATGATCTAACTTTAAACGCTAAAAACAGCCAGCCTCCAGGAAAATATAGTTAGCATATTTAAAATTATTTGTTGTGATTTGTTTGAGCTTTAAATCATGCGTAACTTAGTAAAATATATCTCTTTATAAGTATTTCTATAGAAACTATTTAAACATGGAAGTTGCTTATGGCAGGTCATGATATTAAGCACAAGGCACTGGCAGATCAGAACCATGCAGCGTCTGCAATTGCAGATGTGGTCGGCGGACCTTTTGTTCGCCATATCCCGTGGATCGTTAAGATATTTTACTGGGGGCGTGATGCAGAAGGTGCCTTAACCGGCATTGTTCAGAGCGGCACCGGTTTTCTGGTGTCCAGCATGTGGGTTCTGGCCGCGCGTCATGCTGTCGAGCACTTAACCAGAACCCTTACTCCCGAAGACATCACGATCATGACCTTTGATCAGGCTTCGCAGGATCCCCGTATTCCGGTTTTCAGAACGGTGCCGCGCATTGATGCAATTGAATACTCACCATTGACCGGAGATATTGTGGCGCTGCGATTGCATGAACCCTATCTCCTTGATGATTACGCACCTGTTTCTTTAGAGCAGACAGCCGCTGATCTGCTCGCCCGACGGCAGGCTGTCGGTGTTCTCGGGTTTGGTCCTCCGCGAAGTCTGCGATTGGGAACCGCATTCGGAACGGTGAGCGGCATGCGGGAACATCCTCTTTTTCCCTCCTCGCAAGTCATCATATTTCCTTTTGATCTGCCTGTCGGTAGCGGTGTTTCAGAAGGCGGGGATTCGGGCGGACCGGTGATCCTGCGATATCCTGAGGTGATCGGTTCTGATTTCGGAATGGTTGTGGGATTACATGTGCTGGGGTCGCGTCGAAGTGCGGCGTTTGTTCTGCTCGCCGACCATCGGGATTTTATCGAGCCGCTCCTGATGCCAAATCTGACAGGCAGCCTCTCGCAATCAGCCTACATTATACGAAGTTCGCTTCATATGCTCAATAATTGCAGCGATGTTCGTTATCGCGCAGCTGAGCAAGGGGGCATTGAGGCGATGGAAGCGGGTGAGGCAGCCACTGGTCCAGCGTCGTGTCGAGCGTTCGATTCCTATCAGTTTTTCTATAAAAAGACGAGTGACGGTGACAGCTGGGATAATGCCAGCAGTCTGGATGTCGCACCTGCCAGCAACGATCAGGTTTATGAGCTTCAGCTGGATACATCGCTACCTCAAAGTTATAGCGATCTGTGGGATATTACAGCACTTCCGGTCGGCCCTGGCGGAAAGGATGCCAGAATATTCGGCGCTGGAAAGAATGGCAAACCGCTGCCCGGTGCTCAAAGTAATTTTTATATCAGACAGACCCCGACTGTTTCTCTGCCATCAATACTGGGAGTTGGGGAGCAAACCGATATGCCGGGAATGGTCAGGGTGGTCTGGCAGAATTCCGACTGTCCGATTTCCGGTGTGATCAGAGGCTATTCGCTTTTTTACATGCCTGCGGATCAGATTCCTCTTTCGTGGGACGGCTGCGAGAGTACATCTGTTCCTGCGACCTCTTACATTACAACGACGGTGGTTATACCCGTGGATACGTCGAAAAATTATGCGCTGCTGGCGTTACCGGTCGTGGGTGACGAGGTGGTGGGAACGCAACACAATGGCCTTCCTTATTCCGGATCTTACAGGGCCGGGCAGGTCTTGCTTACAGGCCGGCCTGTTGTGCGGTATCAGTGGCCCGGCGATGGCAAGGTTCTTCATATCGAATCCGGGAGCGTTTGCAGCGGATTGCTGGCCGATGTCAGCTTCGATGATCAGAACACGTATACCTGGATGCGGATTGCGGGAGAGGGGGGCGGGGACTACACCTCAGAGGGTGACTGGAGCCATACTGTTGGGAAAGACACTGCTGTTCTGGCCTTTGGCACACCTGATAAACCGGCCAGAGCTGAGGACAACGGCTGGTACAAGCTGAAAGTGGAGAATGCATTTGGAACAACGGAGACGAAACATGTCTTCGTCCAGATTGCTTAACGGGCCGGTGAAGGCGGCAGTCGCATCTTTTCGCTGTTATCGGTGATTTGCTTACACTGTTGGCACTTCGTGTTTGTCCGATATGGGGTGGCAAATGGCCAGGCCGCTTTCGGCAAAGAGCAGGGGGCGAAGCCGCCCTTCGCTGATTTTGGCATGACGGTTGCAATCCGGTCGGATCTGCCATCTGATAGCTTTACCTCCAGAATTTGATGGCCACATGGATATCACAGAAGAGATTGTCGAAAGATCAAGGAAAACAAAACACGGCTTCAATGACTTGCAGCTCGCGGCGAATGAACTGATCTCGTCTGCCGGCATTACCCGATCCAGGCAAGTTGCGCTTGAGCTTCTCAGCTCTGAGGTTCACCAGGCCAGATGTGTGGGCACTTTTATACTCGGACGCCTCGCAGCATCAGATCCGGACGCGTTGTATATTCTGAGACATCGCGTTAGCCAGGATGAAGACTGGCGGGTTCAGGAGATACTTGCCATGGCGTTTGACCAGTTCTGCAGAGATACTGGCTATGAGGTGGCACTGCCAGTCATCCGCGACTGGTTGTCTGCTGCCATACCCAACACACGTCGCGCCGTAACCGAGGGACTGAGGATATGGACGGCTCGACCTTACTTTCGAGACAACCCTGCCGTCGCTATCAGACTTCTCTCGACGCTTCGGGCGGAAGAAAGTGACTACTTACGCAAATCTGTCGGTAACGCGTTGCGGGACATCAGCAAGAAGCACCCTGATCTTGTCAGACAGGAGGTGGCGGGCTGGGATTTGACGCAACGTGGCGTTCAACAGGTCTATAAACGGGTGATGCGCTTCATGGCTGACCGTTAATTGCGCAACACCGTATCAGGAATTTCGGCTTCCGCCTCCGTCGCGGTCATTTACGCCGTCCGGCTAAAAACGCTAGAATTGCCAGAAACTGGATAGCCATCGCCAGTATGAAAACGGCGGGATCGAAGATCGTCCGGGCCATGCCGAACAGTGCGGGAGCGAGGGCATAGGTCGCCTGGCTCAGAGCCACGATCAGCGGCACCACGCGGGAGACATCGGCTTTGTCGAACTCGGCCTGGGCGATGAGAGGCGGGAGCGATGTGGCGTTGCCGATGCCGAGGCCGAAAAGCAGGACTCCGACAACCAATGCAGCAGCGTTATCTCCACCCGCCGTCAAAAGCATCAGGGTGCCGATGATCTGAACGCCATAGCTGGCGGAGGCAATCAGACGGCGGTCCGCCGAAACCGGCATCAGCCAGCCGATACCAGTGCGCCCGAGGACTGCTGCAACGGTGGCCCCTCCCATCAGCAGGCCCGCTGACCGTGACCCAAAGACCGGAACCATAATCGAAAACAGATGAGCCAGCAGCCCGATCTGCGCAAACAGCCCGGCAGCCATACCCGCTGCCAGTGTCAGGAAGCGGCGGTCGTGCCAAAGCGAAGCACCTGCTATGGACGCAGCAGGCAATGGAGCCTTCGTTTCCTGATCCGGGCCTCCTCCGTCCGGAAATTGTCCCAGAACTTCGGGAGATTTGGAAAATGCCAGAACGGACAAGGCGACCACGGTGGTGACCATCGAGATGCCAACAACGACGGCTGCCTGTGCAAACCCGCCTGAGGCAATGAGCATAACCCACAGAGGGGAGAAGATCACGCCACCCACACTCGCCCCATTGTAGGCCATGGACAGTGCTGCCGGGCGGGTGCGGACAAACCAGGGGGCGATAATGGCGTTCACCGCCGCAGCGCCCATCGCAACCCAGCCTGTTCCGCTCAGGAGAGCGGCGACAAACAAGTGCCACGGCTGGTCGGCTATTGACCAGCCGACGACGCCGATGGCGAGAAGAACCGCGCCGCCGGTGGTGACAGCGGCTAAGCCCGCAAGCCGATACAGCCGGGGAAGATTTGCCACGGCGACCGCGCCGGCCAGAAAGTGCAGCGTTACGGCAGCCGAGACAAGAGCGACGGACCATCCTGTTCGCTGGACCACCATCTGCAGGTAGATCGGAGGTCCGTAAAAACCGACACCCCAGCCAAACACTGCCAGTACGAAAGTCGCAGCGACCACGTGCCAGCCGAAAAAGGATGCGGTCGTGGGTGGCGGGCAGGATGTCATAATCTGGGCTCCGATGGCGATGAACCTTTATGGCAGCTTCCCGAAAGAGATGCTTCGGTCGCGATCGAAGTGTTGGGGATCTGGCGACTATGAGCGCATTCTTGCCATCAATGTCGCAGCGGCATTTTTGGAATGACCACTCAGGCCTGGTCAATGTGCGGGGAAAACATCACTTACGCTAAGAATCTTTCCCGAAAGTGTATGTGGTTGTCGGAGAGCGAATGTCCACGCACGCCAGATATCGGGATAACGCCGCAATGCGCCGCTATAGTATCGTGGAAGACGACGGCGTGCTCTGGATTGGACGGAACAACGGCGCAGCGACGCCGTGGATGCCTGCTTTCAGCAATGACTGTCTTCAGGAGCGGACCGTCCGCGCCCGTGAAGAGTTTCGGGCGCCCAGAAGGAAGCGTACAGCGCAGAAGCCGGAGTCCGGAAAAGGATAGTCGGTGCAGCGGTATCAGCCTGTATGACCAGGAAACGTTTCTGGCACCGCAGCACAGACTGAGCTGACAGCGGTAATATCGCAGCCTTATTTGCTTTCTCCTTACATAAAGCGCATGATGATCATCATGACAGCATTTGAAACGGGCGCTGACATTCAGGTTTAAAATGCCTGGCCCGCAACAAAGGAGGACACAATGTCTTCCAACACCTTGAATCACAGAGACATTACTATGATTTCGCGCCTTCTCAGGGAGGTTCGCAAGCCCGGCGACACGCAAGATTTGCGCACCGATGCTACACGCTATCTTGCGCGCCGGTTTCAGGAGGGAACTTGTGACGAAGCTCGGCTGAAAATCGCGCTGAAACAATTCGCCAGGAAGCATCGAACAATGGCAAAAGCCGTTGATCGTTGGGATGATGAAGGTGGCGCAGCTAAAAGCGAAACATAATGGTCCTTTTATTCCCAAACCCCGGCAGAAGTTTCGATGGGTCTAAGGGGGCGTGCGATTTGTTGGCGACGATGCAATGACTTCGGTTCCGTTTCTAATCGATAAAACCGCGCCTGAGAAAAACGACGTCATCGCAGCGACGCAATCATTGCTTCCTGCTGCCTTCGACGGCTTCCGGAAACAGATCTGCGATATTTATTCCCACACTCGGCAAACTTCCTGTCGGATCACTCTTCAGGACATGAAGTAAGCCTTCTGAAAATCCTGAAGTAAAGGCGAGCCTGTCTGCGTTCACATTTCAGGCTCAGTTGCTTCAAGCGAATAAAAGGCGCATCGTACATGTCTCGACAGCCATTGAAACGGGCGCTGTCGGTTGCGAGTGTTAACTCCACCCCAAACCAGGGAGGACATCATGTCTTCCAAAATTATCAAACCATATTCTGGTCCGACTGACTTCCGCATGATGCGCGAAATATTGCGACGCGCTGGCTATCGGCTTCAAGATACCGCAGAAAACCGAGCCGCACACCTGACCGCGGCACAATTGCTTATCGCAGAATTCCAATCTGGTCGCTCGGCATCGCCAGCGATGCCAACGCGCGCTCTGCGATATACAACTGGAAATGTAAAAGGGTTTCCAGCCGTAATTTGAACCTTCACAGGAATAAACACGCATATAAGCAATGATCATTCACCTAAGAACAGAAGGTTTTGAGGATGTCCAAAGGACAAAACGCAGTAACCGAGAAATAAGAAAACCAAAGCAGGACAAGTCCAAAGCGAAAGTTGCATCAACGGAAGTTGTGGCGGGACGCTTCCCTGCCACTGGTAATGACCTGATCAAAACCAAACGACATTAGCCATAGCTTTGTCGCTCCACCAGGTGAGGTGGGCGACAGTCTCCTCCTGAGAAAACACAAGCGCGTCATTCATCTGACAAAGGAGGCCGAAGATCCGCTTTCTGTTGTGTTTCTGCGTGAACGGCCGCATAAAAGGCGTGACACCCTGCCGTCTTTGTACATACTTCGAATATTGCGTATGGCGTTCTGGTTTAAAACCCATAGATAAGGTCATATTGTTTTATTTAAATAATATTTTATATTAAATAAAGATAATAATATTAATATACATTGTGATATATTACATTTTTTATAGTTATTTTATTAAAGATAATAGATATTTATAGGATAGAGTAATGATTAATACTAACTTTATTTCGAAATGCGATCTTATTGCGAAGGAGGCATCATAGGGTCTGTTCATTGCAGCAGTTCAATATTCACGGAAGGCGAGACGACGTTTACAAAGGGCGTTATGTGGCAAGGGATGGATAGGTTGCTGCAAGCTTATTCAGGCGTGCCTGGTCAGGTGTCATCAGCAAAAACCACGGCTTGCTGAGCATGGATGTATGAAACAACGCCATACATGGAAGTGCCAGCGTCGTTCTGTGAGAAAACCAGCGTTTCAGAGCCCCATATGACGGTGGAATACCTAATAGACGTAGCAACTGAGCACCCACGCGACCAGTCCAGTATCGATGCATATTATGACAAACGTGATCAGATAAACGCCCACTTTGCGATCCGGCGATTTTCGGACTGACATTTTCTCTTCACCAGATTGATCACGTGTCATTAAGGCGATACCAACCCCGACATACGCGCACGAAACAGGCCTCACGGTCCCGATGCGACGGCGCCGCACTGGAGCTCAGATAGCTTTTCAACTGAGGTAAATGCATTGACGGCATCTGTTTTGCTCAACATCTTGCGCTGAACTGTTCGCGGACCCTGCTTTCTGTCCGTACAATATTCCGGATCGCGGGATAGATCTGGTTGCGGCGAAACTCAATCTTCTGATCTCTTACCGCAACGTCTGATATCGGGGAGCGCAACCTGTCAGACATGGACCAGCCTCAACCGGAGCCTCTTTCGCGGAGGCCAGCGGAGAACTGAGGGCTTTGCCGTGACTTGCGGGGCCGTATATCCACCCTCATTCTCCCAGGCTTCCAGTTCTCTTTGACTGGATTGTGACAAGCGCTGGGCGCGAATTGCCAGAAGCATGTCCAGCATCTGGACAGGATCGTGGCGCCCGTCGCTGAATATCTCACTCAGGTGTTTGGCGGCTTCGAGGCGGGTTTCCGGTTTTTCGCACCCCTCCAGCGAATAGCCTGAACGTTGCAGAAAGGCGCGAAGCAAAGGAAAATCTTCAGGACCAAAGTAGGACAGTTGTGAAGCGGAAGACATCACATGTCTCCCTTCATTGTTGGGGCCGGAGACTGACTGACATCTCCCAGCGACAGCGCCCGTTTCAATTGCTGTTGATAGTAAACAGTGCGCCTTTTAAAGTTACAGCGCAAGCGTACATTTAGTATTTAATGTAATTAGAACTGATTTTATCAAAAAATATTTTATATAATAATGACAATAAGAAGATTAAATCTTCGTCTTACACTCTTGAAATCTTTCAATTTCGTGAATGAACTTTTCAGAATGCTGGGCTGTATTAATGACATCCTTTTCGTTTGAACTGAGGGGCACCCCGATAAGGGATCATAAGTGGAAAATTCCAGTTCTGAATGGCCTGATTGAACGGGGCACGTCATGCTCCATTTCGCTCGAGCATTTCGCAGGATTTCTGGTGTTACCCCACGCCAGTTTCGTGAGCAGTCGCGGCTGCAATAAGTGTTTCTCTGCGAACACCGTCGCCTGACCAGCGTTGGCACGAAATGGCAAGACGGATGGTCTGCTCCTGCTAGAAACAGTCTGAAGAGAGCTTGCCCGCCGATCACTCACTGATTGGTTTGATGCCGTTAGGGTTGCTCCAACTCACGCTCTGCGGAAAGGCATCATCTTGCTCATGCAGGTAAATTCAGCGTTTGTTTAAAGGGGGAAAAATGCAGCGCATAAATGGTCTGTCCAGTGGTTTCAAACGACCCGTTGCTGCAATTATTTTTATCGCTGGCTTTATGACGTTTCATACGGGAGCTGCTTGGTCACAATCATCGGCTGATGATCTTTCGCAACAGCTAGCCAATCCTCTGGCAAGTCTTATCAGCGTTCCTTTTCAAAATAATTTCGACTTCAAGGCAGGCTCGGACAAAGATGGTTTTGCCTACGGTCTCAATATTCAGCCTGTTATTCCATTCAGCCTGAACAAAGACTGGAACGTTATATCGCGTACAATTATCCCAATTGCTTATAGAGATTATATGCCTGATGGCAGCGTTTCCGGGTTAGGCGATATTAATGCCAGCTTTTTTCTGTCTCCTGAAAAACCGGGCCCGGGTGGTTTGATATGGGGCGTCGGTCCGGTGTTTCTTCTTCCTACGGCCACTGGCGATTATCTGGGTAGTGGAAAATTTGGACTTGGTCCGACAGCGGTAGCCCTTATTCAGGAACAGGCATGGACCGTCGGTGCATTGGGTAATCATATTTGGTCGGTCGCTGGGCCTTCGGGCAGGCAAGACGTGAGCGCCAGCCTGCTGCAGCCGTTTGTTTCCTATAATTTTGGCCAGGGAAGATCGATGTCCCTCAGCGTGGATTCAACCTACGACTGGGAGGCAGAACAGTGGACAGTGCCAGTTAATTTGGGGGTCACACAGGTTTTCAGGGTGAACGATCAGGCTATGAGCCTTCAGGTGGGTGGGCGTTATTACGCGGATGGCCCCGCCGGGACTCCGGAGTGGGGACTGCGCACTACGCTGACATTTATGTTCCCTGAATAGGAAAATGGCGATGGCGGATGGTCATGTCACAAAATGGCAAGACTGGTATTTCGCATGCGTTAGAAGCGATCTGGATAGAATATATCAGCTGATCAGACAGTGATTTGCTGAGGGTGTTTGGATTGTTTCTGCCACATTCTGTGGAGAGACACCGTGGTCGTTACTAAAATTGAATGAAGAGGCACTCCATGTTCCGCTCAGCTGGGCTCAGGCTCGCAGTTGCATCGATTGCGTGGTCCGGTGGAGCATATGCCGGGACTTTGGGCAACAAAATGCCGGTCACCGTTGACAGCTTCATCCGCGCTGAGACCGACCACTACCTTGCAGCCAATGTGAAAGACACAGGCCGACTGGGCCAGTTCAAGCATGCTCGCGAGCCTGTGGCGATCGATAAGCAGACCGTCGTCCGTATGAATCGCGATAGGCTTTATTCGTTTGCTGTGTTTGATCTTGCTGCCGGGCCGGTCACGATCTCAATGCCTGATACGGGCAAACGTTATATGTCGATGATGGTTGTTGATCAGGATCACTATCTGCCAGTCGTTGCTTATGGAACGAAGCCGGTTACGCTGACTGAGAAATCGGTTGGTACGCGCCATGCCTTTGTCGCAGTGCGAACCCTGGTTGATCCTCATGATCCAGAGGATCTCGAAGAAGTTCACACGCTTCAGGATGCTATCAAGGTCACCCAGAAGGAGGCAGGTAGTCTCGATCTTCCGAACTGGGATGAAGAAAGCCTTGCCGACATTCGTAATGCATTGCTTACGCTGACAAAACATCAGACGTCATATAGCAGTCCGACTGTCGGTTGTGCTGTTGTGGATCCAGCTCCCTCAGAACAATTTCAATGATGAGCTTTCCCTCAACTGATCACTGAAGCGGAATTTCGGGGGAACAATGCATCACTATAGACTTTTCGTGATTTCGCTGACTGTTCTGATTGGCAGTCAGTCTATGGCTGTCGCTGCCGATAATGCGGTTGAACCTGCCGTGTCTGAGATTGCAGGGCAAGAAGTCAAACCGGATGGATGGCGCTTTAGCACAAGTCCTTATTTCTGGGCGGCTGGTATCAGCGGCACTGCCGGCCAATTTGGCTTGCCACCGGTAAAAATGAAATCCGACTTCGGTGTGCTCTTCAAAGAACTCGACTTCTCGTTCATGGGTGTCATCGAGGGACACTATGATCGCTATAGTCTGTTCACTGATATCATCTATACAAAAATTTCGACAGGCAGTCAGACCCCTTACGGAGTGTTGAGCAACAGCATCGATATAAAATCCGAGACGTTTTCCGGCTTTTTTGGTGGAGGCTACAGTCTTCTCCAAGAGGAAAGAAACCGTCTTGATGCGGTGGCGGGGGCGCGCATCTGGTACGCGAGCGCGGAAATCTCTTTCGATGGTGGGCTATTCGGTGCGCACAGCGGGCGCGACAGCGCTGCATGGGTTGATGCTGTCGCCGGAATGCGAGGTAAGTACTTCCTGACAGATGATCTTTACTTCAGTGGCTGGGGTGTCGTGGGTGCGGGGCAGGCAAAAATGGATTGGGATATTGCAGGAACACTCGGATACCAGTTCAAGGAAAATCTGTCTGCCGTTGCAGGTTATCGCGCGCTGGGTGTCGACTATAGTCAAGATGGTTTCGTTTATGATGTGATTCAAAAAGGGCCGATACTTGGGCTGGTGGTGCATTTCTAATATGGTATCGAGATTAAAGTGAACCATTGAAATCGAAGTCAAACCAATCGTTTATTGACCGCTTTATTATTTATCGACTGAAAAGCCGTCATTCTCCTTCCGGCCCCATTTCGGACATTAGAATCCACGGCTCCTTTTTTTGACAACTATGTTAGAAGTGCTGGTCCGCGCCAGTGCGATTGAGGAAATCAGTTTGATATTGAAACCTGCTGCGCCGAGCTGAATTGCCAATGCGCGATGGTAGTTTCCTGTTGCTTTAAAAGCGACGCGTACGGGGCGCTGAAAACCACGCAGCAGATTGATCAGGCGCTCAAACTCATCAGGAGTGTTGAGGACGCTAACCTGACGACGATGCTTTTTGTCCGGCACTTCGATAAGCACCTCATGGCGACCTTTCGAAATATGAATAGCTACCAGTACAGGGGTAGACGCTGTAATATAGCACTCGGTCATAGCGTGCTGCGCACCCTTTGCAGTGTGGTTTTGCAAAACCACTGTGAGACCTGAGACTGGCTATGGTCAGCCTGCTCACGCAATTTAAAAGGCGTCGCAGGTGGCCATAGCCTAAAAACTGGCGTTATTCCGAAGGTGTTACGGCCCGGAATATGTCAGTGGCAAGCTGATGGAATGGGCTGAGACAGGGGGGGCGCCTTGAGCAATCCGTCGCCGCACGCCGCATTCCCTGACTGGCAATCTGGAAATGAGCGCCGTGCGGATGCTCCGACCACATAGAATAGCTTTCTTGTGTCAGCGTCAGTTCGGAATTGCCGTTGTTGATTTGCGCGCTTAACAGACAGGCTCTTTGCACTGACCTCAACTAATGGTATGAATTATTCACACCTTTCCTGATGTGATCATAAAGAAAAGTAGAATGGCCAAAATCGAAAAACGTACGATTAGCCTGCCTGGTGAGCAGGCAGCCTTCATCGAATCCAAAGTCAGGAATGGGGATTACGCCTCAGTTAGTGAGGTTGTTCGTGCTGGCATCCGTGCATTAAGAGAGCGGGATGAAGTGATTGAGCGCTGGCTACATAATGAAGTTGCTGCATCGTATGACGGAATGAAATCTGACCCTTCTCGGGCGGTAAGTGTCGATTCTGCTTTTTCTTCAGTTCGCAATCGACATGCTGAACGCATGAAAGTGCGAAAGTGATCGGCAGGAGAGTAGTCTTATCACCGGAAGCGGAGGCAGATCTTCTGGCTCTTTATGACTGGATAGCCGAAAGAGCTTCGCCTCATACTGCGCTGGGATACATCGACAGGCTCGAAAACGACATTCGCGGCTTCGACTTCGCTTCCGAGCGTGGCACCTTGCGTAACGATATACGCGAAGGGCTGAGAACCGTTGGCTTTGAGCGCAGAGTTACGATCGCCTTCAATGTCACTGAGCAAGAGGTTGTTGTTTCCGCACGTCATCCCGAAACATTGGAGTTGACGCCTATAAAATCGGCGTAGAGTTGCGCCAACTCCTCGGTGATGTACGCTACTGGAGTGAACATTCGACTTTCCCACCGGATGAAATTGCACTTCGGTTTCATACGCGCCTGACCTGGATTCATCCGTTCCCAAATGGCAACGGCCGCCACGCGCGTCTTGCGGCAGACCTTCTGGTGGTAGCGTTGGGTGGTCAGCGCTTCACCTGGGGCGGAGCCGGTCTCGTGGATGCGAATGCCATGCGCCGCGCCTATATCGACGCTGTACGTGCAGGAGACAATTACGACTTTGCACCGCTTCAAAGATTCGCGCGTTCCTGAATTCAGATGCAGATCGGGTGCAGTCGTGGTGAAAGACCAGGCTAACCGATCTGCCGGTACAAATGGTATGATAACGCGGAATGCCAAATAAGTTCGATGAAACCAATGGCTTATTGAAAACAACGTCGGTGTCGCCGGTTCACATCCTTTTCAGGATATACAGCAGCCATATTGCTGTTGGTGTGAGAAGCCGTCGAGAATCCAGACTGTCAATCATATAATGATTTGGCTTGCATACCGCGCAAGGGTCCGGGCGGATAATAAAATGACAAATTTTGCCACTCTGTGCTGATGGCCTGCACAGAAAGGGGAATTTGATGGCAAGGATGAATGTATCACGCCCTCAACCTATGAAAGAACGGGTTGAGGCCCAGTCCGGAACACGACGCTGTCCGAACATGAGTGACTATGTGCGCGACCTGATCGGTAAGGATCAGATGCGTGGCGATAAGATCGCAGTAATGCAGCGATTTGTTGACGATGGCCTGCAAAGTGGCAAGGGAGCCCGTTCGCAGGATGATCTCTTTGCTGTGGCAATTGCAAACGTTAAAAAATCTCTGAAACGCAACTAATGGTATTTCGTCTTGCTGTTCAGGCCGAAGAAGATATCACCGCCACTACACTCTCACTCCCACCTGATACCGGCATGCACGGGCTGACGCATTCGGCCTGTGGGTGACGACACCGGGGCAATGACAGCCTGATTTGTTCACGAAGGGACCACGCGCACCTGCCCCAAATAATCTGGAAATACCGTTGATGCTCTGCGGGACTTTTTCGTGGTCATGTGCAAGGTATCAACTGCCGGCGACAACAAAAATATCGGTATCAGGCACGAAGTGGGTCGCCCGGTGCGGGAGGCGTTAAAATAACTATTCTTAGAAAGCGCTTATATGAGCGCACGGAAGTTTAAGGCCCGCCGAATTTATCCTGGAAAGTCCTGCAAGCCTGAGACATGTGAGGTGCCCAGCCGGCAGGCCGGGCACCTCAGTTACGTCAATTCTGCTTACACTGCTCAGTGCGCCTTCATCTCACTGACGATCTCGTCAGCGTCCATAGAAGACGGATAGTAAGTTGGCCAGTTGGTAACTTCGTTCAGAAGAGCCGCACGGTCATTGCCCCAGTAGAGATGGTAGTGGCCTGCCTTGTTTGGCGCGATGCCGTGATCACTGAACTGAATGTATTGCGGTGCCTTCTCATCGCCTTCGGTCTTCCTGAACATGAAGCGAACACCGCGATTGCCTTTCTTGTAGGTCAGGATTTCCTTACCGTCATAAGCATAGTGACCAGCCAGCGGCTTGTCTTTTTTGTAGAAGGTTACGACGTCGCCGTCGATGGTGATACGGTCGACGTCCGTTTTGTAACCGACTTCGTATTCAGCCCGAATGTCCTCGACCTTAGCAGTGCCTTTTTTGGCCTTGTGTTCAAAGACAGGCTCTAGCTTGCCGTTCCTGAGATAGGGGTAAACCGACTGCCAGTCACCGGCATAGTCCGAAAGCGGTCGATCCTTCACCTGGCTGTCTTCGAAATAGCCGGTGTAGATTTTTGGGTCGCCATGGCTGTGGGCGTGGTCATGACCGTGATCATGCCCATGTTCATGAACCTTGCCGCTGCCACCTGCAACAGCAATGTTGTAAGGCTTGCCCTCCACTTTCACCGTGCCGACTTCCTTCAGTTCGGTCTTCGATATCCGGCGGACCACACCGGCATTCGGGTCGGTCATCACCACTTCATCGCCGGCCATCGCAATGCGCGGACGCGGATCGTTCCAGTGACCATCCATGGAATAGGGCTCCGTCACCTTAGAACTCCTGGCAAGCTTGCCTGCAAGAACGTCGATCTGGTGCAGCGTACCGTCTTCCGTCAGGACGTAACCAAAACGGGCATTCGCCGGATCGAGCACGAAATCCACGCGACGGAACGGCAGGTCGATATAGCGGAAGTGTGGAGAATCGACCGGATCGATGACGACCAGGCCCTTAGCACCGTAATTGCCCAGGAATACCTGCATGCTCTTTGCGCCCAGCAGCGTTCCGGTGGTCTGGCCCGCCGGCAGTTCGGCCGGATAGGTCAGCATCTTCGTGACAGGACCTTCTGCACCGGCAGTGACCGTCAGGATGCCCTCCTTGCAACCGGCGGCCAGATAGGCACCGGAGAAAGCTTCGCCATGAATGCCGGTGCAGGTTGCGACGTCGCCAGCCACAGTGCCGTCTTCTTTGACTGCACGCAGACCGGCACGTGTCGGAGCTGCGTCGCCCTCAACCGGTGCATCGGAAGCAACTGTTGTCACCCAGCTATTGCCGACCGGGGCCGCAAAGCCATGGTGGGCGCGGGCCTGCTTCAGCTGTCTGGATTCGATTTCGTTATGTGCAAGTTCATGTGCTTCGACGATTTCGGCATAACCGCCTTTGTCGAAGTTTATGACGATCTTGCCGTCATGATCGATGACATGAAAGGGACGCGGTCCGGTAAGTGGCTTGTCTACGGCCGATGGGTTTTTGATTTCGATATCCGAATGATCGCCATGCGAATGCAGTGAGATTCCGCTGTTGATAAAATGGACAGCATCGTTATCGGATTCGACAGCAACGATCGCGGCACCTTCATTAACGCTGTAAAGCTTATTTTGGCCTGTGGTCCTGAAGTCCCAGCGGTTTTCCGGCTTGTTGAGGTCGAAGGCCGTAACCTTAGCATCCTTGTGATCGCCGACGAAGACACGGTACAGCGTGACATCTTCCTCATCATCATGGGCAAAGGCGGCTGGGCCGCTGAGGCTGACGGCGATCGCCAGGGCGGACGCGCCCAGTATCCGGTGTTTCATATTTAACGATCCTTTATGGTATAACGTAACAATTTCAGGCCTGATACTGGCGGCCTGAATGCTTAAGCTCAGCTTTTGTTGATAGCCGACACGAGGGTTTTGACGTTGTAACGCATCATATCGATATAGGTTGGCGCAGGACCGCCGGCGGGCGAGAGGGCGTCTGAGTACAATGTTCCGCCCAGCGTTAATCCGGCCTCCGAGGCGATCTGCTCGACAAGACGGCTGTCAGCTATGTTCTCGGCAAAGACAGCAGCGGCACGCTTTTCCCTAATCTCCCGGATCAGCGAGGCTACATCGGCGGCAGATGCCTTAGATTCGGTCGAAACGCCCTGCGGCGACAGGAATGAAATGCCGTAGTCCCGCTCGAAATAGCGGAAAGCATTGTGTGCCACAACGGCCACGCGGTGATCCTGAGGGATCGCGCCGATCTGCGCCTTTATGTCTGTATCGAGCGCTGCGAGCTTTTCGATATAAGCAGCAGCATTGGATTTGTACGTCGCACAATCGTCAGAATCGACGGCACAAAGTGCCTTTTCGATGTTCTGAACGTAGGTTTTGACATTGGCGACCGATTGCCATGCATGCGGATCATTGGGTGTGGCATGGAAAATCGCCTTGCCATCGACGAAGTGATAGTGCCCGCCCCTGGGATCGTTCAAAATGTTGGCGCCATCGGTGACGGTGGTGACCGGCGCATCTGCCTGGCTGGCCGCAATCAGGCGCTCCATAAAGCCCTCAAGCAGAAGGCCATTGACAAGGATGACGTCGGCGCGCGCCAAAGCCATGGCATCGGCCGGGCGTGGTTCATAGACATGCGCGTCGCCATCAGGCCCGACAAGTGTTCTGAGTTCAATATGTTCACCGCCGACCTGTTTTGCCAGATCGCCAATGATGGAGAAGCTCGCAACGACTGACAGCTTTTTATCCTGGGCAAAGGCCGGAGCGCCGAATATGCCGGGCGAGGCGGCGATGAGACCAGTGAGAAGGAGCGTCCGTTTATTCATGATTTTTCCAATAGCAGTCTGAGATCAGGCGGCTCTGTGAGCGGAGCGCGGTAATCGCGACAAAAGCAGGCCACGGGGGCTGACAATCACGGATATGAAATAAATTGCTCCGGCAGAGAGGATGATAGCCGGACCCGACGGCAGCGATGCGTGATAGGACAACAACAACCCCGAAACCGACGAGATCAATCCGATGGCGACTGACAACAGACACATCGAAGCGACATGCTGCGACCAGAAGCGGGCGGATGCGGCAGGCAGAACCATCAGTCCGACCGATAGCAACGTTCCGAGCGCCTGGAAACCGGCGACGAGATTGATGACGACCAGGCCGAGAAAAATGAAATGCACTGGCGAACCGAGGCGCGAAACCGAACGCAGAAATAGCGGATCCATACATTCGGCCACAAGCGCGCGCCAGAACAGCCCAAGAGAGACCAGAGTGGTGACAGCAACCAATGCAATGAGCGTGAGTGCGTCATTGTTCAAAGCAAGCACAGTGCCGAACAATACATGCAGGAGATCAATGCTCGATCCACGTAATGATACCATCAGTACGCCCAAAGACAGCGAGATCAGATAGAAGGCGGCCATAGAGGCATCCTCCTTCTGCACCGTCAGACGTGCAACCGCGCCTGCACCGAGCGCCACAAAAATGCCTGCGATCAGACCGCCGATCGTCATAGGAACGATCTGCAAACCATAAATGAGGAAGCCAGCGGCAGCTCCTGGAAGAATTGCGTGCGCCATGGCATCGCCGGTCAGGCTCATGCGCCGTAGCATTAAAAAAACACCCACCGGACAAGCGCTGAGCGACAGCATCAGTGCGCCACCAAGCGCCCTTTGCATGAAGGCGAATTCGATGAAAGGAAGGATCAGAGCGTCGCAGAGCATGGTCATGACCTGGCCCGCGCCGCTAAGCGCTGACCAGCAATAGCTGGCGTCTCAATTTGAGCATGCTTATGACGGTGATGTTGATGGTGATCGTGACCATGCTCTGCGGGTTCACACCACGGAGCATTCTCGTTCCAGGCTTCATGGCAGTGCCTCGCCCGCAAAAGATTTTCTGCAGACAAGGTTTCGTGTCCCTCGCCCCAGGCGACCGGCTGCCGCGCTAAAAGCAAAACTTCCGGAAAATGCGCGCGCACCAGATCAAGATCGTGTACCACAACCATCACCGTACGGTTCTCGCTATGCCAGCTTTTGATCAGCGCCACGAGATCCGTAACTGTGGGCGCGTCGACAGCGTTGAAAGGCTCATCAAGAAGGATCAGATCGGCATCCTGAACCAGCACACGGGCAAACAGCGCCCGCTGCATCTGCCCGCCGGACAGTGTGTCAATTGATCGCTTTTCGAAGCCTTCCAACCCGACGGCCCTGAGTGCACTGGTGACGGTCTGACGGTCTTCAGCGCGGTGACGACCCAGAAGACCACGATGCGGCCACAGCCCAAGCGACACAAGATCAGCGACACGTGCGGGAAACGAGCGGTCCAGTTCCGACTGCTGCGGCAGATAGGCAAGTCGAATACCCGCCGCTAACGAGCACGTGCCATCCATTGGCCGCAACATCCCGACAATACCCTTCATCAGGGTCGACTTGCCCGAGCCATTGCCGCCAACGACTGCCACAAGACTGCCCTTGCGAACGACACCACTCAGATGATGTAC
>Ga0256901_1000552_pt1 | contig 20935 bp, 14 predicted proteins | sample MC6MC0689MT_FD_190200 | JGI IMG/M metagenome (GOLD analysis project Ga0256901, IMG submission 190200) | Metatranscriptome of enriched soil aggregate microbial communities from Iowa State University, Ames, United States - MC6-MC0689-MT... | ecosystem: Environmental > Terrestrial > Soil >... | reverse complement strand
CCGGTTGCTCGTTTCCTGGTTCGGCTTGGAGCCTATCTTCTTTCTGGGGGACAACCGCTGGTTCCGCTTTACGCTGGTCGTAAGCGAGGTGTGGAAAGAATTCGGCTTCAGCACGATTCTGTTCTTGGCTTCGCTGGCCGGGATCAACCCTTCGCTATATGAAGCCGCCGAAGTGGACGGAGCGGGGCGCTGGAAAATGACGCTCCACATTACGCTCCCTTCTCTGGTTCCGATTACCGTCGTCTGTGCGGTATTGTCGCTGAGCAATATTTTGAACGCCGGATTCGATCAAATCTTCAACCTGTACAATCCGATGGTCTATCAAACCGGCGATATCATCGATACCTTCGTATACCGAGTCGGCATTCTGGACGGCAAAATGAGCTTCGCTACCGCGGTAGGTCTGTTCAAGTCGGTCATCAGCTGTGTGCTGGTTGTCGCCGTTTACCGGCTCGCTTACAAAATCGCCAACTATAGAGTGTTCTAAATCATGAGACTTAGACAAGGAGACTTGCGACTATGTATTACAAAACAACCGCCTACCGGACGTTTAACGTCTTCAACTATATCGTGCTCGCGCTGATCGCAGTTGCCTGCCTACTACCCATGATCCATACGCTAGCCGTTTCTTTCAGCGGCAGAGGGCCGGCCAACGCTTTCCAGGTCGGGCTGTGGCCGGTTGATTTTACGTTCGACGCCTACCGCAAGACGCTGAACAACCCAAACTTTCTTCATTCGCTCTGGGTGTCCGTCATACGCACGATAGCGGGGACAGCGATCGGCATGTCCGTCATTTTTCTGGCCGCTTATCCGTTGTCCAAAGACAACAGCGTGTTCAAAGCGCGTTCGTTCTACTCGTGGTATTTCATCATTACGCTGCTGTTCAACGGAGGGCTCGTCCCCTCCTATATCGTCGTTCAGAAGCTCGGCCTGCTGAATTCCATCTGGTCGCTCATTCTGCCTGTTGCCGTCAATATCTGGCTGCTCGTGCTCATGATGAGCTTCTTCCGCTCCGTTCCCAAAGAGCTCGAGGAAGCCGCCCTAATCGACGGAGCGAGCCAGTTGAAAATATTAACGCTTATTTTCTTGCCGGTATCGCTGCCCTCCGTGGCGACCTTGTCGCTGTTCATGATGGTGTTCCATTGGAATTCCTGGTTCGACGCGCTTATCTATATCGGGGATATTCGCGATTATCCGCTGGCGACGTTCCTGCAGACGATTCTGATCCAGCTCGACACGATGAAAGTGTCGATGAGCGGCTTCGACGCGGAGAACATGTCCAATCGAACGGTGAAGGCGGCGCAAGTGTTCATCGGCGCTCTGCCGATTCTTATGGTGTACCCGTTCCTGCAGAAGTACTTCGTGAAAGGGATCGTGGTCGGGGCGGTGAAGGAGTAGAGAAGCAACCCTAACGCACTTTGAGATTGAACTCGAATGGAAACAGTCCCGATGACCTCTTGCATCACCGGGACTGAAACCGTTCCTACATCTTGTTTGTTTATTGCGGTAAAACAACACTAGCCAAGCGGCTATCCGAAACACTAAAAATCGTATCGTTCATCATCGAACGGAGACCGAAAGATATAAACGAACCGCAGATGAGCAGATTGAGGTTATTAAGGACATTGACAGCCATGGCGTATGGATATTCGAAGGGACTGACCGCCCATCCTATCGTTGTTTATTTGAAATGGCGGATACCATCCTATTTCTAGATACGCCTTTGTGGAAACGCCGAATAAGAATCTTAACCCGTTTTCTCAAACAAAACCTGGGCATTGAAAAGTGTGACTATACACCCGATATAAAGATGTTGAAAATGATGTATAAGTGGACGCGAGACTTCGAAGATAACCGCGCGGACTTCGAATCCCGGTTACAGCCATATAAAGAAAAAGTCATTCGTGTTTATGACAGTAATGACTTGAGCTTCGCAAAACATTTGAATCACCCGATTGCATAGAACAGCTTACTTCTGACAAAAAAGAGGGGTGCGCCTTGCCCCTCCTCATCCTAATGCTCCGATTTTGAGTTGGCCGAATTCGTGTCCCACTCCTGCTCCGCAAACGGATCGGACATCAGCGCAATCGCCAGCCTCGCTCCATCGCGCATCCCCTGCAAATATAACCGTTCATTCTCCAAGCCTCTGTAGTAATGGAGTTTGTCTTTCCATTCCGTATACTCGGGGCATTGCGTCATATTTACACATGAGAACAGCGCCTCGAAAGCAGCCTTCTCCTCATGCCGGTACTTTCTCAGATCTGGTTGGAACTGAATTCTTGCGGATACCTCATCCAGTCGTTCCTGAATAGAGCTCTGGAACCATGACGGAAATTCCATGACCTCACCTCTCCCCCACAAACAAGCTTTATCGATTCCCTTGCTCCCTCTCATCCGTTTTTTGAACATAAAATCGGGTGACTAGTTCGTCTACCTTTCGGCTCTGGGCCAGAACTGTTTCATTTGCTGAAAGCGGAATTCCCTTCGCCAGCGATTCCTGGCCAAGTTCGTTTAGCTTCGTCTTTTCTTTTTCGTATTTGTGCATCAGCTCATTTGTCAGGCGTCTCGCTTCCCTTCTCAAATGAAAGATCTACACATATCCATAATTACTTTATTTTACTTTTTGTTGAACACTTTATCTGTCATCGATAGTATAACAGATTGATAATGGACAGAAAAGGAGTAATTTTCCTTGAGCGATCCGTCCAATATCATCAAACAAATTATCGGAAAAACCTTAAAAGCGATACGCCTCAAGCAAGGCTTAAGCCAAGAGGATCTGGCGCATGAATGCGACGTTGACCGATCTTACATTTCGATGATCGAAGTCGGCAGAAACGAGCCTTCCGTCACGAAAATATTCGAACTCTGCAAAGGGCTGAAAATCAAACCGTCCGACTTTTTTAAGCTTGTTGAGGGTGAGTATGAGAAGACACGGAGTAATTGGTGAAAATGCAAATAAGAGCGGTACAAAGGCCTCGAAGGCCAATGTCTCGCTCTTAGCGTTATCGCTATCCCTTAGAAAATTCAAAATTCATCTCATCCTTCCGCATACAGTTGGAAATACCTTTTGTAGATACTTTTGCTGAACTGGAATTATGATAATCGAGAATTTCAGATTTGTGTGCGTTGGTGCACCCGTAGAATAATAACGCAGTACCCTCTATGGTAATTCATTCAAAAAGCGACACCATTATATATTCTACATCAGGTCCTGCAGCTGGAAATTCCACCGACGAGACTTTTAAGCGCTCTCTCTTTAACAGATTACTTAGTTTAATGACATTCTTAAAAGTGTTTCTTATCATTTCTATGAAAGAGAGGTCCCTCCTTGCAGAAGGAGACATAGTCCCTTGTTTCCACTTCCCCCCTATTCTATCTTTAATGTTTTCTTGTTTACTCTTTAACATAGAATTAATATAATCGGGTAATGAATCCTTAATATATTGTTCGGGATTACTAATTTTGGATACCGTACTAAATAAATAAACGAGGTCCTCAATACTATTTATAGAGCAGAATAATTCTTCAGCAGGATACAGAAATTCCTTAATCACTTCACGATTATGAATAGTTTTGATTGATCCTACAAACACTTCCTTGATCTTATGAGCAAAGGCAAACTCCCAAGCACGTCTTGGCTCTATCTCACTGTATGAATACGAATAAAAGCTATAAAATGGTATCATTTTTTCATTTCGTGCACTTTCGATCAATATATTTATTTGGTATTCATCACCAACTTTATATTTTAATTTGTTATAGCCTGTACAAGTCTTATTTATTATCTTTGATTGAATTCGCAGCCCAATGCTCTTCTCACTTTTCCTATCAATAAACCACCATTCAAGGTCTGCTCCGGTTTTAAATTCCTCCGCATTTCCGGGTTTTTTCGTAGCTACTGTCTCAACGGTTTGACATTTCAATATCGACTTCCAAATTAGATGCGTTAATGTCGTCTCTTCTATACTCGTACTATATCGAAATGCAAAATCAAGTTCTTTCCATATATCTCCTGAAATATCTTGAACTAATCCGCACATTTTTTGTGAAATCACATCGAACTCCTCCTAGCTAAAATCCATTCCATCCCTTTCCAGTAAAGAACCATTTTGTGATTTGAAAAAGGTGAAAACCATATTCTAAAAACGACCATTTTCTATACTTTCTAATTAATTTATATCGATGTTTAGCACTAGGATGTTCAAGTAGTAAAAAATAGCGATAGTATACTTTTTTATACCAGTATAAATTATTAAACCAGTCACTTTCTCTTACAGCTGCGCTTCTTAATAAAGCTAACATTCCTGAGAGTTCGATATCTGGCAACTCACACGCTAAACGATCAGCACGCAATTCCTGAATTTGATACCAATATCTCCTGTTATCAATCACCAAAAATATCAACATTGAAATTTCATATAATAAGATAAAAGGAAGTGTAACAACTGTTATAACCACACCTACAACAGGAAGGAAATTGTTAATTAATTGAATAATTAGAATATAAAAAATCAAAACTGCGAGTAGAAATATCCCCCCCAATATTCTCCATATGACCGCTATAAAAGTATTATCCTTATACTTAATGTGAATGATTTCATGGCCTACAATTGCTTTTATTTCCGGCCATGTTAGTTCCAAACAACCTTCTGTAAGGGCAATTGAATTGGTCTTACGACTAGCTTTGGCAAATCCATTAATTATTTTTTGATTGGATAAAAAAAGCTCTACATTAGTTAATCCCGCTCGAATACAAAGATTATAAATTGAGTTTCTAAGGGGGCTATAGGGAAAATCATTATTTTCCACCTCTAAAAATTCCTTTTTCTCCAAGTTCTCTTCAACATTTTCTATAGTACTCCACCAGCTTTTGGTCCAACTAACACCAACGAAGAAAGAAGACATCGTGGTAGCAATAATCATAAATGAAGAGCCTTTATCCTGACCTAGGAAGCCACTCACAATAAAAGGAAAAACAACTGGAAAAGCATATGAAAGAAACACTCCAAATAATGCCTGAGCAATTATAGCTTCCCCAGCGCTCTCTTTAATGGAGCGAGCCAAAACGTGGACTGAAAATGCACATAGAATTAGGCTTCCGGTAACAGCAAGTATTACACAAACCATACTAACAATGAACATTTGACGTGCTCCTCACCACCGATCAAGATAGTAATTTTAATTATCAATAATCCTTCTAATGGGAATAATATTCCAACAAAGACAATAGGCCAACACTGAACAGTACTACAGGAGATAGTAAGCGCACACGAAGTTCCTTTTAAAAAAAAGGAACCTAAGCCCACTTCAAAATCTAAGAATCTCAATGTCTTTTCATTTCAACTACCATGATTATAAAAAAGTTGTATACACGTTTTTTTCACAACGATAAGATGAAAGTTGCCCCACCTTCGTGAATAAGCAACGGAGCCTCTACTAGGTGAATCTTTTCAACATTAGGCATGGAGGTACAATATGTAACATTTTTTTATTCATTCTTCAATCTGATTCTTTGAAATTTCAGAAGATACTACTTTAATCCAATCGCTCCTCAGTTCCTTTCCTAACAATTCATGATACACTTTTGCTTTAATCTGTATCATCTCTTTTGCTAAATCTCCTTCTAGCCCTTGGAGGTTTCTCAAGTCTGCGTCAGACAGAGGTTTGCTCTTGGGTGCAACATAGTTACGGTAAATAGCAGCATCCATACGCCAAGCATAAAATTCCGCTGAAAACTGTTCTTCCATAATATTTAACATCTGAATACCTGGAACATCTAGGTCACCAGAATAGTAAATTACGCAGCTTGGGTTTGCTTCAAGACACTTTTCAATAAATACTTTAGAAGCCGTTCTTGCCTGGCCGATAGTACAAAGTAAAACTGGAAAATCTGATGGAAGCTGCTCTAACGAAAATTTGTTTAGATTAAGAAAATGAATCGTTTCATCCACAAGATATGAAATAACTGTTGGATTTTCAAGAATATATAAGGATGAGTATTTTGGAAATTTCCTCATTTCTTCGATTTCTCGTAAATTTAATGTACGAGGAGAAGTCCCTTTAACTAAATGAGGCACAAAAACATGTGAAATAGAACTTAGATCATCGTCCAGAATATCGAAATTTCTATAAATTTGACGTCCAATCAAATACTTTGGCATGACTCTCACATCGTTATCAACATTTCCACACAGCTTTATATGTTGTGAATTTATATCACTTAGAGCACTCGATAACAATCTCCCTAATGCATTTGTTTTGTCAAAAGCATGTGAATCCTCAGTAACATAAGCAGCGAACATAGGTAATCTAATTTTCCCAGTAGAGATTCCACATTTTTTAAACATCTCCTCTTTTCTCATAAGTAGATGCCATAAAGCGCCCAGACATGTTAACAAATCTGAGTAGGCATTTATTTCTTTATTAAAAACCATCTTCAATATCAGATAACCCTTGGCTTCGCCTTCCTTCATTCTATGAAACCAATTAAATGTCTTTTGAATGAAATATTCAACATCAGTACTTGAGATACTGAATCTGTTAATAAAATCTCGCTCTACTCGAATAAAAAGATCCTCCCAGGCCGAGTGTTGCAACTCTTTTTGTTCGCGTTTGGTGGAAAGTTGACAGCCATAATATTGTTCCAGCAATTCAAGCAGCGAGACCGAGTATCCAGCCTCTTCGGCCGCTTTCTCAAATTCGGTGGCTGGGAAACGATATCCCTTGTAGCGAACACCAAGAAAACCGCGTAGAGCTTTCTCCTCCTCTTTGGTAGGTTGCATTTTTACTGTACCGAATTTCCCATAGCTTTCAAACTTCTTACGATATAGATCGAAAAGGCGGCCAAAGCCTCCAAGGCGTCGAAAGATTTCGACAAGTTGACTTTTGTTTTGCATTACGGGAACACCCCTCGATGCTTTGTTCACGGTAAAGAAAACAAGACCTGTTGTAATATTGTTCTATTGCTATGAACTTTTCCAAGATTACCTTCAATGAGGAAATGAATTCCCCTACGCTGCATACAGTGGATACCATCTAGCTCAAAACAATGTAACTTGAGTAATTGAAGATTGAACGTCCTCACGTGTTTCATATGGTTCTTCCACACGCGTCTTCTTAATACCATTCCATGAGTATGAGGTTGAATTAACAAGGTTTGAGTTCCCCATTCGATTCAAAACATAAATCGATAAATCAGGCACTTCCTCATAACATCCCCATAAAGATTGTGAGTTTAATGTGTAATCAAAGTCGTACTTCTCAATAACTTTGAATGCTTCTCTGATATTGTTATCATCAACGCCAGCAAATGCTTCGTCTAGCGCAAATATACGAGGTGCCTCACAGTGAGCATTTTGCAAACGTGCATCAACCGCCGCTAGGAGTGGCGTATACATCGCCATTGCTCGCTCACCACCGGAAAAGGTATTATAATTGCTCTTCTTCATCTCTTTGCGCTTTTCGCCTGTTTTTTCGTAGTGAATAATAAATTCATACCAATCTCGATAATCCAAGGCCAACTTAATATCTTCCATAAAAGTCGGCGTACCGCTCAACTCAGATTTGCGTTTCGCTTCATAAACTTTGGAACGAAAATGTTGAGCTAGCCTTGCCCTATCAGAATCCGTAAGCCATATTGGATCCTTCTCTAGAAATCGCATTAGTTCTGCCGTGTCGAGTTCTTGTTCATTATTTGTCTTTTTCGGTGACCACACGACGTCAAACTTCAGCCCGCTGGAATTCTGTGTCCTTTCCATTATTGTGTTAATACGTACTACCCATTCTTTTGCATTTCGTATTTTGTTCTTTATCGTTTCTCCAATATGGTTAATCAGAATATCTTCGTAAATCTCGCGGTCTTTTTCAGCCATTACCTCTGCAAGCGTTTTGTCATGCTCGTTTAGTTTGGTCTTTGCAAACGACGGTGAAACACGACGTCCCTGATACTCTAGTGTAATCTTTTCACGCCTAGCTATCGTTTTAAGCATTTCAACCCGACTTTCATCTTCAACAGCCATATGAGAAAAATCAACTTTAAATTCCAGCGGCTCCATCGTTAAGTTGTATTCCGGCAATCCCTTGTCTGCATCCGAGAAAACGTTGCCCAACTCACTTTTATTTTTCGTTCTATCTTTCTTCGCAAGGAAGTGCCCAAACTTCGACATGACATTCTGGGCAAGCGATTCCGCATCTAATCCAGCTTCAAGTCCAAACTTCTCCCTGAATTCTTTTACATCTTGCAGAAAGGCACTTTCCCACGCCAGAACGAGTTCCTTCATAAACCGTTCTTTCTTCTCTCCAATTGGAATACGAACACGAAGATTTTTCAAATCGTTTTTCAGTTCATAACGTTGTCCGTCCAGCGTCCTTTGGTCCTTTGGCAATTGTTCCAATCTATCGTTAATACTTTTGGCAAGCTCACGAACGTTATCCGCTCCAAGGTCCTGTAATTGCTTTTCATAGCTTCCGATTCGAACGTTTATATTCTTAATTTGTCCATCTAGTGATAGAACGGCTGTCCGTGCGTCATCCACTCCATCTTTAAAAGCATCTATCTTGTCATCTTGATTCTTTAGAAGACTTAGTTTATCCCCTCGTGAACGGTAAGCAATTTTTAGATTTGATAATGCTCGCTCAAAATTGTGTAAGCCGTCACGCGCACCAGTTACTGCCTGCTCATTTTTCTCAATAGCGATATCTCCGAACTCTGAGTTGAGGCTCCTATTTTGCGCCTCCACGCTAGTTTTTAGTTCCTTGAATTTTTCGTTCAACGACACCAGTTCAGGTTCCAACAATTCCGAAATGCGCTTTGCAACGGCTTCAAATTGTTGCTTGGCATCCTTTAGAACCAAAAATTTCGGGAACGATTGATATTCAACTTCAATTTGCTTTTTCCGCGCTTTACTTTTATTAGTAAGCACTTTAAGCTCTTCAATTTCTGACTCAAGAGCAGTAATTTTTTCTTTTAAAGCTGAGATTTTGCGGAGTCGCTCTTGTTCTCGTGCATGCTTCCCAATATATTTGGCTACACCATTCTGCGGAGCCGTTCCGGCTGTAAAAGAACCTTTAAATGATCCATCAGCAGCTACAAAATAGACATCCAAATCTGAGATGGAAATCCCTTTTAGCACTGCTAGCACATCATCGTGACTCACATCGCCCTCGACTGAAACATCCAGATACTTCGTTAGATTGTTCGGCATTTGGGCTTGATGAGTACTAAGAACCGTCCCAGACAATGCTTCGTTATAACGGCTAGCGGGTACAACCAGCGAAGTTAATACACCAGTTTCAGTCAATACCGACTCCAAGCATGACTTCTGATCCTCAGTAAGATCTCTTTTAAAATCAACTGCAGCGTAAAACGGAACGTACGGAATTCCCTTTTCTTTGAATTCCCGCAACTGCTTTTGCTTGTCCGCAGGAAGTTCAGGTTCAACTTCATCAGTGCTTTCAAGAGCACCAACTTCTTCTAAAGCAAGATTTCTTTCTTCATCCTTTAGTCGTACTTGTGCTTCTAACGATGCTTGCTCCTTAAGGCACTGAGACACTTGTTCTTCGCGTTCACCCGAGACTGGTGCCATTAATTGTTCCTCAGTCACATTTTCTAGATATCCATTAATCATCCGTTTCACACTCATACTGCTGTTAACACTAAGCACAAGCGCTGTTAATTCATTTAACCAGTTTTCAAGCTCGGCGTATGCGTTGTTTCGTTCCATGTCATAGATGTTCGCAAGGGTCATACGCTGTTCTCTTTCGTTCTCAAGAACACCTTGTTTCTCTTCAATTTGTTGCCTCACGCCATCTAGATCACGCTTCTTTTGATCCAGTTCTTTAACTTGCTGCAGCAGCACACTAAACCTTTGGAGCCTGATCCTTATCTCAGATTCCCAGTTCGAAAAGTTATAATTTCCAATTTTTTCATTTCGCGCAAAATGATCAGAGAATGCTAAATGGATGTCTTCAAATGCCGTATCTATGCCCAACTCCTTTAAACTTTCCAACGCTGCATTTAATTCTTTTTCAAGTTCCCACAATTCATTTTCAATAATACGCTTTTCGTTATTAGCATTCACTAATAACCTTTTCCTCTCCTCATAGCGTTTTGTTTTGTCTGATTTTTCATTCGTTATTCGGGTTAGCGCTTGTCTCGCAGATTGAAGAGTCTCTTCCAAATTCGTTATTTCATCATGCCTCAATTCCTGTCTCGCTTGCTTCAACCCTTCAATTTCACGTTCAATGTTTTGGATTTCTTGCTCGGTCTTATCGTAGTCAATACTCTTGGTTTCAATATCACTTAGTGCCGTTTGATGCTCTATAGCAATGGCATTCCACATGTTTTTGTTTTCCAAATAGTACTTAGCCTTTTCCGCAAATACATATGAAACATAATCGTCATACCCTCTATCCAATTTCATTACAAAATCAAGGTCGCTACGCGTTTTCTGAATTTCTCTCTGTGTTTGGTCTTGCGCTTCTACGGTAGTGGTTAAAGCGGACAACTCTTGATCAGATAGTGGTGGCAATGATCCGTTTAACGTTTCCTTTAAATCATCGGGCCCTCCGCCTTTGGTTAGTTTAGGGCTTTTAAGCCGTACGAGAACGTCAGTAAACAGCTTAAGTCCTGTTACATCCGGAAACTTAAATAGCTTCTTATTAATCAGTTCAGCATATTCTTTACTATCAACAACCGTACCGCTCTCACCAATTGCTGCCGTTATTTCTTTTCTATCTAAAGGAATTTGCTCCGGCGAGCCATCTAATACTTCTACCTTGTAGAGTGAAATCGGATTTGGTCCGCGCCCAATACGTCGAAAGCCGTCATGGATTACAAATCCCCAGGCATCTTCCAACCTTCTGTTTTTTCGTTTGGCATGCAATCCAAACCCAGTCGTCATGTACTGCTCCGTGTTAGCCAGCTTATATTCAATCACAACATAACCAATGCGCTCGATAATATCCTTGTTTAACGACTCTTCGCCAAGCAAAATGTCATAAAACTTGCGATCGCTTGACTCAAACGGGTCCAAACGCTTAGGATCTTTGTTGCCATCTAACATAAATGTAAAAAGCGTATTCATAGCAATCGACTTTCCTGCACCATTATGACCACGCAATAGCAGTCTTCCATTCTTGAAGTAATATTCTTCATAATTAAAATACCAATAATTAAATAGAATGACTCGGTAAGGCTTCCAACGCCGTGTATTGTTATTCAACAGCATGCTCCTTTAACTTTTCTTCTTTAGATTTTTCATAAAACCTTCCCACTACATCGTATAGTTTCAAATCACCTTCTTGCGTCATCTCCGCTAACTTCCATTCAAAAAGCATGTTTTTAATTACATTCTTAACTTCAGCAACACTCATGCTTTTTAAGCCCGTTGTCCATCCTTGGCGATTCTCGACGATAAGCTGCCGGCACATCACATCCAAATCAACATTTGTTAAAATGACCGTCCCATCTTTCTGTTCAACAAGACTGTCATTGTTGTCGATGATTTTAAGCCGCAACAACGTTGCAAACTGAATAACTAGATTCGATTCGGCATTGTTCGCTGGAAAAAGCCTCCGAAACGTGCCGGCGCTCTCTTTTATCAAAAAAGCACTACTACCGAAAATATCCACATTCATATCGAAGTATTTTTCAGCATGTTCATTTAGGTGGCGACCGTACTGTCTTAAGTAATCAAAATCTGCCGCCGATACTTCATGCCTATACAAGGCTGGTTCTAAAAATAGTTTTCGATACAGTAAATGCCTTCTTTCTACACCTAGCTCCCGTTCCTGTACTTCTTGAAGCAGCACAATATCATTCAGCGTCAATTTTTCTTCGATACTGAAACTGATATTACGCATGAAATATTTTACAAGACCGGTTGAACGTAACAATGCATCATTCGTTTCTCGTTCTTGAAAATCTTCAATATTTTTATCCATTACTTCTATCAGACATCGCCGAACAGCTTCTTTCAATGCACGGATAAGGGATAGGCGATTTTTATATCCTTCGTTACCCTTCCATGTTAAGACTGGTGTATTTTCACCAACTTCCTCCTTTGCACTTCTCGGGTAGTACGAAACAACCGCTTGGCAGACATCAGACAGCGCAAATTGCTTTGAAGCCTTCCCATCCAAGAACGCAAGTACACAATAAAAGATGATGTAATCTTTCACTTCTTTGAAATCTGATATGCCCATTGAAGGTTGAGGCGCTATTTGAAATTTCTCTACTTTTGCAAAATCCGCTCCAACCACCAATTTAAAACGGAAGTAGTCCTTAAAATAATCGCGAAGGAACCCTTCGTTTTGCTTAATTTCATAAAATAGCTCTGGGTTTTCCTTGCGTACAACCCAAAAACGGTCAAGTAATTGATGAATGCAATCAAGTGACTCCCTCGACAGCTTTTTCATGTGTCTTCACCTCCGTGAATGTCATTTCGAAATCCGGCAAGAAAAGGATTCCATCCGAACAATGCAGTTCAATGATATCGTTACTGATCCTATGGAGTTTAAATTTTACGCCGAGTTCTGTAGTACCTTCATAAATACCGTAACCAACGGGATTCAAAAGCGCCGCACTTATCCAATCCAATAGTGCTTTTCGAACAAACGGTTCAACTCCTATGTCCAAATCCTTTAGGACTACACAAGGTTGCTCCACGAGTGTCTTTAGTACACTTTCCTCGTACGCTAATCGCTTCTCAAACAACCGTTGCAGTTCGAGTGACTCCTGACTCACTTTCGGTACCTTCAAGTTCTGTTTTGTGGTTCTATCGGACGGCGGGCGAATTCGATACGTCACATCTATTTCATCTGGATCAAAATCCCATACCGTACCATCATTCCGATCCGACGGCTTCCGTGCCACTTTGAAATGCTGGATACCTTCGAAACCGAACAGATAAGAAAAAACTTTATGTGCCTCTTCCAAGTTACCAGACTCATGTGCCATATCTGCAAGTCGTAAAAAATCTGTTACTCGGCTCTTCTTCACGAATTGCCGCTCTGCGTGAAAATGTGCCAGTTTAGACATTTTACTAATGGCATCCCTAGTACGAACTTCAAGGTGAAAAGCTTTGCTTGGTTTGGTATCACTTTCTAAAAACCAGTTACGAATACCCGTCCATACATCAAAAAAGGTATCGAAATACTCTTCATCTGACACAACCATCGTGGTCGGGATATTTTTCTTATGACGGACGAGTTGCCATATGATATTTTGAATTTTCTTCTCCGAAATGCGTGTAATAATGTTAATGATCACAGGCGAATTGCGGTTAAGCTCAACCATGAAATCGGTTAAATAAGAACGAAATTGATTCTTAAATACGATGAAAGCATCAGTCTCCATCATGCTATCTAACTTGTCACCGCTAATATGATTCAAATAATCCGAAGCATCATTATCAAGCTTTGTAAATCGCTCGAACAGTTCGTCCCACGCTTCGTATAATTGAACAAGCGTAGTCGAATCCAAATCAGTTTGCACGGAGAATCCATTTAATTTCATAAGTGCATGATGTAAACGCTCAGTGAGGTTTTTATCCAAAGAACCGCCGCGTATGCGATGAAGTCTTTTTTCCATAAAAATAAGCATTTTTTCAAACTCAATCGTGTAGTCGGTTAGAGAATACGTTTTACGGTTCTTAACAAGTTCTTCTAACGTAACAGCGTCTGTATTGTTTTGATTCAACACTAAGTTATTGTTTTCAACCAAAACTGCTAAATCAGCATCTTGCTCTTCGAGCGTATAATCCCCAAACTCCGGAAATTGTTTAAGATGCGTGAAAATTTCTAACGGTAACACATCATTGTTAAATATGCGATGCTGCTCATACATATATCTCAATATTGGACGATATCGGTGTGTTTTTTTTGTCGACAAATACGCTGCTTCCTTTATTTCACGCATCAATGACAAATCCAAACGAAACACTCCTCTTTTTAGTATGAGTTTCAAACAATTGATAAGTGTAATCTCATTCTTTAATATTTGGAAATATCGTTACTATAAATATATAACATTAGGCTTGGATACTAAATGGAAAATAATCAAACGTGGCGATAATTCACGGTTTTTGTCAGCTAACGTTTTCAAAGATATTAAAGAAAAATACATACATAATACATATTTTTCATCTAAAATTGTTAATTTTAGGTATAAAAAGATAGAAATAGAGACTCATGTCTCTTCAGACTGTTTAGAAAAACCACTTTTCGAGTCTAAAAACAGTTGAACGTGGAACGAATTTAAGGTTTTAAGCTGACTCCAACAATAATCGCCCTCTACTTGGCCCTCTTGGCCAGGTGGAGGGTGATCTTCTTTATATTCTGTGCCGTTGCCGTCATTAACGCCTGTTCCTGTACACTTCGCCGTCCTCGGTAACGGCAATAGCGAAGCCCATGCAACTCTTTGGCGTCTGCAAAGCTTCGCTCAATCGTCTGGTAACGTAGGCGATATAAATACTTGCCAGAGCGGCTGAGTCGATTCAGCAGAACCCATTCCTTGCTGTCTTCCCACACATGCCGGGTGATGACTTTCGTCTTGTTTTTGGAGCGTGTGCATGTGCTTAATAGTGGACAATCCTTACATATCTTCGGATTGGATTTATATTCACGATAACCTTCGCGGTTGGTCGTCGTGTAGGTCAACTCTTGTTGGTTTCGGAGTGCTACGATAAAAATGCAGCCGAAATACACCCTCGTATGAAATAAAATGAAAGCTAACGAGGGGACGGGTGACGAGCAGTTAGGCGTAGCCTACTACACGTTGCTGGGATGGAGAAAGCAAAGAATCCTGCACGGCGACGGGGCGCATATCGGAAGCGGACGCAGTTATGCATCTGCCGATAAGACTGCGCGTGAAATCGAATTAGAAAAAGAAATAGGCGAGCTACGCCGAGCGAATGAGATTCTCAAGGACGCACTCGGTTTTTTCGCAAAAGACCGGAAGCGGTAAAGGCACGCCAGCTCTATGCTATCTGTGTACGACGGGATCGATGGCCCGTCAAGGAGATGTGCGAAGTACTTTCTGTCAGCGAATCGGGCTATTACCGTAGCTTGAAGCCCACGCCCAAACAGGAGCGGCAGCAACGCCTTCTGGTCAAAATCAAAGACATCAATGCGAACATGAAGATAACAGTAATTACGGCGTCCAGCGTATCCTGCTGGCGCTGTCACAGATCGAGATCACAGCCAGCTACAGCACCGTCTATCGCATCATGAAGCAGCATGGCCTACTGAAGAAAGTGAAGCGTCATCCAAACGGCATTACCCGCGAGGATGCCGCAGCTCAAAAGAGCGAGAACCTGATCCAGAGGGACTTCAGATCCTCAGTTCCAACCAAAAGTGGCTATCGGATATCACTGAAGTCCCTTGTTCAGATGGCAAGCTCTATCTGTCCGCAGTACTGGATTGCTTTAACGGAGAGATCGTAGGCTTTGCAATGGACGACAATATGCGTAAAGAACTCTGTATTGAGGCCTTTGAGAACGCCTGTAAAGCAAGAAACGCTCGCGGAATGATCTATCACAGCGATCGAGGCAGTCAATTCACGAGCCATGCTTTCCGGGAGAGTCTGGTTAAACGTGGCGCCATTCAAAGCATGAGCGGCACAGGACGTTGCTATGACAACGCAAGGATGGAAAGCTTTTTTGCTACGCTAAAGAAAGAGAAGCTATACAAGATCAATACGGAGCGTTATTCAATGGCTCATATTAAATCGATCATCTTCAGGTACATCACCGTTTACTGCAACAGACGGCGGATCTACACCTCTAATCCAGGGGGCTGGCCCCCAGCTATTTACCGTGAAAGAATGCTGTCACAAGCAGCTTAGCAACCGAATTTCTGCATGAGGGTGTTTTCAAACTGCACTTTTCTTGACAACTCCATATCTAAGGTCTACAGGACTATACACCCTTCTCCAGCAACTTTGTTTTAATCCTCTTATCAAAAAAGACCCAAGCTTCGATTATGCTTGAGTCTTTTACAAATTATAAAATAGCTGGGTTCTTTAACCTTGAATTTATCAGGCTTTAATCAGTACATAAATCGCTATACCTCCAGCCCCCTATTCCTCCTTAATTCCTGAATACTTTTTGTAGTCATACAGACACAGTAGTCGTCTATACTCTGTAGATTTTTTATCCGGATAGCTTCTCAGATAACTCTCGACATCATCAAGATTCAACTTGTCGTCAATAATAGCCTTAATTATATTAATGCTTTTAGAAGTAGGGGGAACAGCTTCATCATTAATTATAGCTTCAATTGTTATGTGCCTATTAGAACAATATCCCGCTATCTCACTAAGTTTTCTTATTTTCTCAAGTTGAATTCCCTTTAAGCGATCATAGCTAATTAAACCCGTTTGAATCTTACCGAATCCAAATATAGGAAAAAATTGACTTGTCTGGATTCTATGTTTATCGATCAATTTTAGTAATTGATGGTTAGATTCGTCAATAATTTTAAAATAATTCTCCATTATTTCAGAGGTCGTTTGATATTCATACCTTATTGTTCTGATAGAACCAATTGCCAATACTTTTTCTCCATTTTTTAATGATTCGATATCCTCAGTTATGCTTACTTCAATATTTCCACCTTCGTATATCTCTTTGACCACTGCCTGTACTTTACGAACATCCATAGCCGAAACAGGCAGATTGAGGTTTGCCAAGTTTTTATAAATCTCAATAAAATTGTCAGTCTTAATTTTATTAATTCGTATCGTGGCAAAACCACTCATGTCTATATCATGATCAACTACTTCAACGTTTTGTGACCCTTCTTCATACTCTACAAGCAAAAAATTCCTCCGAATTTTTTCAGCTTCAGGAGTATTAGGATTAATGTATGTGAATATTGTTTTAAGTATACTTTTTATATTACCGTCGCCAACATTATATCCCAAGAAAATAATAGGATTATGAATAAATAGGGATAGCAATTGCGCCCTAATTAACTCGTACTTTTCATCAAAATTAACATAATCATTTCCTGTGATTATTATCTTCCCTGAATCATCAACACATCCATGTATCTTATACACTGATCCATATGGATTACTAAGTAAGATGTCATTCCCTATAAGGGGAATGAATTCGAATATATCTTCAATAAATTTATCATAGTTTGTGGTGATGACTGACCCGATATTTTTTCTAACCTTTCTTAATTCATTAATTTCATCAATTTTATCGGTTCTTACTATGTATTGATTTAGCAGGGAAGCAATGTATAATTTGAATCGACTTATGTTAATTCCCTTTTGCATGTTCTGATAAAATAAATCGTTGATTTCTTTGAATATACCATTCCGATCCTTTATCAGCATACTATTAAACTCTTGTTCCAAATCTTGCGCTATCTTAGGATAGTCAAATGCACCATTCGTTTCATATTTCGACTTAAGATCAAAATAAAACTCATCTGAACCCTTAAGTTGCTTTGAAATAAACGATAATAAACCGTCCCAGGTAAATGAATTCTTTAAATACCTCAAGCTCATACCTGTACCAACAAAGAGAACAGGATGGTTTGTGAAATGTTGTATAAATTCGTTTATATTCAAAGTCGTCACTCCCTAAAGAAAATTATCAATATCCGATATCCGCATACACTTGTTAATAGTAATTAATTCGTTACAATTTCCGATTTACCTTTAATGCTATTGTGTATAGTACGCTACGATGTGCGAATTTACCATTAATGTTCCAAACTTAATTCAGTCATATGGGGCGCCCTATTTCCCAAGAAAATTGATTAAAAATAACAATTGCCTCGTAAACCAGTTACCACCAACTCAATTCTTATAATCCATTTTACCAGCCTTTATTTTTTCAGTATTTTCCCCAGTACTTATTCCGTAGATAATTGTTACATCCATATCTTTCGTTGCATTATATATATCTGGATATAATTCTTTAGTTTTTAATAAGTTTTTTGCAGTTCTATGATATTTTTCTTTTGGTAATTCTGGATTTCTAGCGTGAATAACTTCCCAGTTTTTAATACCTATAGGATAGATTCCATCGCTCTCATTATCTAGCGTATTATATTTTAGTATTGCTTTTCTCTTGTTATCAGATATTTTGTATTCAGCGGGGATCTGCCTATCTAAGTAATCAACAAAATCTTTAATGCTGAATTGTCCTTTACCACTTCCAATTCCAAAATATTTAATAAAATCGTTATATTCGTTATTCCCAATAATAGAAAATCGATATCCTTTTTGAATTGGAACACAAAGAACATTACCACTTGCTCTTTTGATGAATGTTAGTTGCCACCCGCCTGAATCCCTGGTATCAAATATCACATCTGATATAACATTATTGTATTTATGTTCAAAAGTACCTATCTCCACATTCAACTGACGCATAGAACTATAAAATTGTTTTAATCCATCTACTACGCCGCTATAAGAGTACCCCATATTTCCTGCCTCCATCTAGCTCCATATCCAATAAGTGTACACTTAGGGACTGTAGCAAAATAACTTACCTATCCGGTGAGCAACCCTGCCATGGAAAAAAAGTGCAGTATTTTCACGGTATGTTATCATGACAAGTTCCTTAGAGGCTCTAATTAGCAAGTTTAGTATCGCCCCTCCATTTTACCATTATTTGTAATACGATTCACCTCGTTTAGAGCTTTGGCAACCAATTCCCCGCCCGGAAAAAGCAAGAGCCTGCTCACCAATGACGAGAGCGGGCTCCTACTTACTGATGACTAGTTTTTGCAACCGTTTTTGTCACAAGTGATCTTGGAGTGACTGTCAACCCAATGAGTAGGATTCTCATTAGTGTCAAACCCACAGCCAGTTCTACCACCTTTGACCCCACTGTGCACAATGTCTGTTGGAGTATGCTTTACCGCCATTTCCTCACCCCCTCTATCCAAAATTGGATAAGTCATACATAAATAATAACAAACAAATTAATTAAGAACAAGTGTTCTTGTAATTGTAACACGCTTGATACGCCAATCCAACAAATACTCCGGCTCGCGTCTATTCACGGGAGCTTTCCGTTTACTGGCTTTATGCGCTGTCCACAATGAAGTCATGATATGATTGCTCAATGTTCACATAGTTATTGAAATATTTATGCACCTACTAACAGATTTAACATTGTTACATTTACCTTCAATTGCTTTTTCCGCTTTACTACAATTTGTGATAACGGTTCTCTGCTCTTTATCTTGCCGCTAGCTTAATAAGTGAATCAACAATTGGTTGAACATCCTAATTAATAAGAAAAGCTCACGTTTTCTCAACGTGAACTCTTCAGATTTGATAAAAAGTTAGTTTTCAAAAATAGGTTTAGGCATTCCCTATAAATTGTCAATCCAACATGACAAAACACACTCCACATGCCCCGTCATCGGAAACATATCCACCGGCTGAACTTCTACCGCTCTATACCCCCCATCCTCCAGCAATCGCAAATCCCGTGCCAATGTTGAAGGGTTACACGAAACGTAGACAATGCGAGCGGGTTTCAGCTCCAGCATCGTGGCGATTAGCGCAGGGTCACACCCTTTGCGAGGAGGATCGACGACGATGACGTCTGGAGTAATGCCTGCCGCTTGCCAACGAGGCATGACGACTTCCGATGCACCTACCTCAAACTCTACGTTGTTTATTCCGTTGATCGTAGCGTTCCTGCGAGCATCTTCGATCGCTTCGGGAACGATCTCCACGCCGAATACGCGATCGGCATGTCTTGCGAGGAACAGAGAGATCGTGCCGATGCCGCAGTAGGCGTCGATGACAGTCTCCTTACCGGTGAGACTGGCGTATTCCACCGCTTTGCCGTATAGTCGGACCGTCTGTTCGGGGTTGACCTGGAAAAACGAACGAGGCGAGATGGCGAATTGGATGCCGTCGATTTCGTCGTAGATGAAGTCCTCGCCCCACAGGGTGCGGGTTTCGTCTCCGAAGACGACGGGGGTTTCGGCCGTTTGGATGTTCTGGCAGATGCTTGCGATGCCGGGAACCCGCTCCCGGATTAACTCGACAAGCTCCTGAGCGTGAGGGATATCGCGTCCGTTCGTGACGAGAACGACCATTCGCTGCCCGGTCGTACGCGCATGGCGCACAACGACATGCCGCAGCAGACCGCGGCCTGTCGTCCGGTTGTACGGGGATATTGCCAGCATTCGCGCAGCTTCCTTAACAGCCCGGACCGTCTCTTCGTTCTCTTCCTGTTGGATGAGGCACGAATCCATCTCAACGATATCGTGGCTCCCCATCTCATAGAAGCCTCCGATCAAGCCACCTTCGCCATGGCCGATCGGAACCTGAGCTTTATTCCGGTAGCGCCAAGGCTCGTCCATGCCGATGGTCGGATGCACGATAACAGCCGAGCGATCGCCTAAAGCCGCTGTACCTGCTCCTGATTGATCCCCAGCCACTTGAAGCTTCCCAATCCGCTGCAAATTATCGACAACATGCTGCCGCTTCCACTTGAGCTGCTCCTGATAGTCCAGATGCTGAAGCTGGCAGCCGCCGCATGTGTCGTGGATGGGACAAGGCGGTTCAACGCGTCCGCCCGCGCCTCGATCCACAATCTCCGTCATCTGAGCGCGGCCGAACGATTTGCCGATGCTAAGTACTTCTGCATGCACCCGTTCTCCGGGTAACGCACCACGAACAAAAAGGGTATAGCCCTCTACGCGGCCAACCCCTTCTCCGTCATGCGTCAATCCGACGATATGGCTCTCAATCCGCTGCCCAACCTGAACCGGAACACCTGCCAGCGTCGAAGGTGGAGTGCGCGATCCACCCTCTCGGGAACTACGCCCCTTATCGCCGCGATCGTCAAAGCGCCTGCCTCTGGCTCCGCCATTACTGCCTCCGTTGCCCTTGCCGCCAAGCCCATTCTTTCCCGACGTTCCGCTCATTGAGCGATCATTG
>Ga0256901_1000551_pt1 | contig 20937 bp, 16 predicted proteins | sample MC6MC0689MT_FD_190200 | JGI IMG/M metagenome (GOLD analysis project Ga0256901, IMG submission 190200) | Metatranscriptome of enriched soil aggregate microbial communities from Iowa State University, Ames, United States - MC6-MC0689-MT... | ecosystem: Environmental > Terrestrial > Soil >... | reverse complement strand
TGACGTGCGGCTTGGTACGTTCGAACTTACCCTTGGACATGGCTGCTTCTTCTCGGTAACAGGTTGGTTATGCACTATCGGCAAGATGGTGCTCACGAAAGGAATCGAACCTTCGACCTCCTCCTTACCAAGGAGGTGCTCTACCGACTGAGCTACGTGAGCGAGTTGTCTATTATGCCGTGTTTTTTCATTTCGTTCAATGGAGCGGGAGACGGGAATCGAACCCGCACCATTAGCTTGGAAGGCTAAGGTTCTACCGTTGAACTACTCCCGCACCGGGAAAAACACGTCACAACATGAAACTGGTGGAGGGAGGTGGATTCGAACCACCGAAGGCGTAAGCCAGCAGATTTACAGTCTGCCCCCGTTGGCCGCTTGGGTATCCCTCCGCTCCACCCCTTGTCTAGGACCTTGGCCTTACCGGTCAGGGGTGGGAGAGCGCGCTATTTTGGTGATGAGTAACGATGCTGTCAACAGAAATCTTCACATTCGATGAAAATTATTCAACACCATCGCCAACGCCCATCACTCGCCGGGCATTTTAAGCTTTTCGTCCGCAAAAATGGCGATATGCGGCACGCCATCGGCACCGATCCAACCGCGGTACATGCCTTCGGTATTGAACGGCGTTGCTGCCTTGCCATCGGCCGACAACACGATCGCACCACCGTCGCCTCCAAGTTCCGGCACACGCTTGACGATGACTTCCTCACCGGCCTGCGCAGGGGTCTCCTTGAGGTATTGCATGCGTGCGCAGATTTCATGCGCTGCGGCCAGACGGATGTAGTACTCGCCCCAACCCGTGCCCGACACCGCACAGTTGCCGGTGGCATAGGTACCGGCGCCGATGATGGGCGAATCACCCACACGCCCGTAGCGCTTGTTGGTCATGCCGCCGGTCGAAGTGCCCGCAGCCAGCCTGCCCTGGCTGTCCAGCGCAACCGCACCGACGGTACCGAAGTGCTTGGCGGTTTCCAGGTCCGCGTGCGCCTGGCCCTCGCGCTCTTCGCGCAAGGCGCGCTGCAGCTGCTGCCAGCGCTTCTCGGTGCGGAAGTACGACGGATCCACCAGCTCGATCTTCTGCTCGGCGGCAAACATCTCCGCGCCCTGCCCCACCATCATCACGTGCGGCGAGTGCTCCATCACTGCCTGCGCCAGCAGGATCGGGTTCTTGACTGTATGCACACCAGCAACCGCACCCGCACGAAGGCTGGCGCCGTCCATCAACGATGCATCCAGCTCGTTCTTGCCATCATGGGTGAACACCGCGCCGCGGCCCGCATTGAAGGTGGGATCGTTCTCCAGGACAGTGATCGCGGCGGTGACCGCTTCCAGCGCCGGCTTGCCTGCCAGCAGCGCCGCGTGGCCGCTGCGCAGCGCCTCGGTCATCGCCGCGCGCGCGGCACGCTCTTCCTCTGCACTGAAATCCTTGCGCTCGACGCCTGCGCCGCCATGGATGACCAACAACGGCGAGGGCGCGGCTGCCGCCGCAACCCCAGAAGACAGCGATGCCAGGCCCAGCAGTACCGCAGAAGTCAGCTTCATGTTTCTTCACTCCGGAATGGAACCCGATTCTAGGCACGGCAATGCCCGGGTGAACAGCGTGTTCATCGCGCTGCAGTGCACCAGTCCACGCTGCCTGCGACCGACCAGCGGGATTCGTGCGGCAAAAGCGTGCAATGCCGTTGGATCGAAGCTTGCGGACATTCCGGACCGGACTCATCAGGCATCTCTTTTCTGACAACCTTCCGCCAGCCCGAAGCCCGGGGGAAAGAACACGATGCCCCTCAGGCTGCGCCGGCCGAGCAGAACGGACTGCGGCGAGTGCGCGGTGTCCCACCGCAGCGACATCAGCAGCCGGGCACTCGGATCGCCCATGAAAAAGGGGCCGAAGCCCCTTTTCCTACGCACAACCGAATGCGTCACTGCGGTCGCAATGCCAGTTCGCCATCGACCACGCTGGCCACAGCGGTGAATGCCGCATCCTCGACCTTGAACCCGTCGAGCTGCAGGCGGCTGCCCTTGCCTACGCCGATCACCGGGACCGAACTGAAATCGAGTGGCTGGCCTGCACTCAGGTTTTCCGCCGGCTTGCGCGGCATCAACAACCAGGCATAGCCATCACCCAACGCCAGCACCCGGCCACGGCCATCGGCCTCGACGCACAGCGCGGCATCCTCATCCACGCCGATGCCGACGATGTCATTGCGACCCGTCTCATGTGCGGCGCGGGCGACAAAGGCGACCAGGCGACCCAAGCGGTCACGCCGGGCAAAGTGGGTATCCGTCACCACGTTTGCCAGGTAGGGCATGTCGAGGAAGCCGGTGTCCATCGTGACTTCGCTGCCCATAGGATCATTGAGTGCGGTTCTGGAGTCGACACTGCCACCGTCGAGCGCGCCGTAGGCATGCCGGCCGAGAACCGCCAGACCGGCACTGGTGCCGCCGATCGGCTTGCCGGCGCGCACATGCGCGTCGAGCAGTGCATTGAGCCCCGTCCCCTTCCAGAAACGGATGTAGCGGGACTGGTCGCCGCCGGCCAGGAAAATGCCATCGGCCTCTCGGACCATGCGCAGCACCTCGGGATCGTCGGCCGCCTGACGGCTGTCGAACACCAGGGTCTGGACGGCGGTGACGCCGCCAATATCGTTGTAGAGCTCGTTCTGCATGTTGTCGTCGCCGGAGGCTCGCAGGATCACGATGCGGCCATGCCCTGCACGCTCCACCCACCAGTGGAATGCCTCCGGCACCCAATCACCGCCCCCCATCAACAGCATCGCCGCCTCTGTCTTGCCCGGACGCGCCGCCTTCAGGTCACCGATCTCGTAGTAGCGGTAACCCGGGCGCTCGACGCCGGCGGATTCTGCCGCATTGGCGAGCCCCGTCGCGGCAACGAACCCCAGCGCCAGGACAAGCCCGCCCGCCCAGAAACTCTTACGTTTCATCCAATCACCGCCCAGCCTATGTAATCGCTTACAGCGGTAATGCCAGACTTTCTGGCAGTGGTCAAGCGTGTAAAAAAGGTGTTAGATGCAGTGACCCCATTCACATTACAGACAGGGTTCAGCGGTACTCCCCTACTGCCGGATGGGCATCCCGGAACATTCATCAGAGAGCTGATTCATGCGTAAGCACGCAATGGTGTGTTCAATCCAACTGGCCCTGCTGTCGATGGCCGCCCCAGCCCTGGCGCAGACCGCCGCCCAAGGCCAACCGCAACAACTGGACACGGTGCAGGTCACCGGCTCGCGCATTCCGCGCGCACAGGTTGAAGGCCCTGCCCCGGTCACGGTGGTCACGGCCGAGCAGATCAAGTCCGCCGGTTTCACCTCGGTCCCGGACGTATTGCGCTCGCTGAGCCAGAACAGCGGCAGCACACAGGGACAGCAGAACACCACGGGCGCGCAGTCCACGCCCGGCGCGCAGGCAGTCGATCTTCGCGGCCTGGGACCGAACCACACCCTCGTGCTCGTGAACGGCCGGCGCATCGCCGACTTCCCGCTGCCATTGAATGGCCGCAGCAACTTCACTGATGTCGGCAACATCCCGCTGGGCATGATTGAACGGATTGAAGTGCTGACCGGCAGTGCATCGGCCGTCTACGGCTCTGACGCCATGGCCGGCGTCATCAACTTCATCCTGAAGAAATCCACCGATGGCACCACCTTCGACTACCGCTTTGGCGATACCAGCCGCGGCGGTGGCTCATCACATAATTTGACGATCACCACTGGCTTTGAGCAGGAAAAGTTCAGCGGCATCGTCGGCGTTGAACTGATCAACAAACGCCCACTGTGGGGCACCGATCGCAACGTACAGGATTCAACGCTGGATTCGCCGGCGGCAGAACGCCAGCTGCCGCGCCTGATCGCGCAGCTGCAGAACTGGGACGATGACGAAAACATCGCGCCGGATGACGGCTGTGCCGCAATGGCCGGCCTCAACGGCGGCACTACCGTGCTCGCCGAGAACGACTACGGCCCGTACTGCGGCAGCGAACGCGCCATTGCCTATCGCACCATCCAGAACGAGCGCAAAGGCTTCAATGCCTACGGCTCGTTCGAGTACCGCTTCAACGATGCGTTGTCCTGGTTCGCAGATGTCCAGTTGGGCCAGCAGAAGGTCAAGCTGCTGACCGGCACCAATGGCAATGATGTCGCCAGCGACCATATGGGCTGGGAGTTCCACGACCCGAACTCGACCAACAACTACCGCAACAAGATCTTCTACAACGCCACCACCGAACGTTACGAGAACTGGGCGCGCCAGTTCACCCCGGAGGAGGTCGGCGGCCTGCGAAACCGCATGAACACCACCACCCAGAAAACGTTCGCGGTGACGACCGGCCTCAAGGGCATGTTCGGCGAGGAATGGAATTGGGAAGCAGCCTACAACCATTCCCAGTACAAGGCCGACGTCAAGATGCCGCGCATCAAGGCGGCGGCAGCCAACCGTCTGTTCCTGGGCGAACTGCAGGGTTACGACGATGATGGCATCGCGATCTACACCCCGGATCCGGCGCGGTTGTTCACGCCGCTGACCCAGGCCGAGTTCGCCTCGATCGCGGCGATGTCCACGTTCCGTCCTGAAGCCAAGAACGACAACCTCAGCTTCACCGTCGATACCGCGTCTCTGTTCTCGTTGCCCGCCGGTGATGTCGGCTTCGCTGGCGCGGTGGAGTACGGCGAGCAGTCCTACAAGATCAACCCCGACCCGTTGGCGCTCACCGAAGACGCCTACTACGGCCCGCGCTACGGCGATGGCAGCGGCGACCGTGATCATTGGAGTGCCGCCGGCGAACTGCGCCTGCCACTGGCCTCTTCCCTGCAGGCCAGCGTTGCCGGCCGCTATGACCGTTACAGCTACGGCAACAAGAGCCCGGGCAAGTTCACCTACAGCGCCGGTCTGGAATGGCGCCCGCTGGACACCCTGTTGCTGCGCAGCTCCTACGGCACCGGCTTCCGTGCACCTGACATGCACTACCTGTTCGCTGGCGATGACTATTACCGCACCCGCTATGCCACCGACTACTTCCAGTGCCGCACCGCTGAGCCAGGCGCCACCGATGGCTACTGCTATGACGACGGCAGCTATGACGGCAGTACCTTCGATGTCTACAGCGGCAACATGAACCTGGACGAGGAAACCAGCAAGTCGTTCTCCGCCGGTTTCGTGTGGTCCCCGGTGGCCAACTTCGACCTGGCGGTGGATTACTACAAGATCCAGATCGAGAACCAGGTACAGACCCAGGACCGCGAGCTGCTGCGCATCACTGAAGCCAACTGCCGCCTCGGCAGCACCGACAGCGGCGCAGCCGTGGACATCAACTCGCCCACCTGCGTGGACGCGTTGGCGCGGGTGATCCGCGACGGTGACGGCAACATCACCAGCGTGCGCTTCGCCCCGATCAACATCGCCAACGAGGAAACCTCGGGCATCGATGTGGCCGCCAATTACCGTCTGCAGACCGCGAATGCGGGTGATTTCAGCTTCACCGGCCAGTACAACTGGACCCATCGCCATACCCGCCAGCAATTCCCGGGCGATCCGAAGGAAGACATGCTCGATGTCAGCTTCAGCGCCACCACGTTGCCGCGGGTGAAGTCGAACCTGGGCGTAAGCTGGGACAAGGGCGCATGGGGCGCCAGCCTGTTCGGCAGCTACCTGGGCCGGGTCGCCAATTACGACAACGATGCATGGACCGAAGCGACCTGGCGTTTCAATGCAGGTGCCCGTTACGACATCACCGATCACCTGCGGGTCTCGTTGTCGGTCAACAACCTGTTCGACAAGATGCCGCCGAAGGACCCGACCTGGTCGAACTACCCCTACTACGACACCTCTTGGTTCGACAGCATGGGCCGCAGCTACTACGTGCAGCTCACCTGGAAGCTGGGCGGCAAGGCACTCTGAAGCCAGCTCGCACGTACGACCGACAAGGCCCGCCAATGGCGGGCCTTGTTGTTCTACACAGGCGATGGCGGTACCCGCCGAAAATCATCAGCGCTTCCCATGTGTGGGAGCAGTAGCCCGGGTAAGCGCAGCGCACCCGGGACTTTGCACCGGGCACCCACAGCATCCTGCAACGATCATTCCCCGGGTGCGCTGCGCTCGCCCGGGCTACGCGGCGATGATCGTTTTCCACAGCCGCTGTGTGCAATGGATGGAGAAGGCTGTGGACAAGCGCGCACAGGCCTTGGGCTGCAAGGCTTTCAAAATGGTGGTGGATTTTTCACCAGGTACTGCGGCGGGCATCAACGCTTTTTGTTTGATGGAGCGGCATCAGCGCCGTAGCCCGGCCAAGCGCAGCACAACCGGGACTTTGCACCGGGCAACCACAGCGTCCTGCAACGATCATTCCCCGGGTGCGCTGCGCTTACCCGGGCTACGCGGCGATGATCGTTTTCCACAGCCGTTGTGTGCAATGGATGGAGAAGGCTGTGGACAAGTGCGCACAGGCCTTGGGCTGCAAGGCTTTCAAAATGGTGGTGGATTTTTCACCAGGCACTGCGGCGGGCATCAACGCTTCTTGTTTGTTTGAGCGGCATCAGCGCCGTAGCCCGGCCAAGCGCAGCGCAACCGGGACTTTGCACCGGGCCCCACAACGTCCTGCAACGATCATTCCCCGGGCGCGCTGCGCTTGGCCGGGATACGCGGCGATGATCGTTTTCCACAGCCGCTGTGTGCAATGGATGGAGAAGGCTGTGGACAACGTAGCGCAGCCCCTGCGCCACAGGGGTTTCAAGAACACGGTCAAATTTTGACCACGCCACCAACACCGGATACGACAAGGCCCCGCAATGCGGGGCCTTGTCGGTGCAGCAACATCGCTGGAATCAGACGTTGAAGCGGAAATGCAGCACGTCGCCTTCCTTGACGATGTAATCCTTGCCTTCCAGGCGCAGACGACCGGCTTCCTTGGCACCCTGCTCACCCTTGAGGTTGATGAAGTCCTCATAGCTGATGGTCTCGGCACGGATGAAGCCACGCTCGAAGTCGGTGTGGATCACGCCCGCCGCCTGCGGCGCGGTGGAACCGGCACGCAGCTGCCATGCGCGGACTTCCTTCACACCTGCGGTGAAGTAGGTCTGCAGGCCGAGCAGCTTGTAGCCGGCACGGATCACGCGGTTCAAGCCCGGCTCTTCCAGACCCAGGTCCTTGAGGAATTCGTCGCGGTCGGCATCGTCCAGCTGCGCCATTTCTTCTTCGATGGCCGCACACACCGGCACCACTTCGGCACCTTCAGCCGCGGCACGGGCACGCACCACGTCCAGCAACGGATTGTTCTCGAAGCCGTCTTCGGCAACGTTGGCGATGTACATCAGCGGCTTCAGCGTGATCAGGAACATGTCACGGATCAGCGCCTTCTCATCGGCATCGAGGCCGGCGGCACGCGCCGACTTGCCCTGGTCCAGCGCCGACGCCAGCTTTTCCAGCACAGGCTTGCGGGCCAGCGCTTCCTTGTCGTTGGCCTTGGCCGCGCGGGTAGCGCGATCCAGTGCCTTCAACACCGATTCCAGGTCAGCCAGCGCCAGCTCGGTATCGATGGTTTCGATATCGGCGATCGGGTCGACCTTGTTCGCCACGTGGATGACGTTGCTGTCTTCGAAGCAACGCACGACGTGGGCGATGGCGTCGGTCTCGCGGATGTGGGCCAGGAACTTGTTGCCCAGGCCTTCACCCTTGGAGGCACCGGCGACCAGGCCAGCGATGTCGACGAACTCCATCGTGGTCGGGATCACCCGCTCCGGCTTGACGATCGCCGACAGCGCATCAAGGCGCGGATCCGGCACCGGCACCACGCCAGTGTTCGGCTCGATCGTGCAGAACGGGAAGTTGGCCGCAGCGATACCCGCCTTGGTCAGCGCGTTGAACAGGGTCGACTTGCCGACATTGGGCAGACCGACGATGCCGCATTTGATACCCATGGTGCTGTCCCTCGGGAATGGAGAATCGGGAATGGAGAATTGGAAAGCACGCAGCCTTCCGATTCCCCATTCCCCATTCCCTACTTCCCGTTAGTGTGCAACCGCTTCATGGCTTCGCTGTAATCACCGGCTACCGCCAATGGCATCACATCGATGGCCGCATCGATGGCCTGTGCCATCAGCACCGCGTCGTCCGGCGACGGGCGGCCCAGTACCCAACCCACCACGCGGTCCTTGTGACCGGGATGGCCGATGCCAAGACGCAGTCGGTGGAACTTGCCATGACCAAGCAGGCGGATGGTGTCACGCAGGCCGTTCTGGCCGCCATGACCACCGTCGAACTTGAGCCGGGCCACGCCGGGCGGCATGTCCAGTTCATCATGTGCAAGCAGGGTCTGTTCCGGCTCGATCTTCCAGAACCGCTGCGCGGCTGTGACCGATTTGCCAGAGAGGTTCATGTACGTGGCCGGCTTCAACAGCCACACCGGTTGCCCGGCAATCTCGACCTTGGCGACTTCGCCAAAAAGTTTGCTTTCCAGCGCCCAGCGCGCGCCCTGCCGCTCTGCCAGGGCCTCAACGAAATGAAACCCAGCGTTGTGCCGGGTTCGGGCGTGTTCGGGTCCGGGGTTGCCCAGTCCAACGATCAATCGCAAGCCAGTCATCTGTCAGATGCATCTGTTGCGCCCGCTCCGGGGAGCGGGCGCAACAATACCGATTACTCGGCTGCTGCTTCTTCTGCAGCGGCGGTCTTGGCGATGACCACGGCGTCGTCGTGGCCCTTGCCCAGCTTCAGAGCCGGGATTTCCACGCCAGCCGGCAGCTTCAGGCCCGACAGGTAGATCACGTCGCCAGCCTTCAGCTCGCCCAGATCGACTTCGATCGACTCCGGCAGGTCCTTCGGCAAGCAGGCAACCGACACTTCCTTCAGTTCGTGGGTGACCAGCACGTCGGCAGCCTTGCCAGCCGGCGAGGTGTCTTCGTTGATGAAGGTCAGCGGCACCGAGGCGTGCAGCACTTCATTCTCGCTCACGCGCTGGAAATCCAGGTGCATGACCAGCTGCTTGTACGGGTGACGCTGCATGTCACGCAGCAGCACCTTGTGCAGGGTGCCGTCGAGGTTCAGGTCGATGATCGACGAGTAGAACCAATCGTTGAACTGGGCCAGCCAGATTTCGTTGTGGTTGAACTGGACCTTCACCGGCTCCTTATCACCACCGTAAACGATGCCCGGGACCACGCCTTCGTGACGCAGGCGGCGGCTCGCACCCTGACCTTGCACGTCACGACGGGCGACTTTGATTTCGTGGGACTTTGCCATTGTTGACTACTCTAGGTTGTTGCATCGCCTCGCGGCGTTGCGTAAAGACTCTTCCGCGACCAGAAGAGCCCGTTGTGATCCCCGGCAAGCCGGGGACCGGATTCATCAATCCACGTACATCGAACTGACCGACTCACCGAAGGCGATGCGGCGCATCGTCTCGGCCAGCATTTCGGCCACGCTGATCTGGCGGATCTTGGGACAGACACGGGCCACTTCGGAAAGCGGGATCGTGTCGGTCACCACCAGCTCGTCGAGCTGGGAGTTGTTCAAGTTGTCCACCGCCGGGCCCGAGAGCACGGCGTGGGTGCAGTACGCGGCGACCTTCAGCGCGCCACGCGCCTTGAGGGCAGCAGCGGCAGCACACAGGGTGCCGGCGGTGTCGACGATGTCGTCGACCATCACGCAGGTCTTGCCTTCGACGTCACCGATGATGTTCATCACGGTGGCGACGTTGGCGCGCGGACGGCGCTTGTCGATGATGGCCAGGTCGGCATCATCCAGGCGCTTTGCCACGGCACGGGCGCGGACAACGCCACCCACGTCCGGGCTGACCACGATCAGGTTGTCGGTGCCGTAGGCGCGCCAGATGTCCGCCAGCAGCAGCGGCGAGGCATAGACGTTGTCGACCGGCATGTCGAAGAAACCCTGGATCTGGTCGGCGTGCAGGTCGACCGTGAGGATCTGGTCGGTATGCACGGCCGAAAACATCTTCGCGGCAACCTTGGCCGTGATCGGCACGCGCGAGGAGCGCATGCGGCGATCCTGGCGGGCGTAGCCGAAGTACGGCACCACCGCGGTGACGGAAGCGGCGCTCGCGCGCTTGAGCGCGTCGATGATCACCAACAGTTCCATCAGGTTTTCCGCACTCGGGGCACCAGTGGACTGGACCACGAATACGTCCTGCTTGCGCACGTTTTCCTGGATCTCGACCTGCACTTCGCCGTCGGAGAACTTGGAAACCAGTGCCTTGCCCGGCCTCACCCCCAGTTCCTTGCAGATGCTCTGCGCAAGGTGTTTGTTGGCATTGCCGGAAAAGACCAGCAGGTTCGGGGAATCTTGCATGACAGCTCTCTCGGGCGGGGGCGAGTAGCGGAAGGATCAGGATTACAGCAGTGACGGCGCGTGTTGCGGTTCGCGCACATCCGTTGTGCTTGCAGCCTCGGGGAATGGAGTGGCAGGGGCGGTAGGATTCGAACCTACGAATGCCAGGATCAAAACCTGGTGCCTTGGGCCTCTTGGCGACGCCCCTGCATCAAACAATTCCCGCCGATTCCAGTGCCTCAAGCAGAGGCGAGCGCTCTACGCCCGCTGCCACCCAAGCCCGCAGTTGTTCCGGCAACCCCGCCAGGGCTTGCTCTGCGGCAACGCGCGTGGCGAACTCGACGAAACAACCACTTCCCGACCCCGTGAGACGCGCCTGCCCGACCCCTGCCAATGTCTGGAACGCCGCCTCGATGGCAGGTTCCCGACGCCGCAGCACCGGTTCAAACGCATTTCCGAGGGCAGTCCCGGAAGCGAAGTCCGCTATTTTCACGGGCTTGGCATCCCGAGTCAAATCCGACGAACGGAAAAGTTCAGCGGTCGGCACATGCACGCCGGGATCGACCAACAGATACCAGGCCGGTGGCAGGCTGATCGGGGTCAACAGCTCGCCCACGCCTTCTGCCCAGGCATTGCAACCACGCACGAACACCGGCACGTCGGCGCCCAAGCGCAAACCCAGCTGCGCCAAGGCATCCTCGCCCAGGCCCGTCCGCCACAACGCATTCAGCACCACCAGTACGGTAGCCGCATCGGACGAACCACCGCCGAACCCGCCACCCGCCGGGACCTGCTTCTGAACGCGGATATCCGCGCCCAGCGGACAGTGGGTGGCTTGCTGCAGGCAGCGCGCCGCGCGCACCACCAGGTCGTCAGCCTCGGCCACACCGGGCACCGATGGGCCGTCGCGGCGGATCTGGCCGTCTTCACGCAGGCGCAGACCGATGCGGTCGCCCCAGTCCAGCAGGCGGAACACGGTCTGCAACTGATGGTAGCCGTCGGCGCGACGGCCGGTGATGTGCAGGAACAGGTTCAGCTTGGCCGGGGCCGGCCACCAGGACCAGCCCACGTTGTCGACAGCACTGTTCATTGCCCTTCCGTACCCCAGCTGTCCACGATCAGGCGCACCTTGGCGTCACCATTGACCGCCTCGATACGGCGCGGCAACGAGGGCTGCCCCTCCTGCGCCGGGTACCAGTCCAGATAATCGATCTGCCAGCCCTGCTGGCGCAGCACGCGCGGACGGCCTTCGGCGTCGAAGCCAAGGTGCTCCGGCGCGCCAGCTGCCGTCGGCAGCCCGCGCACCCATTCAGCCAGCTGCGCCACGGGGATTTCCCAGCCCGTGGCCTGCAGCAGGACCTGGCCGGCGTCGTCGCCGGTGCGCGGCCCGCCGTCGAGCCCATCCAGCCGCGCCTGCTGTCCCTCACCCCCACTGAGCTGCCAGCTCTGGCGGGTGACCGGCGCTGACAGACTGACCTGGTAGCCCGTACCGTCCTGCAACCAGTCGATCCGGCCGTTGCCGCCGTTACGGCCCTTGCTGATCGCTGCACGACCCTGGAATGACCACTGCGGCACCGCCCGCAACGCTGCCTGCCGCGCGCGCTCGGCGGCCTGTGCAGCATCCGATACTTCCGCGACCTCGGCGGCGACTGGGGCCTGCTGCCGCTTGGGAACCGACCCACAGGCAGCCAGCGCGCCCAACACCAGCAGCGCCAACGGCGCCCGCCACATCATTGCCTTGTTCATACACCCAACTTTTCGATCGCACGCTGCAGCGCGCGGTTGTCTGGATCCAATTTGCGCGCCTCATCGAAGAAGCGGCGCGCTTCGTCCTTCTTGCCGAGCACCCACAGCACCTCGCCGACATGCGCGGCGATCTCCGGATCCTTGTTCAGGCTCCAGGCACGGCGCAGGTGCTCGAGCGCCTCGGTATTGCGGCCGAGGCGATACAGCACCCATCCATAGCTGTCGACGATGGCGGCATTGTCCGGCTCGGCGACACGCGCACGATCAATCAGCTCCAGCGCCTCCTGATAGCGATGGGTACGGTCGGCCAGGGTGTAGCCCAGTGCATTCAGCGCGGCCACGTTCTCCGGCTCGGCCACCAGCACCTTGCGCAGGTCGGCCTCCGCACGCGGCACGTCATCGTTGCGTTCCCATGCCAGCGCACGCGCGTAGAGAAGCGCGCCGTCATCAGGGAACGCCGCCAGGCCACGGGTAAGCACCTCGGTTTCGGCGCTGATATTGGCATCGCGTTGTTGCAGCTCCGCCTCCAGCAGGTACGCGTCACGCCGCACGTCGTCATCCAGCCCGGCATCGGCCTGGATCGCATGGACCTGGGTATTGGCCTTGCCCTTCTCGCCCAGCAGATGCAATGCATTGACCGCCCGCAGCTGCGCCTCACCACGCTGCTCGCCACCGGGTACACCGTGGTACCAGTCCACCGCCTCCTGGTAACGCTTCAGGTACTCGGCGATCTTGCCCAGCAGCAGGCGTTGTTCCGGATCAGGCTTGCTGGCCTTGGCAGCGATGTCCTGGTACAGCGCAAGCAATGCTGCATCGTCCTTCTGCTTGGCCAGCAGCGAGGCGCGCATGCCCCAGGTCTGCAGGTTCTGCGTCCCGGTCGCCAACACCCGTTCGGCCGCCTGCGGTTCGCCCAGGGCGTCGTAGGCAAACGCCAGCGCGTTACGCAGTTCGTCGTCCCCGCCCGCCTTGGGTTCGATGCCCTTGAGCAGGCTGATCGCCTCGTCCTTCCTGCCAGCCTGGTTGAGCTGGGTGGCATGCAGCAGCACTACCCGCGGCTCCTCCGGGAACCGCCTGACCACCTCGGCCACCATGCGCTGGGCCAGTTCAGGCCGGTCCATGCGCAGCGCCAGGCGGCCGAATTCCTGCCAGGCATCCAGGTCTTCGGGGATGGCATTGGCGTCGACCAGCTGCCCCAGTACCTGCGCCGGCACGGCTGGATCACGCCCGCCGGTGGCCAACGCCAACACGGCATACCGCCATGCCAGCGGCTCCGGCGCGCGCAGGACCGCCAGCAGTTCCCTGCGGGCAAGTTTGGCATCGCCCTTGCGCATGGCCAGCGACGCCCGGGTCGCCCGCACCGCCACAGCGCCCGGGTCGCGCTGCGCCCACAGGGCCAACGCCTGGGTCGCGCGGGCGTCGTCACCGGCGATCATCGCGATGCGGGTGGCCCGTTCAGCCAGCCCGATATCGCCCGGAGCCTGCTCTGCGGCCAGCAGGTACCAGCGCGCGGCATCGGCCAACTTGCCGGCCTGCAAGGAAAATTCCCCGGCCAGCATGGGCTCGAGCGGGGGCGCAGCCTCCGCCACCAAGGGGGGTTGTGCTGGCTTGGCCGGGGCCGCCAGCGCCGGAAAAACCGGCAGGGAAAGCAACAGAACGGTGCATATGCGATGGAATGCGGGCATCTGGCGCAACCGGGCCGTAAAATGGCGGCCTTCAACAGCCAGCAGCTTATCGCAAGCAACTGAACAGATGACCCTTTGGGTGCTTGGCCTCAACCATCAGACCGCGCCAGTTGAACTGCGCGAGCGCGCTGCCTTCGGCGGTGACGTACTGCCGCGCGCGATGGATTCGTTGCGACAATCGTCGCAGCTGTCCGAGGCGGTGCTGCTGTCCACCTGCAACCGCACCGAGTTGTACGCAGTGGCCGAGGATGGCGCCGCACTGGCCCAGTGGCTGCAGGCGCACGCAGGCAACCTGGACGGCTACCTGTACCAGCATGCCGATGGCGAAGCCGTGCGCCACCTGTTCCGCGTCGCCACCGGGCTGGATTCGATGGTGCTGGGTGAACCGCAGATCCTGGGCCAGGTGAAGGATGCCTGGGCGCTGGCACACGATCGCGGCGCCATCGGCCAGCAGTTGGACCGGCTGTTCCAGCAGACCTTCTCGGTCGCCAAACGCGCGCGCACCGATACCCGCGTTGGCGCCAATCCCATCTCGGTGGCCTCCACCGCGGTGCGGGTCGCGCAGGATTCGTTTGCGCGCCTCGAAGAATCCACGGTGCTGCTGGTCGGTGCCGGCGAGACCATCGAGCTCGTCGCCAAGCACCTGAGCGACGCCAAGGTGAAACGCCTGTTGATCGCCAACCGCACGCTTGGCCATGCCCAGGACCTTGCAAGCCGCCACGGCGGGGTCGCATTGCCACTAGCAGAGATGGAACGGCACCTTGGCGAAGCCGATGTGGTGTTCTCGGCCACCGCCGCGCGCGAGCCGGTGATCCTGCAGCAGCAGGTCGCCACGGCTTTGCGCAACCGCAAGCACAAACCCATGCTGCTGTTCGATCTGGCCGTGCCGCGCGATATCGAAGCCAGCGTCGGCAACCTTGGCGATGCCTACCTGTACACGGTGGATGACATGGAACGTGCGGTAGAAGAGAACCGGCGCGGGCGCCGCGAGGCTGCCGCCGAAGCCGAGGCCATCATCAGCCTGCAGGTCACCCGCTACCAGGAACACCTGCGCGCGGCGCACCTGCAGGCACCGATGCGGCAGCTGCGCGCATTCGGTGAAGCCACCCGCGCCGAACTGCTGGCCAAGGCGCGCCAGCAGCTGGCCCATGGCAAGCCCAGCGACGAAGTGCTGGAACAACTGGCACATGGCCTGACCAACCGCCTGCTGCATCCACCAACCGCGGCGCTTCGCCAAGCCGCGCTGGAAGGCGATACTGAGCTCACCCGCGCCGCCGAGCGCCTGTTCCCGGCTACCCCCGGGTATCACCACCCTGTTGCGAGGACCGATGACGCCGACCCTGCGCCGTAAGCTGCTGGCACTGGCCGAGCGCCGTGAAGAACTGGAACGCCTGCTTTCCGACCCGGACGTGGTTGCTGACAACGAGCGTTTCCGCACTCTTTCCCGCGAATTCTCGCAATTGGAGCCCATCGCCACCGCGCTGGCCCATGAAACCCGGGCCCAGCATGACCTGGCCTCGGCCGAAGCCATGCGCGCCGACCCGGAACTGCGTGAGCTGGCCGAGGAAGAAATCACCGCCGCACAGGCACGCTTGCAGGCGCTGGATGAAGAACTCGCTTTGCTGCTGGTGCCACGTGATCCGCGCGACGAGGGCAATCTGTTCCTGGAGGTGCGGGCCGGCACCGGCGGCGATGAGGCCGCCATTTTTGCCGGCGACCTGTTCCGCATGTACGCCCGCTATGCCGAGCGCCAGGGCTGGAAGGTGGAGATCGAATCGGACAACCCCGGCGAACACGGCGGCTACAAGGAAATCGTGGCACGCGTGGTTGGTCGTGGCGCCTATTCCAAACTGAAATTCGAATCCGGCACGCATCGCGTGCAGCGCGTACCGGCGACCGAATCGCAGGGCCGCATCCACACTTCGGCAGCGACGGTTGCGATCATCCCCGAGGCCGATGACGTCGAAGACGTGGTGATCAACCCGGCCGACCTGCGGGTGGACACCTACCGCTCCTCCGGCGCCGGTGGCCAGCACGTCAACAAGACCGAGTCGGCAATCCGCATCACCCACATCCCTACCGGCGTGGTGGTCGAGTGCCAGACCGAACGCAGCCAGCACGCCAATCGCGACAAGGCGATGAAGCGCCTGAAAGCGCAGCTGCTGGATGCCGAGCGCAGCAGGCAGGCCGCGGCCCAGGCCGAATCCCGTCGCCTGCAGGTTGGCAGCGGCGACCGCAGCCAGCGCATCCGCACCTACAGCTTCCCGCAGGGCCGCATCACCGACCACCGCGTTGAAGGCCTGACCCTGTACGACCTGCCCAACATCATCGAGGGCGGCCTCGATGACCTGATCGCACGCCTGCAGCACGAGCACCAGGTGGATGAACTGGCGCGTCTGGCAGAAGGAACGTAAGCAGCTGCTCCAAATCTCGCGCATGGCGCCGGCGTCGTCCGCTCCTTGCGCGTAGCGCGGGGGACGGCTGAGCTTGCCTCCCGGCTGTCCTGGCCCTGCATCGGGACCTGGCTGTCATCTGTGGAGTTGGCCATTGCCTGCCACGCACAGCAGAATCAAGAATCCCCCTTCCCCAGCCTCCCCGGCACTGTGCACAGGACAGGGAGCAAAGTCAGACCAATGACCAACACCCACAGCGAACGTGACCAGCTCCGCCATGCCGTCAGCCGCCAACCCGGCGACTTCATCGCCTGGGTGATGCTGGCCGACGCAGAACTGAGTGCTGGTGACATCAGCGCAGGCGAAGCGGCCGCATCAACCGCACTGCAACTGCGCCCACAGCATCCCGAGGCACTCGCCCGGCTGGGCCGCGCCCGCTGGATGCAAGGCATGCACGACGACGCGGCGGCCCTGCTGCAGCGCGCCTGCCAACTGGCTCCACAGCATCCCGGCATGGCCTTGTGGCTGGGCCACGTACTGGAAGATGCCAAGCAACCCGAAGCCGCCGCCGATGCCTATCGGCGCGCACATGCGTTGGCACCGGATGAGGCCTACATGGCCGCACAGCGCCTGAACTGGCAACGCCGGCTCTGTGATTGGCGCGACATCGATGCACTCTCACGCCAGGTTCGCGGCGCGGTCACGCAGGGCAATCCGGCCGTGGAGCCTTTCGCCTTCCTCAGCGAAGACGCCAGCGCCGCCGAACAACTGGCCTGCGCACGACAACGCGCCAGTGTCCTCGCCCGATCCATCCCACGCCTGCCAGCAACGCAGGTGCGTGCACAGGGCGCACTGCGGGTCGGCTTCCTGTCCAACGGTTTTGGCGCGCACCCAACCGGCCTGCTGACGGTGGCACTGTTCGAACAACTGCGCGCTTGCCCGCAGCTGCAGCTACACCTGTTTGCACTCAACAACGACGACGGCAGCGACATCCGCCGACGCCTGCGCGCCGCCGCATCCCAGTTGCATGACGTCAGCGGGCAGGCCCATGCGGCGATTGCCCGGTGCATCCGGACTGCAGGCATCGACCTGTTGTTTGACCTGCGCGGCTGGGGCGGCGGCGGCACGCCGGAAGTGCTGGCGATGCGCCCAGCACCATTGCAGTTGAACTGGCTGGCGTATCCGGGCACATCCGGCGCGCCCTGGATCGACTACATCGTGGCCGATCATTTCGTCCTGCCCCCCGCCCTGGAGCCCGCTTTCAGCGAGCCAGTGCTGCGGCTGCCGCGCGCCTTCCAGCCATCGGACAATACCCGCCCGCACCCTGCCCCGCCCTCGCGCAGCGACTGCGGACTGCCGGACACCGGGGTGGTGTTCTGCTGCTTCAACAACAGCTACAAACTGAACCCGCGCAGCGTCAAGCGTCTGCTGCAGGTGTTGCTGGGCGTATCCGGAAGTGTGCTGTGGCTGTTGTCGGGCCCAGGCAACGCCGACCAGCGCCTGCAGGCCATTGCCCGCGAGCATGGGGTGGACCCGGCGCGACTGGTGTTCATGCACAAACTGCCGCACATGCAGTACATGGCGCGATATCAGCACGCCGACCTGTTCCTCGACACGAATCCCTACAACGCGCATACCACGGCATCCGATGCACTGTGGGCTGGCTGCCCGGTACTCACCACGCCGGGGGACACTTTTGCCGCGCGGGTGGCGGGCAGTCTCAACCATCACCTCGGGCTGGAAGAGATGAATGTTGCAGACGACGCAGCATTCGTTGCCCGCGCTACCGCACTCGGCAATGCCCCCGATGTACTGCATGCCCTGCGCCAGCGCCTGCAACTTGCACGCGACAACAGCGGACTGTTCGACATGCGCGGTTTCGCCAACGACTTCGTCCAGCTCCTGCAACAACTGGCCCAGCGCCACGGCTGGCAAGGCGTGGACGCCAGCTGACACATGCCTGGGTTACGCTCGGCGCACCAACCGGGAGTGACCATGGGCAAGCTCAAACGCAAGCAGTACGAACAGTTGCTGGAACCCATGCAACTGGAACTGGCCAACATGGCCCGCTGGGCCCAGCACAATGGACAACGCGTACTCGTCCTGTTTGAAGGCCGGGATACCGCTGGCAAGGGCGGTGTCATCCAGGACATCGCCGAGCACCTCAATCCCCGCCAATGCCGGACGGTCGCCTTGCCGAAGCCAAGCGAGCGTGAGGACACGCAATGGTACTTCCAGCGCTACGTCGCACACCTGCCGGCCGCTGGCGAGATCGTGTTGATGGACCGCAGCTGGTACAACCGTGCGGGCGTGGAAAAGGTGATGGGCTACTGCACCGACGCGCAGTACAAGGCCTTTCTCCAACAGGTGCCGGTGTTTGAAAAGATGCTGGTTGACGACGGCGTGCTGCTGTTCAAGTACTGGCTGTGCGTGGACCAGGCACAGCAGGAGAAGCGCTTCGCCGAGCGCCGCGATGATCCCCTGAAGGGTTGGAAGCTGTCACCGGTAGACCTGAAATCACGCCAGGCCTATGCCGATTACGGCAAGGCCCGCGAGGCCATGCTGGAATCCACGCATACCGCACAGGCGCCCTGGACGCTGGTGGATTTCAATGACCAGAAAGTCGGCCGCCTGACACTTATCCGCGACCTGCTGGATCGCCTGCCCGATACCCACATCGATGAGCCGCTGATCGAGCTGACGCCGCTGGCGGGCAAACCCCGGAAGGAAAAGTACGGCGTGGTGAAGCCAATCCCGGCATTTGCCATTGCCGAGGAATCCGCCAAGCCCAAGCACGCCCCGGGCACCATCTAGAAACCGCGGCGATGCCGAGCCAGGCTCGGCAAACCAATCAAACCCCATCCCGTGGAAGTGGCGTGAGTAGTGCCGAGCCATGCTCGGCACGCGCACTACCAGCCATCCACACAAAACAGCCTCAACCCACCCTCATCCTCAAACTGCCTTGCCACCGGCAGCCACGATCGCCTGCTCGATCTCATGCGCGTTGACCGGGCCCAGGAACTGCTTGGCCACCTTGCCATCCGGTGCGATCAGGTACGTCATCGGCAAGCCACGCGGGGTCGCAAAGTCCTTGGGCGGGTTATAGGTGTCGATGATGGCGATCGGATAGGCTACTGGATGCTGCTCGAGGAAGCCCTGCATTTCCTCCAGCTCGATGTCCTCATAGGCCAGCCCGACCACTTCCACATTGCCGCGCATCGCATGCAATGCCGACAACTCCGGCATTTCCTGCAGGCACGGCGCACACCAGGTGGCCCAGAAGTTCACCACCACCCATTGACCTCGATGGCTGGCAAGGTCGTAGCTCTTGCCGTCGACCGTGGTGACCTGCAGTTGCGGCAGCTCCGCCGTCTGCTGTACCACCGCTGCCTGCGCATCCTCAGCAGCGGCTGGCGCTGGCGCCGCGACCCCAGGCGCTGCATCAGTTGCAGTTGGCGCAGCGGGCTGCTGCTTGCAGGCGGCCAATGCCAGCGCCAGCACGGCAAGCGGAAGCAACTTGTGATTCATCGGGCATCTCCGGTTGTTGCATAGATATCGTCCACGCGCCGCTTGAGCAGTTCACGCAAGGGCACGCGCAGTTCGTCCAGCGCGCGGCAGGCGGCCTGTCCCAGGCTGTCGTCACGCAATGGCAGGTATTCCTCGGCCACCGGGATGCGCAGCTGGGAGCCCACATACAGCTCCTCCAGGCTGACGCTGCCCAGGTCGCGCGACAGCAGCCATTGGCCCTGTTCGTCACGACGCAGCAGGTTGATGCTCTCCATGACTTCCAGCAGCTGCTGCAGCAGGGAATCGGTAAGCATGGGCTCGAGCAGCAGTATCTCTTCTTCGTCCAGGCTGCGGCCGCGGGCGCGCGCCTCGCGGAAGCGCCCGATCAGGCGCAGCAGGCCATACAGCTCGCAGCCTTGCGGCAGGCGCAACGCCACCGGTTGGTATCGGAACGCCGCAATTGAAGATGCCAGCGACGCCCCAAGCAGCACGCCGACCCAGCTCAGGTAGATCCACAGCAGCAGGATCGGCACGAAGGCCACTGTTCCGTAAAGCTTCTGGTAAGACTGGAAGCTTGCCAGGTAAAGGCCCATGCCCCATTTCACCAGCTCCAGCAGCAGCACCGCCAGCATCGCGCCGAGTACCGCATGGCGCCATTTCACCGTGTGGTGCGGTACTACCCGGTAGATCAACACCACGCACAGGAATTCGATCAGCACCGGCGCCAGACGGAGTCCCATGTCCGCCAGCCAGCGCCCTTCCGTGGTGCCGAACAATGGCAGCGACAGGACCTTGGCCGATACCGCCAGCGAAGCTGCCGCCAGCATCGCGCCCAAGGTGAGTACGGTCCAATACACCAGGAAGCGCGTGAGCCGCGGCCGCAGCGATGCCACCCGCCAGATCCGGTTGAAAGTCTGTTCGACGCTGTTGAGGGTGATCAGCAACGACACCACCAGGGCAATGAAACCGGCGGCGGTGAGCTGCCCGGCACTGGCCGAGAATTGGCGCAGATAGCCTTCGGCAGCGCGCGCGGCCGAGGGCACGAAATTGGAGAACACATAGTCGCTCAGCGCTTCGCTCCAGCGCTCGAACATCGGGAATGCCGAGAGCACGCCGAACACCACGATGGCCAGCGGCACCAGCGCGAATACCGTGGTGTAGGCCAGCGAACCGGCGGCCTGGAACAGCCGGTCATCGATGAAGCGCTTCCACAGGAAACGCGCAAAGCTGCTGACCCGGGCCCGGTCGCGCAGGCGCTCCATCCATAGATTGAGTGAATCCAGAGGTTCCATGCAGCAAGGGTACCCGATGCAAAGCGC
>Ga0256901_1000549_pt1 | contig 20979 bp, 15 predicted proteins | sample MC6MC0689MT_FD_190200 | JGI IMG/M metagenome (GOLD analysis project Ga0256901, IMG submission 190200) | Metatranscriptome of enriched soil aggregate microbial communities from Iowa State University, Ames, United States - MC6-MC0689-MT... | ecosystem: Environmental > Terrestrial > Soil >... | reverse complement strand
CCGGCATCCAGTTCCAGCCACCGCTGATGGGTTGGCGTACACCGACCGCCCAGCGCAGTGGATGCGCCATCGCACGTTGCTGCTCCAGGCTGTAGTGCACTATCTGCTGCTGTACCGCCAGCCAGGCGTTGTGACCCTGCGGGTCCACGCTGAGACCAGCCCGACCGGCATCCGCGCCCGCTTCCCACAAACGCTGTGGTTTTTCACCCATGCCTGGTGCCCACCGCCACAAGCCCTCGGGATAGCTGCTGAGCAACAGCAGGCTGCCATCAGCCAGCGGCCGCATGTCGTGATAGTCACCACTGCCGAAAGGCAGCAGACGCTGCGCTGCCGCCGTGTCCTTGATGGCACCCGGCGCCGTCAAGGTCGGCTCGATGATTCCAATGCCGGCCTGTTGCGCGCGTTGCCAATCACTGGCGTTGACGCCGATCTGCAATGCAGCGCCGGGAAGCCTGCTTAAAGCGTCATGGACCGGGGTGAACAACGCCTCCGGCACGCTGCGGCGACTCAGGCGCGGCGAGGGACCACCGCCCATCACATTGAAGTCGCGCAGCTGGTCGATGATGCCGCCGTCCGGGTTTGGCCAGTCATCGATACGACTCAAGGTGATCGCCGTTGCCGGCTTTCCGAGCGCTTCATCAACCTGCATCACCCGCACTTCGATCGTGCTTCGGACGCGCCCCAGCAGACCATGCTTCTGCTCGCTGCTGGCCTGCCAGCTGGCGAAACTGCCCTGCAACTGGCTGAGCTTGTCACTCATTGCATCGACCGTGGGGTCGCGTTGCAGGCGTTGCTCGCGCAGCGGCAGTTCTTCAGCCAGCAGCGCGCCCTGCTCCACCGCCGCCTGCAATGCGGGCATGCGATAGCGGCGGATGAACTCGGACTTCAATTCGGGACGGCGCGCGATCAGCACATTGCCCCAACCGTGATCCATGTAGGCCACGCGGGTGCGCTGCACCTCTGCGTTGAACTTCCCAAGTGGCGCGAGACTGGCCTGCACCACGGGTAACACCTGCTCGAATGGCAAGGCGACCAGCAACTCCACCCTTTCCAGCGCGTGTTGGTTCTTTGCCAGCAGTGGCGCCTGCAGTGCAGCGGGAAGGCCTTTTTCCGCTTCCTGCTGGGTGATCGGCAACATCTGCCAGTTTGTTGGCAGGGGCGCAGCCATGGCCCACAACGGGGAGGTGATGCCTGCCAGGCAAAGGATTGCGCGGCGGGCGCTGTTGTTTGTCATGGGTCTTCCTTGGCGGTGCTGTGGCGGGATTCCAGGGGCCTCTTTGTATTTGTGGGCCCCTGGCCCTCACCCCAACCCCTTCGCCGGCAGAAGAGGGGCTTGGTGACTTCTTCCTTCGGAACAAGGCGGTAGTGCAGAGCCATGCTCGGCAGAAGCATTACTGACAAAGCCAAAAGCACTGCATCGCTACGCGCTGCGCTGGAGCTGCCCTCACCCCAACCCCTCTCCCGTGAACGGGAGAGGGGCTTCAAAACCTTCAAAACCTTCAAAACCTTCAAAAGCTTCAAAACCTTCAAAGCCTCCGAAGGCTTCAAAGCCTCAAAAGCCCCAAAGCGCGAGCTTCAGGCCTTACTTGCGCTCCGCTGCACTTGCATCACGGGTCGCGCGGAAGCTCTCTTCCGGGCTCCAGTTCGGCCAGTCACGCGAGTTGGCCAGTTTCTCGCCCAAGGTATAGAGCACTTCCAGGTCGCGCGCGGCTCCAGCGAAGGTCCAATCGGCCTGCCATTCGTCGCCCTGCTGGTGGTAGCGCTTGGCGGTGTACTCGTCCGAGGCCTTCTTGCCCGCCGCCACGCCGCCGTCGATCCAGTCCTGCCCTGCCCCGTACGACAAGGCCGGCACGCCGCGCTTGGCGAACGGGAAGTGGTCCGAGCGGAAGAACAGGCCAGCTTCCGGCTTGGTGTCCGGGGTGTAGCGGATGTCCCAGCCCTTGGCCACATCCTTGAGCTGGTCCAGCAGCTCGACCTTGGCCGTGCCGTAGATGCCGAAGTCGCGCGACGGGCTGTACGGCGACATGCCATCCATGTTGATGACCGCCACGGTCTTGGCCAGCGGGTACAACGGGTTGCTGGCGTAATACTCAGAACCCAACAGGCCCTTTTCTTCGGCCGTGACCGCGAGGAACACCACCGAGCGCTGCGGCGCGGGCTGGGTCGCAAAGCCACGTGCCAGCTCGATCAGCGCAGCGGTGCCCGAGGCGTTGTCCATCGCACCATTGAAGATGCGGTCGCCACGTGCGTCCGGCTCGCCGACGCCGATGTGATCCCAGTGGCCGGAATAGATCACGGTTTCATCCGGGTGTGTGCTGCCTTGCAGGCGCGCCACCACGTTGTGCGAGGTGATGACTTCGTTCCTGACCTGGTAGTTGGCCGAGAACGTCTCACCCTTCAGCTCAACCGGCTGGAAATCACGCGATTGCGCCTGCTTCTTCAACGCTTCGAAATCCAGCCCGGCGCGCTGGAACAGCTCCACCGCCAGGTCGCGCTGGATCCAACCTTCCAGCGCCGGATGTGCCTCGGCCGGGTTCTGCCGGACCACGTCGAACATGGTATTGGTGTTGGAGCCAGCCACCGTCGCCCAGCCATACGAGGCCGGTGCGGTTTCGTGGACGATCAACACCCCGGCGGCGCCTTGGCGCGCGCCTTCTTCGTACTTGTAAGTCCAGCGGCCGTAATAGGTCATGCCCTTGCCGTCGAAATCGCCGGCGCCGGTTTCAAAATCCGGGTCGTTGATCAACACCACGGCGATCTTGCCCTTCAGGTCGACGCCCTTGAAATCGTCCCAATTGCGCTCCGGCGCCTTGACGCCGTAGCCAAGGAACACCAGCGGTGCGTTGGCGATGTCGACTTCACTGGCACCGTTCATGGCCGCACGCACGGCGATTTCCTGGCCCTGGGTCAGCGTCTGCGGCTTGCCCTGGCTGCTCAACGACAAAACCGGCTTGCCGACGATATCGCCCTTGAGCAGCGGCACGGCCTGGGTCCACAGCCGCTTGCCGTCCTGCAGGTCACCGCCCGGCTGCATGCCCGCAGCGGCGAACTGCCTGCTGAGGAAGGCGATGGTCTTCTCCTCGCCAGCGGTGGCCGGGGAGCGGCCTTCATAGGCGTCAGAGGCAAGCTCGCGGACGTCGGCCGAAATGCGGGCGCCATCGAACTTGGGTGGGGCGGCCATCAAGGCCGTGGATACCGACATCGCCAGCAGGCTGATCACGACTCGTTTCACGCTGTACTCCAGTGGTAAGGCAACTCATGGAGTGTAGCCAGCCCAGCGCGTCCGTGCGCACTGTCCTAGTGCAGGCTTGCCGCGCGGGCCAGCAGCACCTCGCGCTCGCGGGCATTGCTGCTCAACAGCGCGGCCTGTTGGAAAGCCTGCCGCGCTTCATCGCGGCGCCCAAGCCGCGCCAGCAGGTCACCACGCACGGCCTGCAGTGGTGCATAGCCCCGGAGCTGGGGGGCGTCGGCCAGCGCCTGCAGTAGAAGCCAAGCCTGGGCCGCACCCTGCGCCTGCGATACCGCGACCACGCGGTTCAGCTCCACCACCGGGGATGGCATCACCTCTACCAGCCGCCCATACAAGGCCGCGATAGCCTGCCAGTCGGTGTGCTCGGCCTGCCTGGCGCGTGCATGGCAGGCAGCGATGCCGGCTTGCAAAACGTAAGCATCATCGGCTCCACCCAGTTTGATGGCCTGCTCCAAGGCCGCCTGGCCGCGTGCGATCTGCAGCCAATCCCAGCGGCTGCGGTCCTGGTCCAGCAGCAACACCGCCGAACCATCGGCCGCTGTCCGCGCACGCAGCCGCGAGACCTGCAGCTCCATCAAGGCCAGCAGCCCAAGCACCGGAACAGCATTGGGCAGCAGTCCGCTCAACACCCTGCACAGCCGCAATGCTTCTTCGCACAGTGCCGGGCGCATCCAATCCTCGCCACTGCTGGCGGCGTAGCCTTCGTTGAACACCAGGTAGACAACATCAAGCACCGATTGCAGGCGCAGTTCCAGTTCATGCAAACGCGGCACTTCGAACGGCACCTTGCGCTCGGCAAGCAGGCGCTTGGCCCGGACGATGCGCTGGGCGATGGTGGGTTCGGGAACCAGGTAGGCACGTGCGATCTCGGTGGTGCTCAGGCCGCATAGCAGGCGCAGGGTCAATGCAACCCGCGCATCGGCCGGGAGCTCGGGATGGCAGGCAACGAAGACCAGCCGCAGCAGGTCGTCACCGATGTCATCCAGATGTTCGGACTGGTCCACACCCATGGCGTAGTCCTGTTGTTCGTCGATGACCTGTGTCTGTCGCTGCGTATGCAGGCGCCGCTGCCGCAGCCGGTCAATGGCGCGTCGTTGCGCGGTCGCCATCAACCAGGCGGCGGGATTGTCAGGTATGCCTTGTTCCGGCCAATGCTCCAATGCGGCGACCAATGCATCCTGGGCAAGCTCTTCAGCACTGTCGAGATCACCGAGCATGCGGGCCAGGCGCGCGACGAGACGCGGCGATTCCATGCGCCAGAGCGTGTCAAGCAGGCGTTGCAGGTGTGGATCAGTCATAGGGCGCGATCAGAGCATCGTGGTGCGACTGCTGCAAGCAAGGAATGGCCTGGCGGTAGTGCCGGGCCAGGCTCGGCAAGGGCCTGCACCAAGGGTGCGAACAGCCATCCCACCTACGCCTTCGACGCAAGGGAGGGAGCAGAATCCTCCCTTCGCTACGCGAAAGCCAGAAAGCAAAACCTCACAACTGCACGAACGGCTTGAACCCGCCCCAGAACATGCGCTTGCCATCAAAAGGCATGTTCTGCGGACCCATGCCGGCCAAGCGTGGATCGGCCATCGCCTTGGCATTCACCTTGTCGCGGTGCGCGCGCGAGCGGAAAAGCACGTAGGCAAATACCACCACCTCGTCCTCCTTCAGCTTCACCGCCTGCGGGAACGAGGTGCGTTTGCCCGGCTTCACGTCCTCGGCCACCGCCTCGACATACGCCAAGGCACCATGCTCTTTCCACACCTTGCCGGCCTTGCGTGCGATGCGCTTGTAGTCATCAAGCTTTGCGCTCGGTACCGGCAACACATATCCGTCCACGTAAGACATGCCCGTCTCCTGGTTATTGACCCGGCTCGCCATCCATATGGGCGATTTCCCATAGATGGCCATCAAGATCAGCAAAGCCGCGTTGGTACATGAAGCCGTAGTCGCGCGCCGGCATCGGCTCGGAGCCGCCGGCAGCCAGAACCTTCTCCAGCAACTGGTCGACCGCTTCGCGGCTGCTGGCCGACAGTGCGGTGATCACTTCCGTCTGCCGGCGCGCGTCGCTCACCGGGTGCACGGTAAAGGTCTGGAAGAATGGCTCCACCAGCAACATCACGAAGATGCTATCGCTGATCACCATGCAGGCCGCATTGTCATCGCTGAACTGCGGGTTGAAGCTGTAGCCCAGCGCAGCAAAGAACGTCCTGGATGCCTGCAGGTCGCGCACCGGAAGATTGACGAAGATCATCTGCGGATTGCCCATGCCTCAGCCCTCCGCCGGCATCGGCTTCATGCAGTTGACCATCCACGGCTTGCCGTAACGGTCAAGCAGCATGCCCCAACGGTGCGCCCAGAAGGTCTCCGCCAAGGCCATCTGCACCTGCCCACCTTCGGCCAAGGCGGCAAATACACGCTCGGCCTCCTCGATGCTGTCCACATCGACGTTGATGGTGGTGGCGCCGCCACCATCACTTTGCGGACCATCGGCGGCCATCAGCGTTGCACCACCGGCTTCAACCTGGCAATGCGCGATCTGCTCCGGCTGCGGCATGAAGCCGCCGCAGCCGTCCGCGTCCATGTCCGGACTGGGTGGCATGTCGCCGTACTTCATTTCCGACACCACCGTGCCGCCCAGCGCCTTGGCGTAGAACGCCATCGCCTCGTGGGTCTGGCCGTTGAAGCCAAGGAATGGAATCAGTTTCATCGTATTGCTCCTGCTGTCCGCGGTTGGGTTCAGTTATTGCGCTCGATCTGCTCGCGTAAACGCTGCTCCTGTGCCCGCAATTCCGGAGTGAAGGCCGCGCCGAAATCTACAGCTTCAAAGAACGGACGGATCTCCACCTCCACGGCACTGCCATTGGTCGGGGTGAACGGGGCGCGCTTGAGCCACTCCACCGCCTCGTCCAGCGAACGCACCTGCCACAGCCAGAACCCGGCCACCAGTTCGCGGGTCTCGGTGAATGGGCCATCGATGACGCTGCGCCCCTCGGCCGCAAAGCGGACCCGCGCGGCCTGCGAGGTAGGCTTCAAACCCTCACCGGCGAGCATGATTCCGGCCTTGACCAGTTCCTCGTTGAAGGCACCCATCGCCGCGATTTCCGCCTGCGTGGGCATCACACCCGCCTCGGTTTCAGGGGTCGCTTTCACCAACACCATCACTTTCATCGCCGTGCTCCGTCGCAGGCGGAATGCCCGCTTCACAACAGGTACGACGATCCAACGCGGGCAATCTCGACAACACGGAGGCGCGATTTCATGAATGGATTCATGCGGCACTGCAGCAGGATGGATGCGCCATGATGTCCGCCGTCAAACAAGGGCCAGAACAATGAAATTCCTGCTGTTGATCTACATCGACCCGGAACTCCTGCAGACCCTTCCAGGAGATGACTTCGACACCTTGATGCGCAGCTGCCTGCAGCACGCCGATGCACTGCAGGCCCAAGGCACGTTGCTGATGTCACAACGCCTGCAACCTCCGGCCAGCGCGCAGACACTGCGCAGCCGGCAAGGCCAGGCGCGAATCACCGACGGTCCCTTCGCGGAGACGCGTGAGGTACTGGCTGGCTTCAACCTGATTGAAGCCACCGATGCGGATCACGCCATGCAGATAGCGCGGCAGTTCCCATGGGCCGCGTACGGCAGCATCGAGGTGCGGGCGGTGGATGACCTGGATGCGGAGCGCCAACGGGTCGGGGCGTGAGGGACTTGAAGCGGATGCGGATCAACCCTGGAATCCCGCATCTACCCATAAAAGACCGGAGCGAACCGCCAAGCGATGGCGTGTTACTAAAGTAACTTGACACCTAAATTACTGTTTTATAAACAAATAACAATTCCATCACCCAAAAATGTGAACCAGAATTAACTTTAAAAAGAAACAGGCGTTATCTTTCGTTCAACTGGCGTTTAGCTCAGCTCCTTGCGGGCTGCCAGTTGACACATCCTTTTCTGGAGAGAGAGATGACCCATCGCAAGGCAATACACCGTGCCGCGTTGAGCGCAGCTTTGAGCCTGTGCATCGCCGGCGCGTACGCGCAAAGCACCACCGGCAGCATCCAGGGCAACATCCCGGTCGAAGCAGGCTCCGCGACCACCGTCCACGTCGCCAACAACAGCGGCTTCAGCCGCACAGTCACCGCTGACGCCAATGGCCGCTACAGCACCGGCGCGCTGCCGGTCGGTGCGTACACCATCACCGTCAAGCGAGGCGAGGAAGTCATCGGCACACGCAACGTCACCGTGATCGTCGGCTCCAGCGCCGACGGCTCGTTCGGCGCAGGTGGTACAACCAACCTCGATGCGATCACCGTCACCGCCACCGCGCCAGCGGCGATCGACCTGACTACCACCGACACACGCACGGTGATCACCGCCGAGCAGTTGGCGCGCCTGCCATTGCAACGTTCTGCCGAAGCTCTGGCGATGCTGGCGCCCGGCGCAGTTGCCGGTGCTGCCGGTTATACCGCACTGGCAGGACTGGTCTCGTTCGGCGGTTCGGGCGTTTCTGAAAACGCGTATTACATCAACGGTTATTTCAGCGGCGAGCCTGTCTCCAACCTGGGCGGTTTCTCCCTGCCGTATGGTGCCATTTCCCAGCAGGAAACCTATACCGGCGGCTACAGCGCCAAGTACGGCCGCTCGGCCGGTGGTGTCATCAACCAGATCGGCAAGCGCGGCACCAACGAATGGACCTTCGGCGGCCAGGTGATATGGGAACCGAAAGCGCTGCGCGAGGAGTACAAGGATCTATACCTGCCTGACATCGCGTTGCCGGACCAATACGGCTACGAAGACCCCACACTCGCCGGTTCGCTGTACAGCCGCGGCAAAGGCGAGGAGGCCAGTTCGACCACCTATAGCGCATACGTCGGCGGCCCCATCGTGCAGGACCGCCTGTTCTTCTTCCTGGCCGGCGAAACCAAGAAGAGCGAGGACGTCACCAACGCGAACTCACTGGTAACCGCGCGACGTACCTACGCCGACACGGACAACCCCAAGATCTATGCCAAGGTGGACTGGAACATCACCGACAACCACCTGCTTGAAGCAACGTGGATGAAGGAGAAGAAGGACTACACCGGTTACTACCGCACCCTCGACCTCGAAAGCAGCACAGTCTCTGGCCGCGAAGCCGTCACGCCCACCGAGCAGGAACGCGACAGCGAATACCGCATCTTCAAGTACACCGGCTATCTCACCGATGCGCTGACGCTGAGCGCCACCTACGGCGACAGCGAGTTCACCGCTCGTGACAATCCGTACAAGATCCCGGGCATTCCGCATATCGGCAACCCACTGCTTCAAAACCCAGCCGCCAATGGCGGCGTTACCAAGTACAGCCGTCTCGCAGGTTACCAGGGCCGCGATGGCGTCAATGACACCAATGGTCTGCGTGCTGACCTGGAATGGGTGGTGGGTGACCACACCCTCAGCCTGGGCGTGGACAACATCAAGTTCGAGGCACACAACGAAGGCACCTCACAGGAATCGGACTACTGGATCTACGCGGTGGCCAATGATCCCTCCGCCAACATCAATTCCGCCCTTGGTGTCGGCGCACCGGGTGGCTCAGGCCACTACGTGATCGACCGCGTGTATTTCACCAATACCAGCATGTCGCTGGAACAGAAGGCCTGGTACTTGGAAGACCGCTGGCAGATCGCCGACAACCTGCTGCTGACCTTGGGCATCCGCAACGACGAGTTCACCAACAAGAACAACTCCGGCGAGGCCTACATGTCCTCCAAGGACCAATGGGCGCCCCGCCTTGGCTTCAGCTGGGACGTCCTGGGCGATGCCAGCCTGAAGGTCTTCGGCAACGCCGGCCGCTACTACCTGGCAATGCCCAACAACGTCGCAATTCGCGGCGCATCGGCATCGACCTACACCAGCGAGTACTACACCTATACCGGCGTAGATGAGAACGGCGTCCCAACCGGCCTGGTCCACGTGCCGGGTGTCAACGGCGGTGCTTCCCCGGGTGCGGTGTCCTCCAACGGCGAGTACGGCACCTCCGTGGATGTACTGTCATTTGCACCGTCGGACCTGAAGAACATGTACCAGGACGAGTACATCCTCGGCTTCGACAAGCAGATCAACGAAAACTGGGTGGCAGGCGTGAAGCTGACCTATCGCGACCTGAAGTCGTCGATCGACGACATCTGCGATCCGTACACCTTCATGGACTTCAACAACCTGACCAACGTCGGGTCCAAGGAGGGCAAGTACATCGCACGCGACAGTGGCGGCAACCACGTTGAAGTTGCCTCCTGCTACATGTTCAACCCCGGCGGCTCCAATACCTTCAGCCTGGCCAACGTCGACGCTGCCGGCAACCACATCGGCGGCCGTACCGAGTACAAGATGTCCTCGTCGGACTGGGGTTTCAAGAACGGACTGAAGCGCACCTACCAGGCGGTTGACCTGTACCTGGATCATCCGTTCAACGGCACCTGGGAAGGCCGCGTCACCTATACCTACGCCAAGAGCAAGGGCAACAACGAAGGCCAGGTGAAGTCGGAGTTCGGCCAGACCAACATCTCCAAGACCCAGGACTGGGATGCATGGCAGATGATGCAGCACGCCAACGGCTACCTGGCCAACGATCGCCGCCACCAGCTCAAGTGGTTCGGCAGCTGGGCGATCAACCCGGATTGGACCGTGGCCGGCAACCTGCGCATCCAATCGGGTACGCCGATCAGCTGCCTGGGCTACTACAACCCCGATGGCACGATCGACGAAGGGTCGACCGAAGCAGATCCGATCGGCTATGGCGCCTCGTATCACACCTGCTTCGGTGCGATCGCCACGCCCGGTTCCAAGCGCACGCCCTGGACCCGCAACCTCGACCTGAGCGTGGGTTACCGGCCGCAGGCGATTCTCGGTGGCCGGCTTGGCTTCAACCTGCAGGTCTTCAATGTTCTGAATGAAGACAAGCCACTGCAGGTGGACGTGACCTCCGAAACCGATCCTTACACCGTGAGCAACACCTACCTGCTCCCGCAGGCACGGCAGAGCCCGCGGTTCGTGCGTCTGTCCGCTCAGTTCGACTTCTGAGCCACTGACGCTGACACCGTAGAGACAATGCTCTGACAAGTGATTGACCCCGGCTTCGGCCGGGGTTTTTTTTTGTGGAGGAAATGAGAGCAAACGCGATCCTTCCAAGCTGAACAGGAACACAAATCCGAGTCGGATCAGCTTTTTTTTTGAATTCAATAACTTGGAATTGGTTACAGCTGTGATTGTAAACAGGACACAACTGAAATTAATATTTCATTCAGCTGTAACGCAAGTTACATCTGTACGCGCCTGGTTACAGCAGCAGTTCGTTTACCAACGACCCAAGGACTTCCATGACCCGCAGCACCCAAGCCATCCGGCTCAAGCGCACCGCGCTTGCCATCATCCTGACCTCCGTCATCGGCGCCGCCGCGGCGCAGAGCACCACCGGCTCCCTGTTCGGCAACGCCCCCGCGGCCGCTGGCGCCACCATCACCGTGCAGAACGAATCCGGCCTCAAGCGCAGCGTCCCGGTGGACGCCAATGGCCGCTACAACCTCGGCTCGCTGCCGGTGGGCAAGTACTCCATCAGCCTGGAGCGCGATGGCCAGGTCATCGACAAGCGCGAGAACGTGCTGCTGCGCGTGGGTGCAGGCACCGAGGTATCTTTTGGCGCCGAGGGTGCAACCACTCTGGATGCAGTGACAGTCACTGCTGCCGGCGTGCCAAAGATCGATGTCAGCAACACCGTATCCAAATCTGTCGTCACCTCGGAGCAACTGGCCGTACTGCCGCTGGGCCGCAGCGCCGAGTCGATCGCGCTGCTTGCACCGGGCGTGATCGCAGGCAGCGGCGAGTTCACCAATGGCTCGCGCTCGGTGTTGTCCTTCGGCGGTGCCAGCGTTTCGGAGAACGCGTACTACATCAACGGATACAACGTTACCAACCCGCTTAGCTACCTGGGTGGCGTCAGCCTGCCTTATGGCTCCATCGACCAGCAGGAAACCTATACCGGTGGTTACAGCGCGCGTTATGGCCGCTCAACCGGTGGCGTCATCAACCAGCTCGGCGAACGTGGCACCAACGAGTGGAAGTTCGGCGTACAGACCACCTGGTCGCCCAAAAGCCTGGCTGCCTCCCCGCGTGACGTCTGGTACCCAAGCGATGGCTCCATCTACCGTTACCGCGACGGCGATGGCAAGACACAGACCACCTACAGCGGTTATGTCAGTGGCCCGTTGATCCAGGACCGCCTGTTCGTGCACCTGGCCGCCGAAGCTGACAAGACCGATGGTGTGTCCACCAACAACATCGAGTCGGCGCAGCAGGCACGCAACAACTACAGCTACAGCTCGCCGAAGTTCTACGGAAAGATCGACTGGAACATCAACGACGACAACACGCTGGAATACACCCGCATCCAGAACACCGACCGCCAGGCCGGTTACTACACCGCGTTCGACTACGATGACCTGAGCGGTGGCGACCGCACCGGTGTCTATCCGAACACCACCAAGATCAAGGACACCTTCGACATCTTCAAGTACACCGGCTATCTGACCGATGACTTGACCTTGAGCGCCACCTACGGCCGCAGCAAGCAGGACAACCTTGCGTCCAATCCAAGCGACTCGCCGTTGCCGTACATCAGTGGCTCCGCGTATCAGGATCCGGCGATCACCGGCGACTCCCCGATCCGCAATTCGCAGGCGACCAACGCAGGCAAGGCCAGCGACGCAGGCAGCAAGACCCGCGGCCTGCGCGTTGACCTCGAATACCGCATCGGCAACCACGAGCTGACCGCCGGTGTCGACAACATGTACTACAACGCGCACAACGAAGGGCAGTCGATGACCGGCCCTGGTTATGCGTGGATCTACTCGCAGGTCGATCCAAACGAATCGCCGAACAGCAAGTTCAACATCGCAGCCCCGGGTGGTGAAGGCTACATGGTGCAGAAGTACATCTTCTCCACCACCACCAGCATGAGCGTCGAACAGAAGGCGTACTACCTGGAAGATCGCTGGCAGATCACACCGAACTGGCTGGTTACTCTCGGCGTGCGCAATGACAAGTTCACCAACTTCAACAGCTCGGCCGTTGCCTATGTTGAAAGCGGCGACCAGTGGGCGCCGCGTGCCGGCGTGAGCTGGGACGTGTTCGGTGATTCATCGCTCAAGGTGTTCGCCAACCTGGGCCGCTATTACCTCGCTTTGCCCAACAGTGTTGCCATCCGCGGCGCCTCTGCATCCACGTATACCCGCGAATACTTCACTTACGGCGGCATCGACGCCGACGGCAACCCGACCGACCTGACCGCGCTCGGCCCGGGCCCGGTCTCGTCCAACAACGAGTACGGTGTCGCACCGGATCCCTATTCCGTTGCACCCACCGACCTGAAGTCCCAGTACCAGGACGAGCTGATCCTCGGCTTCGAAAAGACTGTCGGTGAGTCCTGGAATACCGGCGCCAAGGTCACCTACCGCCGCCTGCAGGCTGCCATCGATGACGTCTGCGATCCGGACCGCATGGCGGACAAGCTGAGTGCCAGCGGCGTCGATCCGGACTCGGTGACAATCCCGGGCTGCCTGATCTTCAACCCCGGCAAGACCAACACCTTCATGCTGGCCAATGTCGACGGCTCGGGTTACACCCAGCTGCAGATGAACGGCCACGACTGGGGCTTCGGCAGCCAGAAGGCAAAGCGTGACTACGTCGCCGTCGACCTGTTCCTGGAACACCCGATGAGCGACAAGTGGTACGGCCGCCTGGATTACACCTGGTCGCGCAGCTTCGGCAACACCGAAGGTCAGGTGAAGTCGGATATCGGTCAGGACGATGTGTCCAAGACCCAGGACTGGGACGGTTCCTACCTGATGGAGTACGCCGGTGGTTACCTGGCCAACGACCGCCGCCACCAGCTGAAGGGCTTTGCTGCCTACCAGTTCAACGATGAGTGGACCGCTTCGGCGACGCTGAGCGTTGCGTCCGGCATGCCAAAGAGCTGCCTTGGCTACTACGGCACCGACATCACCGATCCGATGGGCTACGAGTCGGCCTACCACTACTGCGGTGGCAAGCCCTCGCGCCCGGGTGATGCAGGTCGTCAGCCGTGGACCAAGCGCCTGGATCTGGGTGTGCAGTACCGCCCGTCCTTCGCCGAGCACAAGCTCGCATTCGGCCTGAACGTCTTCAACGTCTTCAATGAACTGAAGCCGGTACAGAGCGATCCCAGCTACGAAGTTGGCCCGAAGAAGGTGTCGGACATCTATGGCATCGGCACGTTCTACACCGCGCCGCGTTCTGTCCGCCTGACCGCGTCCTACGATTTCTGATCAGATCGCCAAAGCAATCTCTCTTGAATGATGTACTTGAAACCCCGGCCCAGCGCCGGGGTTTTTTTATGCGCTACTGCACCGTCAGCTGCAACTCCCTGCCAACCTGCGCCTCATTGCCGCTGTAGTCCTTGGCGGTGACACGGATCGTGTAGTTGCCCGCCTGCAACTCCATCGGCTGCAGGACGTCGCTTGCCAACAGCCCATCACGCACGGTGTTGGTCAGTACATAGCGGAAGCGCGTGCTGCTGCTGCCATGCACGGTGATGCCGCTGTCAGCGGCATACGCCAGCTTCACCGCGTCACGCTGTGGTGGCATGCGGTTGAAGACGATGTTCGTGCGTGGTTGTTCGTAACCGGGCAGTGCACGGCCAGCACCGTCGAGGATCTGGTAGCCCAGGCTGTACAGGCCCAATCGCCGACGCGGCAGGTTGTTGTCGACCTGGTCCCAGGCTTCCACGACCAGTTGCAAGCCGCCGCCATTGCGCGACACCAGCAGGCGCCCGTCGGCCTTCTCGATCAGCCGCTGGTCGTTGCTGTCGAGCAGCGCGATATCGTCGATCTTGGGAGCGACGTGATCGGCGTAGTTGGCGAAGCCAAGCCGCACTGCATTGCGCTCATAGCCCGAGGGACCCACGGCCAGATGTACATGCGCCTGGCTGTTGATGCTGCCAAGCGCATCGCCTGGCAGGAAGCGCGTGCCGCGACGCACGCGGACACGATCCAACTGGCCGTTCTCGCCGTACACCAACTGCATGCGTGCGGGGTCGAGCGCACGGTTGGCTGCATCACGGCCTACCTTCATGTGGATGTAATCGAGCTTGTCCAGCGACAGGCCTTCGGCCTGCCCGCCCAGTGTCCAGGTCGATGCCGGGCTGCTGACCTTGCCGCCGGCGATGGCCAGCACGGTCTGGCCCACATCGCCACGCACGTCGAAACCGCTGTGCAGGTGATGCCGGCTCTCGCCACTGAAGTTGCCGCGCACTTCGCCCAGCGTACCGGTGACTTCATGCCAGCCCAACTGCGGCGCCAGCGGCCAGCGACCTTGGTTGCCTGGCAACGGATTGTCCGGCGATGGCCCCAGTTGCGGCGGCACGTCAGCGCTGGTCGCTGTACGAGGCACGAGATGATGGAGGCGGTAGCCATCGGCATCGGCCAGCAGCAGGCTGCCGTCCGGAGCCAGCGCAAGACCTGCCGGCCGAGCAAAACGCAGTGCGTCATTTCCGGCCACCGCAACGATGTGCCCCTGCGGCGTCACCTGCACCACGCGCCCGCTCAGGCGCTCGCTGACGTAGACCACGCTGTCATGGGTGATGGCCAGCGCCATTGGCCCCCACAACACCCGCTCACCATTGGGTATGCCGACGCGGGTACTGACCATGCCGGTGGAACTGACCGTGCGCAGTGCATTGTTCTGCAGGTCGGCAACCCAGAGATTGCCGTGGCTGTCGAACTTCACGTCGGTAGGTGTATCAAAACGCGCCCGTGCGCCCTGCCCGTCTTCCCAGCCCGGCTGTGCACCACCGGCCAGGGTGCTGACCGTGCCATCAGCGGCAATGACCCGGATCCGATCATTCCAGGTATCCGCGACATAGACACGACCGTCCGCGCCCACCGCAACAGCCATGGGCCCATTGAAACGCGCCTGTGTGCCCTGGCCATCAGCAAAGCCCGGCGTGCCATCCCCGGCCAGAGTACTGACCTGGCCGCTTGGGGTGAGCTTGCGGATGGCGTGGTTGCCGGTGTCGGCCACATACAGATTGCCCAGCGTGTCCAAGGCAATCCCCGAGGGCGTGTTGAACCTGGCCGCATCGCCCTGCCCATCGGCAAAGCCTTCGATGCCACCTGCCAATACCTGGAAGGCGCCATCCAAACCGCGATACAGAATGCGGTTGTTGTCACCTGCATCGGCCACGAACAACACGCCGCCGCCCATCGCCACACCCCAGGGATCGCTGAAACGGGCCTGCCCAGCCTCGCCTATGGTGTTACCGGCGACACCGTCGCCTCCCAGCAGCTCGATCTGCGCCTGCCAGCCCAGGGGTGTCGGTGCAGGACCAACCGGCTCAGGTGCCTGCGATGGCCACAGGAAGCTGGCGCCCAAGGCGGCAGCGGTGATGGCGACGACGGCAATTACCCAATGTTTGCGATCCATGTACACCCAACCAACTACGGACCCGGCACGATAGACGCTCACGGCCCGCAGCGAAACCGCCGAAAGCCCTCCCCGCTGGAGAACCGCATGCATCTGTATCTACAAGAAGACCTGATCCGCCTGCAGGCGGGGCAGACCACGAACATCAGCCTGCCGTTGTCGCTGTCCTCGCTGCTGGAGGCGGGCCTGCAGCACTTCCCGCCTTCGGAATTGGCGTTGGAACAGGCAATCGCCGCTACCGAAGATGCCTTGATGCCATGGATACCAGCGCTGCGCATGGATCCGTCGGAAGTGCTGGAGAGTTCGGATCCGGTGCTGGCGCTGTTGCCGGGCGTGCTGGCTTACCCCCCACAGGCCATCTGTGAGTTGGATATCGAGGAAGTCGAGCGGGCATTCAATCAACTGGCGCAGGTGGCGGCAGGCATGCCGGCAAAGAATCTGGACATTCCGGATCGAGCGGATTTCGTCGCTGCGCTGGTAGTGCTACGTGAGCTGATGCATCACGTTGGATGGCAGCAGTTGCGGTTGTTGGAGGTTGGGATGGTTGGGGCTGAGAGCTGAAGCCAAAGCCCCCCTCCCTAATCCTCCGCTGCTGCGCAAGGGAGGGGACTGAAGCAGAAGCTGCAGTGCCGCACGATCCGCCCCCTCCCTTTGCCGCAGACAAGGGGAGGGCTGGGGAGGGGGGCCTTTGCTCCGCTTTTGCCTTCCTCAATTCCGAAAAGCCCGACTACAACGCAGGCCGCTCCGGCCCCGTCCCCATCGCCTCCCGGTATCGCCCATACAAGGCCAGCACCTTGTCCACGTATTGCCGTGTCTCGGCATACGGCGGCACCCCGCCATAACGTGCAACCACGCCAATTCCGGCGTTGTACGCAGCGGCCGCCAGGGTACGGTCACCGTTGTAACGGCGCAGCAGCGATTTCATGTATCGCGCGCCTCCATTGATGGACTGCGCCGGGGACAAGGGATCACTCACCCCGTATTCGGTTGCCGTCTCTGGCATCAGCTGCATCACACCCTGCGCTCCTTTAGGCGACACCGCCTTCTCATCGAACGCACTCTCTGCGTGGGCGACGGCACGCAGCCAGGCATCGTCCACGCCGGTAGCCTTGGCCGCAGCACGGAACTGGGGTGCATGGCGGTTCAACTGTGGTGTGCCGACCCGCCCCAGCCCTTCGTGAGCCGGCTCGCCCGGTGGCGTGGCCACGGTGAAACGCAGGTAAGGCGTCGAGCCCGGCAGGTTGCGGGTTGAGTAAACCAGCCTGCCATCCTGTTCGCGCTCGTACAGGGTGCCGCTGAACACGCCGAAATTGCCCCAAAGATTGGGTGCCTGCACGGCGTTGTCATCGATCTCGATCGCCTTGCAGACGGAGCCCGGCTCCGGCGCAGTGGCCATGCTGACCGTGCCTTTCTGCACGCAGCGATATACAGTGCGTGCCTGCAACGGCGCGCACAGCCCGTACAACAGCAGCAACAGCACAAGCGCGGTCACGCGCGGCATGGGGCCGGATCCAATCATGGGCGGGGAGATGATGCTGAGCCTGACTGTTTGAACGGCAGGTGATGAAAAACCTGCCAATCGCGCCCAGAATGAATACCCGCTTTCCCACCCCGGCCTTCGCCAATGACCGTGCCTTTGCTCGGCTTCGACAACCCCCAGTTCCATACCGGGCGCAACACCAGCGTACGGCGCGGTGCGCGTTGGCACGGGGTGACGCAGGCCTGCATTGAACTTGGTGACGGGCGCCAGCTTGGTCCCCTGCCACTGCGAACCGAACTGCGCGGGTTTGATGCCTTGGAAGAGGCCGATCTACGCGATGAACACGATCCTGGCTGCCGTACGCGCGCAGGACTAATGGCGGTGATGCAACGACTTTATCCGGGGTTCCGTAGCGACGAGCTGGTGACGTTGGTGCATTTCTGGATTGAGTGAGCGTGCGTGGTTGGATGGCAACAATTGGTTTTTCACCTAGGAACGCGTACCCCGGGTAAGCGCAGCGCACCTTGGAAGCAAGAATCGGCTGGTGATTAAGATGGCCCGCCAACAGCCCCGGGTGCGCTGCGCTTACCCGGGCTACCGTGCACCTGCTGTTGCTGTTGCTGTTGCTGTTGCTGTGGCTGTGGCTGTGGCTGTGGCTTCTGCTGTGGCCCTTCCCTTCTCCCGTTCACGGGAGAAGGTGGTGCGAAGCACCGGATGAGGGGCGCTTTTGCTTTTGCTTTTGCTTTTGCTTTTGCTTTTGTTTCATCAATAAAAAGTCAACAAAAGCACCCCCGCACTCAACGCCCCTGCGCAGCCCGCAGATGCGCACCAACCGGCGCCGAGAACGCGCGCCCATCCGCCACATCCCAGTTGATCGACCAGGTCATCACCCCACGAAAATCAGGATGCGGCTGGCTCGGCTTCACCTCGTCGCACTGCTTCGCGGTGGTCAGGCAATCAAAGGCCCGATTGATATCAACCGGCATCGCATAGCCATTGCCCGCGGCACGCAGCCCAGATGGCAACGCCAACGCAACCTGGTCCGCACGCAGACCTGCAAACCGCCCCTTCCCATCCGCCAGGTCAAAACCCTCGATCAGCATCTTCGCGGAACCCACCATCATGTCCACGCTGCCACCCGGGTACTTCTCGGCGCGGTACGGCGTGGGCAACCCACCATTGTTGTAGAGCTGCACGTGCAGCAGATCCAACTCCTCACGCAGGCCGTCGATCAACGGCAGGTAGGCACCCCAGATACCTTCCATCGACACAAGGCCGCCCTGCACGTAAGGGTGTTCCGGCGCCATCGATACATACAGGTCCGGATACATGCCGTGCAGGCGCTTCACCGCCGAGATCAGATGCGGGACGACCGGCGCGCCGTGGACAACACCTGCAATCTTCTCCAGATCGATATCAATGCCATCGAAACCAAAGGTGTTGATCGCCTCGGCGGTGCTGCGCACGAAGTTGTCTTCATCGCGCTGCGTGTTCAACGTGACAGTACCCAGTTCACCGCCGAACGACAGCACCACGATCTTGCCTTGCGCACGCTTGGCAGCGATGTCGGCAATCAATTGGGTGCGCTCCAATGCCGGATCCGGATTGAACGCTACCTTGCCCTCGCCCATGTCATCTGCAAAGGCAAGCACGATCACGTCCCAGCTTTCATCCACCTTGGCCACCGGCAGCAGCCCCTGCCCGTTATCGAAATTGTGCAGATAGCCCACCAGTGCATGCCGGGGCAGCGCGTGGCTGTGGCCGGGTGCGACGCCAACGCCTGCGGCCGATGTCGGCACCGGCGTTGCCTGACAACCGAAGGTGGAAACAAGCGCCAATGCGCAGAACAACTGACCGATCGACTTCATCGCACCACCAGAAAGGGAAGACGCCCGATTCTAGGCATGCAAAACCGCCGAAAAGCCATTGAAAGACAACAACTTAGAAAAGTCGTCCTGGTTTGTCCCGGTTTGTCTGCAAGATGACGCGGCACCCGATCAGGGGGAACCGGCAATGGCGGCAGCCATGCCCGTCGCTGGCCCACGATGACCGCCGCTCAAGTGCACATTTTCATGCGCCGCTCTGCATCCCACAGCGCACGCCGGGCCATGTCATAGGCGCTGTCCGCCGCGCTGAGCAGGCTGTGCTCGGCCTCGACCGGATCGGCGCCATTGTTGAACCGGTATTCGGCGCGCTGCAGTGCATCCAGATGTGCCATTGCCGGCGCAAGCCATTGCCGGCGCTGCTGCCCGTTGCAACGCGGATAGCGCTGCTCCAGCGCCCCCAGCGCAACGCGGATGCGGCGGCTGGCTTCGCCCTTCATGTCCGGTGCCTTCTCGTAGCGGATAGGTGCTGCCTTGTAAGCATCCCCGGTGGCCTCGCTGCCAAGATCGGACTTGCGCTCGTGCAGGTTGGGATTGAATGCCACCTCGGGCGGGCGGCGCGCCTGTGCCGGCTGGATATCCGGGCCATGGATCAACCGCGCCCCCATCTGACCCAGCGTCGGCGGCTTCTGTTTGTCCTCGAACAAGCCGGAGACCATCTTTTCCAATGGCCGCTCACCGACACCCGTGGCCAGCTCGTCACGGTGCTCGAACACCCGTTCGGTAGCACTCTTCTGGCGCACGGCGGTGCCCTCCGCAGGTACTGCCAATGTGCCGTCCTTGCCGTATAGACGCTGCGACCAGCCCGCCTGCGTCGCTGCCGGGACCGCCGTGCTGCCTGCAGGAGCAGGGGCTGCCGGCGGCACGTCAGCCACAGGCGCATCAATCACAGCGACGCTGGGCGCTGCCTGGGGATACGCCATCGGCGCGGCTGTGGCCTGCCGGGACGGTGAAGGCAAGGCCACTTGCGGTGAGGTCAACAGCCAGCGCAGCTGGATCCGTGTTTCTTCCCGCGCAACGTTCAGCTCCGGCAACTGCAGCAGCAAACGCACCAGCCCGGAGATGAAAGCCAAGGCAACAACGCCGGCAGTCAATCGGGCCCATAGTGGTTCGGCAGCAGATTCAGAACGCATGCAACTCCATCAAAAGCACGACCCAGGACAACAACCGGCCCTGTCACGGTACATCGGCACATTGCAGAGACCGACAAGAGCACAACGAGTTCCACGATTGTGCCCATTGAATGTGTGAACCTGTGGCAAGAGTGGGTCATCATCGGACAAGCGCCGTCATCGTTCGCAGCACAAGGAGCCGTACGTGAATACCGTTGCAGCACAGAACCTGGATGAAAGCATCGCCAAGCAGCTGTTCTTTGGCCATATCGCCGAAGATGCACTATTCCCCTACCCGCAGATCCGGGAACGTGACCGCGAGATGCTGGGCGCGATGACCGATGCCATCGACCAGTTCCTGGCCGACAAGACCGCCGACCTGCGCCAGTACGACCGCGACGCCGAGCAGCCGCCAGAGTTCATCCAGGCGCTGCGCGACATGGGTCTGTTTGGACTGATCATCCCCGAAGAATACGGCGGCCTGGAGCTGTCCAACGGCGCCTATGCACGCGTTCTGGGCCAGACCAGCAGCCATGACAGCTCGGTATCACTGACCATCGGTGCGCACAGCTCGATCGGCATGAAGGGCCTGCTGCTGTTCGGCAACGATGAGCAGAAGCAGCGCTACCTGCCCAAGCTGGCCAGCGGCGAGACGATCGCAGCGTTCTGTCTTACCGAATCCGGGGCCGGCTCCGATGCGGCAGCCATCCGTACCAAGGCACATCGCAACGATGACGGCAGCTGGACGCTGAGTGGCGAGAAGATCTG
>Ga0256901_1000547_pt1 | contig 21087 bp, 13 predicted proteins | sample MC6MC0689MT_FD_190200 | JGI IMG/M metagenome (GOLD analysis project Ga0256901, IMG submission 190200) | Metatranscriptome of enriched soil aggregate microbial communities from Iowa State University, Ames, United States - MC6-MC0689-MT... | ecosystem: Environmental > Terrestrial > Soil >... | reverse complement strand
GGAAGGCTATGCCTTCGCGGGTTGGTATACGCAAGCGGATGGAGCGGGAACGCAAGTCACGGATTTGACGGAGGTCACGGCGACGTCGAATCATACCCTGTACGCGAAGTGGATCGCGAACGTTTACTCTGTGGCGTTCGAGAGCAACGGGGGAAGCGCGGTTGACGCGATACAGGCGGATTTCGATACGACGCTTGACGCTCCGGCAGAGCCGGCGCGTGCAGGTTATCGTTTTGCAGGATGGTACAAGGAGGAGGGCTTGGCGAACGCTTGGGACTTCGCTTCGGATAAAGTACCGCTGAACGGAACGACTCTGTATGCGAAATGGACGAAGCTGTACGCGATCACGTACGACGGCAACGGCCATACCGGCGGCAATCCGCCGGCGGCAGGTGCTTATGCAGCGGGAGAAACGGCGATATTGCCGGGGAACAGCGGAGAGATGACGCGCGGAGGACTGCGCTTTGCAGGCTGGAACACGAAGGCGGACGGCAGCGGAGACAGCTATCAAGCGGGAGCGGCCTTCGTTATCGTAGAAGGGGATGTTACGCTGTTCGCGAAATGGACTACACCTCCGTCATCCGGTTCCGGAGGAGGGACGCCGGCGGCGCCGTCCACGGATACGTCCGACGCCGTAGTGCAGGTAAACGGCAAGTCGGAGACGGCGGGCAAAGCGGTGACGACGGAAGCGAACGGACAGCGAACGACAACGGTTCAAGTGGATGAGGCCAAGCTTGAACAGCGCTTGGCTACAGCCGGCGACCGCGCGATTCTGACGATCCTCGTGAATTCCGGAGTCGATCATGTCGTTGGAGAGCTAAACGGCCGCATGGTCAAAAATATGGAGAACAGACAGGCGGTCGTACAGATTCGCACAGATAAGGCGACCTATACGCTGCCGGCGAAGGAAATCGACATCGACGCTATTTCCGAGCTGATCGGCAAGCAAGTCGCCCTGCAAGACATCAAGATTGCCATCGAAGTCGGGAAGCCGTCGGACCAGACGGTCGAGGCGGCGAAGAAAGCGGCAGCGGACAACGGATTGGAGATCGTCGTATTGCCGCTCGACTTCACCGTTAAGGCGACCTATGGCGGGAAAACAATCGACGTGACCAAATTCAACGCGTATGTGGAGCGCACGATGGCTATTCCGACCGGCGTTGATCCGAATCGGATTACGACGGGAATCGTCGTGGAGGCCGACGGCAGCGTGAGGCATGTGCCGACGAAAGTTGTGCGGCAGGACGGCGTCTATTACGCGCAGATTAACAGTCTGACGAACAGCGCGTACGCTGTCGTCTGGCATCCGGTCGCTTTCGCGGATATGGCTTCGCATTGGGCCAAGGACGAGGTGAACGACCTCGGCTCGCGGTTGGTGGCGAAGGGGCTGGAAGACGGCCTGTTCCATCCGGAGCAAAAGATGACCCGAGCCGAATTTGCGGCGGCTCTCGTGCGGGCGCTCGGCTTGCGCGCGGAGAAGGGGAAAGCGCCGTTCAGCGATATTGGGACGAGCGATTGGTATAACGGAGAGATTGCCACGGCGGCTGCTTACGGTCTGATCGGCGGCTTCGCGGACGGCAGCTTCCGTCCGAATGCGACTCTTACGCGGGAACAGGCCATGAAGATGCTTGCCGGCGCGATGGAGCTTACGGGCCTGCAAAGCAAGCTGTCGGGTACTGCGGCAGAGCAACGGCTATCCGTCTTCGAAGATGCGGATCGGCTGTCGCCATGGGCGAGAAGCAGCGCGGCGTTGGCTCTGGAAGCGGGGATCGTCAACGGACGCGGCAACCGGCTTGCCGCGAAGGAGAATATGACCCGCGCCGAAGTGATGGTCATGATCAGACGGCTGCTGAAAGCGTCGGACTTGATCTGATAGTAGCGATATGAAGGACGCAGCCCAAGCGAAAGCGAGGGAGCGTCCTTCTTCTATGTTCTGACGCGACTTTGTGTTGGGTCGGCACAGCACGTCAATCAAAATGAGCGTACTGGCTGATCAGAGCGAGCAGATGGTTGCACATCTACCTGATTTTTCCCAAACCTCCGACGAATACCGTTTCGCCAAGCTCTTCGGCCTCTTCCCGCAGCATTTCGCTTTAGCGAATAATCGCATTAAGGGGCGCATATTTTTCTAACGCAATAATTAGACAAAAACCAACAAATTACTGCATTCAATTGGCTGGCTCTTGTAGAAAAAGGGACTCTTTCTCCTATTCCCTCACTTTTGATTAAATGGTAATATTAGTATGGAAAACAAAACTAATAATAGAGGTGAAGAACTATGATGATCAGATTAAAAAGGGAATTGCAACCGAAAAACCTATTGTCCTATGTTCTTGCATGTATTTTCACTATTTTTATTACCATTTTCTTATTTGGTAATAAAGCGTTTGCAGAACTTCATGCAGTCTTTAACCTTAGTCAATACGAAACGATTTACTCAGCTTCGATTAGTGGAAGTTCGATAATAAGCACACCTTTGACATACAAATATTGGAAGGCGGAAACTATTAAAGGTAATCAAGCTCAACCAACATCAGCGACCTTTTCCAAAGTCGCAACAAGTATAGGAACTAGTAACCCAGCGGGTGCTCAATATGGAGTTTATAAAATAGTATCTGGATCTTCGAATCAAAAGACTTTTCTGGACTGGTACTCGGAAAGTGTTGCTGTTGATCGGAGCGTAACCATGAATTATTCAACAACCACTTCCAATCTATATACCGAAATGGCTTTTTATGCAAATACAAATGGAGTAGGTGGATCACAATCAAATGTTAGTTATGACAAATTTGCCTACACCTCTAATTAATAATCAGAAAGGGGAATCCACTAATGAAAAGGTTTATTATTTCGACAATCTTTCTAATCTCAGTCTCTATTAGCGGTATTGTATTTGCATCTTCGGGCGATATTTCAACAAACAACGGAGTAAAACATGAAGTTCGCAGTGATAATAATATAGTTACTAAACCATCAACAATTACAGTTGAAAAAGCTAAAGAACTCCTTACCAATATAGAATTCCAATTACCAACTTATGTTCCAAATAATTTAATAGTTGAAAGTGTAATTTATAATGAACCACCTTCTCAATTTCCAAACGGTGTAATGCCTAATATTGATTTAGATAAAGAAATCACAATTAGATATAGAGACACGAGTAATGAGGAGAATTGGATAGATTATACTACAAAGAAAAGAAGGATTGAACTGGCGGATGACGGGGTAAAAAGTATAGTGCTTAATGGTTTGGAAGTACAATATCTTGAACTTACAGGAAAAAATATTGTTGCCTATAATTGGTTTAGCAAGGGGGCAAGTCATATGGTTATTGCAAGGGGTGATATATCAAAAGATCAATTAATTAAATTTGTTACATCATTTAATTAATATTGGAAATAAATAGCCGGATTTATTCTGGCTATTTATTTATCCATGAAAAAATCGACTATGACTGAACCATCATTTTATATGCCTTTTTCGTTTTATCTATTGTTAATGCTAGTCCAAAGGAATTAGTGACAGCTTGAAAATAATAGTATTATGTGAAAAGATCGCTCTTAAATGTACTTTTTTTTGATAAATTCTATATATTTAAGACGATGGATATCAATTCAAGTTGGAGGTCGAATTCTAATAAGATGTGACCCTGGTCCCAAGCATTATTTAACGTTTTACGGAGGAGGAATTATGGTTAAATACTTTGGATTGATATTTATGATGATGATGTTGGTCTTATCTGGCTGTAACACGAAAAGCGAATCATTGAACAATTTGAATCATGAAATTATAAAATACGGCATAAATACTTCAATTCCTCAAATTGATGATCTCATCATTAGTTATGTACATGTTGTCTTACCTCCAAAGGATATGGGCAAAAATAATCTTGGGGATGTTAACACAGTAGTTGTATCCTATACAGAGGAAAAGGGTAAATTAATTAAATTGAGGTCTGATCAAAAGGAAAAAAACGACATAATAATTTTATATGGGCCATTTGAGGCTAACAGCATACTGAATTTATCAATCAGTAATACAGAAAATTCAATTGACGGTGCATCAATCAAAACAACTCACGGTAAAGAAATGTACTATAAAAAAAATAACAATAATTTAATATTACTAGCAAATCATAAGAAAATGTCGTTTATTATCGAAGGACAAATAACAGATAAATACACCGAAGAGAGATACGTAAGTATCATGGATGATATCCTAAGTTCGAACTAATGAAAGAATTATGTCTGCATGCCATTATCGAGACTTCATTGAAAGACTGTTACAGTACAGTATTTGGGAAACGTTTGATTGATCAAACGTTTCATTTTCCTAGAACGTTCCGAAGTCTCAACGCTAATAGATAATTAGGTTGTGGTTCGCAAGCAGCATCGAAGAGATATCCATCATTACCTTGATACAGCCCGAAGAGTGACTTTAAACGCTTTTAGTCTGCTGGGGACAATAGCCATCCAATATCTAAACATGCAATTTCGCCAACTCTCAGCAAAGCCAAAGTAATATCACCTGATTCATCTAAACTATACCGCTATGGTTTCTTAAAGTGAAAGTGGACGAGGCTATTGATGCATGTGATCAATAGTCTTGTCCTTTTTGTGTTCAATAATCGTCTTCTGATAGTTGAGTGTGAATCAGATTGGTAATACGGCCAAGAATCTCAACGTTGACATAGAACCCCAAGCTCTCATATATTTCTATGGTGTGTAGGATATTTGTCTTATAAGAAATTTATCAGTATTGAGCAGGCTCTGGAGGGAATGTGTTGACAAATTTCAATGTTAATCAGGTTTTTCAATAGTAACTTCTGTTTCTGATATTGCTTGTCAAATATCACTGAGGGATAATATTTGACAATAATCCTACTTCGTATGAAAAAATGAGTGGAACTCCATCAGGCTCGTGCGAAGCGCAGAGATTTTCTCGACACCTACGGTACCGCATCGTTAGAATGGGGAGGAGATCATCAAGCGATACGCAGCGATCGCATCTGTCTGGAGGAGAGCCGCATGAATCCCGGAAAGCTGGATCGAGCTTATTGGATCGATACGCTGAGACGTATCGCAGATCCGGTGCTCGTTCATCTTGCAAAACGTGAGCTCAAGTTGAAAATGCCGATCGAAACAAACGGCGAAGATAGGGAGAGATATGCCGGTCTGGAAGCGTTGGGGCGGCTGCTGTGCGGTCTGGCGCCGTGGCTGGAGAGCGGAAGCGACGAGGGGGAAGAGGGGCGATATCGCAGGGAGTACGCAGAGCTTGCTCGCCATGCGATCGATGCCGGCACCGATCCGAGTTCTCCGGATTATATGAATTTTACATATGGAGGTCAGCCGATCGTCGACGCCTCGTTCCTCGCGCATGCGATTTTAAGAGCTCCAACAGAACTGTGGGTTAAGCTGGACGAGAGGGTCAAAGCGAACGTGATCGCTGCGCTGAAAGCCACGCGAACGCGCAAGCCGGTGTACAGCAACTGGCTGCTGTTCTCGGCGATGATCGAGACGTTCCTGTACCGGGTAGGCGAGGATTGGGATCAGATGCGCGTCGACTACGCGATCCGCTCGCACGAAAACTGGTACATGGGGGACGGAGTATACGGAGACGGTCCCGATTACCATGCGGATTACTATAATAGCTTCGTAATTCAGCCGATGCTGGTCGATATTTTGGATACGGTGCACACGCTCGACCTGGAATGGGCCGCCGTCCGCGAGCGCGCGCTGCTGCGGGCCATCCGCTATGCGTCGCAGTTGGAACGCCTCATCGCGCCGGACGGAACTTATCCGCCGTTGGGCCGTTCGCTGGCCTATCGCTTCGGAGCGTTCCAGCATCTTGCGCAGATGGCGCTGCAGCACCGGATGGAGGCAACCGTAGAGCCCGCCCAGGTGCGCTGCGCGTTAACGGCGGTCATTCGCCGCACGATCGAAGCTCCGAATACGTTTGACGCGGAAGGCTGGCTGACGGTTGGCTTTTGCGGGCATCAACCGGACATAGGCGAGCCCTATGTCTCGACCGGCAGCTTGTACCTGTGTGCGGCAGTGTTTCTGCCGCTCGGTCTGCCGGAGAGCGATCCGTTCTGGCAGGGAGAAGCCGCATGGACGCAGGTAAAGGCTTGGAGCGGACGCGACTTCCCGATGGATAAAGTGTTGAAGCTGCCGTTTTCTAAGTAGAGTCGTAAAGGTTAACAACCCTTGATCTTGGTCGACTTGTATGGTCTTTCCTACAAACTTCCGTCGTTTGAGCCTGAATCGAGTTGCTTTGTACGATTTTTTCGACTAACTTTCCAATCAATTGGAGTATGAGACAGTCCCTTCAGTACGAATATACTTGCTAATCGTATCGATGAGCTTGTCCCGTTCGGACGGCTTGGTCAGAAATTCGGAGACGCCCAAGGCGTAGCCGCGCTGTCTGTCGCTGAGCATCGTCCAGACGATAACCGGAATGTCGGCGGTATCCGGGTCGTCCTTCAGAGCGGCGAGCACTTCCCAGCCGTCGGTATCGGGCATCAGAATGTCGAGGCAGATCACGTCCGGACGTCGTTTCTTCGCCAGTCGGATGCCCTGCGCTCCTGTGCCGGCATAAGCCATGCTCCAGCCGGTTTTGGCGATATACCGCTGCATCAGTTCGCGGTTGGAGGCTTCGTCGTCAATAAGCAGAATATTGATGGACGACGACGCTTCTTCCGCATTGCCCGGATCGGCTTCCACACTTGACTGCTGAGCCTCCCTTGGCTTTTCCTCCATAATCGGGAGCCAGCAGATGAAGCTGGTGCCGACGTCCGGCTCGCTTTCCACGCGGATATCGCCGCCTAGCATCTGGCTGATTCGCTGGCTGATTGCCAGCCCTAGACCGGTGCCGCCGTATTTGCGCGTCGTCGATGCATCGGCCTGAGTAAACGGAAAGAACAGCTTTTCCATCTGCTCCGGCGTCATGCCGATTCCCGTATCCTGTACGTGAAAGCTGTATCCGTCCGAGCCATCGCGCGCTTCTCGGAAGATGCGCAAGGTGATCGTTCCCGCATCGGTGAATTTATTCGCGTTGCTCAGCAGGTTGATCAGAATTTGCCGCACTTTGAGCACATCGGTCGTAATGATGTCCTGCGCTATACATTCATAGTTAAGACGGTTTCCTTTTTCCTCCGCCAAAGGCCGGATCGTAGTGGTCACGTCCTGAATCAGGTCGGGCAAGCTGCACGTTTCCAGATGAAGCTCCATTTTGCCTGCCTCGATTTTGGAAATATCGAGAATGTCGTTGATCAGAGCGAGCAGATGGTTGCCCGCCTTGCTGATTTTGCCCAAGTCTTCGACGAATACCGTCTCTCCGAGCTCTTCGGCCTCTTCCCGCAGCATTTCGCTATAGCCGATAATCGCATTAAGCGGCGTGCGCAGCTCATGGCTCATATTGGCGAGAAACTGGCTTTTGATCATATTGGCCTTGACCGCTTCGTCCCGCGTTCTGGCTAACTGCTCGGTGCGCTCGGCCAACGCTTCCTCGGCCTTCACCCGATCGGTAATATCGGACCGGATCGAGATAAACTGACGAGGCTGGCGATTGTCGTCGAGGAAGGGAACGATCGTCGTATTCATCCAGTATTCCGTGCCGTCCTTCGCCCGATTTTTAACCTCGCCCCTCCACACTTGTCCGCTCTTGATCGTGCCCCACATCTCTTTGAAAAAAGTTTTCGGATGATAGTTGGAGTTGATGACCCGGTGCGTTTTGCCCAACAGCTCGTGCTTCTCGTATTTGGAAATCTCGCAAAACTTCTCGTTAACGTAGGTAATAACCCCTGCACGATCGGTAATGGCGACAATCGACGATTCGTCCAGAGCTTTCTCGATGTCGCGAAGGTTTTCCATCGTCTGCATAAGCTTAAGCTTATTTTCTTTGCGCTCCGAGATGTCCGTGCCGATTGAGACCGATTGCTGCACCTCTCCGTGCTCATTGACAAGGGGAATGATGGTCTGCGCAAGCCAGGCGCCGCCGCCGTCCTTGGACGCAATTCGGATTTCTCCCTTCCATACCTTTCCTTGCTCTATCGTCCGCTTCATTTCTCCCAAAGTTTTATCGGAATTAAAGTCGGCGGCAGTCAGCGATTCGTAGGTCCGTCCGATCAACTCTTCGGGGGCGTACTTCGATATGGCGCAAAATTGCGGATTGACATATGAAAAAGCACTATTGCGATCCAAGATTGCTACGATAGAGGATTCCTCAAGAGCAGATACCGGGAACATGACATCCTTGATTTCCGAAAACATGGTTGTCCACTTCGCTTTCAGGCGTTATGTCAATAATAGATTCCATTCTTTGGAGAGACTTAACGCTTCCATTGTAGCATACGACAAATTTCTGCAAAAGACGGCAGAAAGGCTTGGTCACGCGTATTGCACCTGTATAAAACGAGGCAGCTTCATGCAGTACGGCCGGACAGGGTTACCTCAGCAGCTTGAGTTCCTTGGCCTGCTCAATTGCCTTAATGCGTCGATTGACCTTAAGCTTGGCGAAAATATTTTTGACGTGCACCTTTACCGTGCCGACGGCGATGATCAGACGATCGGCGATCTCCTTGTTGGACAGTCCGGCCGCAAGCAAGGCGAGTACCTCCAGCTCCCGTTCGGTAAGCGGCTCGTCCATCAGACCGGGGGCGGGAAAGTCATCCTCCGCTTCCGACTCCGCATAGACCGGACTCGGCGAGCTTTGCAGCACGCACAGCATCAAGCCCTGCGAAGCCATAGCGAGCAGGACGGCGAGACGATCCGCGGCGAATAAGCCGCCGGCCAGTCTGTTTTCCAAATACAGCACGCCCAGCATAATACCGTGTACGACAACGGGGGCGCATAGCACCGATTGAGGTCGGCGATTGCCGATATACGGATTATGGATCAACCAGCTCTCCTCATCGGCAGAGTAACGGACGTTCTCCCGCGTCCGCGCGACATAGCGAATGAGGCCCTCCGGCACCAGGGAACTGTCCCGCACTTCTAGCGGCAGGGAAGGAACTTTGCCCATGTCCTCGGCGTCGGTCTCGGAATCCGAGTATGCCTGAATATACAGAGCCTCCTGACCGCCCGTGATCAGAGCGCCTTTGCTGGCGCCTGCATGCTTCAGAATCGTACTCAATATTTCGGCGAGCACAGCGTCCATGTCCATGCGATTGGCCATCGTTTGGCTGGCTTTCACTATCGCGGTAAGATCGGCGCCGTCGAGCGTATAAGATTCGCCTGGCTCGCTTGTCGCCGCGACGACGTTGGCGACATCGACAGGGAGACCTGTCGGATCCGCCTCGTATTCCGCCGCGGGAGCCGCCGCTTGCTCTTGCCGCCGCAACGCCTGCAGCCGCTCCTCCGCAAGCCGCAGCTTCAAGGGAAGCTCCCACTGTCCGTACCCGTCGACGGCCACTTGCCAATAATAGAGCGCCGTCGTTCTTTTGCCGCAGCTGTCGTAATGAACGGCGGCCAGCTCACCCGCCAGTCCGATGATTCGGAAGTCGTCTTGCTCTCTGGCCTCCCGGATCGCTTTATCGTAGATTTCCTCGGCCAGCGCGAATTTTCCTTCAGCCCGCGCATACTCGGCATCCAGAAGCAGCTGTTTAGAACGAAAGTTATCGGAGCTCCACCTCGTCCATCTTTTAAATCGCCGAAGAGCGCGAACTAGCCTTTTTCTCGTTAACGAGCTTCGTCGGGATCGGGCATGGATTTCCGCCAAGGCAAGCGCCTCGTAGAACTGACATTCCGGCAGATGGGGCAGATGAGTGGCATAATCCTCGTAGGCTTCCGCATGGCGGGCCCAGCGGGCGGATTCCTCGCAATTGCCCAGCAAATAGTATAGCTGCGTCTTATACGTACCATATTGGAACAAGGTAGTGGCCGATGTCTCCTCCCGGCGAATCCGCTCCAGAAACGCCTCCTCGTCAAAGTCGGGACTGCTGAACGAATCCGGCGCAGCCGTTCTTCCTTGAAGGGCGAGAATGACCTGCTGATACAGATAAAAATTTTGCCTGACGAATTCGTCCTTTGTCGTATCCAACACGGCCATGTAATCGGCGATTGTTCTCGCAAGTTCGCTTAAGGACGCCCGCGTGTATAACGAGTTGACGTGAGCGCCCATCGCATAGCTTGCGAAGACGTAATCGCCCGAATCCAAGCCGCAGCGCAGCGCCTTGGCTAAATAAGCGTCGCCTTCTCGGGCGTTCCCGGCAAACTGGCATAGCACTCCGCCGAATACAGTGTAGGTTTTGCTCGTCACCGAGGGGACGTTGTATCGTTCGGACAGCTCGACGCCGACCTTGCCGATGGTGTAGCCTTTGCCGAATTTGCCCATTCCGCTCCCGAGAAGCATGCCGTAGGCGGAATAGACGGCTGCGGATACGGGCGTGTTGCCGTAGCGAAGCGACAGTTGAATGGCGCGGCACATAAGCAGGAAAAAGATATCCTTATTCGTAAAAAACGTGGACGGAATGATGGCGAAGATCAGATTCATCGCGGCGATCCGGACTTTATCCGACATTTCCTCCATCTGGGCAAGCCGGTCGAAACGACCGCGAAGCAGCGCCTCGATCCGAATTCCTTCCATTAGAAGCGTTAATTTTCCCGGATTGTAAGAGACTCTAATTTGCAGCTCGTTTAGACTTTGCAGGCCAAGAGCGGTTCCTTCCACATATTTGCCTTGATTAATCAGCTGCATAATTCTAATCATCTGCGCCCGGCTTCGTTCGACCGGGTTGCGCGCCCGATCCAGCACGAGCTGAATATCCCGTTCATATTGCCGATGATTGCCGCACAGAAACTCGCACTCCGCTTTCCGAGCGTGCAGCTCGAAGCAGAGCTCGAACTCCTCGTTCCAATCTTCCGCGGATAGCAACTCGACGCCCTTGCTGAAATACTCCAATGCGACGTCATAGGCGGAAGTCTCCAGCGCACGGTTGCCCGCATCACAATTTTTTACGGCCAGCAGTCTTAACTCCCGCTTGTCGGTCATTTGCACGGAGCCCAGATTCAGATGGTTTATTCCGTCAAATAAGCTTCCTTCGGCTCCGGAACCCTCGGAATTCGCCGCGATCAGACTGCGGCCGATTAACAGATGGATATTCTGTTTAGTTCGCTCGTCGAGCTTCCCGTAGATCAGCTTCTGAATGCTGTCGTGCGCAAAGCGGAGCTTGCCGTGCTCTCCTTGAACAAGCATGCCCTCGGCCTCCATCGCCGACCATTCCGATTTAGCATCTTCCGACGTCAAGTTCGCAACGGGCGCGACTAAACAGGGATCGAAGACGCTTCCCGCGCAAGCGGCGGCTTGGAGCAGCTTCAGTGCGGCGCTAGACAAGCGGCTCAGCCTATGCTCTATCAATTCGTGAATGGCGTACCCGGGCAGGCGCTCGATAATTTCTCCCAGACTCCACTGCCAGCTATGCTTTTCGCGGTTGTAGAGCAAACAGCGGTCGTCCTGCAGGCGGAGCAGAATCTGCTTGAAATGAAACGGATTTCCGCCGGATTGCGAATACAGCAATTCCGTCAGTGGCATCGCCACGTCTGCAGGGCTGCCCAGCGTCTCCATCACTATCCGATTGATTTGCTCCGGGCCAAGAGGAGATAGAGGGATGTGGCGGATGGCCGCCTGAACGGCAACGCTCCCGTCCGACTCGTAACCGGGAAGCTTGCTGCGATCCGTCTCCGAAGGACGGTAAGCGCAGACGAACAGGAAATACTGGCTTTCCGGATCGGAGAGCAGTGCGCGAATCAACTCGAGAGATGAAGCATCGGCCCATTGCAAGTCGTCGATAAACAGGACGATGGGATGATCCTTGGAAGCCAGCGCCTGCGCGAATTTGCGAAAAGCGTAAACGAATCTTGTTCCCGATTCATGATTGGATAGCTCCGACTCGCTCTCGGAGGAGGTAACGTCCAGAAGCAGATCGGCTTCCGGAATCATCGCCGTAATGAGGCCGGCGTTAGCCCCCAGCGCGGTTCGCAGCTTGTGCTTCCAGACCTCGGACCGCTGCTTCCTTTCGCCCAGCAGATGGCGGACAAGTCCGCGAAAGGCTTGTATGATCGGAGGATAGGGGCTTTGCTTGGGGATTTGCTCGAATTTTCCGGTAATGTAGTAGAAGTCCCGGGTCTGCGGCTGCTTTCGAAACATTTCGTCCAGTAAGCTCGATTTTCCGATTCCGGCTTCTCCCGACACGTAGACGACCTCTGCCGATCCGAGGCAGGCGGAATAGAAGGCTTCGGTCAGGACCGCCATTTCGGCCTCTCTGCCGTAAAAGCCGGGCATGGTGAAGAAGGTATCGTCGGAGCGTCCGATCTTGTCCAGGTCGGCAATGAGAAGTCCGGCGTTCTGGTAGCGGCGATCCGGGTTTTTGTCCAATAGCTTCATTACAATCGCTTCAAGGCCGTCCGGCAGTTGCAAATCCGCGCCGGTTATCGGGGCCGGGCTTTGCGCAAGATGCATATAAATCCATTCCAGCGGATGATCGGTTTCCGCCAGAAAGGGCAAGCGTCCGGTCAGCATTTCATAGAAAATGACGCCCAAGGAGTACAAATCGCTGCGTTCATCAATTTTTCTTTGCATTCTGCCGGTGTTCTCCGGGGAGCAATACGGCAAGCTTGCATGAAAGCTGCCATTATAGGCCGGGTGCGCATAACCATCAGGCGAGCCGCTCGCCTCGTAACCTGTGTCGATGAGCGCCGCCTCTGTACCGTTCTGCAGGATTTCGATCCTCTCGGGCCGCAAATCCAGATGAAGCTTATGCATGCGATGAAGATTTTCAACTCCGGCCGCAACTCCTCTAGCCAGAGGGAGAAACCGTTCCGCGCTCATCGCGCCTTGCTTTTGTATCGCGTCTCTTAATGTCAGCCTTGTTCCCTGCATTTCCGCACACCTCTAAACTCGATTAATGCCACTAAATGTATTGTACTAGAAACAGCGGCGCGCGATATAGAGAAATCGTCTGCGGCCTCCGATTACAGTAAAAATATCACTTCGGAGGTATAGAGAAATCCGAGCGGCTGAATTATGCTGATTTTGCGAAATGTAAGCTCATTAAAAATATTAATCATTTTCGGGAAGCGCAGGTGGGGTTAGTGTTTAATGCTTTTATTGCTTTTATTTCCGTTATGCTGCTGGGGGCAGTCATCTACGGTACAGTTTGGTGGCAAGGCTCGAATATGAGCTGGAAATTCACGAAGTGGTTTTTCATCGTTTTTTTCATCGCGGCGTTGATTACGGGGGTGCTTACTTTAGCGGGGGTTATCCAATTTTAGCGTCATATTCGCAGGCCGCCAGCGGGTTGTCCAGCGATTTGAATTCGTCTCCCATCGAGTTTAAAATAGAGTAGAAACCATTTGGGGAGGCGTAATCATGTATCGTAAAGCGGAGGATTTTTTGGCGGATTGGGCGGCATCGTCGGCGGGAACGCTGGCTGTGATGAAGGCGATCACCGACGACAAGATGAATGTGGCGATCGTTGAGGGACATAGCTCGCTGGGTTGGTTGGCGTGGCATCTGGTCGGCTCGGGCGGAGGGTTCGGCCATTTCGCAGGCCTGAATATTCCTGCGATCCCACGCGACTCAGAGGTGCCGTCGACGATGGCGGAGATTGTCGCTAAGTATGAAGAGGTTATCGCCGCTTATAACAACGAAGCAAAGAATCTGTCGGACGAGCAGTTGGCCGAGGAAATCAAAGGCTTCATGGGTCCGACGAAACGCGGCCAGTTTCTGCGCCAGTTCATCGATCATCAGACGCATCACCGCGGCCAAATGACGGTGCTGCTCCGTCAAGCGGGGCTGCCTGTTCCTCCTGTGGCGGGACCGACGAAGGAAATGAAATAAAGGCAAGGCAGAACAGGCGAGCTTTCCCATAACGGGGGCTCGCCTGTTTGGTGTTTTCAGTCGGTATCGCCCCAATCGCCTATTTGTACGGTTTTCCCTACAAACGTCAGTCGTTTGAGCCTGATTTGAGTTACTTTATACGATTTTTCTGACAAATGTCCGTCGTTTGGACCTAATCGGAGTAGTTTTGTATGGTTTTTCGGCTAACTTCCCTTCCCCCACGGAGGTCGCTTTGTGGATCGAAAAGCTGTAGTTTCAACAGGAACAGTCGAGCGGACACAACCGTCGAGCGGGCACAACCGTCGAGCGAGCAGAACCGTCGAGCGGACAAATCGTTGTGTACATTATTAGAGCAACTTGACATGCCTATTGGGCAGCCCCCTCCGTATTGTAGATTATCGAAACTTTTTGTAGCTGAGCAGCCTGCCCAGAGTGTCGCGCAGAAGGCTACAATATTGATTATTGAGTTTCATTGTCGAATGATGCAGAATAATGTAAGCGCAAACATAATAGATCGACTACAAGTATGGGGCTGTTGATATGAAGCGTATAAGGGATGCCTTTTTGGAGCTGAGTTTGGGCAAGAAGCTCGTCGTCTATTTGCTCGTATTTATTATGATCCCCCTAGGTATCGTGGCTTTTATTATTCAGCTGAAAGCTTCTAACGTCGTCTATGACAAGACCCGGGACAACCTGCTTCAGGTGCTCAAGCAAACCCGGTTCGGCATCGAGAATATCGTTCGAGAGGCGGATTATCTGTCGCTTACGATTTTGTCGGACGATTATTTGCAAGAGCTTATTCATTTCCATACGGAGAAAAACTATCTGGACGCAGAGCGCAACAAGGCTAAGCTGTTCGTGTCTTTCGATTCCCTGCTTCACAGCAAGCCTTATATTAATTCGATTGCCGTTAGCCGGGGGCGAGAAATCATCTTCCAGTACGGCGATTCCGTTCAGGTGGAGGATACCCGTTTTCACGGGACTGCGGAGCAGCTAGGCGGCAAGGTGTTCTGGACCCCGCCCTATCTATTGAACCAACGGTACAAGCAGACTTCTCCCAAACCGGTTATTTCGCTTGTGCGAGCCATCAACGACTTGAATGCGCCGCGGCAGATCGCTGTTGAGCGAGTAAGCGTGGATGAGAGTTATTTATCGAATATGTATGCCGGCATCCACTCGTGGAACGGCGGGGGCATCTCTATCGTCGACCGGGCCGGCAAAGTCGTTTCTTCCCCGAATAAGGATCTGCTGGATGCCGATCTGAGCGATCAAGAGTATGTTCGATACCTTCTTCAATTCGAAGAGGGTTATTTCGACGCGCGAATTAACGGCGCCGACAGCGCGGTCTTTCATTACCGGATCGAGGATACGGGCTGGCATGTCGTCGAGATCGTTCCGAAGAGGGAGCTGCTGTCCCAGCTTGAGGTCGTCAAGTTGTTCATCCTGATCGGCATGTCCTTGTGCGCGTTGTTCGGTATTCTGTTTTTCATCGTCCAGAGCAAGAGCGTAGTCAAGCCGCTCAAGCGGATGACCAAGGAGATGGCCAAAGTGAAGAGCGGCAATCTTAATGTACATTTAGAAATTCGATCTAAGGATGAGATCGGAAGAGTGTCTTATATTTTCATCGATATGGTAGGGCAGATTCAGAACTTGATCGAGAAAGTATACAAAGGGCAAATTCGCGAGAAAGAAGCGGAGCTGAAGGCGCTGCAAGCGCAGATAAACCCTCATTTCCTGTACAATACGCTGGACTCGATCCGCTGGATGGCCGTTAAACGCAAGGCTTACGATATCGGAGAGCAGATCGAGGCGCTGTCGGATCTTTTTCGCCATACGCTGAATCAAGGCAGGGAAACGACGACGATCGGCCGTGAGATCGACCATCTCAAAAACTACCTGCTCATTCAACAGAATCGCTTCGCCGACAAGCTGAGCTGGGATATTGAGGTCGATCCGACGCTCATGGAGGAACCCGTGCCGACTCTGCTTTTACAGCCGCTCGTCGAGAATGCCATTATTCATGGAATTGAGCCCAAAATCGGCAGCGGGACGCTTCGCGTATCGGTATTCGAGCGCCTTGCGGGCGAAATCGTTCTGAGGGTTCAGGATGACGGCGTCGGGATAGGCGCAGGGCTGATCGACGAGATTCTCAAGGTGGAACCGGAGGGGCACAAAGGGTTTGCGCTGCGTAATATCGCGGATCGGCTGCGGCTGCGATACGGATCGTCCTCCAAGCTTGAGGTGAGGAGCGAACCTGGACAAGGAGCCTGCGTAGAACTAACGATACCAAGACATCGGGAAACGGGGGAATCGGAATGAAACTGTTGATTGCCGACGATGAGGTGCAAATCCGTACCGGCCTAGCGGAAGGGATCGACTGGTCGATGTTCGATATCGATCAGGTGTATTCCGCGGCCAACGGAACGGAAGCCTGGGAGCTGTATAACCGGCATCTGCCGGATATTGTCATCACGGACATCCGGATGCCGGGGATGGACGGCCTGGAGCTGAGCAGGGCGATCAAGCGGAAGACGCCTTCAGCGGCGGTCATTCTCCTGAGCGGTTACGCGGATTTTCAATACGCCAAGGAAGCGATCCAGATCGGGGTTGCCGATTACGAGTTAAAGCCGGTCAAGCTGCGCAGTCTGATCGAGATGGTCAAAGCCGCGCAGCATAAGCTGTTGGCGCATCGGCAGGAGGAGCGGGAGCGCAGGACGCTCCAGGCGGCCCGCTGTCTGGAGAAGCTTGCCCTCGGGGAGCAGAGCAATTTTTCCATGGGCGCATGCGAGATTGTCCGTTATTTGACGAACACGGACGGAAGTTTTGTCTGCATGGCGCTGGAATGGGACGGCTACGCTGTCCGACTGTCCGCTTTAAGTCCGGAACGGCGGGAGCAGATGTATGCCGAGGTCGGAAAGCAGCTGCTCTCTCGCTTTGCGAGCGAAGAGTATGTCGCGACAGATATGAGGGAGCGAAGATTCTATGTCTTGTGCAGATTGGCGCAAGTCTATTCGGCGGATAGTTGGGAGGCGTCGGTCCGTCAGTGGCACTGGGATCTCAACGGCACCCTGACGGACAAGTTCGGCATTACCGTAAGCTTGGGTATGAGCGCTCCGGGGCCTGTAGAGGCGCTGCTTCGATTAATGGGCGAAGCATGCGGCGCGCTTAACGGCAAATTGGTGCATGGGGGCGGAGTTGTATTCAGAGCTGTGCCTGGCTTCGTTCCCGTGCGCCATTATCCGCTGCCGTTAATCGTGGAACAGAAGCTTGCGGAGGCTGTGCTCCATCTGGACGTCGCTACCGTTAATGCGCTGATCGACCGACAATTTGAAGAAGCCGGGCAGATTGCCGGTTTGTCCAGGGAAGGGGTGGAGGAGCTATGCGTGGAGCTGCTGCGAATACTGTACGGCGTTTGGCCCGAAGAGCGGAAGGAAGAGCGCCGATCGGATCGGCCGGAATCGAGCAGGGCGATCTTCCTTCATTATGAGATCATGCAAACGTATAAAGAGGAGGTGCTGCGCCGTTACATGATGACGCTGGAAAGGCAGCGGAACGGGAGCAGCGGCAAGCATACGTACCTGATCGCGCAAGCGACCGACTATATCCGGAGCCATTACAAATCCGAATTGACGGTGGAAACTTTGGCGGAGGTGACGGGGATTACGCCGAATTACTTCAGTCATTTGTTCAACAAAGAGGTCGGCGTCCCGTTTCGCGAATATTTGAATCGACTTCGCATCGATGAAGCCAAACAATTGCTGAGAAGCACGAATCTGCTGGCCTATGAAGTTATGGATCGCGTCGGTTTTCAGAATTACAAGTATTTCTGCCAGGTGTTCAAGAAGAGCGAAGGATGCTCCCCGTCCGATTATCGTAAACATGCCGTCCCGGGCAAATTGTAGATTTGCGGGAACAGTTTGTAGATTCGTTGCCTGTGGGAGCGGGATGTTGCTCTCTATAATGAAAGCGTAGCCAAAATAAGCGAATGAGCGAAGGCTGCAAAACAACCCGGGAGGATGGAAAGAACAATGAGGAGCTTTAAGAGATCAGGGGTGCTCGGCAGTATGTTGTTGGCTGCAATTTTGCTTGTAACCGCTTGCGGCGGAAAGGGCGGCAATGCAGGAAGCGCCATTCCGAGCGCGGAGTCGTCCGCTGAGGCGTCTTCCTCGACGCCGGCCGCGACTACTCCGGCTGCGAAGAAGAATATCAAGTTCTACGGAAAAATCGTGGAATATACGTCCGGCGAGAAAATGGTAAGCGAGCTTCAGGAGCAGTTGAAGGACAAGTACAATATCGAGGGCATTCAGGTCGATTGGGCGAACCTGGAGAAAATCATCAAGACGGGCATCGCCTCTAATACGCCTGCGGACATCTATCAATTCTGGCCGCAAAACATGAAGACGTTCGCGGACGCCAATCAGGCGCTGGATTTGACGCCGTATCTGGAGGCGGACAACGGCGCATGGAAGCAAACCTTCAATCCGACGCTGCTGGAGTTGGGTAAATTCGACGGGAAATATATTGCGGTTCCGCTGGGCTCCAATTTCTCCGTCATCTACGTAAACAATGCCATTTTCGAGAAAGCCGGAATTCCCGTACCGACGAAATGGACCTGGGAGGAATTTATCGCCGCGAGCAAGACGATCAAGGAGAAGACGGATGCGTACCCGTTCGCGATCGGCAAGGAGAAGGACATTCAGCCTTGGCTCGCGCGCAACGGCATATTGAGCCTTGGCAAGAGCGAAGGGAAACTCGAAGACCTGGCGGCCGGCAAAGTGCCCGGTACGGATCCGATCTTCTCGAAGGTGTTAAGCAATATTAAAGCGCTGTATGACAACCAATACTGGTATCCGGGCAAGGGAGCTTTAACCGTGAGCCGCGACGAAGCGAAATCCGCATTCTATCAAGGCAAGGTAGCAATGCTTGCCGAGGTATCGGCCAATGCGGGAGGAATTATCGCGGATGCCAAGGATTTTGAGGTGTCTGTCGCAAGCTGGCCTTCCATGGGGGCGGAGAATGCCGTCCTTGGCGGTGCGGACGGATTATTCATTCCTGCGAATGTCACGGATAAAGATGCGGCGGTCGAGGTGCTGAAGACGTATTTGAACGAATCGATCCAGAAGATCCATGCAGACGAAGGCTACGCGGCCGCGAACGTGAACGTAAAGGTCAGCGATCCGGTCATCCAGCGCATTATGGAGCTCAGCGCAGACGTACAGGCCAAGGAATTTTACAATTTCGGGCCGAAGATCGCCGCATTCTTCGAGCAGGAGTTTATCCCCAACCATGTATTGGTAGGGCAGAGCGAAGCAAGCGTATTGGACAAGCTGGAGAAGGTTCGTCTGGATACGCTAAATAAATAAAGCGCAGCGAACCGGAACGAACGGATGGTTTGTTCCGGTTCGATTGTCGAAGAGGCAATGTTTTTCAGGGGAAGGAGAGAGACATACAGACATGACGGCTCTGAGCAGTCAACGCAAAAAAATGATAGGAACGGGCATTTTGTTTATGCTTCCGGCCCTTGCTTTTATCGCTTTTGCCATTTTCATTCCGACGATCTGGAACGTGGTGCTTTCCTTTCAGGAATGGGACGGATTTCTGCATCGAGAATGGGTGGGTTTTCACAATTACAAGGAAGCTCTTCTAGAAGAGAATGTGCGCAAGAGCTTGTTTAATTCCATCTATCTGGCAGTCGCAATGACGTTTGCCGCTCTTGTGATCGGAACCGGGCTGGCAGGATTTATTTACCGGCTTGGCCGACGCGAAGGCGCCATATACCGCTTGATTCTGTTTATGCCTGTGATGCTGCCAGTGGCCATTATCGGGCTGCTGTTCACCTTCATGTACAATCCGGAGATGGGCTTGATCAACCAACTGCTGCGTACGATCGGACTCGGGTCCTGGGCGCAAGCTTGGCTGGAAAATCCGGATACGGTGCTTCTAAGCATTATTATTGTAGGCATCTGGCGCTTGACGGGACTGACGATGATGCTGGTCTTCGCCGCGATGCAGAATATCCCGGTATCCTTGTTCGAATCCAGCAAACTGGAGGGGGCGAGCTACGCCCGTCAATTTTTCTCCATCGTGCTTCCGTTGATCAAACCGATCGTGCAGCTGTCGGCCATCTTTACGTTGGTGCTGGCGTTCAAGTCCTACGACCTCGTATTCGTCATGACCGAAGGCGGACCCGGCATTCTGTCCCGTACGATTCCGCTGCAGATGATCGATACGGCGTTCACTTACAGCGAGTTCGGATATTCCGCCGCAATGGGTTTCCTGCTGACGATTGCCGTTATGCTCATTATTCTGATTACGAGTCGGATTTTGCGGGGGACGTCTTATGAATATTAGACCCGGTCTGACCGCTAATCTCGCCGCGCATCCGATCAGCAGAACGGTCGTGGTTCTGTTTATCGTGCTTACCATCTATCCGGTGCTGTTCGTATTGAATACTTCTTTCAAGTCGACGGCGGAGTTTTTCGTTAACGTATGGGGTCTGCCTAAGAATGTACACGCCATTAATTATCCGAAAGCCTGGTTGGATGCTCATATCGGGGAGTATTTCTTGAATTCCAGCATCGTCGTAGGGATTTCCGTGTTGTTCATCGTCATCTTCGGAGCGATGGCCGGTTACGCGCTTGCGCGGCTGCACGTGCCCTTCGCAAGCGGAATCATGTTCCTGATTCTATCCACGACAATGCTGCCTTCGGAGTCGGCGATTATGCCGCTATATATCATGATGAGCAGGCTTCATATGATCGGCGAGCTTCACTCGCTTATCATTCCCTATATCGGTTGGGGCTTGCCGATGACCGTCTTCATCTTCCGCAGCTTTTTCCGCACGCTGCCCGAAGAGTTGCTGGAAGCGGCCCGGGTGGACGGCTGCAACGAAACGAAGACATTTTACCGCATTACCGTACCTCTGATGCTGCCGGCGATCGCCACTTGCGCCATTTTCAACTTTGTCAGCTTCTGGGGCGAATTGCTCTGGGGTTCGATTGCGCTCTCTACCTCGCCTCTAAAGACGATTCCGATGGGCGTTATCGCGTTCAAGTCGCAATTCGCAACGGACTGGGGGCCTTTGTCGGCGGCGATCTGTCTGGTGCTGATTCCGCTGGTAGCGATGTTTCTGTTTGTGCAGAAGTATTTCGTGCAGGGCCTTACCGGCGGAGCGGTCAAGGGTTGACGGAGCGCGGCGCGGCAAAGCGTCAGAGCGGCAAGAAGCAGTCGCAGGACATGCATACTGACACT
>Ga0256901_1000542_pt1 | contig 21242 bp, 20 predicted proteins | sample MC6MC0689MT_FD_190200 | JGI IMG/M metagenome (GOLD analysis project Ga0256901, IMG submission 190200) | Metatranscriptome of enriched soil aggregate microbial communities from Iowa State University, Ames, United States - MC6-MC0689-MT... | ecosystem: Environmental > Terrestrial > Soil >... | reverse complement strand
CGCGATCCAGGCGTGTGCCCTGCACCTGCGCACGCAGTCCGGAAGCGGAGCCGTCGGTGGCGATCACCAGGTCAAACGGGCCATGCCAATGGCCGTGGTGGTCCTGTACGCGCTGCAGCGCGTCATCGATGGCCACGATGCGACTGTCGGCATGCAGTGCTCCGGAGGGCTCCCATGCGGCATCGAGCAGCGAGAACAGCGCGCCGCGCTGCATGCCGATCCCGCACAGCCGCGCGTCCAAGCCGGCGTAGTGCATGTCCATCACCGCGCGCCCGCAGGGGGTTTCACCGTAGAGCCGGCGCACCACCGCGCCATGCGCCAACACCTGCGGCAGCAACTGCATCTGCCATAGCGCCTGCAGCCCGCTGGGCTGCAACAGGAAGCCAGCACCCACCGGTCCCGGCTGCGCGGCCTGCTCGAATACCTGCACGCGATGGCCATCGCGACTGAGTAGTACTGCCAGTGCCTGCCCAGCCGTGCCATAACCGACGATGGCGATATCCAGCGGCTTGTTCATTGCGTTCCTCGCTGCGGGTATCCGCTCCCGCTAAAAAAAAACCCCGCCGTAGCGGGGTTTTTCCGCACAACCGAATGAATTACTCGGTCGGCATGATATTGGAAGCCTGGGCACCCTTCGGGCCCTGGGTCACGTCATAGCTGACGCGCTGGCCTTCCTGCAGGCTGCGGAAGCCCTTGGAATTGATCGCGGAGAAGTGCGCGAAGACATCGGCGCTGCCGTCCTCCGGTGAGATGAAGCCAAATCCCTTGGCGTCGTTGAACCACTTGACGGTACCGTTCGGCATGGTGATGCGAGACCTTCTTCGATGAATGGATTGATGTACGCTGAATGGCGTACCAGCTGAGTATGCAAAGCTTAAGCCGGGATGACAATCACCCCCGGGCCAATTCACCCACCAAAGCCGGCAAACCGGACGAGGCAGCGGCCACATTTGCCAGCACTTCCTCCATGGTGATCTCGCCGGCATCGCCACAGCCTGCGGCCCAGTTGGCGATGATCGCAAGGCAGGCGTAGTCCAATCCAAGCTCACGCGCCAAGCCGGCCTCGGGCATGCCGGTCATGCCGACCAGATCACAGCCATCGCGGCGCATCCGCGCGATTTCCGCGTTGGTCTCCAGGCGTGGACCCTGGGTCGCGCCATAACAGCCGCCGTCCTGGATCGCCACGCCCTTTGCCTTGGCCGCGGCCAGCACCTTGGCACGCAGTGACGGCGTGTACGGGTGGCCGAAATCCACATGCAGAACCTCACTACCCTCTTCCTCACTGAGGGTGGAAATCCGCCCCCAGGTGTAGTCGATGAGCTGGTCCGGGCAAGCAAGCACGCGCGGACCGAAGTTGTCGCCAATGCCGCCGACGGTATTCAGTGCCAGTACGCGGGTGGCGCCAAGTTGCTTGAGCGCGGCCAGGTTGGCGCGGTAGTTGATCTTGTGCGGCGGAATCGAATGACCTTCGCCGTGGCGCGCAAGGAAAGCGACGCGCTGGCCGTTCAACAGACCAACCCGGACCGGGCCGGACGGCGCGCCATAGGCGGTTTCCACGTCATGGGTCTGGACATCGTCCAGCGCGGCCAGCTTGTAGACACCAGTGCCGCCAATGACGGCCAGAGCGATGGGACTCATGGGTTTTCGTGTTCTCGAACAAAAGTGTGGGGAATGCGCGTGCAATACCGCGCGAGGAAGATCAACGGCAGCCAGGCACCGGCACCCAGCAAGCTGGCCCATACGTCCTGCCAATCGAAGGTGCGGTTGGCCCGGAACGGCTGCAGGAACTCCCAGGCCAGCAGGGCGCCTGCCGTTGCCAGCAGCGCCACGCCAAGCGTGCGGTACTCGCGCCACAGCTGCGGCCACGCATAACGGTCTTCGAGCGGCCCGCCGCGTTTGAGCGCAAGCGCCAGCAGCAGCCCAGGCAGGCTCATGGCCGCGATCAGATTGGGGGCGTAACCCCAAAAAGCGTACTGCTGGACCAAGGGACTGCCTTGCTCGCGCAGCTCCTTGACCCAGAGGATGGCCAGTTGGCCAACGATGAAAACGACGGTCAGCCAACCCGCGACCGACCGCCGCGTGCTCATCGCCTTACTGCTTCATCGCGTAGATGGCGGGCAGCGAGCGCAGCGACTCGTTGACATCCATGCCGAAGCCGAACACGAAGCGGTCCGGCAGGTCGATGCCAGCGTAGTCCGCCTTGACGCCCGGCAGCGCACGGTCGTGCTTCTTGACCGTCAGCACGGCGATGCGCACGTCGGTGGCACCCTGCTCCAGGCACCATTCGCGCACGCCCTGCAGGGTGAAGCCTTCGTCCAGGATGTCGTCGACCAGGATCACCCGGCGGCCGAACAGGGCCGACACCGGGCGGTGCTTCCAGACCAGCTCACCGCCGGTCTCGCCGTGGTAGCGCGAGGCCTGCATGTAGTCGAACTGCGCATCCTGGCCGCGCGCACCCAGCTCCAGCGCCAGCTGGCCGGCGAACGGCAGTGCGCCGTTCATGATCGAAATGAACACCGGCACTTCGCCCTTGTAGTCGCGTGCGATGGCGTCGGCGATGCCAGCGATGGCGGTGTCGATGGTGGGGCGGTCGACCAGCAGGTCGGCCTGGGCCACGGCTTGTTCAAGAGTGAGTTTGGTGGACATCAGACGGTTCTTCCAAGGTTTTCAAACAAATGATTACGGGTATCGAGATGGCGGGCATCGGCCAACAGGCCGCCCCAGCCCATCGCCCCGCGGCCGATCAGGCTCAGCAGGGCGGCGGTATTCAAACTACGGCCGACCACGGCCTGCAGCGATTCTTCAACCAGCTCCGGGTGGCAGACCAGCACCACGTCGCAGCCGGCATCCAGGTGCGCATCGACGCGGGCCTTGACCCCACCGGCGGCGAAGGACGCCGCCATGCCGATGTCGTCGGAGAACACCACGCCACGGAAGCCCATCTGCTCGCGCAGGATCTGGTTGATCCAGCGCGGCGAATAGCCCGCCGGCTCCGGCGCCACCTGCGGGTAGATGACATGCGCCATCATCACCGCATCGGCCCCGGCGGCGATACCGGCCTGGAACGGTATCAGGTCATGCGCCTGGATTTCAGCAAACGGACGCGGGTCGATGGCGGTATCCACATGCGTGTCTTCACGCACCGTGCCGTGCCCGGGGAAATGCTTGAGCGTCGCCGCCATGCCGACCGAGTGCATGCCGCGCACATAGGCCGCAGTCAACGCGGCTACCACCTGCGGATCCTCGCCGAACGCACGGTTACCGATGGCAAGATTGCCATGGCCCACGTCCACCACCGGCGCGAAGCTCAGGTCCAGGCCGCTGGCACGGATTTCGCTGGCCATCAGCCAAGCGTGCTGCTCGGCAAGCGCCAATGCAGCCTCCGGATCGGTCGCATACAGCTTGCCGAAGCCTTCCAGCGGCGGCAGCTCCGCATAGCCCTCGCGGAAACGCTGCACACGCCCGCCTTCCTGGTCCACGGTGATCAGCAGCGGGCGCGCGGTAGCGGCGCGGATCGCCGCAGTCAGCTCGACCACCTGCTCACGCGAGGCGAAGTTGCGCTTGAACAGCACTACCCCGGCCACGGTGTCGTGCTGCAGCCAGCCACGCTCCTGGGCAGTCAGTTCGGTGCCGGCAACGCCGATCAAAAGCATGCAAGGACTCCAACCCGCCGCAGGCTGCGGCGTAGCTGGGCATTGTCGCAGATGGCGCCCGCCGCGTCAGAGCCCGCGTTCAGACGCTGCAATCGTCCGGGCCGCAGGCCTGTTCATCATCGCCGGCCCTGCCCTTCGGTGCCTGTTCGGCGGCGATCTTGCGCAGCACGTCGGCGAACACTTCAGGCGGCTGCCCACCCTGCACCGCGTACTGGCCGTTGATCACGAAGGTCGGCACGGACTGAATGCCCAGCGCCTGCGCCTGGCCGATGCCGGCCTGCACCTGTGCCAGGCCTTCGTCGGACGCCAGCATCGCCTGCACCCGCTCGGCCGGAATCTCGCCGGCAGCAGCAGCGGCGATCAGCACCTGCGGATCAGCCAGGTTGCGGCCTTCGGCGAAGTGCGCGTGGAACAGCGCCTCACCGACCTGCTCCTGCATGCCGTACTGGCCAGCCAGCCACATCAGCCGGTGCGCCGACAAGGTACTGACCTTGACCTGGCCCTTGCTGAAATCCATCGGCAGGCCTTCGGCCTGGGCAGCGCCCTGGGTCTGCGCAAGCATCTGGTTGGTGCGCTCGATACCGCCGAACTTGCTGGCGTAAGCCTCGCGCAGCGGCACCGGTGTGGTGCCAGCATCCGGATCAAGCAGGAAAGGATGCCAGCGCACCTCGACCTCGGGTGCATCGGCGCCCAGCAGTTCCAGGCCGCGCTGGAAGCGATGTTTGCCGATCCAGCACCAAGGGCAGACCACGTCGGACCAGATATCGATGCGCATGAAGGTTCCTGATGTCATTGGGACGCTGCAACTGTAGTGCCGAGCCATGCTTGTGAGGCCCCTGCCGAGCATGGCTCGGCACTACGAGCCTTGCTTGTGAAGCCCCTGCCGAGCATGGCTCGGCACTACCGGGACGTTACCACCGGCTGTACGGCTTCGATGCCAAGGCCAGATTGTAATAGCGTGATTCATCGGTCACTTCGGCACCAGCCCAGTCCGGTTTGGCAAATGCCTGGTCGGCGCTCTCCAGTTCAACTTCCGCCACCACCAGCCCGGCGTTGTCGCCGAGGAATTCATCCACTTCCCACAGCAGACCGCCGTGCTGGACCAGATGCCGACGCTTGTCGACCAGCCCACCAACACACAGTGCAAGCAGCTCGCGCGCCTCACTGACCGGCACCGGGTACTCAAACTCCTGGCGGGTGTGGCCAAGCTCGCGCGACTTGATGTTCAAGTACGCGGCATCGCCCTGGATGCGCACGCGCACCGAGGCCTTCTGTGCACCGCTGTCCATTGCTGCCATATCGTTGATATAGCCCTGCGCCATCGGGATGACGGCGTGCGCGTCGGCACGCCAATTGTCATTGGTGACGAGGAATTTACGTTCGATTTCCAGGGGCATGAGGGGGCCGGGAGGGGAGATTGGATGAAGCGGATTCCTGTGAGCTCGTGCCTGGATGTGGAATCAGGAACCCGGCAAGCGCACACGACCCGCGTCTACCAATCCCCAATCCCGCCATCTCCAGTCACCGCCGTTCAAACACCGCAATGCTTTCCACGTGCGCCGTATGCGGGAACATGTCCATCGCGCCGGCCGATACCAGGGTAAAGCCACGCTCGTTGACCAGGTAGCCGGCATCGCGGGCCAGCGAGCCCGGATGGCAGCTCACGTAGACGATGCGCTTGAATTGTTCCAGGGGCAATTGCTTGAGCACATCGATCGCACCCGAACGCGGTGGGTCCAGCAGCAGCTTGTCGAAGCCTTGCTTCATCCACGGTGCGCTGCTCTGGTCCAGGGTCAGGTCGGCAGCGTAGAACTCGGCGTTGCCCAGGCCATTGCGCTCAGCGTTTTCCTTGGCGCGCGCCACCAGCCCCGCCTCGCCTTCCACACCCACCACCTCACGCACGGTGCGCGCCAGTGGCAAGGTGAAGTTGCCAAGGCCACAGAACAGGTCGAGCACGCGCTCATCCGGCTGGGCATCCAGCAACGTCAAGGCATGCGCGATCATCTGCTGGTTGAGCTTGGCGTTGACCTGGATGAAATCCAGCGGGCGGAACGCCAGTTCCACATCCCACTGCGGCAAGGCAAACGACAGTGCGACACCTTCGGCCGGCCACAACGGTGCGACGGTGTGCAGGCCGCCGGATTGCAGGTAGATCGCAAAGCCATGCTCCTGGCCGAATGCGATCCATGCCTGCTTGTCGGCTTCGCTGAGCGGGGCAAGATGGCGCACGGTCAACGCAATGGCGGCGTCGCCGGCGATGAATTCGATCTGCGGGATGTCGCGCTTGCCATCCAGGGTTTCGATGAATTCCGACAGCACGCCGACCTTGGTTCCAATCTCGGGAATCACCGTCAGGCACTGCGACAGGTCGGCAACGAAGCGTGGGTCCAGCTCGCGGAAGCCAACCAGTGTCTTGTCCTTCTTCTCGACGCGGCGCACGGAGAAGCGGCCCTTGCGGCGATAGCCCCAGCTGTCACCAACCAGCGCCGGCAACACGGTGCCCGGGCTGACATGCCCGATGCGGGTCAGGTTGTCGGTCAGCACCTGCTGCTTGGCGACGATCTGCTTGGATTCTTCCAGGTGCTGCAGCACGCAACCAGCACACACGCCGAAATGCGGGCAACGCGGTTCAACGCGGTCCGGCGACGGCTTGAGCACTTCCACCATCTTGGCTTCGTCGAAATGACGGCTCTTGCCGGTCTGCTCGGCCATCACCGTTTCATGCGGCAGTGCGCCACTGATGAAGGTGACCTTGCCACCCTCACCTTCACGACGCGCAACGCCACGGCCATCGTGGCTCAGGTCGAGGATGTCGGTCTGGAACGGGGTCTTGTCTATGCGGGGGGTTCTGGATCGGGCCACGTGGCGAAGGGCTGCGGGCAACAAAAGGGCCGCTATTGTCGCAGATGCACGCAGTCAGGTTGTTCTCCACTTGCAGATGACGGCTGCGTGGCTAAGATGCATTTCGAAGCTGACATGGAGGCAGCAGATGAATACGCACATACAAGGCCCTCTCCCGCGCCTGTTGCTGGTCGAGGACGATATGACCAGCCAGGGCTTCTTCCAGTTCGTGCTGGAGTCGCTGCCCGCCACGGTTGATATCGCCGACTCATACGCCAGCGCGGTGCGCCTGGCAGAGTCCGTGCGCCACGACCTGTGGCTGATCGACGTCAACCTGCCCGACGGCGATGGCCCCAGCCTGCTGCAGGCGCTGCGTGCACGCCACCCTGCAACACCGGCGCTGGCGCATACCGCCGACGTCAATGCCTATATCCAGCAGGCGCTGCAACAAGCAGGGTTCATCGCAACCATGGCCAAGCCGATCAGCCGCGAAACCCTGATCAAGACCGTTCGACGCGCCTTGGCAAAGACGGTTCCCGGCACCGACAGCAGCGCGGTCGACGTCGCGCCGGATTGGGATGAATCGGCGGCGCTGACCGCACTCAACGGCCAGCAGGCGCATGTCCGCGCCTTGCGCGAGCTGTTCCTGTCCGAGCTGCCAGTTACCCGCGACGCCGTCAGCCAGGCGCTGGTCAAGCATGACGACGATGCGCTGCGGGCGCAGCTGCACAAACTGCAGGCCAGTTGCGGCTTTGTTGGCGCCTCGCGGCTGGCACGCGCGGTGCGGCAATTGCACCACGATCCCGCCTCGCGACAGGCCCAGTTGCAGTTCGGCAACGCTGTCAGCGCATTGCTTGGCTGAAACCCCGCTGGCCTGCGCGGTATCCGCGCAGGCCATTGCCTGAATACGCCAGCTCAGGCCTTGGCGTTGAGCTCACCCAGCATTTCCCAAGACTTGAGGCCACGCCCACCGAGATGGTGCAGCAGCACGGCACGCATCTGCAGGCGCAGGCTGGCAAGGTCGGCCGCGCTCGGCTGGCTGTCGCTGGCCAATGCCAGCAAGGCACTGCCTGTTGCCAGCGCGCGACGCTCGTTGCTCGATCGCTCGCTGAGCAGACGCAACGGCCCCTGCAGCGGGTCCAGTTGATAACGGGCAGCCGGATCAACCGCTTCGCCGTCCGCGGCGTGCGCCCAGTCAAAACCGAAGCCCAGCGCGTCCAGCAGATCACGCTCGAAGCAGCGCAGGCGCCAGGCCAGGACTTCGCCGCCCTGCCCCAGCGTGGCGCGCAGCTGGCCATAGGCATCGAACAGCTCGGGCAGCGGGTCGTGGCGTGGCGCCAGCCGCATCACCAGTTCGTTGATGTAGAAGCCGGCCAGCATCGCGTGGCCATGCAGCCGGGGCGCAACATCCTGGCTCTCGGCACGCCGCAGCTGCGCCAGCTCACCGCTCAGGACGGCATCGAAACGGATGGACTGCAGCGGCTGAAGTGCCGCCCGCAACGGCTGCTTCCTGGGTGACTGCACGCCACGCGCCAGCAAGCCTACCCGACCGTGGTCAAGCGTCAGCACCTCCACCAGCAAGCTGGTTTCCCGCCAGGGCCGGGCATGCAGGACGTAACCGGGCTGGTCTTCGATGCGCATCTTAAGACTGGGAGTCGGGAATGGAGAATCGGGAATCGGAACAGCCCGCGACCATGATCCAGCCGGCCTTCGCCAGGCGCCCTGGCGGCCGGCTATCGCTACGACCTATCGTCGTCGCAGCATCGGTCTTCATCACACAACCTGACCTGCCACGCGGCTAGAAAACAGCCGAAAACCGCAACTCGCGGCAGAATCAGGCAGTTTCCATTCCCGATTCCCCAGTCCCGATTCCCGGCTGGAAAGCTTATTGCTCGCCGTAGCCAAACGCCTTCAGCGCGGCCTCGTCGTCGGACCAGCCTTCGCGCACACGCACCCAGGTTTCCAGGAACACCTTGGCGCCGAACAGTCGCTCCATCTGCATGCGTGCCTTGGCACCGATGTCCTTCAGACGGACGCCGCCCTTGCCGATCACGATGGCCTTCTGGCCTTCGCGCTCGACCCAGATCACCGCGCCGATGCGCAGCAGCGCACCGTCTTCGGCGAAACGCTCGATTTCGACGGTGGTGGCGTAAGGCAGTTCTTCGCCGAGCTGACGCATCAGCTGCTCGCGGACCAGTTCGCCCGCGAGGAAACGCTGGCTGCGGTCGGTGATTTCATCTTCGCCAAACATCGGCGGGCCTTCCGGCACCAGCCCGATCAGGTCACGGACCAGCGCTTCCAGACCATTGCGCTTCAGCGCCGAGATCGGGTGCACGGCGGCGAATTCACGGCCAACGGTGATCTCCTGCAGGAACGGCAGCAGCGCTCCCTTGTCCTTCATCCGGTCAACCTTGTTGACGATCAGCACGACCGGCACGCCGGCGTCACTGAGGACGTTGAAAGCGAGGGTGTCTTCTTCGTCCCAGCGACCGGCTTCGATCACCAGCAGGCCAACATCGACACCTTCCAGCGAGGCACGCGCGGCGCGGTTCATCACCCGGTTCATCGCGCGCTTCTGCTGGCGATGCAGGCCGGGGGTATCAACCAGCACCAGCTGCCCTTCCGGGTAGGTCGCGATGCCGAGCAGCCGGTGACGGGTGGTCTGCGGACGGTTGGAGACGATGCTGACCTTGGCGCCGACCAGGGCATTGGTCAGGGTGGATTTGCCGACATTGGGGCGACCAATGACCGCGACGCTGCCACAGCGATGAGAAGAGGTGTCGTTCACTTGAAATCCAATTGCTCTATTGCGGCAGCTGCCGCCTGTTGTTCGGCCAGCCGTCGCGAAGTGCCTTCGCCTTCGGTACTTACGGCAGGGTCAGCCACGGAACAGCGCACATGGAAGTGCTTGGCGTGGTCGTCGCCGGTCTCCGATACCAGCTCATACACCGGCAGGGTCTTCTGCCGGGCCTGCAACCATTCCTGCAGGCGGGTCTTGGGGTCTTTCTCGGGCTTGCCCGCCGGCACCGCCGACAGCGACGCCTCGAACCACGGCATTATCCGCGCGCGGCAGGCCTCGAAACCGGCGTCCAGGTAAATCGCCGCAACAACCGCCTCGACGGTATCGGCGAGGATGGAGTCGCGGCGGTGGCCACCCGACTTCATTTCACCCGGGCCCAGCGTCAAACGCTCGCCCAACTGCAGGTTGCGTGCAATCACCGCCAGCGCGCTTTCACAGACCAGCGCCGACCGGGCGCGGGTCAGCGCGCCTTCGTCCGCCTTGGGCCAGCGCAGGTAAAGCGCCTCGGCAATAAGCATGTTGACGATGCTGTCGCCCAGGAACTCCAAGCGCTCGTTATGCGGCGCACCGGCACTGCGGTGGGTCAGGGCTTGATCCAGCAAGCCCTGATCCTTGAATGGGTGACCAATGAGATCACCCCGTTGGAACGTTCTATTCACCACTGCTGGAGATCAGGTCCTGGGAGTTCGAGAAATTGCCTACGATGTCCAGGTTGCCGATCAGCGACCGACGGACTTCATAGTCCACATTCATCCGCCAGCCGCCATCGATGCGCTCGAACTTGATGTTGTCGCGCTTGACGCTTTCGGAGTAATTCATGTCCATGCGCTTGAAAAACAGCTCGGTCGCACGGGAAGGGTCCGTGTCACGGGTCGACTCGGCGGCGATCGACTTCATCGACATCTTCACCGAGTAGAACTCCTGGTACATCGGGAACAGCTTCATGCCGATGTACAGCGCGAAGCCAACCACGGCCAGCACCATCAGGAACGAGGTCAGCGTCATACCACTTTGCTTGTGCTTCATTGCGATCTCCCCAGAAACGCGTTGATGTGTCATTGGATACCCGACCCGATGCGGGACGGTTCAAAGCTGGATTTGCAGAACCAATCCGAACAGTTCAGCCAGATCATGAAGGCCTTGCCGCGCAGGTTCTCTTCCGGCAGGAAATGGGTCTGCGTCCAGAAGCGGCTGTCTTCGCTGTTGTCACGGTTGTCACCCATCACGAAGTACTGCCCCTGCGGCACCACCCAGTCGCCCTGGCCGCGCGGATCAGACCGCCCCACCATCTCCAGCACCGTATGGGTACGCCCTGGCAGCGATTCGGTCAACAGGGTCGAGCCGGTCATGCCGTTGCCGACATACTCGCCATTGACCTTGTACTCCATCGCCTGGCCGTTGATCGACAATGTATCGCCGTGGAAGCCGATGCGGTCACCCGGCAGGCCGACCACGCGCTTGATCCAGTTCTGGTCCGGCGCATGCGGCGGCTTGAACACCACCACGTCACCGCGCTTGGGTTCGGCCACCGGGATGATCTTGGTATTGGTGATCGGCAGGCGGAAGCCGTAGGAGAACTTGTTGACCAGGATGAAATCACCGATCAACAAGTTGGGCATCATCGAGCTGGAGGGGATCTTGTACGGCTCGGCGACGAAGCTGCGCAGGATCAACACCACTGCCAGCACCGGGAAGAACGCGCGCGAATAATCCACCACCACCGGCTCTTCGCTGTCCAGCAGGCTGGCCTTCTCGGCACGACGCTTGCGCAGGTACAGCTTGTCCAGCAGCAACACCAGGCCAGAACCCAGGGTCAGCACAACCAGGATGATTTCAAACCATTTCATTCAAGTTCCTTCGGAATGAGATTCGGGATTCGGGATTGGATATTCGCAACAACCGGAGCGCACATCGCTCTGGCGAATCCCGCATCCCGAATCCCCAACAACTGTTACTTATCCATCTGCAGCACAGCAAGGAAGGCTTCCTGTGGGATTTCCACGCGGCCTACCTGCTTCATGCGCTTCTTGCCTTCTTTCTGCTTTTCCAACAGCTTCTTCTTACGCGAAACGTCGCCACCATAGCACTTGGCCAACACGTTCTTGCGCATGGCCTTGACCGTGGTGCGGGCGATGATCTGCGCACCGATCGCGGCCTGGATGGCCACGTCGAACATCTGCCGGGGAATCAGGTCCTTCATCTTCTCGCACAGCTCGCGGCCACGGCGATCGGCGTGGCTGCGGTGCGCGATCAGCGACAGGGCGTCGACCTTGTCACCGTTGATCAGCACGTCCAGGCGCACGAACGGGCCGGCCTCGAAGCGCACGAAGTGGTATTCCAGCGAAGCGTAGCCGCGGCTGACCGACTTGAGCTTGTCGAAGAAGTCCAGCACCACTTCGGCCATCGGCAGCTCATAGCTGATCTGCACCTGGCTGCCCATGTAATTGATGCCGATCTGGCTGCCGCGCTTCTCTTCGCACAGCTTGATGATGCTGCCGATGTATTCCTCGGGGGTGAGGATGTTGGCGCGGATGATCGGCTCGCGGATCTCTTCCACCTGGTTGACCGGCGGCAGTTTGGCCGGGTTGTCCATCATCACGATGGTCCCGTCGCTCTTGAGCACCTCGTAGATCACCGTCGGTGCGGTGCTGATCAGATCGAGGTTGTACTCGCGCTCCAGCCGCTCCTGCACGATTTCCATGTGCAGCATGCCGAGGAAGCCGCAGCGGAAGCCGAAGCCCATCGCCTCGGAGCTTTCCGGCTCGAAGCGCAGCGCGGCGTCGTTCAGGCGCAGCTTGTCGAGGGCTTCGCGCAGGTCCGGGTAGTCCTCGGCATCGACCGGGAACAGGCCCGCGAACACGCGCGGCTGCATTTCCTGGAAGCCAGGCAACGGCTCGGCAGCCGGGTCGGCCAGCAGGGTCAGGGTGTCGCCGACCGGCGCACCGTGCACATCCTTGATGCTGGCGTTGATCCAGCCCACTTCACCGGCACGCAGCGCAGGCATTTCCTTGCGCTTGGGGGTGAACACGCCGACCTTGTCGACCAGATGCCAACGGCCGGTGGACATGACCTGGATCTTGTCGCCGGCCTTGATCTGGCCCTGCATCACGCGCACCAGCGAGACCACGCCCAGGTAGTTGTCGAACCAGGAGTCGATGATCAGCGCCTGCAGCTTGTCACTGCCACGGTCGGCCGGCGGCGGGATGCGGTGCACGATGGCTTCCAGCACCTCCTCCATGTTCAGTCCGGTCTTGGCGCTGACCGCAACCGCGTCGGACGCGTCGATGCCGATCACGGCCTCGATCTCGGCCTTTGCACGGTCGATGTCAGCGGTCGGCAGGTCTATCTTGTTCAGCACCGGCACCACTTCCAGGCCCTGCTCAATGGCCGTGTAGCAGTTGGCAACCGACTGCGCTTCCACGCCCTGGGCCGCATCGACCACCAGCAGCGCGCCTTCGCAGGCGGCCAGCGAGCGGCTGACTTCATAGGAGAAGTCGACGTGACCGGGGGTGTCGATGAAGTTCAGGAAGTAGGTCTGACCGTTGCGGGCCGTATACGGCACCGACACCGACTGCGACTTGATCGTGATGCCACGCTCGCGCTCGATCGGGTTGTTGTCCAGGACCTGCGCTTCCATTTCGCGCGCGGTCAAGCCGCCACACAACTGGATGATGCGGTCGGCCAGGGTGGACTTGCCGTGGTCGACGTGGGCGATGATGGAGAAGTTGCGGATCATCCGCATTGAATCATGTGACATAGGTGGCGGCGGCGGCGCTGCGTCGTCAGGATAACGGGGCATTGTCGCATGCTTTTAGCGGTCAGTTCGCACCTCCCGCCCCACAGCACCCGGGCATCAAGCGAGGCAGCAGAGATCTACCGCCCAAAATTCGTCAACGACGGAAAAGTCCTACCAAGGATTCAATCAAACCCTTACAGCCAAGCCTTGACCCAACCACTGTGACAAACGTTAACTAAAACAGCCGACACGCTCGATTCAGGAGAGGCGGCCAGATTATGAAACACAGGCAATTCAAACCCTATGAATTCATAAGGACTAAATCATGACGAGAACGAAATCCGCACTTTTCACCATGACCGCCATTGTGATGAGCGCCGCCATGCCATTCAGCGTATTTGCGGCACCGGAACAAAATGACGACGTCATATATGTTCTATGCGATTTTCATGAGTGCTGCTATGTAGATTCTGGTGGTAACGGCTATTGCGTCCCCACGAATACACAAGCCTAGCCTACGTCCGCATCTTGAGAACAGCCGGACGTTGACCCAACGGCTGGAGGATGGAAATTCCACCCCCCAGCCTTTTCAGATTCAGTCGAGGCTCACGGCGACAAACCTACTGCTACCACTTTCAGGGTAGTACACCAGAAGCATTACCACATCCCCGGCCTTGAAGCCTTTCAGCAGTTGGTTAAACCCCGCTATACCTTCAACTTCCGACCTTCCGATCTGCGTAACCACCACCCCAGGCCGCAGTCCAGCCCTTAGCGCCGCACCACTGGACTCAACAACACGAACCCCACCCCGGTCCAAGCCGAGCCGCCGCTTTGATACCTCATCAATGTCGACAACAGTTAAACCAATGATATTTGCACCACCATCAACCCGAGGCTCGACCACTGCCTTTGAATCCCCCTCTCTCAGCTCGCGCCCTGCCTCCGCCCCCACCTTCACAGAAATGGTCCGTGAAGCTCCGTTTCGCATGATCCCGAGCTGCACAACGTTACCGGGTGAAATCACCCCGATCATTGGCGGCACTTCTGCTGAATTCTGAATTTCACGCCCATTAATTGAGCGAATCACGTCCAATTGTTGCAAGCCAGCTTTTTCACTGGGGCTTCCTGCAACAACTTCATTAACAAGCGCGCCGCGAACATCAGGCAGCTTTAGTCCCTTGGCGGTAACCTCATCAATTGGCTGGGGGTCCAGCGCCACTCCGATCTGCCCCCTTACAACCTTTCCTGTCGTCTTGATCTGTTCAACCGCATTCATCGCCAGATCAATCGGGATCGCGAAGCTGATACCCATATAGCCGCCGGAGGCGGAGAATATCTGCGAGTTGATACCGACGACTTCGCCACGCGTATTCAGCAAAGGGCCACCGGAGTTGCCCTGATTGATCGCCACGTCGGTCTGGATGAACGGCACATAGCGCTGATCCTGGCCGCCAGTGTTACGGCCCAAGGCACTGACGATGCCGGCGGTAACGGAATGATCCAGGCCGAACGGCGAACCGATCGCCACCACCCACTGGCCTGGCTTGAGCGTATTGGAATCACCCACGCGCACGGTTGGCAGATTGCGGCCTTCGACTTTCAACAGCGCAACATCGTACTGTGCGTCGCTGCCGACCACCTTGGCGGTGAATTCACGACGGTCACTGAGGGTGACCTTGACCGACTCGGCACCGTCGATGACGTGATGGTTGGTCAACACATAGCCGTCATTGGAGATGATGAAGCCCGAACCCATGCCGCGCCCGCGCGGGCCGTTGTCCGGCCCCTGCTGGCCCGGACCCGGCATCTGGAAGTCCGGCCCGAAGAAGCGGCGGAAGAAGTCCGGCATCTGGTCCATGTCCGGCCCCTGCTGGACCGCGCGCGAATTGCGGCGCGCGCCGATCACGGTATCCACCTTGACCACACCCGGGCCAACCTGGTCCACCAGTTGGGTGAAGTCAGGCAGCCCCTGCACCAGTTGCGGCGCGGGAGCTACGGAGCGTGCAGCGGCAACCTGCCCGGCCGGCGCCGCCGGTGCCGGGTCCTGCGCACAGGCGACCAACGGCAGGGTCATCGCCAGCAGGCCAAACACCTTGTTTTGGATACGTGGGGTCATCAGCTTCGAGCCTCCAATTCAGACAAAGCGGGAAAGAACAGCCAAGCCCGGCACGCCCGACAGCAGCGCACAAACCTGGGATCCGGGGAGAACCGGCCGTCCTGAGGCGGACGACCGGCGAACAACATTTACCGACGCGGCAGCAGCCGGCGCGACTCGGCCTCGTCGGCACCCTGCGTGGGCATGCGCGGCTCGAACGGGTAGAACGTGGCGCCGCCCTGCTCCTGCGCAGGGAAACTCGCATTGAGCGTGCCCTGCGACAAGGACGGAGCGACCGTCGAACGCGGCCACGGACGGGCCTGCAATACCGTATCGCCACTGCCGAACGGATCCTGCCGCGGTGCCGTCGTGGCCGGCAGTAGTGGAGCGGACGCGATGGCGCGCTGCGGTTCGGCCATACGGCTGGTACCCGCACGGGCCGCCTGCTGGGTACGGGTCGCGCTGCCCCGGCGTGCGGCTGCGTCCTGACGCCGACCTACCGCGGCAGCAACTGCTGGCGCTGCCGCGACCAGACCGGCCACATTGCCAGCATCAGCAGCGGTCGGCGCCACTGGCTGGGCAGGCGCTGACACTGGCGCGACTTCGGCCGTGGTCGCTATCACCGGCGTGGGTGCGCTGGCATCGGGCAACTGCTCACGGGCCATGAACAAAGCCACGGCCGCCACCGACGCAGCCAAAGCAGCACCGCCACCCCAACGCCGCCAGCCAGTACGCGCTGCCCGTTGCGGGGCGGGCGCGACAGCTACCGGCCCGTTCTGGCGGGCATCGGCATCCACCGCCTGCCGAACCCGCGCACTGAAATCCCAGGGCGCCGGTGCGCAGGCCTGGCCGCGCATCACGTCACCCAACACCTGCCAGCGTTCCTGGCAGGCCGAAAGCTCGCTGTCGTGTTCCAACCGGCGCAGCATGAAGCGCGCCTCATCGGCGGCCAGCTCGCCATCCACCAGCGCCGACAGCTGCTGGCGATAGTGCACTTCCAATTTGTCAGGCACAGCTCCGGCCGACACCGGGTTACGGTCCTGCGTGCTCATACGCGACTCCGCTCACGGGTAGCGCTGGAGGTATCCAGCAAGGGGCGCAGCTGGGCATCGATGGCCTCGCGGGCACGGAAGATCCGTGACCGCACCGTGCCGATCGGGCACCCCATTTTCTGCGCGATATCCTCGTAACTCATGCCTTCCACCTCTCGCAACGTAATGGCTGAGCGCAGCTCTTCAGGCAACGCATCAACCGCCTTCATCACGGTCTGTTCCAGTTCCTGGCGCATCAACTCGCGCTCGGGCGTGTCGTTGTCGCGCAAGCGGACCCCACTGTCGAACTGCTCGGCGTCACCGATCTCGATGTCGTCGGTGGGGGGGCGCCGGTTGTGTGCTGCCAGATAGTTTTTTGCGGTATTCACTGCGATCCGATGCAACCAGGTATAGAACTGGGCGTCGCCACGGAAATTCCCGAGCGCACGGTAAGCGCGCACGAAAGTGTCCTGGGCCACGTCCTGACATTCACTCCAGTCGGCGATGTAGCGCCCGATCAACGCGATGATCCGATGCTGGTACTTGCGCACCAGGACATCGAACGCCGCGCTTTCGCCGCGCTGCACACGCCGGACCAGTTCCAGGTCCAGCTCCTGCGGTGTTTCAACCTCGGCCATAACGGGCCGCACTCCTGTCAGCCCAACCGACGTCAGGCAATAAGACCGCTGTTCGCGGCAAAAGTTCAGCACCCTGTCCCAGCGGCACCGCACCAGCTTTTAACTCCCGTTCGGCTAACCTCCAGGGGCGCTGACCAGATAAGCCCAACACAATTTCAGACATTGGGATTTGACGGCAGGGAAACAACCTCTGGATCATAGCGGTCTTCTCCATACACAACCGGATGGAACGTCCCATGCTCTCAGGCTTCGACGGGCTCCGCTTCAATCATTGGCATACCGAGCTGCGCGAGGATGGCGTGGCAGTGCTCAGCCTCGACCGCAAGGACAGCCCGGTCAATGCCATGTCGCAGGACGTGCTGCTGGAACTGGGCGATATCGTCGAGCGCCTGGCCATCGACCCGCCCAAGGGTGTGGTGGTGCGCTCGACCAAGGCGGCCGGCTTCATCGCTGGTGCCGACCTGAAGGAGTTCCAGGAGTTCGACCGCCGCGGCACCGTAAATGACGCCATCCGCCGCGGCCAGAACGTCTACCAGAAGCTGGCCGAGCTGCCCTGCCCGACCGTCGCCGCCATCCACGGCCACTGCCTGGGCGGCGGCACCGAGCTGGCGCTGGCCTGTCGCTACCGCGTGGCCTCCAATGATCAATCCACCCGCATCGGCCTGCCTGAGACCCAACTGGGCATCTTCCCGGGCTGGGGCGGAAGTTCACGGCTGCCGCAGCTGGTCGGCGCGCCGGCGGCGATGGACATGATGCTGACCGGCCGTACCTTGTCGGCCTCGGCCGCGCGCGCGATCGGCCTGGTCGACAAGGTCGCCGCCCCGGCGGTGCTGGTCGATGCGGCGGTCGCCTTGCTGCAGACCGGCGTGACCCGCCCGTTCAAGCAGCGTGCCACTGCCTGGGCCACCAATACCTTCCTGGCCCGCAAGATCCTGGCCCCGCAGATGGCCAAACAGGTCGCACGCAAGGCCAAGAAGGACCAGTACCCAGCACCCTACGCGCTGATCAGCACCTGGGAGCGCACCGGCGGCAGCCCGATCCAGAAGCGTCTGGATGCCGAGCGCCGCGCCGTGGTCAAGCTGGCCAGCAGCCCGACCGCGCGCAACCTGATCCGCATCTTCTTCCTCACCGAACGGCTCAAGGGATTGGGCGGCAAGGATTCGGGCATCAAGCATGTGCACGTGGTCGGTGCAGGCGTGATGGGCGGCGACATCGCTGCATGGGCAGCCTACAAGGGCTTCAACGTGACCTTGCAGGACCGCGAGCAGCGTTTCATCGATCCGGCCATGACCCGCGCGCAGGCGCTGTTCGACAAGAAGGTGCGCGACGAGAGCAAGCGCCCCGAAGTAGCCGCACGGCTGAAGGCCGATCTCGCCGGTGACGGCGTTGCCCAGGCCGATCTGGTGATCGAGGCCATCATCGAGAACCCGGAAGCCAAGCGTGAGCTGTACCAGACGCTGGAGCCGAAGATGAAGGCCGATGCGCTGTTGACCACCAATACCTCCTCGATCCCGCTGGTCGAGCTGCGTGACCACATCCAGCGCCCGGCGCAGTTTGCCGGCCTGCATTACTTCAACCCGGTTGCACAGATGCCGTTGGTGGAAATCATCCACCACGACGGCATGGCGCCGGAAACCGAGAAGCGCCTGGCTGCGTTCTGCAAGGCGCTGGGCAAGTTCCCGGTGCCAGTTGCCGGTACCCCAGGCTTCCTCGTCAATCGCGTGCTGTTCCCGTACATGCTGGAAGCCGCGACCGCATACGCTGAAGGCATCCCCGGCCCGGTGATCGACAAGGCGGCGGTCAAGTTCGGCATGCCGATGGGCCCGATCGAGTTGCTGGACACCGTGGGCCTGGACGTTGCCGCAGGCGTCGGCAAGGAACTGGCACCGTTCCTTGGCTTGCAGATCCCGGCCGCACTGGCGACCGTCGAGCCGAACAAGCGCGGCAAGAAGGACGGCCAGGGCATCTACAAGTGGGAAAACGGACGCGCGGTGAAGCCGGAAGTGGCCAAGGACTACCAGGCACCGTCGGATCTGGAAGACCGTTTGATCCTGCCGTTGCTCAACGAAGCCGTGGCCTGCCTGCACGACGGCGTGGTCGCCGATGCCGACCTGCTCGATGCCGGTGTGATCTTCGGCACCGGCTTCGCCCCGTTCCGTGGCGGCCCGATCCAGCATATCCGCGCGACTGGCGTGGATGTGTTGGTTGAGAAACTGAAGACCTTGCAGGCGCGGCATGGCGATCGTTTTGCGCCGCGCCAAGGCTGGGACATGCCGGAGCTGCGTGAGCCGGCGGTCTGAGTTTTTGCTGGTTGATTGAATGAAAAACGGAGCCGAAAGGCTCCGTTTTCCATTCCACTGTAGTGCCGAGCCATGCTCGGCAAGGGCCTTACCGACAATAACCCCCTTGTGGGAGCGGCGTAAGCCGCGAAGCCACAAATGAATCAGATCGCAAAGATCCCTGCAATTTCAGCAGTGCAAGCTTCGCGGCTCACATCGCTCCCACAACCAACAAACAATGCTGATGGATCGCAGGTAGAGCCCCTGCCGAGCATGGCTCGGCACTACCCTTATCGGTGCACATGCCCATGATGGCCTTGATGATCCCGCCCATGTACATGACCTTCGTGATCGTGATCGTGATCGTGATCGTGACCAGCATCGACCTTCAACTCTGCACAATCATCGCCACAGTGATCGGTCTCCACCTGCACCGTCACATGATCGATATCGAAGCGCTCGTGCAGCATGTCCGCCAACTGCCTACGCAAGGCATCCGGTGACTGGCCGTCATTCATCACCACGTGCACGGTCAAGGCCGGCGTACTCGACGCCAACGCCCACACATGCAGATCATGGGTACCGGCCACCCCCGGAAACGCACGCAACGCCTGCTCGATATCCGCCAGCACCACACCTTTCGGCACGCCTTCCAGCAATACGTTGATCGCATCGCGCAGCAGCACCCAGGTGCGCGGCAGCACCCACAAACCAATCAGCACTGCCAGAATCGGATCAACCAGGGTCCAACCGGTGAAATGGATGATCAGGCCGCCGGCAATCACCGCCACCGAGCCAAGCATGTCGCTCCACACTTCCAGGTAGGCGCCTTTGACGTTCAGGCTCTCGCCGCTGCCTGCACTGAGCAGGCGCATCGCGATCAGGTTCACCACCAGGCCAAATGCGGCCACCCACATCATGCCGGTGGAGGCGATTTCCTGCGGCTGCTGGAAGCGCTGCACCGCCTCGAACAGGATGTATATGCCTACGCCGAACAACAGCAGGCCATTGGCCACCGCACCGAGTGCCTCCAGGCGTGCATAACCATAGGTGCGCTTGGCATCCGGTGGGCGCCGGCTCAGGCGAACGGCAGTCAGCGCGATCATCAGCCCGATGGCATCGGTCGCCATATGTGCTGCATCGGACAACAGCGCCAGGCTGTTGGTCCAGAATGCGCCGATGACTTCGACCACCAGATAGGCGGTGGTCAGCCCCAACGCCCACCACAGCGGCTTTTCGTGGCGGATCTCGCTGGGCAGGTGATTGTGGTCGTGGCTCATGGCTGGCTCCTGGAAACGGGGCCAGCTTAGTCAGCCGGTGGCGGCGGAGACTATTACATCGCCGCCGCCTGGTTCAGCACTCAGCGCGGGCCAAGCACCGTTTGCATGTCATCGCCCTGCGGCATGCCCGAACGCATCTGCACGCTGCCATCGGCATCCTTGAACAGGATGCCGGGCGTGCCCTGGAAGCCCAGGTCCAACATGGTGGCTTCATTGGCACGCAGCTTGGCCTGCACGTCGGAGGGCACCGTGGCCAGCGGCTTGATCCCACCGCTGGCGAAATCACGCTCGTTCTGGATCAAAGCCTGCTCCGGCGATGCCGCCGTGAGGATTGCCGCCGCCTTGTTTGCGCTGTCCTCACGGATCACGCCGACCAGAACCTGCCGGATCTGCACCTTGCCGGCCTCCACCCACGGTTGGGCCGCCTGCCAGAAGTGGTTGCAGTAAGGGCAGTTTGGATCGCTGAAGGAATAGATGATGCGCGGCGCATCGGCCTTGCCGTCACGCACCCAATGACTGGCCTCCACCTTCGCCCAGGCCTGCTCGCCGATCGGCCCGGATACCAGCTCCTTGAGCTTGGCTGCACTTACATCCTCGCCCTTGGCATTGACCAAGGTGCCGACCACCGCGTACTCGCCGTCCCTGGAGACATAGACGCCCAGCGGTCGCTGCCCGGCAACACCGGCATAACCGGTCAGGCCGACCGGTGTCTCGAACGTGCCCATGAACTCCACGCCCTGGGAGCGCAGGACCTTGACCACCGGAGGTTCACTGGCCGCTGCCGGCTTACCAGCGGTGGCGACTGGAACGGCGGCGGTCTGCGCATGCGCAAACGGTGCCAACGTCATGGCAGACAACAACAGCAACATCGAACGGGAATGGATCATCG
>Ga0256901_1000539_pt1 | contig 21276 bp, 17 predicted proteins | sample MC6MC0689MT_FD_190200 | JGI IMG/M metagenome (GOLD analysis project Ga0256901, IMG submission 190200) | Metatranscriptome of enriched soil aggregate microbial communities from Iowa State University, Ames, United States - MC6-MC0689-MT... | ecosystem: Environmental > Terrestrial > Soil >... | reverse complement strand
CGGTCGGGCCTGCAATCAGCTTACGCACTTCATGCTGGCTTTTGCCACAGAACGAGCAATAAAGCGTATTCTTTGAATCGCCGCCGCTGTTGCTGACTTTGCTCATTGCAGTTTCCTTTCAATTGACCGAATTGAACGCCATTTCGAGATGCGCCCACTTCAATCGTTTCTTCCGGTTCGGATCCAATTGAGGGAACAATACTCCGCCGCCTCAATGGTCGTATCAGCAGTCAAAACGCACTGCTTGCATTCTCTGGATTCCAGTCACCGCAGGCTTCCCGACCGAAGAAGCCTGTTTTGGCGACTTTTGCAGAACCTTAGGCGGGGAACAATTGAAAAATCGCCATTCCTGCCAGTTTCTGCACAATCTGAACGATTTTAGCGCCCTGAACCCCAACAGATGCTTAACGCCACTCGTTAACCTTCAGGTACGAACAATAAATAAGCCGCTTTTGTGGCAAAGAGCACCAAAATATGGAGAGGCAGTCAAACTGCCTCCCCAAAATTACTTGGCTTCTTCAGTGCCTGCGTCGCGCGATTCGATCACTTTATCGATCAAACCGAACTCGAGAGCTTCCTGTGCGGTCATGAAATGATCGCGATCAAGTGTACGCTCAATCGTCTCATAATCGCGTCCGGTGTGCTTGACGTAGGTTTCGTTCAGACGGCGCTTCATCTTGATGATGTCCTGCGCATGACGCTCGATATCCGACGCCTGCCCCTGAAAGCCGCCCGAAGGCTGGTGAACCATGATACGGGCATTTGGCAACGCATAACGCTGGCCAGTGGCGCCTGCAGTCAGAAGCAGCGAGCCCATGGAAGCAGCCTGGCCCATGCAGAGCGTGGAAACAGGAGGCTTAATGAACTGCATCGTGTCGTAGATCGCCATGCCGGACGTAACAACGCCACCTGGCGAATTGATGTACATGTTGATCTCTTTCTTCGGGTTTTCAGACTCGAGGAAGAGCAACTGCGCGCAGATCAGCATCGACATGCCATCTTCGACAGGACCGTTGACGAAGATGATGCGTTCTTTCAGCAAGCGCGAGAAGATATCATAGGCCCGCTCGCCACGGTTGGTCTGCTCGACCACCATCGGCACGAGGTTCATGACGGTTTCAATGGGATCTCTCATAATGGGCCTCTGCATATTTATGGCGAATATGAATCGTACGGATGTTCCATACATAGGGCTTTGCAGCCCTGTTCCGCAAGATGCCGATCAATCCCAGTCGGAATCCTGTTCGACAGGCTTAATGCCGCGTTTCTCATCGAGCATTTTGCGTGCCGTTTCAGTCAGGCGGGCCTGAATACGAACAGAGCCATCTTCCAGATCTTCGCGCTTTACGTCGCTGCCATGCTGGTACATCCAGTCGAGGATACGAAGCTCGGACGGAGAAAGCACAACATCAACAGTACCAAGCGCGCCTGCAATGCGGGTCTCGATCAAAGAAAGCAACCTGTCAACGCCTTCACCGGTCCAGGCTGAAAGCGGGATCGGACGTCCCTCCTCGCTGCCTGCGGCAGCCAGACGGGAAGCAGCTTCACGGCCAGCTTCGTCCAGATTGTCGATCTTGTTCCATATCTGGATCACGCGCTTATGATCATGCGGCTCGACGTCGAGACCAGCCAGAATGCTTTCGACATCCTCGGCCTGTGCTGCATTGTCGGGGTCGGAAATGTCGCGAACATGCAGAATCAGATCCGCCTCAACCACTTCTTCAAGTGTTGCACGGAACGCAGCAACCAGATGGTGTGGTAGGTTCGAAATGAAACCCACTGTATCAGACAGAATAACCGTCTCGCCATGCGGCAGACGAATACGACGCAATGTCGGGTCGAGCGTGGCAAACAGCATATCTTCCGCCAGCACATCGGCGCCCGTCATACGATTGAACAGCGTTGATTTTCCCGCATTGGTATAACCAACGAGCGCAACAACCGGATGCGGCACCTTACGGCGCTTCTGCCGGTGCAGCGTACGCGTACGCACAACCGTTTCAAGCTCGCGCTTGATCTTCAAAATCTTGTCTTGAAGCATACGTCTGTCGGCTTCGATCTGCGTTTCACCCGGACCACCGAGGAAGCCGCTACCGCCGCGCTGACGCTCAAGGTGGGTCCAGCTTCGTACCAGACGGCCCTTCTGATAGTTCAGGTGTGCAAGCTCAACCTGCAACGCACCTTCCTTGGTGCGCGCTCTCTCGCCGAAAATCTCAAGAATGAGGCCGGTACGGTCAATAACCTTGACGTTCCATTCTTTTTCAAGATTTCGCTGCTGCACAGGTGTCAGCGCATGATCAACGATAACAAGGCCAATCGCCTTTTCTTTGATAATTTCAGCAACAGCATCAACCTTGCCGGTTCCCAGAAGGGTCGCGGGCCGCGGCTGATTGACGATCACGTTTTCGGCATGGGCAATTTCGAGATTGATCGCACGCGTAAGACCCACGGCTTCTTCCAGCCGCGCTTCATTGGAGCGCTGGAACTGGGGTCTCTCGCCTTCTTCACTTGCAGTGCTTGTATTATGCCGCTCTGGCAAAATTGGAACGATAACCGCCGCTCTTGTGGGTTCTGGTTCAGACACACCAAATCCCTTATTTTCATCGGCAGGCGATACGTTCTTACCCTTGAATTTCGACAAATAAACTTACTCCGGGATGCGGAAACTAACTATCCAGCAGATAGGTCTCCGCACTTGCGGTTTCAAACAGAAGACGCCCCCGCTAATCAAATCATGATCCAAATTGCCCAAACCGGGCACGGATCGGAATCGAAAAAGCTGGAGCGGTGTGACAGTTTCAAGAGATCACCACGCTCCAGCATAAAACTGGTCAGTTATAAACTGATAAGCGTCAGACTTCCTCGCCCTCAAACATCTGTACCGGCTGGCTCGGCATGATGGTCGAAATTGCATGCTTGTAAACAAGCTGCGAATGACCATCGCGACGCAGCAATACGCAGAAATTGTCAAAGGACGTCACGATACCCGTGAGCTTCACGCCATTAATAAGGAAGATGGTCAGTGAAATTTTCTGCTTGCGTACAGAATTGAGGAAAAGGTCTTGAAGATTTTGCGATCGTTCAGCCATTGTTTTTATTCCTTTAATCGATCAGCAGTTTGTTCGTTTAATGCCAGACGAACACGCGCACACACATAAATCAAGCACCCGGATTGCGCAAAGCCTGGCACTGATCGCAATTGCTGTGGAAAGACAACTGCTTCGCTCTTTAGCTTCGGTTAACAGGATGGGAATCTTTGCGCAACCAGCAAATTCAAATGCGTGTAAGCAATTCTTTCTAGGCACCAACGGATGAGCACTGTTTTTGCTCTAAAGAAAGTGGCTCACCAAGCAGCAGTCTCACGCGGTCAATCGCCCACATATAGAAGCTTCCCGGTTGCATCGAGACGACTTCCTTATGCTTCTTATGGATATGAAAGCCAATGAAATCAGGATGTTTGGTAGGCTCAATCCCATAAGCTGGATCGTAAATCCGCGTCGCTTCCTTACCGACCCAGTAATAGAAATTCTCCTGCGGAGCAGCATTTCTGAAGATGCCATACTTGCGCGCCAGCCGGGATATGCCGTCATTTCCAAAAATCGTGATTCCAATAACGGCGGGCGTAACTTCCTTACCGATCACGCGATAATAAAGCGGGCGCAGCTTTCCACGTCGCAATCCGAGCCAGCGCGGCAACGGATAGCTGGCAGCCACATAAGCTTCGAATTCGCGTATAATCGGATGGTCATGCGGCAAATAAAGCGCGGACACGCCAACACGGAATCGATTCTCGCGCGCGAGATATGGCTTTGACAGGTCGGGATGAAATTGCTTGAGCAGATAGACATCCGTATCGAGCCACACACCCTGCTTATGCTTCATCAGCATTATACGGAAAATATCGCTGAACTGAACGATCGTCGTCCGGCTGTGGAAATTCGGATAGCCGGGATCAAGACGCTTAAACACCAGCTCAGGCAGAATGCTGCTGGCATCGTGCAGTTCGATGCCCGCAGGCACGTTCTCGATCGGCGCGTATGAAAACAGCTTCACACGCTGACCGGTCATCACCATCGATGCCAGACAGATACGATCAACATCGCGCAGCCGCGGCCCATACCAGAAAGTGCAGATATCCATGAATGACACCGAGGAAGAAGAACTGCGGCATCATATAAAGATCAGCTAATAAAATAGATACATCAAATTGCTAGCTAGAAAAACTCTAGGCTTACGCGGAACATTTGCTCCACATGCTTGATAGCATCGGCGGTCGCAAAGATCACAACACGGTCTTTCGGCTTGATGCGAACATTGCCATTGGGCTGGATAACCTGACCGTCGCGATAGATTGCGCCGATTCGCAGGCCTTCCGGCAGGTCGAGATCGCGCAGAGGTGCACCGACCAGCGACGACGTCTCAAGTGCTTCCGCCTCAATGATTTCCGCCATGTCCCGATAGACACTATAGACGGCACGGATACGACCACGCCGGACATGCTGCAATATCTTCGATACGGTAACGGCTTTCGGATTGATATAGGCGTCAATCCCCACCATGTGGGTGAAATCCTGATACGCAACCGTATTGATCAAAGCCATATTGGCCCTACAGCCAAGGCGCTTGGCCATGATACTGGATAGGATATTGACCTGATCCTGATTGGTCAGCGCCACAAAAAGATCGGCATCCTCGATATCGGCTTCCTGCAAAAGTGCCTGGTCAAGCGCACTGCCATGCAGAACCATGGTCCGGTTGAGCTGGTCTGCAATTGCAAAGGCGCGCTCGTGCTCGCTTTCGATCATCTTGATGCGCGTCTGCCACTTACGCTCTTCAATTGCCTTGGCGACATAAAGCCCGATATTACCACCGCCTGCGATAACAATACGATGCGCTTCCGGCTTCTCATGCCCGAATAATGACAGCGTTCTGCGGACCTGCTCGCGGGTCGTGACGACATAGGCAAGATCACCGGCATGTAGTTGATCGTTGGAGCGTGGAATAAACAGGCTACCATTGCGCACAACGCCAACGACTGTCGCAGCCAGACCAGGAAAAAGATCGGACAGCTGTTTCAGCGGTGTATTGATAACCGGGCATTCTTCCAGACATTCGATCGCGAGACCGATGATCTTATCATCGGCAAATCGCAGCACATCGGTCGCGCCCTGTAAGGCGATGCGCCGCAAAACCACTTCACCGACTTCAAGCTCTGGCGAGATAATCACATCAATGGGCAGGTTTTCACGCAGGAACAGGTCCTGATATTCAGCCTTGAGATAAGACTGGGCGCGAATGCGCGCAATTTTGGTCGGCACATTGAAAACCGAATGCGCCACCTGACAGGCCACCATGTTGACTTCATCAGACAGCGTCACCGCAATAATCATATCGGCTTCGTTGGCACCGGCGGCAGCGAGAACATCCGGTTGCGAGCCATGACCGACGAAGCCACGCACATCCAGTGTATCGCGGACAATCTCGATATGGCGCGCGGACGTATCAATGACGGAGACGTCATTTTCTTCGGCAGCAAGCCGCTCGGCAATACCATAGCCGACCTGCCCTGCTCCGCATACGATTACACGCATATCATCCCGCCTACTTGAATATTAAACGCCGAGCGACTTCAGCTTGCGATGCAATGCCGAGCGTTCCATGCCGACAAATTCAGCCGTACGCGAGATATTGCCACCAAAGCGATTGATCTGCGCGATGAGATATTCCTTCTCGAAACGCTCGCGCGCCTCACGCAACGGCAATGCCATGATATGCTGATCGGATTCAGTCGGCGCGCGCGGCAGCGTGTCGCCAATTTCCGCAGGCAGAAGATCAGCGGTTACAGGTGCTTCCGGATCATCGCCACGCGCCAGAATCATCAGGCGTTCAACATTGTTGCGCAGCTGGCGAATATTGCCCGGCCAGCTATGCGCCTGCAGAACTGCCATGGCGTCAGATCCGATCTTGCGCGGCTTGATACCGGCCTGCTCGGCAATCTGCGTCATGAAATATTCGACCAGCGATGGAATGTCTTCGCGGCGTGCTGCAAGCGGTGGCACATGCACAGGCACCACAGAAAGGCGATGGAAAAGGTCTTCGCGGAAAGTACCCTCGGCAATCATGCCTTCGAGGTTCTGTGCCGTAGAGGAAATGATACGGACATCCACCTTCACGCGCTTGGTTCCGCCAACGCGCTCAAACTGCTGATCAACGAGAACGCGTAAAATCTTGTTCTGCGTTTCGCGCGGCATGTCGGCGACTTCATCAAGATAAAGAATGCCGCCATGCGCTTCTTCAAGCGCACCGACCTTGCGTTCACCACCATCCATTTCAGTGCCGAAAAGCTCGATTTCCATACGCTCTGGCGTAATGGTTGCAGCATTCACAGTCACGAATGGGCCATTGGCGCGGCTCGATTGCGCATGAATGGCGCGTGCCGCCAGCTCTTTACCCGCACCCGAAGGGCCGGTGATCATGATACGGCTATTGGTTGGCGCGACGCGCTCGATGGTCTGGCGCAGCTGGTTGATCGCAAGTGACGCACCGATCAGCTCCATACTGTTGCCGCCGCGCTTGCGCAGATTGGAAACCTCACGCTTCAGCTTCGACGTTTCCAGCGCACGTTCGGCAACCAGAATAAGACGATCCGCCTTGAACGGCTTTTCAATGAAATCATAAGCACCGCGACGGATCGCAGACACAGCCGTTTCAATATTGCCGTGACCGGAAATCATCACCACTGGCAGATCAGGATGTTGCTTTTTGATTTCATCGAGCAGTGCAAGACCATCAAGACGACTGCCCTGCAACCAGATATCGAGAAACACCAAACGTGGCACGCGATCATCAATCGCCGCAAGCGCACTATCGGCATCAAAGGCTGTGCGGGTTTCATAGCCTTCGTCGCTGAGGATACCTGCAACGAGTTCCCGAATATCCGCTTCGTCATCAACTACAAGAATATCGGCTGCCATATCAGTTCACCTGTCCAATTATCTCGTTTCCGGGATTTCCTTCTTCCACACCGGATGGACCGGCGGAAACCTCAGGAAAGATCATACGTATCATTGCGCCACGTCCTCCGTGGAAATCTGCTGGCGCATCATGCAACTCCAAATGTCCGCCGTGGTCTTCCACGATCTTGCGGACGATAGCGAGGCCAAGGCCCGTGCCTTTTTCTCGCGTCGTCATATAAGGCTCCAGAAGCTTCTGACGATCGTCACCTGGCAGACCTTTGCCGTTATCGATGACATCGACGATCAGATTCCCGTCCGCCTTCATTGAGCGCACAAGAATATGCCCCTCGCCGCGTTCTTCCTTGGGCACAGCATCAATTGCCTCACTGGCATTCTTGATGACGTTGCCAAATGCCTGACCGAGCAAGCGGCTATCAAACGAACCAATCAGCTTTTCAGAACCATATTCATTGGCGAACTGAATATCCTGGCGACTAACTTCGATGAGGAACGATGCTTCGCGCAGCGCCTCGCGCATATCCATGGCCTTCATTTCAGGCTTGGGCATACGCGCAAAGGCGGAGAACTCATCGACCATACGACCAATATCGCCGACCTGGCGAATGATCGTATCGGTGCATTGATCAAAGACTTCGCGATCCTCGGTAATCACCTTGCCATAACGACGACGAATGCGTTCAGCCGAAAGCTGGATCGGTGTGAGCGGGTTTTTGATCTCATGTGCAATGCGGCGCGCAACATCAGCCCATGCAGACGAACGCTGTGCCTGAACGAGATCGGTAATGTCATCAACGGTGACGACATAAGAGTGATCGTCGGATTCCGCATCCTCAACAGTTACCTGCACGTTGAAGGTACGCGCAACACCGCCACGAGTCATGCTGACCTGCTCGCGATGAACAGTGCGACCCGTCGTGCGGGCAACTTCAAAGGCCTGTCCGATTTCAGGAGCAATGCTGCTCAGGCTCTTGCCGATTGCATCCTCTGAGCTGACCCCGAACATATGCTCGGCAGAACGATTAAGGATCGAAATCGAGCCATCTGTTTCGATGCCGATAACACCGGCTGTAACGCCCGAAAGCACGGCTTCGGAGAAGCGGCGGCGTTCATCGATCTGGTCTTTCGCCGACAGAAGTTCGTTACGCTGGCTCTTGAGCTCGGCGACCATGTTGTTGAAGGTGCCCGAAAGCGCTCCAACGTCGCCATCCGACGAGCGCACTGGGACGGAAATATCGAGATTGCCAGCAGCCACGTCATCAGCAGCACCAATCAGCAGCCTGATCGGGCGAACCAGACGGTCAGCAACGGCAATACCGGTCCAAATAGCCGACAACAGAACAATGAGAGTCAGACCAAAATAGAGAAGCGCAAAAGCGATCTGAGTCGGAATGCGTGTAGCATCCATCTCCTGATAGCGTTCTGTATTAGCTTTCATCAGACGCATTGCGTCCAATATTTGCTGGTCGATAGCCCGAACCGTGTAAAGATACAGATCCGGTATTTCGCGCATCTTGATAACCGCGCCGACAAAGTTCAGGTCGCCCGGGGGAATGATAACCGGCTTACCGTCAGAGGCTGTTTGCAGAGCATCTTCGGTAGGAGGTGGAAGTCGTGTTTCCACACCAGTTTCGCTTTTAACGATAACGGTGCCGTCTTCACGAACCAGAAATGCACCGAGCAGCCCGCGGCCACCGGCTTGCAGCGTCATATAGCGGATGAACCCGCCCCTATCGAGACTGTAAAGTGTGCGTTGAGCATCCAACTCCTGCAGCATCGAAAAAGACGTGCTCTGCAAGTTAAGTGCCGTGTCGCGGAGATAGGAATCGGCCAAACTCTGCGACGAACTCACGATATCGCGCGTATTCGTATCAAACCACCGATCAAGTCCGAGATTAAGCGTCACGGAAGCGACAATTGCCACCACGATTGCCGGAACAGCCGCTATCAATGAGAACAGCGCGACGATACGGACATGCAGACGAGAAGCTGCCTTCCCCGATCTGCGAGCCGATACAATACGGAAAATCTCGCGGCAAATCAGCAGGATAAGGAAAACAATCAGCGCAACATTGACGATAACCAACGCAATCGTCACGTTGCGATCAGGCGTGATTGGCGTGATACCGATGAGGATGGCAAAAGAAATTGACGCTGTAACCAGCGCCAACACAACGGTAATAATACCGGGCAATGCAAGAAGCCTGCGCCCCTCACCGCCTTGCGATGATCGCCCCACCTTATCCATATCCGTCGTCAGATTCGCTGTATTCATGTTAACCATGTTACCCAATAGCGTTGCATCTATGCAACGCATTGTGGCGAAAATGCAACGATTGTTTACAGCTTAAATGAGACTTCGCGAAACTGTGAGCAGACTTGCTAGAGCGCCGTTCGCCGTCTGGGGCGCACAAAGGTCGCTCTCACACTCTATATTTACAGCATGGTTTTAACTCAACTGACCCAAGCGTAAGGAGTTATGCTGTAGCCAGTTTTTACTGCTTTGTGCCCCGATAGATGTTCACGCCAAGCTCTCTGATCTTTTTGCGCAACGTATTGCGATTAAGTCCGAGAATTTCTGCGGCCTTGATCTGATTGCCGCGCGTTGCGGTCAGACAAGCAAGAATCAGCGGATACTCCAACTCCGCCAGCACGCGATGATAAAGGCCGGGCGGCGGCAGATCAGCACCAAACGATGCGAAGTATCTCTGCATATTCTGCTCAACCACCTGCGATATGGTAATGTTTTCAATGTCGCCTGCAACTGTAATCGGAATATCGGGCTTTGAAAGCTCTGATTTCAGCTCGGTCTCGATGATCTCCGGCGAAATCTCGTCCTGCGGATAAAGCGCTGAAAGCCTGCGCACGAGATTTTCGAGTTCGCGCACGTTACCCGGCCACGGATAGCGACGCATCATTTCAATGCCAGCGGGCGTAATGCGTTTCTCTGGCAGGCCTTCTTCGGCAGCACGTTTAAAGAAGTGACGAACCAGATCAGGCACATCTTCGCTGCGCTCACGAAGTGGTGGCAAGCGCAGTGGCACGACATTCAGACGATAATAAAGGTCTTCCCGGAACAGGCCCTGTGCGATCAGCTGGCGCAAATCCTTGTTGGTCGCAGCCACGATACGCACATCGGTCCTGATCGGCGTGCGGCCACCAACCGTCATATATTCGCCCTGCTGCAACACGCGCAGCAAGCGCGTTTGTGCCTCCATCGGCATGTCGCCGATTTCGTCAAGGAACAGCGTACCGCCATTGGCCTGTTCGAAACGTCCGCTTGAACGGTTCTGTGCACCAGTAAATGCACCCTTCTCATGGCCAAACAGTTCGGATTCGATCAGATCGCGCGGAATTGCAGCCATATTGATGGCAACAAACGGTCCTTTGCGACGGCGACCATACTCATGCAACGCGCGCGCGACCAGTTCCTTGCCTGTGCCCGACTCACCTGTGACCATCATGGTCAGGTCGGTTTGCATCATACGGGCCAAGACGCGATAGATTTCCTGCATGGCGGGCGAACGGCCAACGAGCGGCATATTTTCAGCCTGCTCATCCTGCAACACGGCAGCTGGCTTATGCTTTGGCTCTGAAAGCGCACGACCAACAATATTGATGAGCTCTGTCAGATCGAACGGCTTTGGCAGATATTCATAAGCTCCCGCTTCCGAAGCCCGGATCGCGGTCATGAATGTATTTTGCGCGCTCATCACCACAATCGGCAGATCGGGGCGCATTTTCTTGATGCGCGGCAGCAGATCAAACGCATTTTCGTCTGGCATGTTGACGTCGGTAATAACCAGATCGCCATCGCCAGCTGCCACCCAACGCCACAGCGAGGTCGCGTTGGATGTAACCCGAACATCGTAGCCAGCACGCGAAAGTGCCTGATTAAGCACTGTGCGAATTGCAGCATCGTCATCCGCAACTAGAATCGTACCTGTCGGACGTCCGGCAATCATGCGTTATCTCCTGTCTTTGCAGACATGCTTGGGCTCTTGGAGCCCGTGTTATCAGCAGAACTTTTCCATGCAGGCATGAGAATGCGGAATGTGGTGCGCGATGGATGACTGTCGCACTCGATCACACCGCCATGATCTCCAATGATTTTGGCCACAAGCGCCAGTCCGAGACCTGACCCGTTGGTCTTGGTCGTCACAAAGGGATCAAACAGGTGCGGCAGCATATCTTCCGGCACGCCCGGACCATTATCATGGACGCAGAACTCAAGTGGCAGCGCAACACGATCACTGGCGCCCGGCACTTGCAGGCGAATGCCCGGACGATAAGCCGTCGAGAGCGTGATCTCGGCACCTTCACGGTCACCAAGCGCCTCAGCAGCATTTTTCACCAGATTGAGAAAAACCTGCACAAGCTGATCGCGATTGGCATAAACCGGCGGCAGCGATGGATCATATTCCTCGACAAAGCGGATATGCCGCGCAAAACCGTTTCGCGCCAATGTCTTCACATGATCCAGCACCGAATAGATATTGACCGCCGTGCGCTCGATGGGTCGCTCATCGGAAAACACTTCCATACGATCAACGAGCTTCACGATGCGGTCGGTTTCATCGGTAATCAACCGTGCCAATGCGCGGTCTTCATCACCAACCACCTGTTCAAGCAGTTGAGCGGCCCCGCGAATGCCTGAAAGCGGGTTCTTGATCTCATGCGCCAGCATGGAAGCAAGCCCCGTCACCGAACGTGCGGCCCCGCGATGGGTCATCTGACGGTCGATCTTCTCCGCCATGGTCTTTTCTTTAAACAGAATAACCACAGCACCCGGCGTTTCGATGACCGGTGCCACGTAAAGATCGACAATGCGTTCGGCACCGAGTTTCGGCGATGAAATATCGACGCGATACTCGTTCACCGGAACCTGAGCGGTGCGAACCTGATCGACAAGAGCCAGCAATGGGCTGCCGAAAGGCAGAAAGGATTCAAGACGGTTACGCGCCAGAATGGACGAACCCGAGCGGAAAAACTGCTCCGCATCCATATTGGCATAAACAATATGATTGTCGGCGCTGACCATGATGACAGGCTGATTGATTGCATCCAGAATGATTGCTGGAATGCCGTTCGTTTCACCTCTAACGCCCATCACGCGACCTTTCTGTCTGCTTCACGCAGAAAAACGCGGGTCAATGCCGCGATAACCGCTTCCGGATCGATGAGCGTCATGATTTCAGCCTTGTCTGCAGGAGAAAATGCTTCGACTGCATGGCGATCCAGATACCAGCCAAGATGCTTTCTTGAATGGCGAATACCCGTCTTGCTGCCATAATGGTCGAGCATATCTTCGTAATGTCTTATAATATAAGAAAGAATGCCATCTTCCGACCGCGGTGCGAAATCGCTGCCTGCGATCAAGCCAGCAAGCCAGGGCTGACCATAGGAGGCGCGTCCGACCATCACGGCATCAGCGCCTGAGCGACGCAGCAATTCTTCCGCATCCTCGCGTGACGACACATCGCCATTGGCAACAAGTGGAATTTTTACGACATCGCGCACCGCATGAATGGCGTCCCAGTCGGCTTTGCCTTCATAAAACTGGCAGCGTGTGCGGCCATGAACCGTCACCATCGCAATACCCGCATCTTCGGCGCGCTTTGCAAGTTCCGGTGCGTTGATACTGTTTTCGTCCCAGCCAAGACGCATTTTCAGCATAACTGGCACTTTCACGGCATTAACCGTAGCTTCAACCAACGTCATGGCATGATCGAGATCGCGCATAAGGGCTGAACCGGAATAGCCGCCCGTCACTTTCTTGGCAGGGCAGCCCATATTGATGTCTATAATATCCGCACCCTCGCCTTCGGCGATGATGGCTGCTTCGCCCATCCAGTGGGCTTCGCGGCCTGCAAGCTGCACGACATGCGTGCCAAGCCCTTCGCCGGATAAGCGCAACATGCTTTCCTTATGGCGATTGCAGAGTTCAGCACTTGCCACCATTTCCGAAACAACCATGCCTGCACCAGCCCCGGCGGCGCGCTTTCGGAACGGAAGATCGGAAACGCCCGACATGGGCGCGAGAAATACGCGGTTTGGCAGCGTCACACCGCGTATATTCAGAGGTTGTTCAAGAGTAGTCACCAAGAAATGCCCATTTGATGTGCATGATGCAATTAGCACACACTTTAATCACTCAATGCACTGAACGCAAGGAAAAGCGCGTAGCTGCGATGATAAATCGATTGCCGTCTGGCAATTATTTGCGCAAGGCATTATTCCGCATGTAACTAGATGAATCTTTTGGCGAAGGCGACCGACATTTCACGGGCAGCAGCAGTCATCGTAGCCGCAGGACGCGGCGAACGAGCGGGACAGAGCACTGAAGGGCCGAAGCAATATCGGCGGATCGGCGGCGAAGCAGTGCTTTCGCGCACGCTGCGTGCTTTTGCGCATTGCGCTGAGATCGATCAGATCATCGTGGTCATCCATGCCGATGATGTGGCGCTTTATGAGAATGCCATCACCGAATGTTATGAGAATGTGTGCGTTGTCACCGGTGGACCGACGCGACAGGAATCCACGCGACTTGGATTGCTGGCGCTCAACAAGAACACCCCTGACTACGTCCTCATCCATGATGGTGTGCGGCCATTCATTGAGCAGGATTTGCTTGCACGCATATTCGACAATCTGACACCGCAGGAAGGTGTGCTGCCAGCCCTTGCCGTTTCGGACACGCTGAAGCAATCGGCAAGTGACGGCACGGTGAGAACGACTGTCCCTCGTGCTGGTCTTTTTGCAGCACAGACGCCGCAGGCCTTTCCATTTAATCCGATCCTGGACGCCCACGAAAAAGCGTATCTCAGCGGCCGGTCGGATTTTACCGACGATGCATCGATTGCGGAAGCTTATGGACTTTCCGTGCGTATCATCGAGGGTTCGGCAGACAATACCAAACTCACATGGGCCAAAGATATTGAAATGGCCGACAAACGCTTGAGGCATGGCATGACTTCATTTCCAGATATCCGCACCGGCAATGGCTATGACGTTCACAGTTTCGAGCCGGGCGATCATGTCACGCTTTGCGGCGTGGCCATTCCGCACAACAGGAAACTGAACGGTCATTCGGATGCCGACGTGGCCCTCCACGCACTGACCGATGCTCTGCTTGCCACACGCGGCGCAGGCGATATTGGCACACATTTCCCGCCTTCCGATCCGCAATGGAAAGGTGCCGCATCGCATATCTTTGTCGAACATGCGGTCAAGATCGTGCGTGAAGCCGGTGGTCGTATCGCTAATGCGGATGTGACGATCATCGCTGAAGAACCTAAGATTGGTCCGCATCGCCCGGCTATGATGGAAGCCATGGCCAATATGCTTGGCATTTCGCATGACCGTGTTTCCGTCAAAGCGACCACCAACGAGAAAATGGGCTTTGTTGGTCGCGGCGAAGGCATTGCTGCTATTGTTACGGCAACAGTCATCTATCCCGGTGAAGTTCCTGCCCATGAGGTTCCAGAATGACACTTGTTGCGGAAGCCCAGGCCATCGACGTACTCAACGCTTGCCGCAAACACGGCATCATGATTGCGACAGCAGAATCCTGCACTGGCGGGCTGATTGCAGGCGCGCTCACCGATATTGCGGGTTCGTCTGATGTTGTGGACCGCGGCTTTGTCACCTACTCCAATGAAGCCAAGAATGAGATGATCGGCGCCCCGATGGAACTTATCAACCAAGTGGGTGCAGTTTCAAAAGAAGTGGCAATAGCCATGGCAGAAGGCGCGCTGAACAATTCACGCGCCGGCATCAGCATTGCCGTTACCGGTATTGCAGGCCCCGGTGGCGGGTCAGCAGAAAAGCCGGTCGGTCTCGTGTACATTGCCAGCGCGCGCAAAGGTTTTGTCACGCTACACAAAGAATGCCGTTTTGGTGAAAAGTCACGCGAAGACATTCGGCATCAAACCGTGCTTTCTGCGCTGGCACTGGTCCTTGAGGCGCTTAATTCTAAAGCCTAGGCCAAACCGTAAATCGCGTCAGCACGCTTCTCAAAGGCTTCTGAGAACTTGCGGAAAGCCAGATCGAACATTGATCCCATCAGCAGCCCGAGCGTGCGACTTTTGAATTCATAATCGATGAAGAATTCGACGTCACATTCATAACCATCGCTAACCGGCGTAAATGTCCAGCGATTGTCGAGATAGCGGAACGGGCCATCGACATATTTCACGTCGATGACGTTTTCGTCCGGCTTCAGAAGCACCTGGCTGGTGAATGTCTCGCGGATCAGCTTATAGCCAACCGTCATGTCGGCGATCAGAAGCGTCTTGCCCTCCCGCTCCTTTCGGGAGCGAATTGAGAGTGCTTCGCACATCGGCAGGAATTGCGGATATTTTTCGACATCCGATACCAGGGCAAACATCTGGTCTGCCCTGTGATGAACGCGTCTGACATTCGTAAATTGCGGCATGCGAACTTAAGCCTGTGCTGCAACCTGCGCTTCGCGAGCAGCCTTGAGCTTTGCGAAATCGTCACCGGCATGGTGCGATGAACGCGTCAGCGGGCTGGACGCAACGAGCGCAAAGCCCTTGGTACGACCAATCGTCTCGAAAGACTTGAATTCGTCTGGCGTCACGAAACGGATCACCGGATGGTGCTTGCGGGTTGGCTGGAGATACTGACCGATGGTCATGAAATCCACCTCAGCAGAACGTAGGTCATCCATCAGCTGAAGGATTTCGTTCCGCTCTTCGCCAAGACCAACCATGATGCCGGACTTCGTGAAGATTGTCGGATCGAGTTCCTTCACGCGCTGCAACAGGCGGATCGAATGGAAATAACGAGCGCCCGGACGAACCTTGAGATACTTCGACGGAACCGTTTCCAGATTGTGATTGAACACGTCAGGGCGTGCCTTGACCACGATCTCAAGCGCGCCTTCCTTGCGCAGGAAGTCTGGCGTAAGGATTTCAATCGTCGTCTTCGGGGTCGCCGCGCGGATCGCGCGAATAACCTCGGCAAAATGCTGTGCGCCGCCATCGGCCAGATCGTCACGGTCAACAGAGGTAATAACGACGTGGGTAAGGCCCATCTGCTTGACGGCCTTAGCGACATTTTCAGGCTCATTTGGATCAAGAGCCGTTGGGATACCGGTCGATACGTTACAGAAAGCACAGGCGCGGGTGCAAATCTCGCCCATAATCATGAAGGTCGCGTGCTTTTTTTCCCAGCACTCGCCAATGTTCGGGCAACCTGCTTCTTCGCAAACGGTAACAAGCTTGTTCGAACGGACGATCTCGCGCGTCTCGTTATAGCCGCGCGAAACCGGGGCCTTGACGCGGATCCAGTCCGGCTTCTTCAGAATTTCGGTGTCTGGACGGTGAGCCTTTTCAGGGTGCCGCTGACGTCTCTGGTTCACTGTATCGAGAACTGTAACCATGCTGTTTCCTGCCTATCTGAAACAAATGCCTGAGAGCTGATCTGTTCCAATAATGGGTAGACCCCTGACTTAACGCTTGCCCTAACAATTTGATACGCTGCAACGCAATGGCATTTGCTGCGGCTTACCGTCTCGCTGCCATACCTAATGCTCTGAAAACCAACGCCCAGATGAGGCCAAACAGAAAGCCGCCTAATCCGAGAGCGAATGTCAGTATCCAGACGCCGTACCAGCCAGCGATAGCCATTCCGTTGACCGATATGGTGTTTCCGCCGAGCAAGCTCAAGCTTCCTGCCAGAAAGCCTAAAGCAAGACCGCCTGTCGTACACCATTTAATCATGGGCCAAGCGGCACGCCGCCATGGCCCTCCATTATCAATCAGCGGAATGAGTTCACTCCTTTAAGAGCGTTTCCTCGTGAATTGAAGTCAAAGTTTGAAAGCCGACATTTGCACAACACTTGTTGTGAAAAAGTGCAAATGTCGGAATCAGGTCTCTGAATTACATATTCAGCGCGCGGCCATAGGCATCCAGTACGCTTTCCTTCATCGTTTCGGAAATCGTTGGATGCGGGAAAACCGAGTGCATCAGTTCTTCTTCAGTGGTTTCAAGGTTCATCGCAACGACGAAGCCCTGAATAAGTTCGGTCACTTCGGCGCCAACAAGATGCGCGCCCAGCAGCTGTCCGGTCTTCTTGTCGAAGATCGTCTTGACCAGACCCTGATCTTCACCAAGTGCAATCGCTTTACCGTTTGCTACAAATGGGAAACGACCGACACGAATGTCGAGGCCTTTTTCCTTTGCCTTGGCTTCAGTCAAACCAACAGATGCAACCTGTGGGTTACAATAGGTGCAGCCTGGGACCATATTGCGGTCAAGCGGATGAACATTTGGCAGACCTGCAATCTTTTCAACGCAGATAACAGCTTCATGCTCAGCCTTGTGCGCGAGCATCGGCGGTCCAGCAACGTCACCAATCGCATAAATGCCGTCAACATTGGTCTTGCAATAAGCGTCGATGGCAATGCAGCCACGATCAGTCTTAACGCCAAGTGCTTCAAGACCGATATTCTCGATATTGCCCTGAACGCCAACAGCCGAAATCATGCGATCAACGGTGAGTGTCTGAACCTTGCCATCCTTGGTTTCGATATGAGCGGTCACATTGTTTGCGCCCTTCTCAACTTTGGAAACCTTGGCTTCGGTGATGATCTTGAGACCGCGCTTTTCGAGCTGCTTGCGTGCGAAAGCCGAAATTTCCGCATCTTCAACAGGCATGATCTGCGACATCAGTTCAACGACGGTAACATCAACGCCCATGTCGTTATAGAACGAGGCAAACTCAATGCCGATTGCGCCCGAACCCATGACCAGCATGGTTTTAGGCAGTTCCTGCGGCACCATCGCTTCAAAGTAAGTCCAGATCAGCTTGCCATCTGGCTCAATGCCCGGAAGCGCACGCGGACGCGCACCTGTTGCAACGATGATGTGCTTAGCCTTGTAAGTGCCCTCGCCAAGTGTGTTCTTCGGCTGAGGTGCCTGTGGCAGCATCGGCGCCTTGGAAGTCTTGGAAACGACGATTTCACCCGGCTTGGAAAGCTTTGCTTCGCCCCAGATCACATCGATCTTGTTCTTCTTCATCAGGAAGCCGACGCCACCGTTCATGCGCTCGGCAATGCCGCGCGAACGGGAAACAACAGCCTTGATATCTGCAGTGATTGAACCTTCAAGCTTCAGACCATAATTTTTGGCATGATCAGCGAGGTGCTTCACTTCAGCCGAACGCAGAAGCGCTTTGGTCGGGATACAACCCCAGTTGGAGCAGATGCCAGCGAGATGTTCGCGCTCTACAACAGCCGTCTTGAGCCCGAGCTGTGCTGCGCGGATCGCCGCAACATAGCCTCCAGGACCGGATCCGATAACAATAACGTCGTAAGTGTCGGCCATATTGTTCCTGCCTTTGCTCAGTTCACATTCCGGGTAAGCAATACCCAGTCATGAACTTTGTCCTGCCCGATACGCTTCACAGCTTCGAGCCGTTCCATTTCTTCAAATCCATAACCGCGATAAAGCGAAAGCGCTACGCTATTATGGCTTTCTGTTATCAGGCTGAGACTGGCGTTCCCGCTCAGTTTTGCCTGCTCGATTTCATTTGCAACGAGTGCGCGACCGATGCTCTTGCCACGAAATTTCTGATAAACGGCAACGCTGTCTATAAAACGGCTGCCGGTCACCTTGCATTGAAGTGCAACAAGTTGAGCCAGAACCTCGTTCTGTGGCTTTAGCTCATGCAAGCTTTCGTCCAGAGTAAAACCGATGGATAATCCAGCTGTAACGCCATCCCACTCGGCGATGGTCGTTCCTTGCCAGCCCTCCATGCCAGCTTCCTGCATCTGACGTAAGCCCGCCTCCATCACGGTCTCAGCGTCGCAATCATGCATAACACTTTGCCACAACCAATGTGCGAAGCCATGAGAAGAGATATCGACCAAAATGGCTATCTCGGCAGCATCATGGCGTTCAGCCGGGCGAAGTTTGAGTAGTCCTGCCATTCAAAACCTCAAGCGCCGCATTCTGAGAATGCGGCGCATTTAAAGGTCATCCAATCAGACCAGCATACCCATCGGGTTTTCGATGTGACGCTTGAAGGCCTGTGCAAGTTCAGCGGCCAGAGCACCATCGACGGCACGGTGATCGGTGGAAAGGGTTACGGACATAACCGTCGCAACCTTGATTTCACCGTTCTTGACCACTGCGCGCTGTTCGCCCGCACCGATTGCGAAGATCGTCGCATGTGGTGGGTTGATGATTGCTGCAAAGTCCTTCACGCCGAACATGCCGAGGTTGGACACAGAGGTCGAACCACCCTGATATTCATCAGGCTTCAGCTTGCGATCACGCGCACGCTTGGCAAGATCCTTCATCTCGTTGGAGATGGCGGACAGCGTTTTGGATTCCGACTGACGCACGATTGGCGTAATCAGACCGCCAGGGATCGACACAGCAACGCCGACATCCGCACGCTTGTGCTTAATCATGCCGCCTTCAGTCCACGAGACATTGGCTTCAGGAATATCGCGCAGCGCAAGAGCAACAGCCTTGATCACCAGATCGTTGACAGAAAGCTTGTAGGCCGGAACCTCGCCCTTCTCCGTCTTGGTCAGCGGTGCAGCCGAATTGATCTGCGAACGCAGAGCCAGAAGCGCATCGAGTTCGCAATCGATCGTCAGATAGAAATGCGGAACAGTCTGCTTCGATTCAACCAGACGGCGGGCAATGGTCTTGCGCATACCGTCGTGAGGAACGATTTCGTATGTGCCTTCTTCAAAGAGCTTGAGGATGGCATCATCCGACTGAGGCTTTGGAGCCGATGCAGCTGCCTGTGGCGCAGCGGATGCTTTCGCTCCGCCGGACTTGATTGCAGCTTCAACGTCACGCTGAACGACACGGCCATGAGGACCAGTGCCTTTTACAGCGGAAACGTCAACGCCCGCATCCTTGGCTATGCGACGAGCAAGCGGCGATGCAAAAACGCGGTCGCCCTTGTTCTCGGCACCCTTGTTCTCAGTACCCTTGGCTGCTGCCGGAGCAGCTGCTGGGGCTTCAGCCTTTGCAGGAGCTGCGGTTGCAACTTCCTTTTTTGGCTCTTCCTTAGCGGCTTCTGCCTTTGGTGCAGGAGCGGAATCGCCGCCTTTGGCTGCTTCTGCAACATCCTCGCCGTCTTCGGCGAGGATTGCGATCAGCGCGTTAACCTTGACGCCTTCGGTTCCGGCAGGAACGACGAGCTTGGCAACAACACCTTCATCGACAGCTTCGACTTCCATCGTCGCCTTGTCGGTTTCGATCTCAGCGATCACATCGCCGGACGTAACCTTGTCGCCTTCTTTGACCAGCCACTTGGAGAGATTGCCCTCTTCCATGGTTGGTGAAAGTGCTGGCATGGTGATTTTAATCGGCATGTCCAGTACCTCCTCAGGCGGTGTAGGTCACGGCTTTCACCGCTTCCACCACTTCTGCAACAGTTGGCAGAGCCAGCTTTTCGAGATTTGCCGCATATGGCATCGGAACGTCCTTGCCAGCGATCGTCAGGATCGGCGCATCGAGATAGTCGAAAGCCTGTTGCATGACGCGGGTGGCAATTTCAGTACCAACGGAAGACTGTGGGTAGCCTTCTTCAACGGTGACGAGACGACCGGTCTTCTTGACCGATTCAACGACCGTTGGAATATCCATTGGACGAATGGTGCGCAGATCGATGATTTCGACATCGATGCCCTGTGCAGCCAGCTCTTCAGCAGCCTTGACCGCATAGGTCATGCCGATACCGAACGAAACGATGGTCGCGTCCTTGCCCTGCTTGTGAATGCGGGCCTTGCCGATTGGCAGAACGAAATCGTCAAGTTTCGGCACATCGAAATGATGACCGTAGAGAATTTCGTTTTCAAGGAAGATGACCGGATTCGGATCGCGGATAGCAGCCTTGAGGAGACCCTTCGCATCAGCAGCCGAGTAAGGCATGACGACCTTCAGGCCTGGGATCTGGCTGTACCATGCGGCATAGCACTGGGAGTGCTGGGCAGCAACGCGGGCAGCAGCGCCCGAAGGACCGCGGAACACCATCGGTGCGCCCATCTGGCCACCCGACATATAAAGCGTCTTCGCAGCCGAATTGATGATCTGGTCAATCGCCTGCATGGCGAAGTTGAAGGTCATGAATTCGACAATCGGCTTCAGGCCAGCCATTGCAGCACCAACGCCGACGCCGGCAAAACCATGCTCGGTGATCGGGGTGTCGACAACGCGGCGTGGGCCGAATTCGTCCAGAAGACCCTGCGTGATCTTGTAAGCACCCTGATATTCGGCAACTTCTTCACCCATGATGAAGACATTGTCGTCG
>Ga0256901_1000537_pt1 | contig 21307 bp, 20 predicted proteins | sample MC6MC0689MT_FD_190200 | JGI IMG/M metagenome (GOLD analysis project Ga0256901, IMG submission 190200) | Metatranscriptome of enriched soil aggregate microbial communities from Iowa State University, Ames, United States - MC6-MC0689-MT... | ecosystem: Environmental > Terrestrial > Soil >... | reverse complement strand
GTTCTGCCATAGTAGTGGCTACTTTAATTGCATTTGCACTGCACGTAGTTATGGTGCAATGGCTGCAAACAATGGAATTGCAACTCAATATGGGCGACGCTTGGATATTGGGCGTAGTTGCAGTCTTTATGTTGGTTTTACTGTATTTGTTACTAAAACGTTCGGTAACAAATATTTTGAGTAAGGTGTAGCATTCAGCTGTATAATCTTTATAGTGTTAATATTCTGTAATACGATGTTATTGCCCAACTATTGCTGATATAAATGCTGTCATTTTACCGTAATTTTGATAGCTTGATTATCGTTAATAATAACGAGCGATAAATACCGTTATATAATTTCCGGCTTTGCGGAACTTATTAAAATTTTCAGAATGAAGAGATTTTTCCTGTGTGCCTGGATGCTTGGTGCTGTTACGCAAATTGCTTTTGCGCAGTCCAATGTAAGTGTATCGGCTCATGTAGTGAGCGCCGATGATATTGAAGGTAATAGCGTAATCACCCGCAAAATAAATTTGCGCAACAATGCAACGCCAATAGTTTCGTTGCAGAATATTAAAACAAAACCTTTAGCCAAGCTCCCTCAAAATGCTAAAGCTAGCAATTCCTTCGAGCCAGATATTATTGTGGGCATGGAAAGGAAGAAGCCAGTTGGCTTCGTGAAAATACCTGCGTACCGCATTTTGAACGGGCAAGTGGAAATGCTTGTATCCTACGATTTGTCAATAACGGAGCAGCAGTCTTCGGGCAGCAATACTGCTCAACGACCAACTACGGTTACAAATTCAGTTTTGGCATCAGGTACCTGGTACAAAATTGCGGTACCTAATCGCGGTATCTTTAAAATAGATTATAATTTCTTGCAGTCAATAGGTGCTAATCCTGGCAGTATCAATCCCGCCAATATTAGGGTGTACGGCAATGGAGGTACAGTATTGCCCGAAATGGCAAGCAGCAATCAACCAGATGATTTGATTGAAAATGCTGTGGTGGTAAATGCTGCTGGTAGTACATTTGGTACTAGCGACTATGTTTTGTTCTATGCCAATGGTCCTGTACTTTGGGAAAAAGATTCAGTAAATCAACGGTTCAAGCATACCAATAATTACTACGAAAATTACAGCTATTACTTTTTAAATTTTGACCTTGGCCCGGGTAAGCGTATTCAGACAGAGAACGCCAATGGTGCGGCTACACACACGGTAACAACATTTAACGATTACCAGGTTACCGACCTTGATAGTGTGAACGTAGGTAAAATAGGTAAGGTTTTCTGGAGCCACAGAATGACATCAGTATATGCGCCCTCCCTAACCCAATCCTTGGATTATGTGTTAGGGCCAACTGTAGGTCCTGTTCATGTAGAAGCACATGTAGGCAATGTAAGTGGTAACTCTGGTCATGCGCTAAAGCTAACAGTAAGCCCTCAAACTTCCCCTGCTACAAATTTGGATTTCTCGCTGGGCTCTCAAGGTAATGGTCATATTCTCGAGAAGACAGATCAATTTAGCTTTACGCCTACGGCAAATAACATTAATGTTCAACTTAAATATTTTCCAAATGGTGAAGGTGTAGCTTATCTCGACTATTTAAGATTGAATTACAAACGCCAATTGACTTTTAATGCCGGTCAATTAAATTTTAGAGATTGGGGTAGTGCAGGTTTGGGTGCCGGTGTTAATGCCGCATTCAAGATACAAACAGGCAATAGCAATATAAAAGTCTGGGAAATAACTAATCCACTAGAACCTGTGGCATTGAATGGAACTGGTACAGGTAGCGATTATACAGTAGTGCGCGAAGGGAATCGCTTAAGGGAGTTTATAGCTTACGACGGCAGTCAATTTTCAACACCCATTGCTTTAAATCCTTCCCTGGTGGCCAACCAGGATTTGCATAGCTTAGGTAATACTGATTTCTTAATCATTACGAGAAGCGATTTATTGCCCGCTGCTGAGCAATTGGCTAACTACCACCGCACACATGATAATATGCATGTTACAGTAGCCACTGTCGACAAAATTTACAATGAATTTTCGTCTGGAGGGCAGGATATTGGCGGCATTCGTAATTTCATTAAAATGTTTTACGACCGCGCCAATAATGACAATGAGTTGGTGAAAAACGTTTTGTTCTTCGGTGCAGCGTCTTTCGATTATAAAGACAGAATAGCTAACAACACCAATGTGGTACCTACTTTTGAAACGTACGAAAGTTTCTTTTATGAAGGTCCATACAGCAGCGATGACTTTTACGGTTTGTTGGACGATGGCAATGATAATTTGCTTGATGTTGGCGTGGGTAGAATTCCTGCCTATAATTTAGCCGAAGCGGATTCAGTTGTAGCTAAAATAAAAAACTATACTAGTGCCAACTCTTTTGGCCCATGGAAAAATAACATTACCTACATAGCAGATGATAAAGATGCAGGTGGCGCGGGGTCTATGAATCATCTTATGGATTGCGAACAAGTAAATGTATTTTTCCGTGATTCTACAGATTTATATAATACCTATAAGATTTATGCTGATGCCCACAGAGTAGTGGAAGCTGCTGCTGGTGCGCGTTACCCGACAGTTAATAAAGCGTTGAACAATCAAATATTTAACGGCACATTCATGGTTAGCTATAGTGGACATGGTGGTCCTCAACGTTGGGCTGATGAAGCTATCCTGACCCAAGACGATTACACCAGTTGGTCAAATATCAACAAGCTGCCGGTAATGGTTACAGCTACTTGCGACTTTGGAAGATTTGATGATCCTACTAATAGGTCTGCTGGTTCAAAATTGATGATGAACCCCAGAGGTGGCTCTATTGCTATGGTTACTACTACGCAAGTGGTTTATGCCTATCAGAACACGGAGCTGAACAAAGAGTATGTTAGGCAACAATTCAAGCCAAATGCCGATGGATCTTACAAAACCCTAGGTGAGGCGCTAGCAGCATCTAAAAATGCACGTGGCGGTGGTAACAACGAAAGGAAATATGTAGTGTTAGGCGATCCTGCACTTACCATGCAAATGCCCGTTCATCAAGTACGTACCGGCAAATTGTATCTTGAAGATGATGGCACAAGTACAGAAACAGATACTATCGTGGCGCTTGGCCGTTATACATTAACTGGTGAAGTAGCAGATAAAAATGGTAATCTGTTGACAGATTTTAATGGTGATATTTATGTTTCTATTTTTGATAAAACTAAGAATGTACAAACCAATAATCAACGTTCTGGCGTGGCAGGTGTTACTCCATCATTCAAACTGCAGACCAACGTTATTGCGAAGATAAAAGGAACGGTAACTAACGGAGAATTTAGTGTGAACTTCATTGCTCCTAAGGATATTAATTACGAATATGGTTTTGGTAAAATTAGTTATTACGCCAACTCTGATGTTACAGATGCTGCTGGCGTAGATGTTAGCTATACTGTGGGTGGTTTTAACCCAAATGCTGTGGATGATAATGTTGGTCCGGATGTGAAACCATATATAGACGATACTAAATTTAGAGATGGTGGGGTAGTGAGTCCTAATCCATTATTGCACGTGAAGTTATTTGATGAGAATGGTATTAATGTTTCAGGCAACTCCATAGGCCACGATCTTGTAGCTATCTTGGATGGCGATGTGGCCAATCCGTTTATCTTAAACGATTTTTACCAAACAGAGGCAAACGATTACAAAAACGGATTCGTTAACTTCCCGATGTACAACCTGCCGGACGGTATACACACTATTCGTGTAAGAGCCTGGGATGTATACAACAATTCGGGTGAAGGAACTGTTACCTTCGAAGTGAAAAATAAGGATAACGGTTTTATTAGTGAATTGTACAATTACCCAAATCCGGTAACTGATGTTACACACTTTGTTTTTCAGCACAACCAAAAAGATGAAAAAATGGATGTAGCAATTCAAATTTATACATCTAACGGAAGATTGGTGAAAAATATTAAGCAAAGCATTGTGCCAGAAGGGAATAGAACAGAGATAACCTGGGACGGAACAGGTGAGCGTGGCGAAGATTTAACCAAAGGTGTTTATTTTTACAGAGTTTATATAAACACAGAAAAAGGAAAATCGGCAACGGCATACCAAAAGCTGGTGATGCTGCGTTAAAGAAACATAACATTAGCAGGAACGGATGCGCCGTTCCTGCATAAGTTTTAATAATTTTAATTTTTATAAATTACCCTATCTTTGCGCTCCATATTTCGGGAATGAAAGATGGTAACAATCTTAAAAAACAGAGCTAAAGCCTATAGCAGCAGACATCTACATTTATTTTATATTATTAAAAACAAGAAGAAGAATGGCTAAACGCTTTGCAATTGTCGGATTGACAGTAATGTCAGGACTTGTAGCATCCTCATCATTTGCACAAAATAATTTAGACGGAAAGGTGGGTACAATTACTACCGCAGTGCCTTTTTTAAGAATATCTCCAGATGCTAGAAGTGGTGCGATGGGTGATGTAGGTATAGCATTGTCTCCAGATGCTAATGCGCAATATTGGAACGTGGCCAAGTTGGCAACTTCAGAGAAAAAAGCAGGAGCATCCGTAACTTATACACCTTGGCTTAAGGAATTAGTGCCAGATGTTTGGTTAGGTTATGTGTCAGGCTATGTTAAGTTTGGTGAAGGCGATAACCAAGCCATCAGCGCATCGTTACGTTATTTCAATTTAGGTAATATCAATTACACCAACGGTTTCGGTGATCCGGTAGGTGATGGTAAACCACGTGAATTTTCTTTTGACGTAGGTTATTCTCGTCGTCTTTCTACAGATTTATCTATTGGTGCTACCTTGCGTTACATTAGTTCAAATATTGCTGCCGGCGCGCCTAACGAGGGTGGAGCTTACAGCCCTGGTAATGCTTTTGCTGGTGATATTGGACTTTTCTATAGCAAAACCAAAGAGATAACAGAAGACCGCAGTGGTACATTCAGTGCAGGTGCGGTAATTTCTAATCTAGGTTCAAAAATTAGCTATTCTCAAACAGAACGTGATTTTCTACCCGCCAATTTAGGCATTGGTGCAGCTTACACGTACAAAGTAGATGCTTACAACAAGGTAACAGTTGCTTTAGATTTAAACAAAGCAATTACACCCGCCCCAATTGAGAAGGTGGTAAAAGGGCCAGATGGCCAACCGCTAGTGGGTAGAGATGGAAAAGATTCTATCAAATACGATCGCCAAAATGATCTTTCCTTAATCTCAGGTATTGGTAATTCATTCACTAATGCGCCTCCAGGTTTTGGTACGCAAATTTCAGTAGGTGGTGAATATTGGTATCAGGATCAATTTGCGGTAAGAGCTGGTTATTTCTACGAAAATAAAAACAATGGTGATAGGAAATATATCACTTGCGGTTTAGGCGTTCGTTACAGTGTTTTTGGTCTTAATTTCTCTTATTTGATACCATCAGGTTCAAGTATCGCTAGAAATCCGTTGTCAAATACTTTGCGTTTTTCTTTGACATTTGACTGGGATAAGTTAGCTTTACAAAAAAAGGAAAAAAGCTCTTAAGTTAATAACAATACTAAGGTGATAGGTTAGAAAGATTACTAATTGGCCGTTTCGTACCGGGAATAACCTATCACCTTACCTAATTCTCTAATGAGTTTTAGTAATTAGCCTCTTTTACATAATCGGTAAGAGAGGTTTTTTTATGGGAGCGTGGGGTAGAGGTTTTATTTTATTGCTATCACATTTTATAAAATTACTCATCAAAAACTATCATTTTTCATCATGCAAATTAGAGTTGGAAACGGAATAGATTTTCATCGTTTAGAGGAAGGAATTCCTTTTTGGTTAGGTGGTATTAAACTTGAACATCCTAAAGGCGCCGTGGGGCATTCCGATGCTGATGTATTGCTGCACGCTATTTGCGACGCTTTGTTGGGCGCCGTAGGTTTAGGTGATATTGGCACGCACTTCCCCGATACGGATATGAAGTACAAAGGCATTGACAGTAAAGTATTGCTTCGCCGCTCCTACAACTTAGTAAGAGAAAAAGGATACTGGATAGGTAATATAGATTCTACTGTTTGCTTGCAGGAACCTAAAATAAAACCACACATTCCTAAGATGATTGAAGCAATAGCTTCAACGCTGGGCATACCCAGAGCCGATGTTTCCATCAAAGCTACCACTACGGAGCAATTAGGCTTTGTAGGTAGAGAAGAAGGGGTAATGGCTTATGCTACAGTATTGCTCACAAAACACTAATATTTCTTTAGGCAAAATAAAAGGGCGAAAATAATTTCGCCCTTTTATTTTACACTTTATGCTCTTGTTCTAAGCCAGCAATACCGCCACTCACGGCAAATTTCATAGCCTCGGCTGCATTCATACCTACTACTGGTTTCGTTTCGCTGGCACTCACTACAATTACCCATCCAGATATAGCGTACGAGTGCGGCAGATACACGGCTACATGGCCTTCTTGGCCTACATCACTCAAATTGTTTTGTGTAAGAAACCCAATACGCCATATTTCAGGTGTCATATTGGTACGTACCCAAACCGGATTATTGAATTTCTTTTTATCGCCCACAAAAGAATCCATCACATCTTTTACCGAAGAATAGATATGCTTGATGCCAGGTGTATGTTCTAACAAAAAACTAAAACTATCGGCCAGCCAGCGACCAATGAAAAAGCGCGTGCACACATAGCCTACAATGGAAATGATAAGAATGACAGATATAAAACCTATGCCTGGAGCCAATTCGCTTAGCCAGGGCAGTAAATTGTCTAAGCTTGTAAATACAAAGTATATAGCATAAGCCGTAACACCAATGGGCCCTACGATAACCAAACCCTGCAAAAAGGAGCGAAAGAGCACTCCTGCTATTTTGCGCATATAGATAAATTTTTTTAAATGTACGGATAAGAAATTGCTAAGCAATAATTATTAAGTATTCGTTACTTTTGACAATTATTTTATTCAGCATTTTAAGATGGCAAAATTAACTTCTTTTCGTTGGTCGGACAACCCGGAACCGCATAAAGCGCGCACCAAGGAAATTATTCAAAAACACCCGGAGATTAGAGCATTAATAGGGCGCAACCCCTATACCATGTTAGTGATATTGTTATGTGTAGGTGTGCAAATTGGCCTGGCTGCAATAATATATGCCTATGCGCTGCCTTGGTGGGCGGTGTTTGTGGTGGCGTATCTGGTAGGTGCTTTCGCTTGTCATACCTTGTATGTATGCGTGCACGAATGTTCGCACAACTTGATATTTAAAAACAGAACATTGAATACCATTGCTAGTTTGATTGCTAACTTGCCGCAGGTTTTTCCTAGCTCTATTTCGTTTACAAAGTATCATTTGAAACACCATTCTTTTCAAGGTGTAGAAGCGGTAGATGCAGATATGCCTTTCAGATGGGAAGCTAAATTGATAAACAATGCACCAGTGGGCAAAGCCATCTGGTTGTTATTCTATCCTGTATTCCAGGCTTTGCGCCCATTGCGTCTACAAAAAGAAATCAAGATTTTTGATGCCTGGACGGTTGTAAATTGGATTATTCAAATAGCGTTTATTGGTGCTATTATTTATTTCTTTGGCGCAAAAAGTACAGTTTATCTTGTGGCGAGTTTCTTCTTCTCTATCGGTTTGCATCCATTGGGTGCAAGATGGGTTCAAGAGCATTTTCTTACCCACGGCGACCAAGAAACTAAAAGTTATTATGGGCCTATGAATACGGTAAATCTTAACGTAGGTTTCCATAACGAGCATCATGATTTTCCTTCTGTGCCTTGGAACAAATTACCTAAAATAAAGAAATTTGCAAGTAGCTATTACGATAGTTTGGGTTATCATACTTCTTATACTGTATTGCTATTTCAATTTTTGTTTAAAAAAGAAATATCAGTTTACTCGAGAATGGCGAGAGATAACAGAGGTAAGAAAAGAGTGGAAAAACCTGATGCTGTAGCAGCAGAAACACAGGAATAATACCTGATTACTATTTGTTAGGATTGCTTTTAAAAGAGCAATCCTTTTTTTATTTTGTTTGAATAATTATCAAAAACCATGCGTTCAATTTTAGTTTTATTTTTAGTTCTTGGCCTTGCTGGTACTGCTTTAGCTCAAAAATTTACGGGTGTAGAGAAAGCAAAAATTCTTTCGGGCGATACTTCATCAATGCTACGTGTTATTCAAATAACCTCGGCACCAGAGTTGAAAATTCTGAAAAGTGTATCGACTGATATTGACGTTAATGATGCGCTGTTACCATTACTTGCGCAACGAATGTACAAGGCCATGCGCGACACGGCTAACCCTGGTATAGGCATTGCCGCGCCGCAAGTGGGCATCAATAGAAATGTGATTTGGGTGCAACGGTTTGACAAAGCAGATATGCCTTTTGAATTGTACCTCAACCCTAAGATTACTTGGCACAGCAAACTTACACGCAAAGGGAAAGAGGGTTGTCTATCTATACCCGACATTTTGGGAGATGTGTACAGGTACTACACGATTCGCTTGCAATACACCGATACTAACGGTGTAGTGCGGGAGGAACTGGTGGAAGGTTTTACTGCCGTGATTTTTCAACACGAAATAGACCACCTCCACGGCCTTTTATTTACCGACCGCTTGGAGGAGCAAAAGACAAAAAAGTATTATCCAATAAATGACCAAGTCGATTTGTTTTTAGAAAATTTATTAGAACGGCAATAAGTGTAATACACAAAAAATGGCAACATCGTTTACGGTGTTGCCATTTTTTTTATGCTAGACCTCTAGCATAGATAGCCATACATTGTATTACGTATCTCATCTCCCCTGGTCGTCATTGCGCCGCATTTTTCGGCATCGAAATGGCGATTGCATTTTTAGTTAAAACTTAAAAATGCCGAAAAATCGAAAGCAATCTCTAAGTGGCTTTTACATAGCGAGTAGAGATTGCTTCTGAAAATTTTGGCTCAAAGTTCTTGCATTGTGGCAATCGTTCTCGCCGCCAAAATTTTGCATCGCAATGACGAAAGGATGGAAATTTAATGTAACGTAAAGTTCATATCTGGTTATTGATTAAAAATCACGATAGAAATTGTATTTACGTTAGAAGCCTATTGAAATCTTATTATCGTTTATAATCCCAAGCCCATTTGAAACCTAAAGTAACCCAGCGACCAGGCATGGGCACTGCGCCAGCCTCTATGTATTGCTCATTGGTAAGATTGGTAACATCGGCGTAAATGCTGTAACGCTTTTGGGTAAAGGATATGCGCGTATCCAATAGTGTATAATCTCTGTAATTTACCCTTTGTTGGTAGCGTGCTGCAACCGTTACATTAAGTGTTCTGAAAAATTCAAAATTGGCATTGGCGCATAGCTGATGTCTTAAATTCTCTAACGCATAGCGCGAAAGTTTTGCTGGTTCGCCGGTTTCTGTAATTTCATCTACAATAGAAGATTGCAAATAGGTATATGAAAGTCCCGTAATCAAAGCCACATCAGGATTCTGAACATTGTCCTGACTCCAGCGATAGTCGGCGGCAAATGTGAAGCCATGCGTTCTTATTTTATGGAAATTCTGTGGTTGCCAAGGTGCTGTTACGGTATCTTTTACCCAGTCAATAAAGTTATCAGTAGTGCGGTGAAAATAACTTGCGCTTGCGTTTAGTTTAGCATTATTGTACTTAAACCCACCTTCAAAATTCCAAGCATATTCTGGTGTTAATTGGTTGTTACCAATATTCTGGGGCCCTTTGTAATACCAGTCGGTATAAGTAGGTAAACGCTGTCCGGCACCGGCATTAGCAAAGAATCGGAAATCTTTTACAATAGTAAAGCCTAGGTCTATGCCCGGCAGCACCTTCCAGCCAAATACGGAATTGTAATTGGCATAAGCGCCAATATTTATCAATAAGTTTTTTACTTTATTAAAACTATACTCACCAAAGAAACCATAATTGCTGCGTTGCCAATTGCCTAAATTACTGCTGTTGATTCGTTCATTTCTCAGTTCCAAGCCCAAACCAAAATCTCCAATATCGGTGCTGAAAGTATTGTTCAGCTCGGCATCTATCACATGGGTTTCGTGCCTGTTTCTATACACCTCGGGTTTTTGTCTGATAAAAATATAATCATCATGATTGTAACGGTAACTAACTCTTGGCTTGAATGTCCAGTAAGGCGTTATATTTAAATTGGCACTTATGCCCAACAATCCAGTTTGCACCGTTTCATTCGACTCTTTATCGCCAGGTGCGGAGTAAAATCCATTCGCCCCAAAATCATTGTAAATAAAGCCACCTAAAAACTGAATAGCATTATTGTTATTGAGGTCTATATTGTTTTGGTAAAAAATCTTATTGTTGTTGAAGGGCGTATTGTATCTAAAGCCAGAAGCTTGCTCGCGGCTCACTGCCAAATAATGTTGTACATTATCATCAGCAATGCTAGCCGATAGCTGAATACCATAGCCACCATACAATTTATTGTCGCTACTATCGCGCTTAAAACTGCTGCCAGCATACACATGTGCACGAACGCCGGTATATGAAGGTTTTTTGGTGATGATATTGATAGCGCCATTGAGTGCGTTGACGCCATAAATACGTGCAGCAGGACCTCTTATCACTTCTATCCTTTCAATAGCGTCTAAAGGTACAGGTAGATTCATCATATTGTGGCCAGTTTGTGGGTCACTTATTTTTATACCATTTATCAATACTAAAGTCTGATCGAAGGTGCCACCATCCATGCCAATATCGCTTTGAGTACCCCACGGACCGCGCTGGCGCACATCTACGCCTGATACATAGGTGAGCAATTCGTTCACCGACTTTACCGGTAGGGTGCGGATAAGATTTTGGTCAAGGATACGGATATTCCTGTTCTGTTGCGAGAATGGAATATTAAGTCTGTTTTCTTGAATGGTAATATTGTTGAGTGGCTGAAGGTAGTACTGCATATTGCTAGCAGTATCCACCATGCTGGTGGTATTGAGCTCTCCATCCTCGCCAATTATTGGGTTAAGGTATTCGGGCTCTTCATCTGTTTCAGTATCAATCTTTATTTGCGCCGAAGCTTTAGTAATAAGCATCAGCGAAAAAAACGAAAGTAAAATTGTAGAACGCATATTTTGGTTTTGGGCGGCAAAGATATGGTTGATGAATACAATATACTTTCAAAAAGCGATGAATTTTCGTTGAGGTGGAAAAATTATTTCCCGCAGATAACGCTGATTTCGCTAATTTTTCTGCGTTTATCAGCGTTATCTGCGGGAGAATTTATTTTATTTCCAGCAGATAATACTAATTCTTTCTCTGCGAAAATCAGCGAAATCTGCGGGACAATTTTATTTTATTTCAATTTATACCTAAAGCCGATATAGATATTGCTACCCATACCCGGTCCCCATACTAAGGAGCCGTCAAAGCCTTGCTCAAAGGGCGCTTGCGTGCCCACTATCAAATTGTGCTGCATGTAATTGGTCAGGTTTTCACCACCAAGGTATACTTCTATATTGCCATCGTTCCAGCTTTTGCTTATTTGTGCATTCATTTGGAAGAAAGACGGAGAACGGCCCTCAGCCAATATTTCGCCGCCATGATGTCCAAATCGTTGTGGCAATCTTTTGCTGCCAATCCATTGAAGGGTATAGTCTACTTTCCAATTGTTTTTGGTTTCGTAACCTAAGTTTACAAATGCGCGGTGGGCATTTACTAGAGGTTTCTCTTTCAATTCGCCGGCATAAGTATTGCGCACATTATAATAGCGGTAAGCCAAACGTACATCGAACTTACGAATGGGCTCGTAATCGAGCTGGGCTTGAAAGCTGTGTGCAAATGATTTTCCGTCCAAGTTGTAAAAGTTTACAGAATTTTGCGACTCCACATCTACCACTATCTGGTTAGTAAAATTGGTGTAATAATAGTCGGTGCTGAAAGCGCCGTCTCTATAGTTGAGCATGAACTTCTGCGTGAAGTTTAGACCCATATTCCAAGCTACTTCAGGATTTAAACCATAAGCTTTACCTGTTTCTGTTGTAAGAATATTGTATTGACGATTGCTCACCAAATAGCCTAAGTTTTCTGCAAAAATATTGGCAGTACGTTGGGCTCGACCTATAGATGCCCTAAACACCGAATTGTCGACAGGAGCATAGCGCACATGCAAACGCGGTGTAACAAAAGCACCAAAAAGATTATGGTAATCGGCACGAAGACCGGCCACTATATTGAATTTGGTAAGATAGCTATAACTGTATTCTGCAAACACACCAGGCACATATTCGTTGCGGGCAAAGGCGTTGCCTACAAATGTTTCATTGTAATTATCTGCCTGAAAACTAGCACCACCTTTTATAATGTTGTTGCTATTGCCAATGATGGTTTGGTAAATGTAATTGGCATAAAAGCTTTTTTGCGTAGCATCATAAGCACGACTGCCGTACTTGCTCATCTGGTCATGGTAAACACCAGAAAGCTGTAGCCCCATGCTTTTCCAGGTTTTTTCTGGGAATACCTTACCAATTTTTGCCCAGCCTTCTATACGTTTTATATCTTGTTGATAACCCCAAGGATTGCCAGCGACTTGCTCTACATTTTCAGTATAAGTTTTTTGACCGCCAGTATTATTTAAAAATACACCCTTCACGCCTCCTTGTATTTCAAGACCAGATGGATTGAAATAAAACCAGCGATTGCTACCTACAAAGGTTGTGCCCAAGGGTTGATCCATAAAGCCATCATTGTTCATATCTACTTTTGCCCAGTCGCTACGGCCATGCAATAGAAGATTAGAACTTAAGTTGTCGCTAAATTTATGACTTAGTATTGCATTGGCCTCCGTACGCCCTTGCGAACTTTGGTAGCCGTTGAGGTATAAGGTAGGCTCTTCTTCCTCAAAAGGTTTACGCCATTCTATATTTATTTGTCCGGCAGTACCTTCATAGCCATTTACCACACTGCCCGCACCTTTACTCAGCTGCATACTTTCTACCCAGGCACCTGGTGTAAAGGTAAGGCCTGTAATAGCGGCTAGACCACGCACATCAGGCACATTCTCTCTGGTGAAAGAAGTGTAAGAGCCAGCAAGACCCAGCATCTGAATTTGCTTATAACCACTTACGGCATCGGTAAAACCAACATCAACCGAAGGTGTAGTTTCAAAACTTTCGCTAAGGTTGCAACAGGCTGCTTTCATCAATTCGCGCGAACCAATCTTCTCCGATTTTATAGTACCTATCATATTGATTTCGGTACTCTTCTTGCGACTTTCGATGGTGATTTCCTTCAATGATTTTGCTTCTTGCAAGGCAACAGCAATGGAAGTTTGTTCGGCAGTGAGGCTAAGCGTATCGGTATTGTAGCCAATATAGCTTATTACCACTTGACTGGCAGAGTCGGGTAGAGCAAGTTCAAACTTGCCTGCCTCGTCTGTTTGTGTGCCATGACTGGAGTATAACGATTGTACGCTAGCGCCGGGTAGGGGCTCTTTGTTTTTCTTATCGGTAATTTGTCCTGATATTTTTCTTAACTGTACATCCTGCGCAGATGTAGGTTCAGCTAAAGATAATAATAGCATGGCAAATACGGCACTGCCTACGAAGCTAATGCTCTTTGGGTTACTCGAAAAAGAGGCCACTAGTGGTCTGCGTGGTCGTGTTTATAAGCGCAGCATTCAGGAAGTTTGTTGTAATCAGTATCGCTCGCTTTTACTTCGCCAGCATCGTGTCCAGCAGCGGCTATGCTGGTTTCAATTTTCTTTGCCGAAGTTTTGCTGCTGCGGTAGGTTACGGTAAGTTCTTTACTCGCTTTATCCCATTCTGCGCGTTTTACGCCAGAAATGTAGGCTGCGTCTTCAATGCGTTTTTTGCATTGACCGCAAGTGCCACTAACTTTAATTTTTTCGGTAACAACGTCTTTTTTCTCTTGAGCAAAAGACGGATTGATGGTATAAGCGATGATGGCGATGATGCCGAGAATGCGTTTCATTTTTATCAAATTTATTATGGTTATTTAAAAAATAGCAGTACACACCGAAGCCCAAAGGCAACAGCAGATAAGCGATTTTTTAACCGTAATAAGTAAGACGAGAATGCAATTTGTATAGCGGAATACTTTGCCAGAGCCCGGGAGGCGCATTGGCTTGGTAACTAGCTTGAGGATTATTGCTTAGCGCAAATTCAAATTGTGGGAATACAACTGCTGGCAACGGAACTACTTGCAATGCATTCAATTGCAATTGCACATCATTAACCTTGTTTTGGTCTTGGCCAATTTTTAAAGTTATGGTCTTGTCCGAACAGCAGTCATCAGCTTTGCCAGCTACCTTTTGCTCTTTAGGTTCTTTGCCGCTTTCTTCACAACAACAAGATGCTTTTTCTTTATTTACATTCCATGCCGAAAGCTTGGTGCCACAAAAGTGTATCTGTATCATCATGCCCGAAACGGCAGTGAGATACAATACTAATAATGGTATGGCAATAAACTTTTTCATTGAATAAGGCAAAACTAACACTTTATATCTTAAAATTGGTTAATGGAAAGTAAAAAGCCCACGCGAATCCACTATTTATTTTTGCCCAATAGCTTATTAATATCCTCCGACAAATGTTCATCCTTTTCTGTTACAACATCGCCAGCATCGTGAGTGCTGAGCCATATTTCTACTTTATTGTAAGTGTTCGCCCAAGTAGGATGATGATTTTGTTGCTCCGCCAAAGCTGCGATTTTAGTCATGAAATCGAAGGCCTCTTTAAAATCTTTAAAGACAAAAGATTGGTACAACTTATTGTTTTGCTCAATCCACATAATGCGATGTTTTAGACTACAATAACAAATAGCGAACCTAATTGTTTGTAGCTAAAGATTCCACCCAATTTGAATACCGCCGTTCCGGAAATCCATTCCCTGGTTAAATTCTTTGGTGATAAACGACTGATAATACTCCAGATGAACCTTGCCGATTTTTAGGGCTAAACCCCAATTGTTTCTGAAGGTAAACCTTGTGATATCACCGGCCTCGATTATGTAAGGACTTTTTTTGTTAAGTAAGCCACCTTGCAATGTTGCGTCGTAACCCACAACACTTACCTCAGGATGGTCGTAAGCAAAGAACTGTATTTTCCTGCCTTTAATGGTGGTGGTGGCAAAAGGATTTTGGAAATAACCTGCCATTATTGTTATACCCAAACTTGCTTTCGTGCTTAGCGAGCCTACACGACCCATAGCGTCTGCAGACAAACACATGAAATTGTCGATAGCCAGTATTTGACGCTGATAAATCATTTCATAGTTCAATACCACATCGTTTTGCACTTGGTTATGCCAGCCTTGAGGAATAATATTTTTCGTATTCTCGTGTATGAAGACTTGCATTTGCTTTGCTCCTGCGCCTTGGCCCACTATGCCTGCGCTAAGCGATGTAGTGATGCGTTCCTTTCTGGTGATATTTTTAGCTATGCTGAATGCCTTGAAGAATAATGCGCCTGCGAATGGCCTGTCGCCTAACTGAATCTCTGTGCGCTCGTATTTTCGTGGGGTGTAGGCATTATGCTCAATGGCCATTCCATAAATGATCTCGCTGGTTTCAGGATGATACAAGGTACGGAAGATAGGACTCAAGCCTAATTTAGGGTGGGTATATTCCAACAAAATGTTCTGCGTATTGTAATAGTCAGTTGCCGTAAAATAATCGTTGCCATAATTCAGGCGTATATAATTATCCGAAGGTATTTTGCGCTCCATCTGTGTATTAACGACGGCTTGTGCTGTAGCCAAGAAAGTAGACAGTGGTAGGGAAAGCAATAGTAAGATAAGTCGAAGGTTCATGCCTTCATATACGCACAAGATGATGCTAGAGATGTACGCGCAGCAAGAATATTAATCTACATTTGTTAATCAAAATCTATTTATGAAATTCATTTTACTGATAGTTATTATAGCTATAATAGTTGCGTATTTTAGAAAGAAAAAAAATAAAACTATTTTGACGGAAAGCGTTGCTGCAAGCGATATAGACGAAATGGACACCCTTTTGCAAGACAATGTTTCATTCTACAAACGGCTAGATGAAAATGAGCGTCAATCTTTTCAAAAAAGAGTAAAACACTTTTTAGCCACTAAACGAATAACGCCTGTTGGCGAAGTAGTGATAACGCCATTAGATAGACTGTATGTAGCCTCCAGCGCTATTATTCCTATTTTTCATTTTACAGATTGGGCTTATAACAATTTGGATGAGGTGCTTATTTATCCTGGCACCTTTACCAAGGATTTTGATATTGAAGATGAAGAGAAGAATGTGTTAGGTATGGTAGGCGATGGAGCCATGCACCGAATGATGATTCTCTCTTTGCCCTCGCTGAGAGCGGGTTTTGAACACAATGGTGCTGGCAATACAGCTATTCATGAATTTGTGCATCTGCTAGATAAAGCTGATGGGGCCACCGATGGCGTACCTGAATACATGATTCCAAAAAACTTAGTTACGCCATGGATTAGGCAAATGCACAAGGCGATAAAGGACATTAGAAATGACGACTCTGATATCAACCCTTATGCCGGCACAAATGAAGCCGAATTTTTTGCGGTTGTTTCTGAATATTTTTTCCAAAAGCCGCAGTTTTTAAAAGAACAGCACCCAGCAATATTTAAGATATTAGAGGAAGTGTATAAAACCGCTGAACCAAATGATAATTAGTTTTTGAAAATAGCGTCAATAACCTTTTCTCTATAATTAAAAATTCCTTCGAGCTGTTTTTTTACAAAGAGCGTATGCGCTATTGTGCCAAGCACGCCCAATGGCAGCGCATATTTCACTTCGTCTATCATTTTTGTGCCTTCGGCGGTTTCTTCAAAAAAATGGGTGTGCTCCCACAAAGCATACGGTCCTGAAATTTGGGTGTCGGTAAAATATTGCAGCGGTGCTACTTTTTTAATTAAGGTAATCCATTTCATAGGGTAGTTTAGAATGGGGCGTACTCGATATTCTATCAACATCCCATCATATACTTCTTCTACATCCGGGCATTTTAATACCCGAAACTTCATGTAGTCTGGGGTTATCTTAACCAAGTTGTGCGGGTCGGAAAAGAATTTCCATACCGCTGCTAATGGTGCTTTTACAATACTTTCTTTCTTTAAAATATAAGTTCTCATACTTTTCTTTAATTTGTCGAGCCATCAAGAGCATGTCCAAAGCTAATGTTTTAGCTGGTGGCTTTTTTCTTTATGTTTTTGAGATAATTTTCATTTATTTTGGCGGCTGATTGGTAGCCGATAATCGGTGCTTTATTCAACATATAATTCCTAATTAATGCCTCAGAAAAAGATTAAACATATTGCTGTAGCTGGCAACATAGGTGCCGGCAAAACTACGCTTACCGAAATGCTGGCTAAGCATTACAAGTGGTTACCGCAATTTGAGGCGACTGAAGATAATCCATATCTCAACGATTTTTATAACGACATGCAACGTTGGTCTTTCAACTTGCAAATTTATTTTCTAAACAGCAGGCTGCGTCAATTGTTGGATATTCAAAATAGTAAACAAACTGTAATACAAGACAGAACTATTTATGAAGATGCCTACATCTTTGCGCCCAACTTGCATGAGATGGGATTGATGTCGCGTAGAGATTTTGAAAACTATGCTCATTTTTTTCAAACCTTGAAGAAGATGATTACACCTCCAGATTTGCTCATCTATGTAAAAGCCTCTATTCCTACACTCGTGGACCGCATTCAAAAGCGTGGCAGAGAATATGAAGATAATATAAGGCTTGACTATTTAAAACGATTGAATGAGCATTACAACAACTGGATAGAGAAATATAATGACGGCCCACTGTTGGTAATAGAAAGCGATGATTTGAATTTTGATGAAAGTGAAGAAGGCTTCGCTGAGATAATTGGAAAGATTGATGCGCAGATAAATGGGTTGTTTTAAAATTTAAATGCTAAACCTGCAGATATCACCTGCAGGTTTTTTGTTGTTGATATAAAATGACAATACTATTACAATCCTCGATAGTTCTATTCTGCTAATCCTTAACTAAGTACTTACCTTTGTCAAGTTTCATTTATATCTTGTATAAATAATTGTAAGCATGTCTAAAAACGAAACCAAAGCATCGCTGTTGGTAGTAGAAGATGAAGAGAGTATTAGGGAGGCCATAAAACTGAACCTAGAGTTAGAAGGTTACGAGGTAACTACAGTTGACAATGGGGCCTCTGTGTTGAAAGCGGTGAAGAACGAATATTTTGATTTGATAATTTTGGATATCATGCTGCCCGAAATGGATGGTATTACGGTGTGTGAAAATATACGGATGCAAAATAATGAAGTGCCTATTTTATTTTTATCAGCGCGCAATAGCGGCGCTGATAGGATAGAGGGCCTTAAGAAAGGTGGCGATGACTATATGACCAAGCCTTTTAATTTGGAAGAATTGCTCTTGCGCGTTGAGAAACTTGTAGTGAAAAACAAGAAGTTGAAAGAGCGCAATGCAGCACCAGATGTTTATACTTTCGGACGGTGTAAGATTGATTTCTCTGCCCAATCGGCTAAAGATAAGGAAGGAAAAGCGCTAGAGCTAAGTAAGAAAGAAATGGCTTTACTGAAGTTGCTGATAGAACATAAGAATGAAGTAGTGTCCAGAGAGCATATCCTGCAAGTGGTTTGGGGATATAACGTTTATCCCACTACACGTACGATAGATAATTTTATACTCAATTTCCGCAAATACTTTGAGAAAGACACCCGTAATCCCCGACATTTTCACTCCGTGCGCGGCGTAGGCTATAAGTTTACAGAATAATTTGATATTCTTAAATTGATTTTCTATTTTTAACCATTCAATTTAATAATCAAATGATGAAAAAATATACGTTTGTTCTTTTAGCAGCCTTGTTTTTAAGTGTTTCCTGCAATAATGAAAAAGATATGGTGGAAGCTACCATCGTAGATACGGGAGACATTACTAATGAGGGTTGTGGCTATTTATTGCAGTTGGAAGACCAAGCGCTAGTGCAGCCCAATAATTTACCATCGGCTTACCAACATGGTGGCATGAAGGTAAAAGTAAAATATACACATACAGGCGTACAAGATACTTGCGACTTTGGTACCGTTATTTACGATTTAGCTACCATTCAAGATATTAAAAAAGTAAACGACAGATAGAAAGCTTACCATGCTAAATCATCATCAGGTGGTTGGCTTTTGAAGCGTTGTCTTGATATAATTTTTTCCAATTGCCGTTCGTATATAAGGACGGCAATTTTTTTTGTTACATCTACTTCAGAAGCCAATGCCGCTTTTATTTTCCACTCAAAAATATCGAGTCGGTACAGCATAGAAAACAATTGGTCAGGGTTGGCAGCTATTAATTGATCTACCCTAAAAGTAAGTGCTGCTATTATCTGCTCTTCCGAAACCCTTTCTGGTAAAGCGATGTCGAATGATTGAGCTAAGGCTTCGCGTAGTTCTATTTGTTCGTTATTTGTCATTCTAGACAATGGCTAATGTTTCTCAATTATTAAGTTCAAGCTGGAAAATATAACTATAATTTCTGCAACCTATGCTGAATGATTTAGTTGATGCTGTTAGCTGCTCTATGTTAGATTCTTCAACTTGGTAAGTTTCCAATTCGTTTTGATTTGATATTTGAGGAATGCCGTTAATAATAACTAAAGCTTTTGAAATGCTATCATTTAATGAGATGTGGTGTCGGCTTAATAAATTACTTAATGTGATAAAAGTCACCTTATTTTGTTTGTGCATTAGACCAATCGTTCTGTTATTTTGATTGAGGACTATGCTATCAATGTTTCGTTTGTCGACAAATGTTTTTTCAATGTCAATTTCAGTATTATTCAGTAAGATTTTATATCCACTTTTGTGTAGGTATTGAAGTTCGTACAAGTAGTCGTCAACAGTTGTAAAATAGTTTTCCTTCTTGTAGGAAGCACAACTGCAAATGATAGATAACAAAAGGATAGAATAGTATTTCATGTCTTACTAATTAGGAATTTTACAAGTTTTTCATTTCGCGTTCTAATTCTTCCTGAGTTATAAAATGCCCATTGTTAACTCGGTTCATAACATCCTCAATTTCTTTGTTATAAGATTCTATTGTAGCTCGTTCTGAATTTACTTTCGATTTTGCAAACGATTTAAGTAAAGCAATAAAAGATTTTTTTTGCCCCTCTTCAAGGTCAGTCCAGTATTCCAGCATTTCAGTATCTAACGACTGTAGCATAACAACGTAATTTATTATTTCAAAGTTACCATTATTCCCTGAACTGTTAGTTATCCAGCTCTCTTCTATGCTCCATTCTTTCTTTAGCTTCTATCAATAGCGAATGAAGCTTTTGCTCGAGTTCCTTTTTAGTAGGCAGTTCCGGCCAATATTCAGCCACCATAATACCGTCTTTGTGCATCTCCAGAAGTTCAATTTGCTCGTTGCTTTTGCCGGCACAAAGTATTAACCCTATAGGACTATTTTCTCCTTCTTGCTTTTCGAATTTGTCTAGCCACTTAAGGTAAAGCTCCATTTGACCCTTGTGGCTAGGTTTAAATTCCCCAAGCTTTAGTTCTATGGCTACCAGACGTTTTAATTTTCGATGATAAAATAATAAGTCTAAGTAAAAATCTTTACCATCCAGAATGATGCGTTTTTGGCGTTCGACAAATGCAAAGCCTTTACCCAGTTCCAAAATAAAAAGTTCCAATTCCTTAATAATAGCACCTTCTACATCATTTTCAAGATAGCCATCTTTTAGCCCTAAGAAATCTAGAAAGTAAGGGTCTTTAAATGTATTGCGAATATCCTGCAATTCACTACGGGCTTGCAAATTGGCTATTTCGTTGCGCTCGTAGGCTTTGCGTTCTATCTGATACTTTGTTTCTCTCACCGACCATCTTTCTTTAGCAATTTTCTCAGCATAATACATCCTTTGCTCTATGCTTTTCATTGGAAAAAGCTCTATAAAGTGCGTCCAACTTAATTGTGTCATCAGTGATGTCACAATTTGGATATCGGCAAATACATCAGCAAACTGCATCATTCGCCTAACATTTCTAAGCGTAAAGCTTTTCCCATATTGCTTCTCAAGCTCTTTAGAGATATTGGCAACAATTTTCTCGCCATACTCTGCACGCTCTTTATTCAACACATGCTCATTTATCTTCTTGCCTACATGCCAATAGGTAAGTGTTAGCACGCTGTTTACCTGCGCTACTACTTGCTGTTTGCCTTGTTCTATTATCTGCGCAAGGTTATTAAAAAGGCTTTTGTCTATTTCCTGGCTCATATAAATAATACGT
>Ga0256901_1000533_pt1 | contig 21403 bp, 18 predicted proteins | sample MC6MC0689MT_FD_190200 | JGI IMG/M metagenome (GOLD analysis project Ga0256901, IMG submission 190200) | Metatranscriptome of enriched soil aggregate microbial communities from Iowa State University, Ames, United States - MC6-MC0689-MT... | ecosystem: Environmental > Terrestrial > Soil >... | reverse complement strand
GCCTGATCCGCGCGCCAAGGGCATTGCAGCGAAAACCGTTGCAGGCGGCCTGCTGGTTCAGTCGCGCGACAACGGCGTTGTCGATGATCTTGACCTTAAAGTTGTCACCAAGCGCGCTCCAAGCGAAGCCGAACTCAACGATATGAAGTTCGCTTTCCGCGTTGGTAAGCATGTGAAGTCGAACGCAATCGTCTACGTCAAGGATGGCGCAACGGTTGGCATCGGCGCAGGCCAGATGAGCCGCGTGGACTCGGCCCGTATCGCTGCCCGCAAGGCAGAAGATGCTGTAGAAGCAGCCGGTCTTGCCGAACCGCTGACCACGGGCTGTGTTGTTGCGTCCGACGCGTTCTTCCCGTTTGCTGACGGTCTGCTGTCCGCTGTTCAGGCAGGCGCCACGGCGGTTATCCAGCCGGGCGGCTCGATGCGTGACGATGAAGTCATTGCTGCAGCTGACGAGCATGGCATTGCCATGGTGATGACTGGTATGCGTCACTTCCGTCACTAGAGCGCCGTGCGCCCTTCCGGGCGCACAAAGGTCGCTCTAATACTTTATATTTACAGCATAATTTTACCTTGAACTGATTCAGGTTCAAGGAGTTATGCTGTAGAGCGCGTTTCGATCTGAATGAATCAGATCGGCGCTCCAACCGTTTTTACCTGAAGCATAATCTTATCGATCCTCGTTTCACTCCGGTCGGATTATGCTCTAATACAGCAATCGATATTGAACCCAAAAGCCCCGGCAACACTATGTTGTCGGGGCTTTTTCTTTGAGAACTTGATAAATAGGTTGGATTTTCGCAAACGAAAATGCAACCTATTAATTAGCCTGCAAATCTTATCAAAGAGGTGGGATAATCGCTCTAAAATACCCTTATTGCTTTCGTTTGATATTCATATTATTTCGATTAAGTTCATTTAATGCATAAATGAAATAAAGGTTGTCAGCAAAAAAAGCATTGGGAGTGCTGCAATACGGGCCTGAATTATGTTGAAGTGGCCACCTGCTCAAAAAGAGCACAGTGGCTTTTGGAGAGACGCATATATTCATTCGAGATTAGCGAAAATGGGTTGCAACGGACATACATATTCGCATCCTGACAAGATCTCTGCCATTCGAGCGGGAGGAGCATAGTAAATGACGCAGTTCGTCGGTTCCATCGATCAAGGAACCACCAGTTCACGTTTTATCATTTTTGACCGGAACGGCGATATTGTCGCCATGGATCAGCGCGAACACGAGCAGATCTATCCCAAGGCTGGCTGGGTTGAGCACAATGCCAATGAAATCTGGCGCAACACGCAGCATGTTATCGGCGAAACACTGAAGAAAGCGAAGCTCAAGGCTTCCGATATTGCATCCGTCGGCATCACCAATCAGCGCGAAACAACGCTGCTGTGGGACAGGAAGACCGGCGCACCGCTTTACAATGCCATTGTCTGGATGGACACACGCACGGACGAGCTGGTCGATCATTTTGTCAAAGATGGTGGCGCAGATCGCCTGCGCGATAAGACCGGACTGCCGATTTCGACTTACTTCTCAGGCCTTAAACTGCGCTGGATACTCGATAATGTTCCCGGGGCGCGCGAAAAGGCAGAAGCAGGTGATGCGCTGTTCGGCACGATGGATAGCTGGCTTGTCTGGAATCTCACCGGCGGCGCAAAAGGCGGCATCCACATCACCGATGTAACCAACGCGTCACGCACGCAGTTGATGGACTTGTCTACGCTCAAATGGGACGAGGAAATCCTGCAGCTGTTCGGTATTCCCGCAGCTTGCCTGCCGGAAATTCGTTCTTCCAGCGAAGTCTATGGCGAGATTACCCTGCCCGCGCTTGTCAGTGTGAAGCTTGCAGGCATTCTGGGCGATCAGCAGGCAGCCCTTTTCGGTCAGGCCTGCCTTGAGCCGGGCGAAGCCAAGAACACCTATGGCACCGGCTGCTTCATGCTGATGAATACTGGCGAAAAGCTGGTTCCATCCACCTATGGTCTTCTAACGACTGTTGCCTATCAGCTTGGTGAGCAAAAGCCGGTCTATGCGCTGGAAGGTTCGATTGCCATCACCGGCGCACTGGTGCAATGGCTGCGCGATAATCTTGGCATTATCAAAACCAGCGCTGACATTGAAACACTGGCGCGCACGGTCGAAGACAATGGCGATGTCTATTTCGTTCCGGCCTTCTCCGGCCTTTACGCACCACATTGGGAAGATTCCGCACGCGGCGTCATTGCTGGTCTGACGCGCTTTGCCAATAAAGGTCACATTGCCCGCGCCGCCCTTGAAGCAAGCGCCTATCAGGTGCGCGAAGTGCTGGAAGCCATGGTCAAGGATTCAGGTGTAGAGATTACTGAACTGCGTGCCGATGGTGGCATGACCATCAACGAACTGCTTATGCAGTTCCAGTCCGACATTCTGAGTGTTCCGGTCGTGCGTCCGAAGATCATTGAAACAACAGCCCTTGGTGCAGCTTATGCGGCTGGGCTTGCCGTGGGCTATTGGAAGTCGACAAACGACATTATTGAGAACTGGCAGGTCGGCCAGCGCTGGCATCCAAAGATGACGGCAAAGGAACGCACCAGCCTGTTCAACGCGTGGGAGAAGGCCGTGCAGCGGTCTCTCAACTGGGTCGATTGAAACTAAGGCTCTCGTAACAGACCGAACTTGAAAACGATCAATGATTATCGACAGCCGGTGAGCACATCCGCTCACCGGGCGGCTTTTTAGTACCTAAGTTATTCTCTCGGAGTAGATGATGAGTAATGGTTTTATCGGTGAATTTCTCGGCACGATGGTGCTTATCCTTTTGGGCGATGGCGTGGTTGCAAACGTGCTTCTTGCAAAATCCAAAGGCCAGAATTCCGGCTGGATCGTCATTACCGCGGGCTGGGGCTTTGCGGTTCTCTGCGGTGTGATGGTTGCCGTTGCGGCCGGCAGTGCAGGTCATCTGAACCCTGCCGTGACGCTTGCTTTTTATGCGGCCGGTACTTTTCCGGCGGCTGAAGTAGCACCCTATATTGCGGCGCAGATGCTTGGTGCTTTCGCAGGAGCAGTGCTTGTCTATCTCGCCTACCTGCCTCACTGGAAGCCAACGGAAGACAAAGGCCTCAAGCTCGGCGTCTTCTGCACCGGACCTGCCATCCGCAACATACCAGCCAATTGCCTGACGGAAATAATCGGCACATTTGTTCTGGTCTTTGTGGTCATTGCCATTGGTGCAAAGGCTGTTGGTGCAACAGGCGTCCTTGGACCACTGATGGTCGGCCTGCTCGTCTGGGCCCTTGGTGTTTCACTGGGCGGCCCCACCGGCTATGCGATCAATCCAGCACGCGATATCGGACCACGCATCGCCCACGCATTGCTGCCTATTCCGGGAAAAGGCGGCTCGGATTGGTCTTATGCCTGGGTGCCCGTAGCAGCGCCAATCATCGGCGGCTTTCTCGCTATCACATGCGCCAAAGCCGCTGGCATGATGTAATGATTGAGCGATGAAATCAGCGCGCTGGGATGCGCGCTGATTTTCCCTATCGATCCGCTGGATAAGGTGTTCTTGCGGCAAGCAGAATGCCAATCGCAAAGAAGAGCACCAGCACCGACATCCCTATTGCGGCTGAATGCGTGATCGCGGTCACTGTTGCCACGAGGAAGGGGCCGACAAAGCTCGTTGCCCGCCCTGCCAAGGCATAGATACCGAAATAGCGGCCTGATTCTTCAGGCCTGATGCTGCGGGCAAACCACGACCGGGAGGACGCCTGCACAGGGCCGAAGGCAGCGCCCAGCATGACGCCATAAACCAGGAAGGCATGTTCCGCAGGGGTCGCGAACAAACCTTGAGCCGGCAAATATTCCAGTGGCATGATGCCGAACATCAGATAATCGCGCCCTGTCGATACAATCCCGACGGACGCCAGCAACAAAAGCCACAGTGAAATCATAACGATGACTTTGGAGCCAAAACGCGTATCCATGCGGCTCGCAACAAGGCAACTGAAAATCGCCATGACATTGGTGATCATGCCGAACAGGCCGATCTCAGTGATCGATCACTGAAACATGGAGGCGGCATAGCCTGCACCCAGTGCGATGATTGCATTAACGCCATCCTGATAGACCATCCGCGCGATGAGAAATCGTGCGATCCCGGGGGGGGGGTACGAACCTCACTTAATGTTGCCTTGAGCTCAGACAGACCTTTGCCCAGCGCCTGTCGCAAGGGCTTTCCGCGCGCCTGATCAGGCGTAAAAAGAAACATCGGCAGAATAAATATCAGATACCAGAGCGCGGAGATCGGCCCGGTTATACGGGCATCTTCCCCTTGCACAGGATCAAGCCCGAACAAGGGTTTCATACCGATAATCGTTTTGCCGGTTTCAGGTGAAGCCGCGAGGCAAAAGACCACAAAGATCAAAACGATCATGCCACCGAGATAGCCGAGGCCCCAGGCCAGATTGGAAACGCGTCCAATCTCTTCGCGCGGCACCAGACGCGGCATCATTGAATCGTTGAAGACGATGGAAAACTCTGCCGAAACCATTGCAATGCTGAAGGCAAGCAGAACCCAGAACAGGTTAGCGCCAGGAACTGCCAACCAGAGCGTCATCAGACTGACGATCTTCAGTACGGCAAAGAACCCGATCCACGGCTTGCGAGACCCTGTCTGATCGGCAATCGAACCGAGAATGGGAGAAAGAATTGCGATAGCGAAGCCTGCGGCAGCAAAACCGTAACCCCAGGCGATCTGCCCGGCTTCTGCAGTCTCGGCCATGCGCGAAATGAAATAAGGACCAAAGATGAACGTGATCACAACTGTAAAAAACGGCTGTGCCGCCCAGTCGAAAAATATCCAGCCCCATACGCCGCGTCGCGAGGCATAACCTCCCGCGCTTAAAGGTTGATCGCTCAACAAATTGCTCCTCGCCCCCGGTGTTATAAAGCTATTCGGTCATAAATAAGCCAGACCTTATACTGCGGTATCACCACCGACAATAAACAAAAAAGGGCGACCTAAGTCGCCCCTTTAAATCAGAGTTGTCGAACCCTTACTGGGTTAAATCAGACATCAACCCTGCGGCAACAGCCAGACGCGATACGGTGAGATCGCCTCCTTCGGTCAGAGCAACCATACGGTTTCTGATCTGGTCGATGCGCGCTGCATCTTCCGCAAACCATGCCGCCGCCGGATCCTTGTCCTTGCCGTGCTTTTTCAGCGCTGCAATCGTGATACCACGGGCTGCCTGCGTGATCGTATCGCTCGCACGCGATAGTGCCAGACCGTCATAATAGTCGGTGACTGGAATGGTGCGTGCTGCTTCTTCGATACGACCAATGCGGAAGGCTTCCGATACACCGAAATAAGCCTTGGCGGTTGCAACCAGATCGGCAGAAGCCAGATGTGCGATCAATGCGATATCCGGCATGATGCCTGCAAGCTGCAGATTGGCCAGACGCTGAGCAAGTTTCTCAGGCGCACCCTTTTCAACAAAGGTCGCCTTGTCGGCCTGCACTGCATCAATCAAGTAGTCCGGCATCAGACTATCGAAGCGTGGCTCAAGAGCCGAGCGCGCCGTGGTGATGGTGTTCACCAGTTCTGTCAGATTTGCACGCGTAGTGTCGTTGCGCAGAACCCAGGCGGTCGTCGCAAGCAGCATCTCGCCAACCAGATGATAGAACTGGTTCTGCACATCGCCCGCCACCTTGTTATCGAGCGCATCGATAGCGTCATAGATCGCATTGATCTCGAAGCCATCGCGCACCGCCACATAAGCGCGGACGATATCGGCAGGCGACTTGCCTGTCGTATCGGCCAGACGGCTGATGAAGGTGATGCCGCCGCGATTGATAATATCGTTAGCCAGCAAAGTAGAAACGATTTCGCGCTTCAGGCGATGATTGGAAATTTCGTCAGCATAGGTTTTCACCATACGCTTCGGGAAGTAACCAAACAACAGCTGCTCGAAATACGGCTCGTCTGGAAGCTTGCTTGCCACCAGATCATCCGACAGTGACAGCTTGGCATAAGCGAGCAGAACCGCGAGTTCCGGACGCGTCAGCGGCTGTCCCGATTTCTGACGATCATTAAGCACTGCGTCCGATGGCAGATACTCGACCTTGCGATCCAGCAGCTTGCGCGCTTCAAGCTCGGCCATGAAGCGAGCTTGATAAGGCAGCTCCGTGAGACCCTGACGTTCGCTCAATGAAAGTGCGAGCGGCTGCAGATAATTGTTGCGCAGCACCAATTCCGACACATCGTCGGTCATGCTCACCAGCAGCTTGTCGCGTGCAGGACGCTTGAGCTTGCCCGAACGCATGGCAGCAGCCAGTGCAATCTTGATGTTGACCTCAACGTCAGAGCAATTGACGCCTGCAGAGTTGTCGATGGCATCGGTATTGCTGCGGCCACCAGTCAGTGCATATTCGATGCGTCCGCGCTGCGTGACACCGAGATTTGCACCCTCCCCGACAACCTTCGCCCGAGCCTCCGAACCCGTGATACGGATTGCATCATTGGCACGATCACCAACCTGCGCGTCCGTTTCAGCACCGGCTCGGATATAGGTACCGATACCGCCGAACCACAGAAGATCAACTTCCGCCTTCAGGATCGCCGTCATGATTTCCTGCGGCGAAGCAGTGGTTTTGCCAAGGCCAATGGCCTTTGCCGCTTCTGCCGAGAGCGTGATCGTCTTCTGGCTGCGGCTATAAACGCCACCGCCCGACGAGATCTTCGAACGATCATAATCCTGCCAGCTCGAGCGTGGCAGTTCGAAAAGGCGCTTACGCTCTGCAAAACCGTCGGCTGGAACAGGGCTTGGATCAATGAAGATATCGCGGTGGTCGAAGGCTGCAACCAGCTTGATCTGCTCCGACAGGAGCATACCGTTACCGAACACGTCGCCCGACATATCGCCCACACCTGCAACCGTGAACGGCTCGGTCTGGATATCCTTGTCGAACTCACGGAAATGCCGCTTCACGGCTTCCCATGCACCGCGCGCGGTGATCGCCATACCTTTGTGATCGTAACCGGCGGAACCACCCGATGCGAAAGCATCATCAAGCCAGAAGTCATGTGCCTGGCTGATCGCATTTGCCGTATCGGAGAAGGTTGCCGTACCCTTATCGGCAGCGACAACGAAATACGGATCGTCATTGTCGTGACGAACCACTTCCGCAGGCGGCACAACATCATTGTCATGAATATTGTCAGTGACCGACAGAAGCGTGGAAATGAAGACCTTATAAGCATCACGACCGGCTTCAAACACGGCATTGCGATCGCCGCCAACCGGCAGACGCTTCGGATAGAAGCCGCCCTTGGCACCAACCGGCACAATCACCGCATTCTTGACCTGCTGTGCTTTTACGAGACCCAGGACTTCTGTGCGATAATCCTGTGCGCGATCCGACCAGCGCAGACCGCCACGCGCTACAGCTCCAAAGCGTAGGTGTACGCCTTCCACTTCCGGGCCATAAACGAAAATCTCGCGATACGGACGCGGATCAGGCAGACCTTCGACAAGCCGCGGATTAAGCTTGAACGCGAATGTCACGCGTGGCTTGCCTTCAGCATCCGGCTGATAGGCATTAGTGCGCAACGTTGCTTCGATCAGGTTGCGGAAACGACGCAGAATCTGGTCATCATCGATGCTTGGAACACCGAGAAGTGCCGTTTCGATACCGTCGACCAGCTTCTTTTCAGCAGCGTCGCGACGCTTGGCCGATGGGTTGAAGCGCAGATCAAACAGCGAATAAAGATCACTGGCGATTTCCGGATAGCGGTTGAGTGCTGCGGCAATGAAACCTTGCGAATAGGCAATACCTGCCTGCTGCAGATAGCGGCCATAAGAACGCAGGATCATGATCTGGCGTGCGCTCAGACGTGCGGTCTGCACCAGAGCGTTATAACCGTCATTATCAGCGAGAGCGTCCCAGACATTGCGGAACACATCTTCCAGCATCTCGCCATCATCGGACAGATCAACCGGCGCGCCATAGGCGTTCACGAGCTGCATGTCATGCACGTAAACTGCAGCACCATCTTTGCCTGCTTGCGGCAGATCGATGGTCTGCTCGCTAACAACGCGGAAGCCCATGTTTTCAAGAAGCGGCACGCGCTGTGACAGCACAACCGGCGCGCCATGATGGTAAAGCTTGAGCGAAACCGCATCCGGACCATCGGTGCGATAACGATAGAAGTCCACGAAAAGCGGGGCTTCTGCACTCAGGCCAGCAATGCGTTCTGCATCGACCAGCGCTTCCGGAGCCGTGAAGATTTCGCGATAGGATTGCGGGAAGCTCGAAGCCAGAGCAATGGTCTTTGCATCTGCGCTGTCCGAGCTTTCACGCACGGCGTCTTCCCATGTGCGAACGATCGAACGCACTTCTTCTTCCAGCGCATCGCGATCCACATGCGGCGTGGAACGTTCATGACGACGGATGACGAACTGAACGCGCGTCAGACCATTCTGCAGGAAGACTGGATGGAATTCGAAGCTGTCGCCGCTATAAATTTCGACGAGGTAGCGACCAATCTTCTCACGCACGACGGAGTCGTAACGGTCACGCGGGATATAGACCAGCACAGTGGCAAAACGGCCAAAGCGGTCAAGACGCGGGATTGCACGAACGCGTGGGCGCTCGCCAAGAGCCAGGATCAGTTCGGCATTGGCTGTGAGGCTTTCCGCATCGATCTGGAAAAGTTCATCACGCGGATATTCTTCCAGCACATTGACAAGCGCTTTGCCGGAATGGTCTTCACGGTTGAAGCCAAGATGCTTGATAACCGTATCAGCCTTGGAACGGATGAACGGAATACCGGCAACCGAACTGATATAGGCAACAGATGTGAACAGACCAACGAGACGCAGCTCGCCAATCGCGTCGCCATTCGGCCCGAAAATCTTCACGCCAACATAGTCGAGGTAAGAGCGGCGATGCACCAGTGACAGCGAATTGGCCTTGGTGACGATCAGCGGTTCGCTGCTATCGAGGAATTCTGTAACCTCGCGCGGCGTAACCGTGTCATCGTCGTCCTTGCGCAGAACGCGGACTTCGCTGTCATTGAGGATTCCGAGTGTTTCCTTGACCGGAACCAGCTCACGCTTTTCGCCCTTGCCCTTGAAGGTCAGCTCGCGCATTCCGAGGAAAATGAAGCGATCATCACGCAGCCATTCAAGGAAAGCGATTGCCTCCGGCATGGCTGGATCAAGCGTCAGTTCCTGAACGCGCTTGTAATCGGCGATGGCGTCATCAAGACGCTTCAGCATCGGCTTCCAGTCGCTGACAGCGGCGCGAACCTGTCCGAGCACACGCTTGATGGCGGCGGTCAGATCGGCCTTGACCTGCTTGTCGAGGGCTGGCAGATGGATCTGCACAAGGCTGACGCGCTCAACGCCCTTGGCGGGTGCGAGCTGCGAAGCTTCGCCCAGAATTGTAAGGCCGTCCTTTTCCCGCTCGATATCGAGAACCGGGTGAACAACCATGAAAATCTGGCTGACATGATCATTCAGCTCACCCATGATGGAGTCGAGCAGGAACGGCATGTTGTCGTTGACGATGGTAATTACGCTGACGGGGCGTCCATGGCGTTCGATGCTGTTATCGACGCTGATGATGCTCTTGCCCTTGCGATAAGATTCAAGCGCTTCATAGCCGTACTGGGCAGATTTATCGAGCGCTGCAGCATCGTAAGCCGCAAGATCTTCGGGCGGTGCCCATTCGAAGAGAAGCTGCGAAAAGGCAATGAGCGCCTTCGACTCTCCTCCCTTCTTCTCCTCCTTGCTTGCCTTGGAACCTTTAACTTTGCTCGACCGATCCTGCTTTGCAGTCACGTCGGATACTCCTGTCATGATGGCAATGCGCGCCAAACTAGCAGATTAGGCACCCGGTTCGATGACAAATCGTTGAAAACAACCAAATATTTCCGTGAAAGCCAGAAAACTCGCATCTAATCCATTTAATTTGGAACAAAACTTCGAAAACCCTTCGGGAAATTTCGAAATATGCCGTTTGGCTTTCCGGAAATGGTCATGCGAGCTTTACGTAAGCGTCATAAAAGCTTAATTTCGCCACAAATGAGCGGCGAATCTGCCGCGCAATTCAACCGATCAAAGCTCGATCAGATGATCGTCCAGTTCGTTGATATTTTGCTCGCCTGCGGGGAAATGATTTTCCAACAAAGCCCCCGCCTGACCAATCGCCAGCACGAAACCTTCGGCCACTTCCGCACGCGAAGCATGATGCATCAGTGTGGCAACAATGCCGTTCCATTCTTCCTGCTCGACCCGCGCATGAATGCCTGCATCGGCAATCACCTCCGCATAATGTTCTGCCATGGAAACAAACAGAAGAATGCCGGTCCGGTGTTCGGTGATGTGGACATTGCGCGCCAGAAACTGCTGTAGCGCATTGAGATGCGCGCGCTTGTAGCGAATGCGGCGCGGCACCAGCAGAAGACGGATTGACGGCAAAAACCGCAGTACCAGCATCGCTGTGATGAATGAAGCCAGCACGGCCAGACCGAACATCGGCAGGCGAATATCAAACCAGTACCAATGCGCAAGAAACGCTGCAATCACCGATGCGATAAGGATGCCGCAGGTCGCAACAAAACCCGCCGCAAAGAAATAGTCATCACTGGTGCATGCCAGAACCGCGTAGATTTCACCGCTCGTATTGGTTTCAGCAGCACGGATCGCCTCGGCAATGCGCCTGTGATCCTGATCGCTGATAAGGTTTTTGCCTCGCACAGAATTCTCCCTTACCAGCTACCCGAAGCGCCGCCGCCACCCGACGAACCACCACCGCCGGAAAACCCGCCGCCACCGCTGCTGCCCGATGACCATCCGCCACCACCGCCGGAAAAGCCACCGCCGCCGCCGGAACCGCCACGGGAATTAAAATCCATCACCATGCCAAGCCAGCGATATTTTCCCGGACCGATCTTTTGGCCAAAAATTGGTGTCAGGATTGCCATGCCGAAACCGCCGAAGAAGATCAGGGCCCAGAAGGTAATGAAAACGACGAAAACCCAATCGATGTCATCGGAACCAGAACTCGTCTGAACATTCCGCTTGGCACGCGCTTCAAGTTCGGCAGCATCGCCGGACAGCACAGACAGAATGCCATCGACACCCTGCACGATACCGTTTGAATAATTGCCGGTGCGGAATTCCGGAATGATCGTGCCATTGATGATGACGCTCGAAAGCGCATCCGTCATCGTGCCTTCAAGCCCGTAACCGACCTCGATACGCACCTTGCGATCATTGGGTGCCACAACCAGCAGAATACCGTTGTTTTCCTGCTTCTGACCAAGCGCCCAGGCACGGAACAAGCGATTGGAATAGCTTTCAATGTCCTCGCCATTGAGGCTTGGAACAGTCACCACGACCACCTGATCGGATGACTTTGCTTCAAAATCCGCGAGTTTCTGGGTGAGTTGCTGCCGCTCAGCCGGATCAATGATCCCCGCCGCATCAACGACACGTCCCGTCAGCACCTGTGCCGGCTGTGCCGCATCCTGCGCATTCGCGCCAACCGCAACAAAACTCGCAAACAGAAAAAACAGAAAAGCCGCAAGCAGTCGTGGCCCATTCAGGCCACGAACGACCGCCTCACGAAAGGGAAGCCAAGCTGCCACGGAGCGCCCGATCAGTTGTTGAAGTTGACCTGAGGCGCCGACTGACTTGCAGCATCTGCAGTGAATGTCTGCATTGGCACGGCATCACGATACCAGATCCATGTCCAGATCATCGTCGGCATGGTGCGGATCGCCGTATTATAGACGCGGACCGCTTCGATATAATCGCGGCGTGCCACAGCAATGCGGTTTTCCGTGCCTTCAAGCTGCGACTGCAGTGCGAGGAAGTTCTGGTTGGCCTTGAGGTCCGGATAGCGCTCCACCACCACCATCAAGCGCGAAAGCGCACTGGTGAGGTTGGCCTGATTGTCCTGAAACTGCTTGAAGAGCTCTGGATTATTGAGCGTCTCCGGCGTGATCTGCACCTGCGTTGCCTTGGCACGCGCGTCGATGACAGCCTGCAGGGTTTCTTTTTCGTGGGCGGCATAGCCCTTTACAGTCTCAACCAGGTTGGGAACGAGATCGGCACGGCGCTGATACTGGTTCTGCACTTCGCTCCACGCAGCCTTGGCTTTTTCCTCATTGGTGGGAATGGTGTTGAAACCGCAAGCCGAAAGCAGCGGCACAAGCATCACAAGACCCAGAGCAATGAAAATACGGCGAACCGATGCTGGGAATGAGAAAGAACGGATAGCGGTCACAGCCGACATAGTGTTCTCCTGAAAAAGGCGCCTTCGCAGCGCCAGAGACAATCATGGTTGCCCGCATATGCGTGTTCACGAAAATGCGAGCCGTCAAATCAATAAGATAAAGCAATTTCTCGCATCGTCCAGCCCGTTTGCCAAGATGACTGGAGCATCGTCCTAGACGAAACAAACTGACGCTCTTCTACCATGTTGACTCTATCAACATTCAGTATATTGATAGAGTCAACATAGCAGGCGACGTGCAAAGGTGGATGCGGGTATGACACTCAATCAAAATCAGGACGATATTAGCAAGCTGCGCGCTTTCAACCGCGTCTATACACGTCGCTTAGGCCTGCTCAACGCCCATCTCGACAAAAGTCCGTTCACGCTCACTGAAGCGCGCATTCTCTACGAGATCGCACATCGGGCCATGCCGACTGCCGCAGACGTCATGCGCGTTCTCGGGCTTGATCGTGGTCAGCTCAGCAGAACGCTGAAACGATTTGCTGAACGTGGCTTGCTGGAAACATCGCAGCACCCTGATGGTGGCCGTAGCCGTCCCATTGAACTGACCGACGCTGGGCGAAAAGCCTATTCGGCACTCGAAAGCAACACCTGCAAGGCTGTCGGTGGGCTACTCGACGAACTGCATCCGGACCAGCGCACCAATCTGGTGGCTGCCGCAGGCACCATCATGCGCATATTCGATGAGGATCACCGTCCGGAAGCGAAGCTACGAGACTTGCAGGCTGGCGACCTTGGCTGGATCATCCACCGGCAAGCTGTGCTTTACAGCAAAGAGTATGGCTGGAACCACGAATATGAAGCACTCGTCGCCCGCATTCTTGCCGACTACATTGAATCCTTTGACCCAACACATGATGGAGCCTGGGTGGCTGAACTCGATGGTCGCATCATTGGTTCGGTCTTTCTGGTGCGTGGAGACCGGCCAAAACTTGGCAAACTGCGTTTGCTATATGTCGAGCAGGAAGCACGCGGAACAGGTGTCGGGGCGAAGCTGGTAAATGCTTGTATTGAACACGCCCGCGCAGTCGGTGACGATCAACTCACCTTATGGACGAACAGCGTTTTGACCACAGCCCGGCGTCTCTATGAACGAGCCGGATTCCAGATGATCGATGAAGCACCGCACCATTCGTTTGGCGTTGATCTGATCGGACAGACTTGGGAAATGTATCTGAAATAAAGTCAGGCAGACCTTTAATCAGAACATAAAAAAGGCAGCGGATTGCTCCGCTGCCTTTTCATTCGCACTGTGCGAAAGATTATTCGCTTGCAGCTTCTTCAGCTGGAGCAGCTGCTGCGGCAGCAGCGGCTTCTGCTTCAGCTGCAGCCTTTGCAGCTGCATCTTCTTCAGCCTGCTTGGCAAGAGCGAGACGCTCCTGAGCCTTCTTACCTGGCAGACCCTTGGTCAGGTTGCTGCGTTCTTCACGCTTTGCAAGACCGGCCTGATCGAGGAAGCGAAGAACGCGATCGGTTGGCTGTGCGCCCTGTGCAATCCAATGCTGGATGCGGTCAGCGTCGAGCTTTACGCGTTCAGCGTCTTTAGCAAGCATTGGGTTCCATGCACCAACGGTTTCGATGAAACGGCCGTCGCGTGGGCTGCGAGCGTCAGCAACAACAACGTGGTAGTAAGGACGCTTCTTGGAGCCAGCGCGGGCGAGACGGATCTTAAGAGCCATTTTTTCTTTCCTTTAGACAATAGTTCTGCCCTGACGGGCAATCGGTTGAACCGCTTTTACGGTGTTCAGTTTCCGCTGTGATTGGCAGCGGCATGCTCATGGTGCCGAATGACTTCCTTCACGATGAAGTTCAGGAATTTTTCGGCAAAATCTGGATCGAGATGGGCGTCAACTGCGAGGCCACGAAGGCGCTCGACCTGACGCTTCTCACGGGCTGGGTCAGCAGCAGCAAGGCCGCGCTCAGCTTTCAGGACACCCACAGCCTTGGTGCAGCGAAAGCGCTCCGCAAGCATGTGAATCAGTGCTGCATCGATGTTATCGATGGACGCACGCAGTGCGAGAAGTTCAGCAGGTACAGTGTTCTGTTCGTCAGCCATCTTACTCACTTCTTCTTCGGCAAACCGGGAAGACCGCCGCCAAGACCTGGAAGCTTAGGTCCACCTAAACCGGGCAGACCACCACCGGGAAGACCCGGCAGACCACCACCCTTGGTGAGACCCGCGGCTTCGGCCTGTTTAGCAAGTGCTTCAAGCTGCTTTGGGTCCATTTTGGAGAGATCAGGCATACCGCCCATACCGCCAAGACCACCAAGACCCATCTTGTTGGCAAGGCCGCCCATCATCTGCTTCATCATTCCGCCCTTGCCCTTGCCCATGACTTTCATCATGTCGGCCATCTGACGGTGCATCTTGAGAAGCTTGTTGATGTCGGCAGCATTGGTGCCGGAACCCTTGGCAATGCGCTGCTTGCGGCTGTGCTTGAGAAGGTCAGGATTGGCGCGCTCAGCCTTGGTCATCGAGCCGATGATGGCGAGCTGACGATCAAATACCTTGTCGTCAAGACCGGCTGCTGCAGCCTTGTCCTTCATTCCGCCCATGCCGGGCATCATGCCCATGATGCTGCCCATACCACCGAGCTTTTTCATCTGGCCCAGCTGGTCAGCAAGATCGTTGAGATCGAACTTGCCCGACTGCATCTTCTTGGCCATCGCAGCGGCTTTTTCCGCATCGATGTTTTCGGCAGCCTTTTCGACGAGCGAAACAATGTCGCCCATGCCCAGAATTCGGTCGGCAATACGCTTTGGATAGAACTCCTCAAGCGCATCCATTTTTTCGCCGGTGGCGATCAGCTTGATCGGCTTTCCGGTGATGGCGCGCATCGAAAGTGCTGCACCGCCACGGCCATCGCCATCCATACGGGTGAGAACGATACCGGTAATACCCACGCGCTCATCGAAGTTGCGCGCGAGATTAACGGCGTCCTGACCGGTGAGGCTGTCTGCCACAAGCAGGATTTCATGCGGATTGGCGGCTTTGCGGATATCCGCCATTTCCACCATCAGCGGCTCGTCGATATGCGTGCGACCAGCAGTATCAAGGATCACCACATCATGGCCGCCGAGCTTTGCAGCCTGAACGGCGCGCTTGGCGATTTCAACCGGCGACTGGCCAGCGATGATCGGCAATGTATCGACAGAGGTCTGGATGCCAAGCTGACGAAGCTGTTCCTGAGCTGCCGGACGACGCGTATCGAGCGACGCCATCAGCACCTTCTTGCGCTGACGTTCGGTCAAACGCTTGGAGATCTTGCCGGTTGTCGTCGTCTTACCTGAGCCCTGCAGACCCACCATCATAATGACGACAGGTGCCGGTGCGTTCAGGTCAATTGAAACGCCTTCTGTGCCGAGCATTTCGATAAGTTCGTCATGGACGATCTTAACGACCATCTGGCCGGGCTTGATGCTTTTCAGAATTTCTGCGCCGACTGCCTTCTCACGAACGCGATCGGTAAACGAGCGAACCACTTCCAGCGAAACGTCGGCTTCAATAAGCGCACGACGCACTTCGCGCAGCGCAGCCGTCACGTCGCTTTCAGAAAGAGCGCCGCGTCCGGTAAGGCCGTTCAGAATGGAGCCAAGACGCTCCTGAAGTGATTCAAACATCGAGTTTCCTTTTAATCCGAGAGGAGGCGTAAGGCTTCGTCAGGGATACATCGTTCTTTGATCAGACCAGTTCAAGAAGCAACCAAAGCGATACAGCACCCGAGGGCGCATCGCGCTGTCGGGTGTGGACCTCCGGGATCTCTTTATACCAAATGGGTCCCGGTCGGTGGCTCGCGTTCTGAAGATCGCGGATAGATTGGGTGTGGCTTTAGGGGCTTGAGCCTGCAATGTCAAGCAAAAGGCGGGAAACGGCGCTTTGTAACCGGTAATCTGCCTCTTAAACCACGACATATCGCCCCGATTTACCAAAACTTGAAGAATACGTGGAAAAAGGACTATAAGCGCGCCGCTGCGTTGCAGGCCTTCCGTCTGATTGCAGCATGACATTCGGTGTAAAGAATGGCAAATTCGCGCCGAGGTAGAATCAACTCCGAAGGAGAAACGAATGGCATTGGTTGCCAAGGGCCGGTCTTGGACCGCAGCAGCAGTTCTTGCAGTGGGTATGATGACGGGTGCAGGTGTTGCCGAGGCAGCCCAGTGCGGCAACAATGCCGCCGGCTATAATGCCTGGCTTCAGCAGACGTTGAAGGAAGCACCAGGCCGCGGCGTCGGCAAGCGCGCGCTCGATGCACTGGGCAAAACCAAATACGCTCAGGCCACCATCAATGCTGACCGCAATCAGAAGAGCTTCAAGCTCTCCTTCGAGCAGTTCATGCAGAAGCGCGGCGCAAACACGATCATCCAGCGCGGCAAGTCGATCAAGAAGCAGAATGCAGCGCTCTTCGCCAATATCGAAAAGCGTTATGGCGTTCCTGCTGGCCCGCTGATCGCGATCTGGGGCATGGAAACCGGCTTCGGCGCATATCTGGGCAAGCAGCATACGCTTTCCGCAGTTGCAACGCTGGCCTATGACTGCCGCCGCAGCGATTACTTCACCGAACAACTCTACGCAGCGCTCAAGCTCATTGACCGTGAGGATCTTGATCCAAACGCAGTTGGCGCAATGCACGGCGAAATCGGCCAGACCCAGTTTCTGCCAGTCAACGTCCTGAGATATGGCGTGGATGGTGATGGCAGCGGTCATATCGACATGGCCCGCTCGAAGGCTGACGCACTTTATTCGACCGCCAACTTCCTCGTCGGTCACGGCTGGCGTCGTGGCGCTGGCTATCAGCCGGGTGAAGCCAATTATGGCGCAATCCAGGGCTGGAATGCTGCGCAGGTTTACCAGCGCGCTATTGCCGTCATGGGCAAGGCAATCGACGAATAATCATACTTGTGGCGAAGCGAGAACATTGTTTCGCCATAAAATGAACAGAGAAAAGCCCCGAATTTCGGGGCTTTTTTCGTCTTATGCTGCTGTTTCCGGTGCTTCTATGACCCAACCTTCAGGTCTTTTGAAGTCACCTGTCTGCTGATCCATCACCCAAAGCTCGCCGGTCGAAATATCGAACCATGCACCATAAAGGGTGAGCTTGCCCTTCTTCTCAAGAATATCGACACATGGGAATGTGCGCAGATTGTTGATCGAGTAGCGGATCGAAATACGCTCCAGCGCGGTCTGACGTTCGGTCGGTGTCATCAACTGGTTGCCGCTGACGGTTTCTGCCGCTGGCGCAATCAGGCTCATCCACTTACCGATAAAGTCACTTGGTGAAAGCGGCGCGCTTTGCGTATCAAGCGCTGCTTTAATACCACCGCATCGGCCATGGCCCATGACAACAATATTCTTCACCTTGAGGCTCTGTACTGCAAATTCGAGTGCCGCAGAAGCCGCATGGAATTCACCATCCGGTTCATAAGGTGGAATAAGATTGGCAACATTGCGCAATACGAAGATTTCGCCCGGTGCCGTGTTGAAAATTGTTTCCGGAGCGGCGCGGGAATCGCAGCAGGCAATGACCAGAGTTTCTGGTGCCTGACCTTTTTCAGCGAGTTCCTTATAACGTGCCGTTTCAGACGCGAAATGCTCGCTCATAAAGGTTTGGTAACCAGCGAGGAGTGTATCTGGAATATCAGCCATGACTTTCCATTATCCCTATCGAAAACGCAGAGCAATCAAAAACGTGAGGCCGCAACTTGCGACCCGTTGCCACTTAATCCAACTCTTATGCACGCAATCCCTTGGTTGGATGCACCAATCGTCGGGTTTGGACCATCGCCATCGGCGTTGCGAGGCTTGAGGCGTCCGCTTCAAGCATCAGCTCATCGGCACCCCGTTTCGCTGAACGGGCCATGATCTCGAACACTGCCGCCGTTGTTCTTTGCAACGCCTTTTCTTCTGAAAAGCCAGCAAGCCTGCGTGCCAGAAACACCGCCGATGTCAGATCGCCAAGGCCATTGGTCGGCCCATCGACACAACGATGTTCAGCCATCAGCGCAAGGGTTGGTGTGAGCAGAATATTGCCGATGCTGCCCGCCATCAATGGAAATGCAGATGTTACCAGCATGGTTGCTGGCCCGATATCAAGGGCTGCTTCCATCAATGCCTTGTTGTCCTCAAGCTCAACACCCGTCAGCCATGACAGCTCAAAACGATTGGGCGTTGCAATATCGGCAAGCGGCATCAGGTGATCGCGGATACCGATCGCTGTGGCCTCCGGCACGTAAAGACCTTTCTGATCGCCAATCACCGGATCGCAAAGGTAAAGCGCATTTGGATTGCGCTCCTTAACCTTTTCAACCAGTCCCGCCACGGCTTTCGCCTGTTCGGGGTTGCCCAGATAGCCGGTGAGGATAGCGCCCACTTCGCCAAGCCATGGCGCGCGCTCAAGATCCTGCATCAGTGTTGCAAATTCCTGCGCGGGCGGCACAATACGCCCTGCAGGACCATGGCCCGGATGCCATGGCAATACCACCGTCGGCACAGCCCAAACGGGAAACCCGAGCGTTTCCAGAGCGAAAACGGCGGCACGGTTTCCGACAGAACCGCGAACGACATGGCTCGAGATGACAATAACGGTTGTCGCGTCCGAAGGCGCAGAAAGCGTCATGTTAAACCTGGCTTTGCATGAGATAAGAAATGAGCCAGACGATAATCGCCAGCGTGATGATGAGTCCAAGTCCGCGTCCGATGCGGGTGGCCCAGAGTTCGATAGGATCGTTCTCCGGTGCATCATTGGCAGCAAGATGGCTTGCAGTACGGGAAAGCCCACGACGCACAATGCCCTCGGGGCCGGTCTGCTCCCGCTCCAGTCGTTCAAGAATGCGTTGAGCCTCGTCCTGACGCTCGCGCCCCGGACTACCGCCCTCGCCTATGCCCGCCTGATGGCGCTCACCCATAATCTGCCTGCCCTCAAGAAAAGACTCGTTTCCCGGAGACCCGAACCGGGACAGGACACAGCATCACGCCCGGATTGCAGTTCTGCAAGCAGAATATTGTCTGATCAGCCTAGTTTCACGATGAGCTTACCGAAATTGCCACCTTCCAGCATGGAAATGAAAGCCTTGGGAGCATTCTCAAGCCCCTCAACGATATCCTCGCGATAACGCACATGGCCGTCAGCAATCCATTTTGCCATTTCATGATAAAAGGCCGGGCGCTGATCGGCAAAATCACGTTGAATGAATCCGCGAATAGTCAGGCTTTTTGTCAGAATATCGCGCATAAGCAACGGCAACCGATCCGGCCCGTCAAAAGCACCACTCTGATTATATTGCGCGATCAGCCCACAGACAGGCACTCTCGCAAACTGGTTGAGCAGCGGCAGAACGGCGTCAAACACCTTGCCACCCACATTCTCGAAGTACACATCAATGCCCTTTGGGCAGGCTAAAGCCAGTTCCTGCGCGAAATTATCCGAGCGATGATCGAGGGCTACATCAAACCCAAACTCGTCGATCAGCGCTTTGCACTTGTCCGCCCCGCCCGCAATACCGACCGCCCGCGCGCCTTTAAGCTTGGCAATCTGTCCAACCGCAGAACCAACCGGGCCAGTCGCTGCGGCTACCACAACTGTTTCGCCCTCTTTGGGCTGGCCGATTGTCAGCAAGCCGGAATAAGCGGTGAAGCCCGGCATTCCCATGACACCGAGCGCCGTCGTGACAGGCACCTGCTGGGGATCGAGCTTGCGCAACGTGGAAGCATCGACAACCGCATAACTCTGCCAGCCGGAATGCGAGAGAACAAAATCGCCGGGAAGAAAGCCCGCGCTTTTACTTTCCACCACTTCACCGACTGTTCCCCCTTCCATGACAGCACCGATATCAACGGGTGCCGCATAGGATTTGGCCGCACTCATTCGCCCGCGCATATAAGGATCGAGTGAGAGATAGCGGATTTTCAGCAGAACTTCGCCCTCGCCCGGCTGCTGGATAGCGGCCTCATCAAGCCGAAAATTCTCTGCCGTGGGCCGTCCATCGGGACGCGATGCAAGGACGATACGGTGGTTGATTTTTCCGCTCATGTGGCACTCCTGCAAAACTCGGGCTGATGACTAAGCCTGCAACATAGATGAATCGCACAGACCTTCAAACGACCGCATGGAAATCTTCATGCTTGTTTTAAACGGAGAGATGGAAACTCCGTTCCCTCCCTGTCAGCGCATTGAAAAAGAAAACCCCGCCTCATGGCGGGGGCACCGTGGGGCGGGGTTTCTCACTTGGCGGGAGGTATTTGACGTCACGCACCCAAAGCGGAGCGAGGACACGCAACATGATGAAGTGTCTGGCGTTACTTCATCGTTGGGATAACGAATTCCGCACCATCCTTAACGCCAGACGGCCAGCGCGAGGTGACTGTCTTGGTCTTGGTGTAGAAGCGGAATGCATCCGGGCCGTGCTGGTTGAGATCGCCGAAGCCCGAAGCCTTCCAGCCACCAAAGGTGTAGTAAGCAATCGGAACCGGAATTGGCACATTGATACCGACCATGCCGACCTGAACGCGGCTGGCAAAATCGCGGGCTGCATCACCGTCACGGGTGAAAATAGCAACACCATTGCCATATTCATGCTCATTCGGCAGTGCGAGGGCTTCTTCGTAGTTCTTGGCGCGAACAACCGAGAGGACCGGACCGAAGATTTCTTCCTTATAGATGCGCATGTCTGACGTCACATTGTCGAACAGACAGCCACCCATATAGAAACCGTTTTCATAGCCCTGCATCTTGAATCCACGGCCATCAACGACGAGCTTTGCGCCTTCCTCGACACCAAGATCGACATAGCCACGAATGCGGTCGAGAGCGGCCTTGGTGACAACCGGGCCATAATCGGCTGAATTATCAGTCGAAGGGCCAATCTTCAGAGATTCAACGCGTGGGATCAGCTTTTCCATCAGACGGTTTGCGGTATCTTCACCAACCGGAACAGCAACCGAGATCGCCATGCAGCGTTCGCCAGCCGAACCGTAACCGGCACCGATCAGCGCATCCACGGTCTGATCCATATCCGCATCCGGCATAATCAGCATGTGGTTCTTGGCACCACCGAAACACTGGACGCGCTTGCCGTTCGAGCAGCCGCGACCATAGATATACTGGGCAATTG
>Ga0256901_1000528_pt1 | contig 21507 bp, 24 predicted proteins | sample MC6MC0689MT_FD_190200 | JGI IMG/M metagenome (GOLD analysis project Ga0256901, IMG submission 190200) | Metatranscriptome of enriched soil aggregate microbial communities from Iowa State University, Ames, United States - MC6-MC0689-MT... | ecosystem: Environmental > Terrestrial > Soil >... | reverse complement strand
GTAAAAATAAAGTGTTAGAGCGACCTATGTGCGCCCAGTAGGGTGCGCGGCGCTCTAGGCATGTGGCAGAAGTTTTGAAAGCTCTGGATGCAGCTCTTCAAATCGCTTCATCCAGCGCTTGAGCTTCGGACGACCGCGCTCCCATTTTCCTTCAAAGCGCAGACCCAGATAACCAAGGGTGGCAGCCACCGCCAGATGACCGCCATGCAGCTTGCCAGCAAGGCGCGGTGGAGCTTCATTTAGAAGATCGAGTGCGCGTTCGGCCTTACGCCATTGCAGATCCAGCCATGGCTGATGCACTTTTTCTTCCGGGCGCATACGACGCTCGTAAACATGGGCGAGCAGAACGTCAGCCAAACCGTCTGCAATCGCTTCAAAACGCTCAGCATCCGTACGCTTTTCGGCATTGCGCGGAAAAAGCTTGCCCCCCGATACGCGGTTCAAATATTGCATGATCGCGCGGCTATCGAAGACGGACTTGCCATCATCTGTAAGCAAGGTCGGGATTTTACCCAACGGATTGGCGCTGACGAGGTTATCCGGTTCTGCTGAGGTGGTAACGACCACGCTTTCAAACGGGATGCCTGCATGGGCTGCGGCCATACGCACCTTGGCGCTATACGGCGAGGCGGGCGAATAAAGGATCTGAGTCATCACGATTCCTGAGGTTTAGGACTATCTTGTCGCGGGCATCATAACGGATCGGCTGCGACATGCATTGGCGTTAACCTGTTCGCAGGCACGAAACTTCAGGTCTTTCGTCATGCAGATGCGAACTTCCTGAAGGTAATTCCTATTGCAGGCGACCGATATTCCATCCGGCTTCATTCCTGGATTGGCGGTTACAAACGCTTTTTCAACAAGCATCGGATCAACACGACGGTTTCCAGCCATGCTCCGAAGGCTCGGAGGAATCTTCACATGCTGATAGGCTTGACGGACGGTTGCGAAATACTCGTTCTGAGGAAGGCCGGAGCAGCTTCCATGCTTGCGCCATTGATGCGCGACAAGCCCTGTGGACGGCATGATGTCCGAAACGCTTGAAACGATTTGTCGGGGAACAAAACTGCCACGGCTGCGAGCATTGTCGAATTGGCAATTGGCCGGATAGCCCCATTCGTTTTGCGGCCAAAGTCCATGAACGACAAAACCGAAAGGGCGATTGGTCCCGCATTGCGGCCTGTTTGCTCTCGGACCTTCCGAAGCGCAATAGCTTGGCGACCATGAAAGAGACAGCACATAGAAATCAAATTCACCGGGGCTGCTGTCGCCCCGGTCTTGCGCCACTGCGGGTAGCGCTGCAAAGGAAGTGGCAAGAAGGGCGGCTGAGATCGCCGCCAGTTTGCGCAGCATTGCCTATCCTATCAACGCAGGACGCGGCATTTTGCGTCGTACACGGCCCAGCGATCAAAGCCATCTACGCAGAATTCGACATTCTTGCCGACGCCTGCAAAGCCCTGACCTTCTTCAACCATGTACCAAACCGAACGATACTGGCCATCGCTGAGAACAGCCGTTGCCTTGCAATAGGTGCGCTCGATCTGGGCTGGATTGTTCTTTGGCTCATAGCGCGTCAGGCGAACATCGCTCATTGCCGAAATGCCAACCTGTGGAAGGTTTGGTACGTTGCGAACCTGATAGCCGAAATCAGAAACGACGCTGCGCAGAATGCTCTGCTGACTGCAAAGACCGGCATCGCCAACAGCTGTCGGTGCAGATGTCAGATAATCTGCAGCATTTGCGGGCAGGGAAGCGAACGTCAGGGGAAGAACCGATGCAGCCAGAAGTGCTGCACGAGAAAACTGTCCGATGCGATCCAACTTGCGTTGCATATCTCTATCCTGTCTCACAATTCGAGCGTGATGCTCGTTTTATTAAATTGGCTGAGTTGCAGTTTCTTTCAGCAACGGGCAGCGGTCAAGTGCGATCCATCTCGCTGCGTATCCATTGAATGCTGAAATTGCTCCCCTTTTCTTCACTAAGCAACTTGGTAAGGCAGGGAAGCAGGGTTTGCATCTCACTTTCCAGTGTATAGGGCGGATTGACGACAATCATTCCAGTACCATCAAGCCTCGGCTCAAGCGATGGTGCGCGAATCGCAAGTTCAATGCGCATGATCTTCGGAATTTCGGTTTCCCGCAGACGCTTTGAGAACCGTTCTGTCTCTTTACGGTCCTTGACCGGATACCAGAGCGCATAAGTACCGCCGGGAAAACGCCTGTAAGCCTTAACTAACCCGTCAACGAGGCGATCAAATTCGCCCTCCATTTCAAAAGGCGGATCAACCAGCACCAGACCGCGTTTCTCCTTAGGCGGCATATGTGCGCCGAGCGAAAGCCAGCCATCAAGCTCAATGACGCGGGCCTGATAATCGCCGTCAAACAGCTTCGCCAGCTTCTTGGCATCCTGCGGATGAAGTTCCAGTGCCGACAAGCGATCCTGTTTGCGCAAAAGATGACGGCTCAGAAGCGGCGAGCCGGGGTAATGCCGCAGCTCTTTACCATTGTTCACCGCGCGCACCACATCGAGATAAGGCTGGAGTAGTTCAATTACGGCTTGCGGGATTTCGCCTTTTTCGACAGCGTCGAAAACACGGCTGATCCCGCCGGTCCATTCGCTGGTTTTGCCAGCTTCAGTGCCGCGCAGATCGTAGAGGCCGATACCCGCATGGGTATCGATCACGCGAAAGGCTTGATCCTTGCGCTTGAGATATTCAACAATGCGGGAAAGGATGACGTGCTTGACGACATCGGCAAAATTCCCGGCGTGATAGGCGTGACGATAATTCATATTCGCGCTTGTTTCATGCCTCGTCGCTTTCGGCAATATCCCTGCTTCACCAAATGTGACATATAACTGTCATCATCTGCTCTCATCCAAGTCGAGTCTTCCATGTCTGGTAGCGTACTGCTGATTGTCCTTTGTGGCGCGTTTTTCCACGCAAGCTGGAATGCTATCGTCAAAGGAGGCAGTGACAAATTTTTCGCAGCCGCCTGCATCACCGGTACAGCCGGTCTGATCGCGCTGTTTTTCCTGCCCTTTTTGCCTCTTCCGCATCCATCAAGCTGGATTTTCATAGGCCTCTCGACCATCACACAGATATTCTACATGTCTCTGGTCGCAGCTGCCTATAAATCGGGCGACATGAGCGAAGCATATCCGATCATGCGCGGCACGCCACCTTTGCTGGTGGCACTCGTCAGCGCACCTTTGATTGGCGAAGCCATTGGCTGGGGCAGTTGGGTAGGCATTATCCTGATCTGCAGCGGCGTTCTTGCAATGGCGCTCGAAGCGCGACGTCGTAACGGCGGCACATCGAGCAAAACCGCTTTGCTTGCACTTGCCAATGCAGGTTTCATTGCAACTTATACCATCATTGATGGCGTCGGCGTACGCGCATCGGGTAACACGCTGTCCTACACGCTGTGGCTGTTTCTGATAAACGCCTTTCCGCTCGGGTGCTGGGCGCTTTATCGTGAGCCGGATCGTTTTCTCAATTATGTTCGTAACCGCTGGCGCCCGTCGCTGATTGGCGGCATTGGCACTTTGGCCTCTTACGGCCTGGCACTGTGGGCAATGACAATGGCTCCAATCGCGGTCGTCGCAGCTTTGAGAGAGACGGCAATCCTGTTTGGTGTTCTCATTTCATCACTTATTCTCAAAGAAAAAGTGGGCCTGCCACGTTTTCTGGCTGCTGGCTTCATTGTGCTCGGTGCCATTACCTTGAGACTTTCGTGAAAATCTATTTCGTCGCAGGTTGTTCAATACGTCAGAAATTCGTTTCTGCGGAACTTCGCTTGCGCTAAAAAGCGCTATGAACCAGCCATCCCCCAGATCAAATATTAAAATCGGACATTCTGCCTGTCCGCATGACTGCCCGTCCACCTGTGCGCTTGATGTCGAGCTGCTGGATGAGCGTACAATTGGCCGCGTCCGTGGTGCGAAGGACAACAGCTATACCGCTGGTGTGATCTGCGCCAAGGTTGCCCGCTATGCCGAGCGCGTTCATCACCCGGATCGCCTGAAACATCCGCTCATTCGCGCTGACCGTAAGGGTGATGGCGAGTGGAAGCAGGCATCCTGGGAAGCCGCGCTTGATCTGATCGCCGAACGCTTCATCAAGGCCGAACAGACCTATGGCAGCGAAACTGTCTGGCCATATTACTATGCTGGTACAATGGGACTCGTGCAGCGCGATTCCATCAATCGCCTGCGCTATGCCAAACGCTATTCGAACCAGTTTGACAGTTTCTGCACCAATATGGCGTGGACCGGCTATTTTGCTGGCACCGGCAGCCTGACAGGCCCGGACCCCCGTGAGATGGCAAAGGCGGATGTGGTTGTCATCTGGGGGACCAACGCCGCAGCCACGCAGGTCAATGTGATGACCCATGCGGTACGGGCACGAAAAGATCGCGGTGCCAAGATCGTTGTCATCGATATCTACGCCAATGCGACCGTGCGACAGGCGGATATGGGCATTGTGCTTAAGCCCGGAACGGACGGCGCTTTTGCCTGCGCTGTCATGCATGTCCTGTTTCGTGATGGTCTTGCGGACTGGGATTATCTCAATCGCTACACCGACGATCCGAAAGGGCTGGAAGCTCATCTTGAGACCCGCACACCGGAATGGGCGGCTGAAATCACCGGCTTGAGCGTCGAGGAAATCGAAGCTTTTGCGCATCTGGTGGGTCAAACCAAGCGCACCTATTTCCGGCTTGGCTACGGCTTTACGCGCCAGCGGAATGGCGCAGTGAATATGCACGCCGCAGCATCGATTGCCTGTGTGACGGGCGCATTCTTACACGAGGGCGGCGGCGCGTTTCATTCCAATTCCGGCATCTTCAAGATGGACAAGCGCGAGATTGAAGGCAGCGCGATGCAGGATAAAAGCCTGCGTTTCCTCGATCAGTCGAAGATCGGACGTATTCTTACCGGCGATAGCGAAGCGCTATATGGTGGCCCGCCCGTAACAGCGATGCTGATCCAGAACACCAATCCAATGAATGTGACGCCAGAACAGCGTCTGGTGCGTCAGGGTTTTTCCCGTGAAGACTTGTTTGTTGCCGTGCATGAGCAGTTCATGACTGATACGGCCAAAATGGCCGATGTACTTTTGCCAGCGACCACATTTCTTGAACATGACGATATTTATCGGGGCGGCGGACAGCAGCATGTGGTGCTGGGGCCGAAGCTGATCGAACCCCTTGCAGATGCTCGCCCGAATGTCTTTGTCATTAACGAGTTGGCTGAGCGCCTGGGCGTCGCACATCTGCCGGGCTTTAACGTCGATGAGCGTACATTGATCGATAACATGAATGCCAACAGCGCTCTTCCGCATTTCGATGACTTGAAGGAAAAGCGCTTTGTCGATTTGCAGCCTCCATTTGAGGAAGCACATTACATCAATGGCTTCAAATGGCCGGATGGAAAGTTCCGCTTCCGTCCCGACTGGACCGGCAGCCCGTCACCAAACAAACCACCGGAAGTCATGGGCCTGCAAGGGCCACATCACTCCATTCCAGAGTTTCCGGACTATTGGAATGTGATTGAGACCGTGGATGCCGAACATCCATTCCGTCTCGCCACATCGCCTGCCCATAATTTCCTGAATTCGACATTTGCGGAAACACCGACATCTCTCGCGAAGGAAATCCGGCCAGAGCTTCTCATCCACCCGGATGATGCCGCTCAACTGGATATCGCAGATGGCGAGCGGATTGAAATCGGCAATCATCGTGGTGAAGTTGTGCTTCATGCGGTTTTGCGCGCTGGTCAAAAGCGCGGTGTCGTTGTGTCCGAAGGTATTTTCCCGAACTCCACCTTCGAGCGGGGTGAGGGGATTAATACGCTGATCGGAGCGGAGCCCGCGGCGCCATATGGCGGCCTGGCGGTTCACGACACCAAAATCTGGATCAGAAAGCTTTGATGAAATAAAAAAACCGCGCCTAATTTAAATTAAGCGCGGTTTTTGATTGTATCAGACCGTATTAGCCTGCGTAGTTCAGCTTGAGCTTGGAAAGGCCAACAGCTGCGTTGAGGCCTTTCTGGCCCTGAACCGAAATTGGCTGCAGTGAAATTGTCTTCCACGAGCCGCCGGTCAGGATGTTGGTGCCTGCGCCAATGCCGATTGAGGCATTTGCCGATGCGCCGACATAACGGCCCTTGAGCGCGCCTTCAGGGCGAACGGTTGGAGCCCAGACAGCCCATGCAACGGTGCCGCCATTGATGAAGCCGATATCTACGCCGATTTTTGTGATGTTGCCGGTGTAACGCTCTACCGGGCCGCGACCGCGAACAGGGCTGAACACACAATCCACGTCCTGCTGGCTGCCAATAATGACTCCGATTGCAGGGGAAATATCACAAGTAAGAGTGCCAACTTCCGAACGCGGCTGGGTGCGACCTGAGCCGGGAGGCGCTACGAAGTCAGCAGCAAGAGCAGGGGCAGTGATAGCAATGCCCGAAACGACGGCCATAGCCGACAGGAAGGAAGTCGAAAAACGGAGAGACATGATGTTGTCCTCTAATAAACACATACTGAAAGAGACGCTTATGCGACTCTCACGGGTTGCCGAAGCAGCTTCCCTTACGAACCTGAATTAGGGCATTTTCGCGAGAATTAAAGTTTTGTTAACGAAAAAATTGGGGTGTGATTAATTTGTCGCGTTTAATCGCGCTTTTGTAAGTCAGGCGCTGATCACCATCGCATCTTGCGACAGGCCTGTTTCCGCGTCACCACTGGCAAATTTGCTGAGCGCCAAAGCGTAGATCTTGTGTTCGGCTTTCAAAACGCGCGCAGCAAGGCTGCTTTCCGTATCGCCTTCGACGATAGGCACAGCGGCCTGTGCCAGAATCGGACCTTCATCCATGCCTTCCGTCACCAAATGCACGGTGCAGCCAGCAAGCTTCATGCCTGCGTCAAGCGCACGCTGATGCGTGTGAAGGCCTGCGAAAAGCGGCAACAACGAAGGATGAATGTTGAGGATACGACCTTCATAAGGCGCAATAAACTTAGCTGACAACAGCCGCATGTAACCTGCAAGGCAGATAATATCCGGGTTGAGCAGCGCAAGCGCCTCAAGGATTGCATCTTCATGCGCATCCTTGGAGGCATAATCATTGCGGGTAAATACCTGCGTTTCGATGCCCGCGGCCTGTGCTTTGGCAAGGCCGCCTGCATCTGACTTGTCTGAAAAGACCGAAATGATTTCAGCCGGAAAATCGGGCGTCTGAGCAGCACGGATCAGCGCCTCCATATTGGAGCCGCTGCCCGAGATGAAAATGACGACCCGTTTGCGGCTCATAGTTTCAGCGTGCCCTGATAGACGACGCCTTCGCTTTCACGCTTGACCATGCGGCCGAGTGTTGTGACGTTTTCGCCTTCCTTGGTCAGGGCTGCAATCACTTCGTCCACCTTGTCCGGTGTGACAACAGCGATCATGCCGATGCCACAGTTGAAGGTGCGCAGCATTTCGAGTGGTTCAACGCCGCCAGTCTTTGCAAGCCATGAGAATACGGCAGGAACATCGATTGCATCGAGATTGATTTCAGCCGCAAGACCTTCTGGCAGAACGCGCGGGATATTGTCCGGGAAACCACCGCCAGTAATATGGGCCAATGCCTTGATACCATCCGACGCACGGATAGCGGCAAGCAACGGCTTCACATAAATGCGGGTTGGCTCCAGCAGGGCCTCACCAAGCGTTGCACCTTCCTTGAACGGCGCATCAGACTTCCAGCCAAGGCCGGACATTTCGACAATACGACGAACCAGAGAGAAGCCGTTGGAGTGAACGCCCGACGACGAAAGGCCGATAATGATGTCGCCTTCCGAAACATCGCCGCGCGGCAGCAGACGGTTGCGTTCAGCAGCGCCAACCGCAAAACCAGCCAGATCGTAATCGCCATCGCGATACATGCCCGGCATTTCAGCGGTTTCACCGCCAATCAGCGCGCAACCAGCCTGAAGGCAACCTTCCGCAATGCCCGATACAATGGCTACGCCCTGATCAGGCGACAGCTTGCCGGTTGCGAAATAATCGAGAAAGAACAGCGGCTCTGCACCCTGAACGACGAGATCGTTCACGCACATGGCAACAAGATCGATACCAACAGTGTCGTGCTTGTCTGCATCGATTGCAATTTTGAGCTTTGTGCCAACGCCATCATTGGCTGCAACCAGCACCGGATCGGCGAAACCTGCCGCTTTGAGATCGAACAGGCCACCAAAACCACCAATTTCGCCATCTGCGCCAGGGCGACGTGTGGAGCGAACAAGTGGCTTGATCTTGTCGACCATCAGATTGCCGGCATCGATATCGACGCCCGCTTCAGCATAAGTCAGTCCATTTTTTCTGGCGGCGTTATTTTCCGTGGTCATCACCTGCTCCTGAAACTGGCCTGAAACGGGGCTGTGCCCCTAGTGGGGAATAATGAGGGCGCAATGACATGAGATTGCGTGTCCTGCAAGGCCAGAAGGCCGGAAAAGCGCAAAACATCGCAGGAATCTGCTGAAATTTCCGCGATTGTGGATTTGCAGTAACCTGTCGATGCATAGCGAGCGCCGCGCTCATAAGCATTGCAATCTTTTTGCTACGATCTAACTATCTCTATCTGCCTGCGCTTACGAGAATAGTAACACCGACGTATTATAGCTGAGACGCGGGAAATATCTTTGCAGAGAATGGATCAAAATGGCCAAGAAACCAGCGCCTGCGCGTGACACGACGACCAAGACGATACAGCAGGCTGAGGCTGTAGCGCGGGATGGCGATATTCACGTCAATGTGGAAGTCGGCGGCTTTACAGGTTCTGTCGTTCGTCGTCAGGCCATGTTCTGGACCTGTACTGCGGCGATATTCCTTCTGTTTCTGGTGATTTTCAGCCCGGTTCTTCTGCCCTTTGTGGCAGGCATGGCGCTGGCATACTTTCTTGATCCTGTTGCAGACCGTCTGGAACGGCTGGGTCTGTCGCGACTGGCTGCAACGATTGTCATTCTGCTGGTCTTCCTGATGATACTCGTCGTCGGGTTGATGATCATCATACCGGTGCTTGCGACACAGCTCGCAGATTTCATCTCCAAGCTGCCGGACTATATCTCGCAGTTGCAGGCGCTTCTTGCCAATGAGAATTCGAGTTGGCTGAAACGCTATATCGGTATCGATAGTTCGGTCATTCAGGAAAACCTCAGCACACTCCTGCAACAGGGCGCCGGTTTCCTCTCCACATTGCTCCAGTCCCTGTGGAATTCGGGGAAATCTCTCATTGATATTGCGGGCCTTTTCATCGTTACGCCGGTGGTTGCGTTCTACATGCTGCTCGACTGGGATCGCATGGTTGATCGCATCGATTCATGGGTTCCGCGCAGGCAGCTTTATACCGTTCGCGGCATTGCTCAGGATATGGATGCAGCGGTGGCGGGCTTCGTGCGCGGGCAGGGTACTTTGTGTCTCATTCTTGGCACCTATTACGCTATCGGCCTGACGCTAACCGGGCTTAATTTTGGCCTGCTTATCGGCTTTTTTGCAGGGCTTATCAGCTTCATTCCCTACATCGGTTCCTTCGTTGGTCTGACGCTTGCAATCGGTGTTGCGCTGGTTCAGTTCTGGCCGGACTGGATCATGATTGTGGCTGTTGCCGCGGTGTTTTTCCTGGGCCAGTTTGTTGAAGGAAACATCCTCCAGCCAAAGCTCGTCGGATCGTCTGTGGGCCTGCATCCGGTCTGGCTGATGTTTGCTCTGTTCGCCTTCGGTTCTCTGTTTGGCTTCACCGGAATGCTGGTTGCAGTGCCAGCTGCGGCAGCGGTCGGGGTGCTTGTGCGTTTTGCCCTGAATCGCTATCTCCATTCTCCGATGTATGACCCTGCTTACAAGCGTTCGCATTCAGATGTCGGACCGCTGATAGAGGCGGGCGAGAATACAGGCAAAGAGAAATGAAATTGAAACGTAACCGGGCCAGATTTTCAGGAGCCAGACATTCTGGAGGCAGCGATGAGTGACGCGCCGCGTCAGATTCCCCTCGCCCTTGAGCATCAGCCCGGCTATCACCGCGAAGACATCATGGTCACGGGGTCGAACCGTGCGGCGGTGGACCTTATCGACCGTTGGCCGAACTGGGTTGCCCCGGTGGTAATCCTTGCCGGACCGACGGGCGCGGGTAAAACACATCTTGCAGAAGTGTGGCGTGCAGCAACAGGTGCGTTGCTGGCTGATCCAAAATCCATCAGCGAGCGCGTAGTGCATGGTGCTGCGGAATATCCTGTGCTGATTGATAATATCGGTGGCGCACGTTTTGACGAAACAGGCCTGTTTCATCTTATTAACAGCGTTCGGCAGAATGCAGCCCTTGGTCCGGGGCCATCGCTGCTGATGACTTCGCGTCTTCTGCCCGCAAACTGGAAAGTCAAACTCCCCGATCTCGCATCGCGCCTCAAGGCGGCGACAGTGGTGGAAATTGCTGAACCGGACGACATGCTGCTGGGTGGTGTTATTCACAAGCTCTTTGCTGATCGGCAGATCAGCGTTGAACCGCATGTGGTGAGTTATCTGGTCAGCCGCATTGAACGCTCACTTCTGTCAGCGATCCAGATCGTCGATCGTCTTGATAACGCCGCTATGGAGCAGAAAACGCGCATAACGCGCACGCTTGCCGCGCAGGTTTTGTCCGAAGCTGGTCACGGTGAGGGATGAAGGTCGCTGTCACTGGAGCTGGCGGATTTATCGGAAGTGCTGTTCTGCGCGAGCTGGCCGGTAATGGACACGAAACTCTCACTCTTTCACGCGATGCGCTTGTGGCGCCAGACTTTGATGGCGTCGATGCGGTCATTCATTGCGCAGCACTTGCGCATCGTACGGGCGCTGAGCGACCGCAGGCGGATGAGTTTGACACTGTCAATCATCACCTGACAGTCGAGCTTGCGGAAAAAGCCAGACAGGCCGGTGTACGCCGTTTTATCTTTGTCTCAACAATCTACACGATTGCAGGCAATCCATCGCCATTAATGCCGGATATGCCGTTTTCACCGCGTGATGATTACGGCCATGCCAAAGCGAAGGCCGAAGCAGCATTGCTTGCGATGCATGGTATTGAGGTGGTTATTGCGCGTCCGGTGCTCGTTTATGGCCCAGATGCACGGGCCAATCTGCGCGCTTTAATGAAGCTTTGCGACACAGGACTACCGCTTCCCTTTGGTTTGGCCGACAACCGGCGTAGTTTTGTCTCGCTGGAAAATGCGGCGCGTGCATTGGTGTTTCTCGTCAATGCACAAAAAGATCAGGTTTCAGGCCAAACTTTCCATCTCGCTGAGCCAGAACCCCGCTCAACCCGCGAACTTGTCTCAAAAGCCCGCAAAGCAATGGGCCGTCCGTCACGGTTGCTGCCGGTGCCAGCCATTCTTATGAAGGTTTTGCTGACGCTTGTGGGCAGACAGACGCTTTATGAGCAGCTGTTCGGCGACATGGTCGCCGATACCTCGTCACTGCTCGCAATTGGCTTTGACTATCTGCCGGGTGATCCGCAAATCGCAGCCATGGCAACAGCCGCACAGAAAATCTAATTTTTCTGTCCAACGGCCATTGGCGGCTGAATGCGTGCCTTCTGCACGACGGGTGCCGCTGGAGTTGGTGCTTGCGTCTTCTTGGCAATCGAGCCGGTGGTCATCATCTGTGCGCTGTCGGGCTTGTTACGGCCACCGAGCAACTGATCTTCATGAACCCAGCCAATGATATTGGTTGAAGGCACTACCACACGATGCCACTTGCCGGTCTTACCATAGGAGCGCATTTCGCGACCCTTCTCGACTGTACCGATAGCTGGTGAGCGATCCCATGCGTTCTTGTGAATGGTGAGTTTTGCCTTCGCATAAATCACCGATGGAGAATGAGCGGCCGTATTGGTGCCGCGCGGTGGCATCGGCAATGCGCGTGCGGATGCAGGGGGAGGCGGCGGTGGAGCCACTTTCTGCGTCGCCATTGCGGGCTTTGAAACGTCGATTGCGGCTTGCTGCACAGGCTTGGCCGGTGCCGGCGCTACCAATGTGGCCGGGCGTGGCACAGGACCCACGGCGCCAGCATAATCTCTGCTTTGCGACTTCTTTTCGCCCGCTGCCTTCTCGGCAGGATGTCTGGCTTCAACCTTGGCAGGAGCAGACGAAATGGTTGTCGGGACAGTGCGCTGGAACAAGGCGGTCAATGCTGCTTGCGGGCTTTTATGCTGAGCCGTTGCCCACAGGCTAAACGCACCCAATCCCAAAATAGCGCCAAGCGCCAGAATTGGTGCTGATGAACCTGAACTGTTCTTGCGCCCGGTAGAACGCCCGGTTGAGCGTTTTGTCGGGCGGGAACTCCGTTTCCGTGGCGCCATTTTTCATGTCCCCTGTCCGAATCGCGACAGGAAGACCCTACCGAGTCTTCCTTCGCATTTCGTTACCAGGGTTTTTATCAGACCGAGCGGGTGAGGCCGCCATCCACGCGCAGGTTCTGACCCGTGATGTAGGCAGCACCTTCGGAGGCAAGGAATGAAACCGTCGCAGCGATTTCTTCGCTTTTGCCATAGCGCTGCATAGGCACGCTATCCCGGCGTTCATCTGTTGCTGGCAGGCTGTCGATCCAGCCCGGCAAAACATTGTTCATACGGATATTGTCTGCCGCATAGGTGTCGGCGAAGACTTTTGTAAACGAGGCCAGACCAGCACGGAAAACTGCTGAAGTCGGGAACATCGCGCTTGGCTCAAAAGCCCATGCGGTCGAGATGTTGATGATCGTGCCGGATTTCTGCTTTTGCATGAAAGGCACGACGAGACGGCTCGGGCGTACGACATTCAGAAAGTAAGTATCGAGACCCTTATGCCAATCTTCATCTGTAATATCGAGGATCGGTGCGCGCGGGCCGTGGCCGGCACTATTCACCAGCGTATCGATACGCCCCCATTTTTCGATAGTTAGATCGACGAGCTTCTTCAGGTCATCAGCAGACTGGTTCGACCCTGTGACACCAATGCCGCCCAGTTCCTCGGCCAATGCTTCGCCTTTGCCAGATGACGAGAGGATTGCGACGGAAAAACCGTCCGCTGCAAGCCGCCGTGCGGAAGCCGCACCCATTCCGCTGCCGCCTGCCGTAATGATCGCTACTTTCTGTGTCGACATTTCCTGATCCCAAAATAATGAAATTGTTTCGATATGCAGAAGGTAGCGGACGGGATTGAAATCCCAAGTGAATTTTCTTGAATTTAAGATTTTATAGCGTTGTTCCGGCAATAAAAAACGCCGCTTTCGCGGCGTTCTGATTAAGCTGGTCGGAATGAATTATTCCTGTCCGGATGCCTTGTTGCCCGAAAAGGGTTCACCGGAAGCAGTCTCACCGCGTTTCTGGCTCGCCTCTTTTTGCTGAACAGCATCACGAAATGCTGCCCACTCATTCTCGTGGCGACGATAAAGTGCATCTGAAGTCTGGATATCCATTTCGATCCTCCATTGGCTCTTGGCATGGCAAATAACACGGACCTTGAAGAATCGTTGCATCACAAACGGTAAGCGTTTGAAATCTTAATCGGTTTATATGTTTATAACCGATTTAGACTTGAAGCTTTTTGCCGTGTTGACGCGCCTGTCTTAGCCTAAAGGCTTAGTTTTCCTGAATGGAAACGCCACCCTCTCCAATTTTCATTTCGATGCCGGAAGGTTTTGATTCCTCCTGATAGGTATAGATCGCGAACCCTGCGACCACGACAATAAGAGCACCGATAATCAGATAAAGCCCGTTGCGATTCACTCTGAAACTCCTGAAAATTTGAGGATGAAAATAAAACGCACCAGAGCAAGCTTGGTTCCTGGCTTTGAGCTAAGCCATAAACGCACCGAGTTGTGTAACGCTGTGAATAAAATTTGAAAAATCTGTTTTTAGCACTTGCTTTATACACGGCGATTATCTAGGGAAGGGCCGCTTACAAAGCACGGAGCGTAGCGCAGCCTGGTAGCGCACCTGATTTGGGATCAGGGGGTCGGAGGTTCGAATCCTCTCGCTCCGACCATTCTTTCCATACAATTTGCCAAGATGAGTATGTCGCAGTCAGATGCTGTGGCGTGCGCCTTTATCGCGTTGACATGGTGTAACGTGTAAACTATTGCCTTGGTGAAATTATCGCCCTCCATGGGCTCAAGAGCATAGATCAAGGTTCGTCAAATGGTTGCACGTATTTACCGTCCAGCTAAGACCGCAATGCAGTCTGGTAAAGCCAAAACCGATAACTGGCTTCTGGAGTATGAGCCAGAAAGCGCTCGTAAGGTCGAGCCGCTTATGGGTTACACATCATCCGGTGACATGAAGAGTCAGATTCGCCTGTCTTTCGACAGCCGCGAAGACGCAATTGAATATGCGACCCGCAACGGTATCGCTTATCGCGTAATCGAGCCACATGAAGTGAAGCGTCGCAAGGTTTCCTATTCGGATAACTTCAGCTTCTATCGTCCACAGCCTTGGACGCACTAACAGCTTTTCCCGGCCTCATGCTTTGTGCTATGGCCGGGTTCTGATGGTGAGGTCCCGTAGCTCAGCTGGATAGAGCACCGGCCTTCTAAGCCGTAGGTCACTGGTTCGAATCCAGTCGGGATCGCCATCAAAACAATGACTTGGATCATTGAATCTTCTTCTGCCAAAAACCTCACATTGCAGCAATCGTATCCGCCAGCATTAGCGCTGCGGTCAGCAATTTTCTGCTAATCACCTTCGACACAGTTGCAATTGCGTTCCCAAGTGCTAAACGGGAATTCCGGTAACTCGAAGGAATACGATATGCCGGATCTCTCCACACTTATGCTTTTTGCCACTGCTTGCGTCGTGCTCACTGCTACGCCGGGGCCAGATATGCTTCTCATTGCCTCCCGCAGTATTAGCCAAGGACGGGCTGCAGGTTTTCTCACCTATGTCGGTATTGCCGTGGGCACATATTGCCATGCAGTTGCGGCAGCCCTTGGTCTTTCACAGCTCTTTTTGGTTTTGCCCGTAGCCTATGAAATTGTGCGCTGGGCAGGCTGCATCTACCTCCTTTATCTTGCCTGGAAGACCATTCGCTCAGATGGCACTGTCTTTTCACCGGTGGTGGGCCTCAATCGCTTTTCTTTGAAACGGATATTCGGTGAGGGCCTTTTTACCAATCTGCTTAATCCGAAGATGGTGCTCTTTGTGCTGGCGTTATTTCCCCAGTTCGTGAAGCCTGAGGCTGGATCCCTCATCTTACAAATGTTGGTTTTGGCAACCGTGCTCAACGGCATTGGTTTGATTGTGAATGAAAGCGTGATTCTTTTGAGTACGCATGTTCGGAATCGCATTAAAGCACGGTCCTCTATGCGAAAGCTGCCACAATATCTGCTGGCGACTGTGTTCGCAGCGCTTGCCTGCCGCCTCGCGCTCGGTGGTCGTAACTAGGTTAGCGAGCAATGTTCATTTGGTACAATAACAAAAACGCCGCAAATTTGCGGCGTTTCTCAATTCGAAATTGTTTGTCTTATTGGCCGTGCGGGCCATCGCCACTACGACGGATGAATGGAGGCATATCCCCACGGCCTCTGCTTGTACGGTCCCATCCGCCTCGCGGACGGTCCCAATTACGGCCTCTGTCCCATCCGCGGCCGCGATCCCAATGGCGACCACGATCCCAATGACGGCGGTCATAATGGCGACGGTCCCAGCGGTCGTTTCGGTCGTTGAGGGCAGCGCCAATCGCGACACCAGCAATCAATGGAATGCCGATCAAAGCTGCATTACGACCGAAATCGTCTGAGTAACCGCCGCTCGATCCTTCACGCATGGCGAGGTAGCGGGATGATGCCCAGCCGGACAATCCGCCATAGCTAATCTGGCACCAGCCATAACCCGAGGTGCAACCATGCACATTGACAGGCGCTCTATTTGGAATGCTGCCGAGCGCGGCATAACCCGTTCCCGGACCTGTGCGTACATTAAGATTGGTTGTTACAATCGCGTTAGCGGCTTGCGCTGCACCCGCAGAAAAAACACCCAGCGCAATCAAGGCGGCTTTAAGAGTGAGTTTCATGGGTCTTCTCCCTGGATTTATATGCACGGTAAACGAATTTACCGGGCAAGAAGTTCCCAATGGTTCTGCTTATGCGTGTATTTTAGCGACGGTGACGCAGAATGACGGCAATGGCCAGTCCTGCCAGACCGATAGCGATTACACCTTGCAACACGAAAACCCAGTTCATCATGGCATTTCCTTTGGGTGCTTTCGGCACCTGAAGACAAAATAGACTTATCTGGTTGGCTTCCTACCGTATTTCAGGGGCATGTGAAATGGATAAGTACCGAAAAGCAGCCGCAGGGCCATGAATGTTGATTTTAAATATCAACTTTTCAATCTATGAAAACAAAAGCGACCATTCGGACGCTTCTGCATTTTCCGACTATTCGTCCCTTCCGAAATATTTGGTTTTCAGCGCAGCCAGCTCTTCGCTTTCCTGAAGGCTGATGATCGCAATCGAAGCGGGCTTAACCAGATCACTATGGCGAGGGAAGGCGAAGCCATATTTATCAGGGCTGAAGGTGTTGCCCACGATCTGGATTGGCGCATCGACATTTTGGTGTACATAATATTCAAGCACAGGACTATCGCCAACGATTGCCGAGATTTCGTCATTGGTCAGTGCGGTTACAGCTTCGGGAAGGTGGTCGAAACCTACAGTTGAGATTGAGCGCGCTGCCATCGTCTGCTCTGCAATACTACCCGTACGCACACCAACCGTCTTGCTCTGAAGGTCAGCCAAGTTGTTGATGTTATTGGAGATATGAGCAACGGTCATTACGCTGGTTACGGACGATGTTACGTAAGCAACCACGGCAATACCAAAAACCAGCCAGAATGCCTGCCATATACGTCCCGCCCAACCGAAGAGATTCTTGCGTGAGCTTTTGCCGGAAGTGGCAAGCGAAACAACGTGATAGAAGCTTTCGGCCAGGCCCTCAAGCCATCGACGTGGGAAATTCTGGTCAAACCGGCGATCAAAGAGCGTAAGCAAAACTGTGGCAACCAGAATGACGATGCCAATCCAGGCGTAGGTGGCAAGATGGCCTGCATCTTCCAGGTCCCCTATCAGATCTTCCCAGCCATTTCCTGCTTGGGTGTGAACCATGATCCGAAGGCCTGCATCAAACCACGGATGAGTAAAATCAACCACTTCCGCACGTTTTTCAGTGATTGTAATGTTGGTGACAGCCGCATCGACTTCGCTCTGAGAAACGGCCTTCACCAGCGCATTATAGTTCGGATATTCGACGAATTGAGACGCAAGCCCTAGACGTGTGCTTATACTGCTCCACAAATCGATAGCCATGCCAGTGTAGATGTCGCCCTGTTTGCTGACAAAAGGCTCACTGACATAAACCCCGACTTTCACCTGACGCAGAGCTGTGTCCTGAGCGACAGTCGGAATCGCTGATAGAGCTAGTAAAAAGAGCGCGAGCAGACTCTGCGTAAAAAGGTGAAGCGGATGCTTAATTGAATTCCAAGAAGACACTGACCCAAGCCGATATTTATTTTCGATGGTTTATAAGTATAAATATTCCAACACTCGATGGAAGCAAAAGAATGAGCTAATTTCACCCTAAATTTTTATTTATATATAACTAAAATACTATGTAAAAACAAAGCGGCTCCCGATACCATCAAGAGCCGCTTTGCTATTTTATGTGTCTATTCCGAGGAGACGAGCACGAGATAAGGCAATTCAGATTGCTGCAAAGCCTTTTTCGAGATCGGCAATCAGGTCAGGTACATCTTCAAGGCCGATCTGCAAGCGAATGACTGGACCCGGATAATCACCCTTGGCAACCATGCGATCCTTGATGCCAACTTCATTGGCGAGGCTTTCGTAGCCGCCCCAAGAATAACCGAGCCCAAAAATCTCAAGCGCATTCAGAAATGCGTGAGCTTCCTGTCGTCCGCCGCTTTTCAGAACGAAAGCGAAGACGCCTGACGAGCCTTTGAAGTCGCGCTTCCAGATTTCATGGCCGGGATGGCTTTCAAGGGCCGGGTGCAGCACACGATCAACCGCTGGATGGCTTTCAAGCCAATGAGCGACTTCAAGCGCACTTTTGCGGTGATGTTCCAGACGAACACCCATTGTGCGCAAACCGCGCAGGATTTGATAGGCATCGTCAGGTGCAGCACAAAGGCCGAGCGTGCCATGCGTTTCCAGAAGCTGCGGCCAGCATTTTTCATTGGCCGAAATTGTCCCGAAAAGAATATCGGCGTGACCGGATGGATACTTCGTTGAAGCATGAATGCTGATATCAACGCCAAAATCGAGCGGTTTGAAGTAAAGCGGCGTTGCCCAGGTGTTATCCATCATCACAATCGCGCCGGCCTTATGCGCTTCTTCGACAATTGCCGGAATATCCTGCACCTCAAATGTGTTGGATGCTGGCGACTCCGTGAAGACGACCTTGGTGTTTGGGCGCATCAGCTTTGCAATGGCTGCACCGATCTCCGGATCGTAATATTCAACCTCGATACTCATACGCTTGAGGATCGTATCGGCAAAGTGGCGGGTTGGATTGTAAATAGAATCGACAAACAAAACATGGTCGCCGGGTGACAGGAAAGCCAGCAGAGGGATAGTGACTGCAGCAAGACCAGAAGGCACGCAAACAGTGCCGGCGGAACCTTCAAGAGCGTCTATAGCCTTGCAAAGTGCTTCACTGGTTGGAGTGCCGCGCGTTCCGTAGGTGTATTTCTGCGCGCCCGTCGCCATGGTCTGTGCATCCGGGAAAAGAACGGTAGAGGCGCGCACGACGGGTGGATTGACGAAGCCATAATAATCGCGCGGTTCATAACCATCATGGGCCAACCGTGTGTTTATGCCCAGCTTTTCTGTCTTGTCCTGTTTGTTAGTCACGAAATTGCCTCCAGGCCATGTTGCATGCTTTGCCACCAGTTCTCATTTGGAGAGCTTTGCAAACTTGTTTCCGGCGGATTCAGTCTTGCATGAGCAGGTTTTGGTCCGCTCCGGTGGATACTCCAATTTATTGGATAAGACGCACATGAAGCGGATGCAACATGGCGCTTTGTAACAGTGATAATGTAAACCAGAGAAAGAGTAATTCCGATATGAGTGAGAGTAAGGCCACAAGCACAATTCTTTATCCGATCCGCATCGCTTCGGAGTTGGTAAGGGCGCTTGTCAGGCCGGCTTATCCGGGTGCGCCATCAAGCTGGACACTTGAAATGACGGCGCTTGTAGTTCTGCTGCCCTTTGTTCTGCTTGTTCTGCATATTTGGGATGCGCAGATTGTTCGCGCTGCAATGAACAGTGACTTCTTTGTCATGGAAGTGCTTAGAACCATTACGGATTTGATTCGCACTTTGGTCTGGCTAGGCGTCGGCATTATCGTTTGGCTGAGCACGGCTTTCTTGCTCTCACCAAACATTCGCCTAGCTTCACAACAAGTGCTCGTCCGTTTTCACAGTTGGGCGACTCTTGTTCTTGCCTCGATCGTGGTCGGCAGTTTTCCCACGGAGATCGGAAAGCTCTTGATCGGACGCGCGCGCCCGCTTTTGCTGGATGAATTGGGCTCCGCGTATTTCGCTCCGTTTCGGGGCGAACATTCTTATGAAAGTTTCCCCTCCGGACACTCCATGATGGCCGGTATCATGCTGGTTTCACTGTGGATTTTCTTGCCTCGCTGGCGGTTTCTCACGGTTCCGGTCTGTGTTCTTTTCGTTATCAGCCGACTGGCAGCAGGTGCTCATTATCCGACGGATGTCGTGGCTGGGCTGACAATTGGCTTTATCGCGACATGGTGGGTGGCTCGCTATATGGCGACGCGAAATATTATTTTTTCGCTAGATGAAGATCAGGTGATGCCGCGGGTCTGAATGGGGCAAAATTGAGGTGCTGATCGCTATGTTCAGCGCCTCTTTTTATCTATAACAATTTGTAATTATTGAATTTTTATAATATTTTCTTTTTTAGGTTCGGCTGATTTTTCAACCTGAACGCCTTTACCCTAAAATTGGGAAATCGTGTAAAAATCTGCATGTCGATGACCCATTTTTTAGGCAAACGAGCTTTTTCCACGACGTTAATAGCTTGACCAAAACCAAAATATCGCCTTCGATAGCGCTGTGAAGGCGACAGGCATCACTCCGCCCATAAAAACAACAGAGGGTCGATAACGGCTCCGGGCGAGGGATATCTGCGTAAGCAGGGGTGGGGAGGTCTTGTGGCCTGTTCTTCAACCTCATGCAAAAAATAAAGCAACAGAGACGTGCATGGATCATTTGTCCAACACGATCTCCAGGGAACATAAAAGGTTGCAGGCCAGATGAAAAAGACTGTTTTGACAGGGGTATTGGGTGCAGCGGCGTTGTTTGGCGCAGCTTCGGGAGCATCGGCCGATACACTTTCGGATGTAAAGGCTAAGGGGTTCCTGCAGTGTGGTGTCAACACAGGTTTGCTCGGCTTCGCATCGCCTAATGACAAGGGCGAGTGGTCGGGTTTTGACGTTGATTATTGCCGTGCGGTTGCTGCCGCGATTTTCGGCGATGCAACGAAGGTAAAGTTCACGCCTCTCAATGCTAAAGAGCGCTTCACTGCATTGCAGTCGGGCGAAGTGGATGTCCTCATCCGCAACACGACATGGACGATCAGCCGCGATACGTCGCTGGGTCTCGATTTCCCTGGCGTCAATTACTACGACGGTCAGGGGTTCATGATTAACTCGAAGAAGCTGTCGGGTATCAACTCCGCACTTCAGCTTTCCGGCGCTTCAATCTGTGTTCAGGCTGGCACCACGACCGAGCTGAACATGGCTGACTACTTCCGTGCCAACAAGATGGAATACAATCCGGTGGTCTTCGAAAAGCTCGAAGAAGCCAACGCAGCTTATGATTCTGGCCGTTGTGATGCCTATACGACTGACCAGTCGGGCCTCTATTCGACCCGCCTCACGCTGGCAAACCCGGATGACCACGTTGTTCTGCCGGAAATCATTTCCAAGGAACCACTCGGACCGGCTGTCCGTCAGGGCGATTCCAAGTGGGCAGACGTTATCCGCTGGACCCACTATGCGCTGCTGAATGCTGAAGAGTTTGGTATTACCCAGGCCAATGTCGAAGAGATGAAGAATTCCGATAACCCGGAAATCAAGCGTCTTCTCGGCTCGGAAGCGGATACCAAGATCGGTACGGATATCGGCCTCACCAATGATTGGGTTGTGAATATCGTTAAGGGCGTCGGCAATTACGGCGAACTCTTCGAACGCAATCTGGGTGCCAACAGCCCGCTCAAGATCGCTCGCGGTGTCAATGCGCAGTGGAACAAGGGCGGCCTGCAGTACGGTATGCCGATCCGCTAAGGCCGATCCGCTAAGGAACGCGCTTTTATTGGATAAATATCGGGCGGGGGCAGCAATGCACCCGCCGGATTTGTCGGCTGTATGATTTTGCAGCTGACCTCAGAATCCGCAGCGCATTCAGGGTTCGGCACTCAGGTC
>Ga0256901_1000525_pt1 | contig 21599 bp, 18 predicted proteins | sample MC6MC0689MT_FD_190200 | JGI IMG/M metagenome (GOLD analysis project Ga0256901, IMG submission 190200) | Metatranscriptome of enriched soil aggregate microbial communities from Iowa State University, Ames, United States - MC6-MC0689-MT... | ecosystem: Environmental > Terrestrial > Soil >... | reverse complement strand
GGCTAGACGGCCCGCCCGCCGTCGTCAACGATCGCCGCTGGGCCGAGGCGGCGGCCGCTGTCGCCAATTCGATCGGCTTGCATGTCGTCGAGCCGTTGCCTTCCCCTGCGGGAGAGGATTTTTCCTTCTACTTGCAGCATGTTCCGGGCAGCTTCTTCTTCCTCGGCACTTCGGGACCGCAGGAATGGCACCATCCCGCTTTCGATGTCGACGAGCGCGCGCTGCCGATTGGGGCTTCATTTTTCGCTGCGCTCGCCGTCGACGCCTTTGCGCGGCTGTCGGATTCGTCGCTGAAATAAAAGGAGGGAGCGCCATGCGCAAACTATACGACGTGATTATCGTAGGCGCCGGATCGATGGGGATGAGCGCGGGCTACGAGCTGTCCCGCCGGGGGCTTAAGACACTGCTGATCGACGCCTTCGATCCGCCCCACGCACAGGGCAGCCATCACGGAGATACGCGCCTCATTCGGCACGTCTACAGCGGCGGGCCGGACTATGTGAAGCTTGCGCTTCGAGCCGACGAGCTGTGGCAGGAGCTGGAGGGCGTTTCCGGGGAGAAGCTATTGGAAAGAACGGGGGTGCTAAACCTGTTCGATCCTTCCGTCTATTCCTACGCGGACAGATTTCAATACTCGGCGGAGCTTGGCGTTCCGTTCGAAGAGCTGAGCACGGAGCAGGTGCGGGATCGTTGGCCAAGCTTGCGCGTTCCCGATTCCTATCGGGCCATGTATGAACCGAACGCGGGTTTGCTGTATAGCGACAAATGCGTGACCGCCTTCCGAAAGCTGGCTTTACAGACCGGAGCCAGGCTGCTGACGGACACGTTCGTCACGCGCATCGAGCCGTCCGCCTCGTTCGTGACCGTGCATACGGACAAGGGCGTATATGCGGCGAGCAGCGTGATCTTGAGCGCCGGGGCATGGTTCCGGACGCTGGAGCCGTTCGTCCGCCTGCCGATTCGCGCCGTGCGCAAAGTCGTCGGCTGGTTTGAGCCGGGGACGACTGCGTACGACGCGGACCGATTCCCCGGATTTACGTTCGGAGACGAGACGGGAGGCTACTACGGCTTTCCGAGCGTTGGAGGCTCCGGAGTCAAAATCGGCCGCCACGACACCGGCGGAGAATGGAAGCCCGGCGAGGAGCTTGCGCCGTTCGGGACCGCCCCGGAGGATGAGGAAGATTTGCGACGAGCGCTCGACGCTTTCCTTCCAGGAGCGGCGGGCAGGCTGCTGCGCGGCTCCGTCTGCAAGTACGAGCATACGCCGGACGAACATTTTATTATTGATAGGCATCCCGAGCATGCAAACATTTTGCTGGCAGGCGGATTTTCCGGTCACGGATTCAAATTTGCCAGCGTTGTCGGCGAGCTTCTCGCCAACCGGATTGAGCTGGGCAGGTGGGGGCGGGAGATTGAACGTTTTTCCGTCTCGCGTTTCTCCGCTTCCGGCATCTCTCATTCTCAAGGAGGCGTACCGTCATGAGTCAAACCCCAATCTCGATAGAAAGTTACGTTCTTACCTACGACCAGTTGCAGGAGGCCATTGCCGGCTTATCCGACGAGCAGCTCGTCTGGAAGGCGTCGGAGAAGTCCTGGAGCGTAACCGAGGTGCTGACGCATCTGGCCGATCACAATCTCGTCGTTTCCTTCCGCATTCGCGAGGTGCTGGCCGGTTCGGAGGTTCGCCTGCCGGCGTTTGCCCAGGACGAATGGGTCGCCGGTCAGCGGGCGAACGCCGCCAAAGCCGCCGACGTGCTGGCCGCTTTCCGCGCGCTGCTGCTCTACAACAGCCTGTTGTTTCATCGATTAACCGTCGAGGACTGGAATAAGTCGGGTGTGAACTTCAAGGGACAGACGGTGACGGTGGAGGCTATCGCGCAGTCGTTCATCAACCATGTGCACCATCATTTGGGGCAGATCGATCGCATCAAGCAAGCGGGAGAAAGCGGGTGGGGACAATGCCAAGCGGCCAAGTGATCGTTCGGTATGCGGAGGAGCGGGATCGCGCCGCGATCTTGAACGTGCTTCTTGGAGCATACAGCCAGTATGAGGCCGCGCTGTCGCCCGAACGGTGGACGCAGTACAAGGAAAGCATCGCGGAAGCTGTCCATTCGCCGACGACGAAGGCGAGACTGGCGGCCGAACTGGACGGAGAGCTTGTCGGCAGCGTATTTATTTACGATTCGGCGGAAACCGCCTACGGCTCGCCGCAGCTCGAAATCCACAACCCGATCATCCGACTGCTGGGCGTTCTGCCGAATGCGCGCGGCCACGGAATCGCCACGGAGTTGATCCGGGCCAGCGTTCGTCTGATCCGGGAATGGGGAGCGGATACGTTGCATCTGCATACGTCGGACATGATGGAATCCGCGGTCAGGCTGTACGAACGGCTTGGCTTCGAGCGGGCTTACGATAAGGAGTTTCACAACGGGGCCGTGCTGGTCAAGAGCTATCGGCTGAAGCTGGCGGACACGGCGCTGCTTAACGTATAAGAAGTATAAATCCAGGGAGGAACCGGACATGGCGCAACGCAAAAAAATCAAATTCGGAGCGATTATTCACGGAGTGGGAGGCAATATCGCGGGGTGGAGGCATCCGGAGGTTCCGGCGGACGCCAGCGTAAGCTTTCCGTTCTACCAGCGGCAAGCGCAAATTGCCGAGGCCGGCAAAATTGATCTTGTCTTTATCGCGGACGGTCTCTATATTACCGAGAAATCGATCCCGCATTTTCTGAACCGTTTCGAGCCGCTAACGCTGCTTTCCGCACTAGCCTCAGTTACGAGCCGCATCGGGCTCGTCGGCACCTTGTCGACTTCGTATAGCGAGCCGTTCACGGTTGCGCGCCAATTCGCCTCGCTCGATCATCTAAGCGGCGGCCGAGCAGGCTGGAACCTCGTCACTTCTCCTCTTGAAGGCTCGGCTCGCAACTACGGGAAGCCGGAGCATCCGACGCACGACGAGCGGTACAAAATCGCCGAAGAGCATCTTGAGGTGACGAGAGGGCTGTGGGACTCTTGGGAGGACGACGCGTTCGTTCGCGACAAACAATCCGGCGTGTTTTTCGATCCGACGAAGCTGCACCGGCTTAATCACAAGGGGGAGCATTTCAGCGTGGAAGGGCCGCTGAACATCGCGCGTTCCAAGCAGGGACAGCCGGTCGTGTTCCAGGCCGGATCCTCGGAGAGCGGCAAAAACCTTGCGGCCAAAGGCGCCGACGCCGTCTTTACCGGACATGAGACGCTGGAGGAAGCTCAGGCTTTCTACAAAGATGTAAAAACGCGGACGATCGGTTACGGCCGCGAGGCGGACGACATCGTTATCCTGCCGGGCATCTCGACGATCATCGGTCGGACGCAGGAGGAGGCCGATCGCAAATACGAGGAGATCGCCAGCCTTGTCAGCATTGAGAAGGCGCTCGATTATCTCGGCCGCTTCTTCGAGCATCACGATTTCTCGCAATATCCGCTCGACGAGCCGTTCCCGGACATCGGCGATTTGGGCAGCAACAGCTTCCGCAGCGGCACGGACAAAATCAAGCAGCAGGCTCGCGAACAAGGGTTGACACTGCGTCAGGTGGCGCTGCGCTCGGCAACGCCGCGCGGACAGTTTGTCGGCACACCGGAGCATATTGCGAATCTGATTCAGAAATGGTACGAGGAGGAAGGAGCGGACGGCTTCATTATCCATTCCCAGCTTCCGAGCGGTCTGCGCGACTTCGTCGAGCTGGTGATCCCGATCCTTCAGGAGCGCGGTATCTATCGGACCGAATACGAAGCGGACACGCTGCGCGGCAACCTGGGCCTGAAAATTCCGGCCAACCGCTACTCCGCCGCCGAAGTGAATAGCTGAGTGGGTTTCGGTAAGTGGGGGCGTACTAGATGATCGATCAAGAAAAAAGTGCATGTATCTCCTGAAGACTGCCTCATACGGTCCTGAAATTTCCCTATTACGGGTTTAAAGTACAAATTTCAGGAAACGCTTTTGGGGCCCCCGCAAAGTAATCGGAATAAGCTTCGAAGCTTAACGTCACTTTGTGGGGTATCTCGCATCGTAAGGAGATACATGCACGGCAATGCTCTATCGATCATCTTTTCGTACGCTTCTTTTTACTTATGAGACAGACGAATCCCGAACCTAGTTACTTCCACAGATTAACGCGCTCGGCGTAATTTTTCGAATAGATTTCTTCAATCTTCTCCGCCTTGTTGGCTTGCAGATTGCCGATCATTTTGTTGTACGCGTTCTCCGCTTCCGCTGCGGATTCGGCATAAACCATCGACGTAAAGCCCTTGTCCACGATGTCTTTCACCTTCTGCTCGATCAGGGCGTCGGGCGTTCCGCCTAGCGGACCAAGATTGTCGTAGAGCGAAGTGTCCCAAGTAGAATCCTTCATGGAAATCAAGGCGTGAGCGCTAATCGGATCTTTGTCGTACTTGGCCGCAAGATCGTAAGGCGTTCCGTCCGTGCCGTTGCCGTTCTTGATGAACCAGGTCCATTTCCGGATGCCGGTCGTCTTCGAATATTCGTTCCAGTTGTCCTTAAAGCCTTGAAGCACTTCAGGGCGAGGCGTATGCTTGCCGTCCTTCATATCCCAATGCGTGCCTTCGAGACCCCATTGCAGCAAATATTGTCCTTCTTCGCTAACGAGGAAATCCATCATTTTGATCGTTTCTACGGGATGCTCGTTGGCGACGGTGATGCCGATCGCGTCCCAGCCGAGCGAGCTTCTTGGACCGAACGTAGTTTGCGAAGGATCCACGCCGTCCGCGACGACCTTGAACGAATAGAACTGCTTGTCGGTCTCTTCGCCGAATTGCTCCTTCAGCAGGCGGTTCGGCTCCGTCGGAAGTCCGCCTCCCGTTGCGAATACTCTTCCGCTTGTCGTCTTCTGATCGTAGATTTGCGTTTTGTTAACCGCCCATTCCTTGTCCAGCAGTCCTTCAGTTTGCAGTCCGTTAATGAACTTGATCATCTCCAAATAACGGGGATGGCGTACGTCCAGTTCCAGCTTGCCGTCGACTTCGTAATAGCTTTTCATGCCGTACATACCTTTGAAGGTACCTACGATGGTCGGCATATGATCCGCGTTAAGGGTAAAAGGAATCGAGTCCTTGCCGTTAACCTGTGGATATTTCTCTTTGAATTTGCGCAGCAAGTCGACGAATTCCGCTTGGGTGAAACTTTCGCCTTTCTCCGCTTTTTCGCCGTAGCCGAACTCTTTTAAGATATCCATTCTCATATTGATGCTCCAACCCGGATCCGGGTCCATGCCGTACCAGTTGTTCAAATAATAATTTTTGCCGTCCTGATAGCGGCTTTTGTTCAGTACGTCGCCGTACATCTCCTTGATGTTGGGACCGTATTGATCGATCAGGTCATTCAGTGGAACTAAGGCGCCTGCGGCGATATATTTATTGACGATGTCGCTGCGACGATCCATCAGCACGATATCCGGAAGATCGTTGCTGGTCAGCATCAGATTAAGCTTCTCGTCGGGATTGCCCGTCGGCTGCTGAATCTGGAACGTAATTCCGGTCCTTTTCGTAATTTCCTGCGCGACGGGATTGTTGAATTGGTCGCCCGTGTTTTTATCGAAAAAGCTCAGCGTGATCGTTTCTTTCTTCTCCGGCTCCGAGCCTGCCGACGATTGTCCGGATCCCTCGGCAGCCGGCGACTGCGCCGGATCGTTGCCCGATTTGCCCGAGCAAGCGGACATCAGCAGAACCAGGGAAAGCATTCCCGCAATCGCAATCTTTCTGTTTATCTTTAACATGGTCGTATCCCCCTTAGAGTAGGCTCCGCATAAAATTACTTGATATAAGACAAGAAAGATTGGTTGGCTTCAAGCATTTCGTCGCACATGCCGACGATGTCGTCGAGCGACAGCTCGGCGGAGGTGTGCGGGTCCAACATGGCGGCATGGTAGACATGCTCCCTTTTACCCGTTAATGCGGCTTCGATCGTCAACAGCTGCATATTGATATTCGTCCGGTTAAGCGCGGCGCATTGCGGCGGCAATTCCCCGAAGCGCGTAGGAAGAATTCCGTTGGCATTCACCATGCAGGGAACCTCCACGCACGCTTTTTCCGGCAGGTTGCTGATCAGTCCGCCCGTATTCAACACATTTCCCGCGATTTCGAAGGGGACGTTCGTCTCCATCGCTTCCATAATGTAAGAGGCATATTCATGGGAGCGCTCATGGGTGAGATTGCGATTCTCGATCATGTCGTTGACTTCCTTCCAGAAGGAAGCTTTGCCTTTTCCCCAGTTTTTATATCCGTTCGTAGGCAAGGAGTACTTTTCTTTAAGCTCGGGATAACGCTGCTTGTGATAATACGGCACATACTCCGATCCATGCGAGCTGGATTCCGTAACGAAGTAGCCGAACAGCTTCATGAAATCGTAGCGCACCATATCCGTATGAAGCTCCGTGCGAGCGGCGGCTCTGCGTTTGATTTCCGGATAGAGATCCTGCCCGTCCTTCGTAATCTCCAGCAGCCAAGCCTGATGGTTAATGCCGCCGATTTTCCAACGAACGTCCCGATGATCCATTCCCAAGCCTTCCAGCAGCTCGCGGGCACAGGTTTGGACGCTATGGCACAGTCCTACGGTTTTGATTCCGGTTGCTTGCTGCATCGCGCCGGTGACGATCGCCATCGGATTCGTATAATTCAGCATCCACGCATCGGGACATACTTCCTCCATATCCTTGGCCATATCCAGCATGACGGGGATCGTCCGAAGCCCCCTGAACAGGCCTCCCATGCCCAGCGTGTCGGCTACCGTCTGATAAAGTCCGTATTTCTCAGGAATCTCGAAGTCCGACGAAATCGTCGGGATCAATTCTCCTACGGCGATCGCGTTAATGACATAGTCCGCTCCGCGCAGCGCTTCCTTGCGGTCCGTGTAGGCTTTGACGGTCGCCTTGCCGCCTAGGTTTTGATTGAGGTTTTGCAGCATTTTTTCCGATTGGCTCAAGCGCTCCATATTAATATCGTACAAGGCCATATGGGCATTCTCAAGCGATGGCGTTCTCATGCAGTCTCCAAGAATATTTTTAGCGAATATCGAGCTTCCCGCTCCGATGAAAGTAATTTTAGGCACTCGAATGCCTCCTTGATTGAATTAGTTTTTGACGGCTCCGAGCAGCATGCCTTTCAGGAAGAACCGTTGGACAAAAGGATAGACGAGAATAATAGGCAAGGTAGCGACCATCGTCACCGTCATACGAATGCTCTCGCCCGTAACCGGTATTTTCTTGGATTCATTGGCTAGCTGCTGCGCTTCGTTAAGCATATCTCCGGTTTGATATTGATTGAGAATTTTCACCAGCACGGCCTGCAGCGTCTTGAGATCCGGGTTGTACGTATAGATGTAGGAGTCGTACCAGGCGTTCCAATGAGAGATCGCCGAGAACAATCCGACGGTGGCCAGCACGGGAACGCATACCGGCAAAATGACTTTAACGAAGATTTTCACGTCGTTGGCGCCGTCGATCTGGGCCGATTCCTCAAGCTCCCTCGGCAGTCCCTCCATAAAGGTGCGGATCAGCACCATCCAAAAAATATTGATTAATCCCGGAAAAAGAAAGACCAGGAAGTTGTCAATCAAACCCAACGACTTCACGATCATATAAGTCGGGATCAAGCCTCCGCTGAAATACATCGTGAATACGAAAAATAAATTGACGAATCTGCTCCCGACGAGATCTTTCTTGCTCAACACGTAGGCGAGAAGGGCGATACAGAAAACGGATAGCGGTACCCCCAGCACCGTACGGAGCAGCGTCACTTTAACCGAGGTTAGAATCTCCGGATTCGAGAAGACGGCGGAGTAGCTTTCCAGGCTAACGTCGCGCGGCCAGAGCAGAAATCCGCCTCTTAAGGAATCGGTTCCGTCATTAATGGACAAGACGAAAATTTGCCAAAAAGGAAAAAAGGTCACAAGGAACAACAGACTTAGAAATCCGTATAACAAAATATTGCCCGACCAGTTCATCAGCGTATCCCGACTTCTCATGTTTCCCTCCTCCTTAGAACAGCGAATTATTGTTCATGCGTCGGGCCAGAGAGTTAACGCCGAGCACCATGATGAAAGCGACGACCGACTTGAACAATCCGACTGCGGATGCATAGGAGAACATGCCGTTCTGGATGCCGTAGCGGAAGGAATACGTATCGATAACATCGGAATAATCGCGATTAAGCGAATTGCCCAGCAGGAAATATTGGTCGAATCCCGTATTGACGATGTTCCCTACGGCAAGAATAAGCAAAATCACGATCGTCGGCTTAAGCAGCGGCAGAGTGATATGGAAGATTTGCTTCACTCTCGTCGCTCCGTCTACTTTGGCGGCCTCGTATAGCTCGGGGTTAATCGAGGCAATGGCGGCCAAATAGATGATCGAACTATAGCCCATTTCCTTCCACGTATTGGCTCCGGCGACGATTCCCCAAAAGTATTTCCCTTCCTGCAGAAAAAGCACGCTTTCCTTGGTCAGGCCGAGCAGCTTCAGCAGTTCGTTAACGACGCCGTCCGCGGACAACAACGTGACGAAAATATTCGCCGCGATTACCCATGAGATAAAGTACGGCATGTAGGACGCCGTTTGGACGATGCGCTTGAAGGATGCGCTTCTGACCTCGTTCAGCGCAACGGCGATGAGGATCGGGACCAAAAATCCAATGCCGATCGTCAGCATGCTCGAAACCAAGGTATTTCTCATAATCAATAAGAAATCGTCCCCCGCGAAGAAGAGCGTAAACCACTGAAACCCGACGAACTCGCTGTTCAGGAAGGTCGACCAGAAGTTTCCGAGAGTCGGCTTGTAATCCACGAATGCCATATACAAGCCCAGCATCGGCCCGTAGGAGAACAGAATGGCCCAGATGAATCCGGGGACAAGCATGAGATAAAGATAACGCTGCTTGACTATTTTTTTACTTAGTTTGAGTCTCGATGCCTGATTGATCACGCTGATCGGAACCACCTCATTTCGTAAGCGCCGGCCGCTTGTTTCTATTATTGGGCCGCCGAATCGCGATATCCATAACGAGTTCCACTGATTTATACCGCAAACGAACGAAACTGCTTCGGAGCGAATTGACAGGCATTTTACGAGAGTGGGATACTTAGAATCATTCAAATCGCGGCGACAAGGGGCGAGATACGGGATGCATACGATTCTTCTGGTGGATGACGAACGTCTGGAGTTGGACACCTTGCAGAACTTCGTGCCTTGGCCCGATATGGGCTTCGAGATCGTAGGAACGGCCAAGAACGGGAAAGAGGCTTTAGCGAAAATCGGCGAGCTGCTTCCGGATATCGTCATTACGGACGTCAAAATGCCGATCATGGACGGAATAGAATTCGCGACGATCGCCCGCGGTCTGCTTCCCCACCTTAAAATCGTCTTCCTAAGCGGCCACGACGATTTCCTCTATGTTAAATCCGCGCTTCATGTGGAAGCGATGGGCTACTTGCTCAAGCCGCTAGATATGGGGGAGCTTCGAAGTCTGATGGAGAAGGTCAAGCTGAGATGCGCGGAGGAGCAGCGAGTCAAGCTTTCCTCGCGTGCGCTGGCGATCCAATATATTAAAGATCTGCTGAACGAGAAGGACGAAGCCGTCCAGAAATCAAAGGCGGATGAAATTCTAAGCTTAAAGCTTGAGCTCCTTATCTCGGAAACCGGAAAATTCACTTTTTCCCTGATCACGATCGATGAATACGCGGCCTTATCGAGATATGTAGCAGACGGTCCAGCGGCAATCCTGAGGATTGAGAAAGAGATCGAACGTCTGGCGATCGGACACGGCGCATTGATCGTCTCCTTGAACGAACGCCAGCATCTCGCGATCAGCGCTAACGAGCCGACAGACAACGTAATGCCCTGGTACCGGGAGCTGGGCTCCTTATCCCAATGGGTCACGTTATGCGCCCATCCTCAACCGGCGAAGCTGGAACGGCTCTCCGATCTGTTTCGAGTTTTGATGGACATGCGGGATCGTCATGTTTTCCTGTACGGAGCGGGTCATTTGATCGTCGCGGACGAGTTGGCGGAGCAAGCTTCCTTGTCGGCCGCTTCCTTCGCCGAACGGACACCTTCCGTCGATTCCCTACATGCGAATATTCGGCAAGGGAAGCAGCAGGAGGCTGCCGTTTGGTTGCGAGATTATTTCTCTTCCTTGATCGAAGGAGCAGGGATGTCTATCGAACCGATCGAGCAGGCATGCTTAAGGCTTCTAGATCAAATCTACGGGGAACATGTAGCGGCCCATCTCGGAATAAAAGAAAAAATGGAGGACAAAGCGGCATTGATCGGCAAGCTGGCCGTGATCGAGAGCGTGCCTTACATGGAGCAGACGATACGCAAAACCGTCCTGAAGCTGATCGAGCGCATCGCGGAGCAGGAGACGGACAAGCATGCGGTAACGGTCGGCCAGCTTAAGAAGCTGATCGCGGAACAATATGCCCAGCCGCTTACGATCGAATATTTGGCGGAGCGGGTGTTTATGTCTCCGAATTATTTGCGCACCATTTTCAAAGAGCATACAGGAAGCACCGTTCTCGAATACGTAACGCAAGTTCGAATGGAGCATGCGTCGAACATGCTGCGGAACAGCGCGCTTAAAATCCATGAAATTTCGTTAAAAGTCGGGTACGAGAATCCGTCGCATTTTTGCGCCATTTTTCTGAAGCGAATAGGACTAACGCCTAACCAATACCGCAAACAAACGTTAAGGCTGTGAGATGATGCTGCGGAAAATGAAGCTCTTTTTCATGAATTTGCCGATTCGGGGGAAGCTGCTCGTCTTATTTTTGTTTGCATCGGTTATACCGCTGCTCTTCGTCTCCTTCTATTCCTACACCGTCACCGAACGCCAATTGGTCAGGCAAACGCACGAGAATATGAATACGATGAATGCCCAAATCAATAACAACATCGAGAACCGTCTGGAAACGTATAAACAAATATCGAGCCTGCTCTATATGGACACGACTTTGAAGGAGTATCTGGCCCAAACGTACGACAAAAGCATCGAGTTCGTGGAAGCCTACGACTATATCAACGACCTCTTATATGGCGTGATGGCCGCCAATGCCGATATTGAGGCCATTACTCTGTACCCGTACAACGAGACGATTCCGAGCGACGGCTTGTTCGTCAAGCACATCGACGAGGAGCTAAAGTCCCAAAGCTGGTATGAAAAGCTGTCCAAGTCGTACGGAGACGCGATCTACAGCATCGTGAACAGCGATAAAGCGAACTTCACCTTGGCCAGATTGCTGAATAACCATAGGCTGCAGTATCCTTACGGAATTCTCACGATCGATATTAAAGAGAACGTGCTCTACTCGCTCTACGAGAAGGAAACGTTGAACAAGGATATTTACATCGTTAACAGCGACGGGATCATTCTTTCGGCCAAAAATAAGGAGCAAATCGCCAAGCCTCTGTCCTCCCTGATCGGATCCGGCCCGTGGGAGAACGGGAGCGTAGGGACATTCGAAACGGACATCGACGGTGAGCAATCCCTGATCGTGTACAACAGCATGAAGTTCGGTTGGAAGACGGTCTCCGTCGTGCCGCTCGGCTTCGTCTTATCCGACGTCCGGCAGGAAACCAATCGGATGCTGCTGATGTCCGGATTAAGCGTTGTGCTGGCGGTCGTGCTTATTTTTCTGACCTCGCGCTATTTTTCGAATCGCTTCCTGACGCTTTACCGTTACATTCGCAAAGTGGAGAACGAGGATTTCATCTTTGATACCCAAGGATGGGGAAGGGACGAGATTGGGCAGTTCGCCGAGGCTTTTCATGTGATGAGACATCGATTAAACGAACTGATTAACGAAGTATATAAGAAAGAAATCTTGAAGAAGGAAGCCGAATTATACGCACTGCAAAGCCAGATCAACCCGCATTTTCTATACAATACGCTGTCGATCATCTCGTCTCTCGCTATCCGCAACCAAGATCCGGAAGTCGGCAGAGTCGTATCCCATCTCTCCAATTTCTATAAGACGTCTCTCAATAAAGGGAAAAAGAATATTCTTGTGCAGAAGGAATTGGACATTACCCGTCACTATATCGCGATTCAACAGATGAGGTTTGAGAGTTTATTTCGAGTTCACTGGCAGATCGACGAGTCGTTATATCCTTATCCCACTTTAAAGCTGATGCTGCAGCCTTTTGTCGAGAATGCGATCAATCACGCTATATGGGACGACAACCAAACTTTGAATATCATTATTCGTCTGTATCGCGAAGGCGACGGGATGATCTTCGAAGTCGTCGACGACGGGGCGGGAATGACCGCGGAGCAGGCGGGCAACGCTTTGCAATCCCATATGGACGCCGGATACGGCATCCGTAACGTCCATGAGCGGATTCAGTTGGCTTACGGGCCGGGCTACGGCGTTGAACTGTTCAGCAGAAGGGGCATCGGGACTCAGGTGAGAATCAAACTGCCTCTGAATATGGGCTCCCCGCCTCCTTCAGGAGAGAGCTAATTGAACGGGCTACCGCAGGCTGGGAGGCTTATCGGACTTTACTTGCGAGCGCGCGTCTGCTACAATAAATCTGCAAATTAAGGAATTTCGGTGAGTGAAGCACACTCCGTTGAGCGCTTGAAGCGCTTGGGGGTGTGCTTTTTTTTGTGCCATGAAGACGGAAAGGAAGTGTAGTATAATGAAGCCAGCGGATCGCGGCAATAAGGAAAGTCTTAAGCTCGATCAAATGCTGCGCGTTCTGTTCCGCCTATCGAAGCGGCTGACCGTGCAGCTCGTCAACGGCTTGTTCGGAGAGCAGTTCGCCAGCGAGGAAGTTCAATCGATTCACTATGGCAACTCGGAGTTTGTGACGGACGCGTACGATCGCATTGTAGGCGATCTATTTTTGAAGCTGACGACCGTTCGCGGCACTTATCATTATCATGTCGAGTTTCAGACGTTAAACGATCAGTCGATGATCATTCGAATGTTTAGATACGGCTTTGAAAAAGCGGTGGAATTGGCGGTCGGGGTTGAGGAAGACAACGAACCGCAGCTGCTGGCGTTTCCCCGTCAAATCGTCATTTTCCTGGAGGAAAACGAAGCGATCGGCGACGAGCTGGCATTTCGCTTGCGTCTGCCGAACGGCTCGGAGACGGTCTACACGGTTCCGACGCTGCGCTACTGGACGCTAACCCCTCGCGATTTGCAGGAGCGCCGCTTGATCGCTTTGCTCCCCTTGCAGGTGTTTCGTTCACGGAAAAGCATGCGCGGCATCGCGTCAAGCGGTCGATCGGACGAAGAGAAGAGGCGGTTGTTCGCCCAGGAGTTCGAGCGGCTTAAGGCCGTTGTCGGACAGACGCTGGACACGATTCGGGATTTGCACCAGCAACGCCTGCTGCGGCTTGGCGACATCGACAGGCTGCTTCGGGTTCTCGACAGCATCTTAAAATATTTGTACAACAGCTACGGCAACGATCAACAAACCGAGGAGGTTAGCCGAATGATCAAGACGTTCATAGACCCCGAAGTGTTGAAGAGGGGGAGGAGAGAAGGCGAGAAAGAGGGGATTCAAAAAGGAAAAATTACGGTGGCCCGCAAGCTGCTGAAGCTCGGAGTCGATATCGGCACAATCGTAGAAGCGACGGAGCTGAGCGAGGAAGAAGTTCTGAAGCTGGGTAAGGAAAAATGAAGTGATAACATCATGGCTAAGTATCGCTCTACCTATTCACTGTGGCAGTTCAACTACAAAATAAAGCGATTCGGTGAGTGAAGCACACCCCTATGAGCGCCTAAGCGTTCGAGGTGTGTTTTTTTTGTTCCATGATATCGATCAAAATTGACGCGTGTTATTTATGCGCATTATAATAAAGGTAGAGAGTAGGAGACGAAGTGGGCAAACAACGAACGGTACGAGAAGTGCTAAAGGCTCTCAAACAGGCCGGATTCATTGAATCCCCTAATCATGGTAACAAAACAAGCCATCGGCGATACCTAAACCCGAACGACCCAACCAAATTCGCCGATATCAGCGTTCACGGTCTTGGTGACACATTGGCCAAAGGTACACTAAAAAGTATCGAACGCCAGTCTGGGATCAAATTCTAACTCCGGATGTTGACTACTTCGTGACTTTATTTAAGGGAGCGTGATTGAATTTGGAAAAGAAAAATCACTTTGTATATCCGATTGTCGTCGAAAAGTTGGAAACTAATCTGAGTATGTATTTTCCTGATTTTCCCGGAACGGCCGTAACAGCTACGGATCTAATAGAAGGACTCCCCAGGGCGAAGGAACTGCTTGTCACCCGTGCACTCGAATTAGAAGAGGCAGGCATTTCTTACCCTGAGCCGTCTGCGCCTGAATCGATCGAACTGGAAGATGCAAGCGACAAAATCGTTTTTGTCGAAGTATACCTTCCTCCCTACCGGGATGAAGCTGCAAACAAGTCGGTTACGAAAAACTGTACATTGCCGAAATGGCTTAGAGATGCCGGTGATGAGGCTGGGCTTAACTATTCTTTAATCCTTCAGAATGGGTTAAAAGAAGCGCTCGGGATAAACAACCAGCAATAAAATCAGATAATCGCGGACTTTTTGGATACAGGAATTAAAAACGCCCGCAAACATGGGGAGACCAACACGAATGAAATGGACAACGGAGAAAATATTTACGCACCCGCTCGGCATATTGGCCGCAGCGACGGGTGCTACTTTTTTGTGGGGAAGCGCGTTTCCGATCATCAAGCTGAGCTACGCCGAGCTGGAGATCGGGAAGGGGCAGGTGTACGAGCAAATCTTATTCGCGGGATTCCGGTTTACGCTGGCGGCGCTGCTGATATTGGCGCTCATGAAGCTGATGGGCAGAAGCGTCGGCTATCAACGCGGCTCATGGCAGGGCGTAGCGAAGATCGGGCTTTCCCAGACGCTGCTGCAATATGTGTTTTTCTACTATGGCATGAGCGGCTCGACTGGGGTGCAGGGCTCGATTTTGGCCGGGACAACCTCCTTCTTCCAAATTCTCATCGCCCATCGGATGTATGCGGACGACCGGATTACGTCGCGCAAGCTGACCGGACTTGTCGTCGGCTTCGCCGGAGTTGTCGTAGTCGGTTTGTCGGGCGGGGCGACCGGCGTTCATTTTGGCTTGGCCGAAGTGTGTTTGCTAGCGGCGATGTTTTTTGGAGGCTTGGGGAATGTTCTGTCGAAAAAAGAATCCGTACGCCTCGATATTCTATACATGACCTCTTACCAGATGCTGCTCGGCGGGCTTGCGCTTAGTACGATTGGTGCGGCAGGCGCGGGCGTTATGCCTTTTGAGTTTACTTGGCGCGCCATCGGCATGCTGCTGTATCTTGCAGTATTGTCGGCGCTTGGCTTCGTGCTGTGGAATACGGTCATGAAATACAACCAGGTGGGCAGCATCTCCATGTATCTGTTCCTGATTCCCGTATTCGGCGTATTCCTGTCGGCATGGCTGCTGTCCGAGCCGCTGCACTTGACCGTTTGGCTGGCGCTTGCGCTGGTCGCGGGCGGAATCGTCATCGTCAACCGCAAGCCCACCCCGGCCGATCCTGCGCCGACGGGAGCTCGGCTTAAAGCTTGATCGTGCCTGCATCGGCCTTATTTTTTGGTCTTTTTGCGAAACTCGCTTGGCGTAAGCCCCGTCCCTCTCTTAAACGCCATGCTGAAATAATTCGCGTTCTCGTACCCGATCCGGCCGGCGATTTCCTGCACGGTCAGAGTCGTGGTCAGCAGCAGCGTCTTGGCCTCGCCGATTCTTCTCTGGATCAAGTAATTGATCGGGGAGTTGCCGGTCTCCTCCTTGAAAGCATGGGATAAGTAATGGGGACTGAGATAAAGACGGCTCGCGATTTCGGATAAAGGCAGATCGCGCGTATAGTTCAGATCGATGAAGGCTTTGGCCTTCGCCCCGATCGTATGCGAAGAGCCGCCGACGCTCTCGGAGCCCTGACCGTCCGCGATTCGCAGAATCAGGATCAGAATGCAGTTAAGCATATGCTGGCAGATCATTTCGTGCCCCCAAGTCTGGGACCGCAGCTCGTTCAGGAGCACGGAGAAGCATTGTTCGATTTGAGGTCCGCAGCTCTCTGCCCGGATAACGGGCTCCGCTTGCTCGGAGAGCAGCCATCCGGGCTTCGCGCCGGCGAGACGAAGCCCGCTTACGGCGCAGAAATAAGTGCGTAGCGGTCGCGCAGGATCAGATCTTTCCTCGTGAAGCACGCCCGGATGATAGATGAGAAGATCTCCCTTGCGCGCGCGGTACGGCCGGTCGTTGATCCGAAAATCCCCTTCGCCGTCGCAGATGTAGATAATTTCGGTGAAGTGGTCGTGCTTATGGCTTTCGAACGCCCAGTCCGGTTCGTCGCCGATTTGACCGGCGTATACGAGAAGCGGCCGCGCATCGTCGGCGAAGAGCGGATATTCCCGGTGCTCGAACGGAATTTGAAACATCTCGGAACCTCCTGGCTCGCATCGTTTGTTTTGTACACAGTATACCTGCCGTTAAGCCAAATCGACAAGAAAGCTGAGATGAATCGCAAGATATGGAATTCCTCCAGGCGGCATGACGGTGTAGATTGGACGAAGAGGGATTCGTCCGTCTACACGACCTAAGGAGGGAACGACAACGTGTCCAACCATTCGATTATTCAAGAAACTTACGATAGGGGACAAGGAATTCTGCGTTTGAAGCCGGTGTTCGTGCCGAGGCGCTTCGCGCAAGCGGGCCGGAGATTGCGGCTGCACCCCGACGACTATTACGCGCTCGGAACCGAACGGGGCTCCATTAAAGAACGGTGGTTCTCTTCGGTCATCCCGGCCATGAACGGACCGCTGGCGCCTTCCGACGAAGGGATGAGCTACGTCGCCGCCGACGAGGACGGCTCCGTCGTTTTTTTGTTCAAGGATGCGGTCGAACAATTGGGCAGCCGTCTGATCGGCGAAACGCTCTACGAACGTTACGGCACTTGGCCGATGTACGCCAAGTTTTTCGATTACGAGACGCCGTTGTTCCACCATCTCCATCTGGACGACGCGGCCGCAAGCCTGGTCGGGAGGATCGGCAAGCCGGAGGCCTATTATTTTCCGCCGCAGCTGAACAACCATTTGGGGGTATTCCCGGTCACCTATTTCGGCTACGATCCGGATACGACCTTGGACGAGGTTAGGGAGAGATTGCTTAAGTACGAAGAAGCGGATAACCGCATCACCGAGCTGTCGCGGGCTTATCGCATTCAGTTGGGGACGGGCTGGTATACGCCTCCTGGCGTAGTGCATGCCCCGGGATCTGTGCTTACTTATGAACCTCAGTGGAACAGCGACGTGAACTCCGTGCACGAGAATATCGTAAGCGGCGAAACGTATCCGTACGAGTTTCTGACGGAAAATTGTCCGGAGGACCGGAAGCGCGATATCGAGTATATTCTGAGCCTGATGGATTGGGAGAAAAATACGGACCCGCACTATAAGCGGCATTATTATCGTCCGCCCCTCCTTTGCGGGCATTCCGACGAACGGCATGCGGAGAAGTGGGTCACTTACGGCAATCCGTACATCGGCGCCAAGGAGCTGACCGTAAATCCCGGACAGAGCGTAATCGTTCGCGATTCGGCGGCGTATGGCACGGTGCTCGTTCAGGGGCACGGCCGGTTCGGTCCCCATCAAGCCGAGGCGGCAAATATGCTTCGGTTCGGTCAAATGAGCGGAGACGAGTTTTTCGTTAGCGAGACGGCCGCCCGGGAGGGCGTGCGCATCGTCAACGACAGCAAGTGGGAGCCTATGGTGTTTCTCAAGCATTTCGGGCCTAATCATCCGGAGATGCCTTAAAGAGGTTGTTCTGAAAATCGGACTTCTTGAACCTATACTTAATAAAAGGAGACTGCGCGAAATGACCAAGCAACGGTACGAAGAGAAGAACGAGCGGATTAGGAGCGCCTTCCTCGCATTGAAAAGGGAACAGCCGGAAAGGTTGCGCGAAAGGCTGAACTTATCGTGGAGCAACTGGGGCTTTGGAATGGAAAGCTTGGAGACGTCCGCGAAGAGACTGCAACGTTCGGGTATCGGCTACATCGAGCTTCACGGCAACCATTACGGGCCCGATCTGGGCTACCGGGCGAAGGAAACGATCGACATACTTGAAGCGCATGGCATCAAGACGTCGGGAGTATGCGGCATGTTCTCGGCCGACAACGATCTGTCGAGCAGCCGGGCGCCGCATCGGCAGGCGGCCATCGATTATCTGAAGCGGGAAATCGAATTTACTGCCGAGATGGGAGGCTCTTATCTCCTGGTCGTGCCCGGAGCGGTAGGCAGACCGAAGGCCTACGACGATATGGAGTTTCAGCGCAGCGTGGACACTTTGGGCATCGTAGCGGACCGGTTCGTGGAGTACGGAGTGAAGGCCGCGATCGAGCCGATCCGCGCGGCGGAAGTCAGTCTGGTCCGCACAATTGCCGATGCCAAGGCCTACATCGCGGCGGTTGATCATCCGGGAGTTCAACATATCAACGCGGACGTGTACCACATGCAAGCGGAGGAGGCTCACATCGGCGAAGCTCTGCTGGAGGCGGGCGAACGGCTCGTCAATCTGCACATGGCCGATAGCAACCGGGGGGCGCTCGGGGACGGCTTCATGGACTTGGATACGATCATTATGGCTTTGTACGTACTCGGATTTAACCGCGAAGGCCGATTCGTGACCCCGGAACCGCTGGGCCCGGGAGGAGATCCCTATCCGGCGATGTACGGCAAGCCGGATGCGGCCAAGCTGGACGACTTGGTCGCGAGAACCGCAGCGTACTTCCGCGAAAGAGAAGCATTTTTGGTCGGGTGACGGGCTCCCCGGATCGAAGAGCGAATGGAGGGAGTGACGGAGATGTGGAAAAAGAACGACGACGGCGCGATCCATGCGTTAGGCAACGGACGTTTTCTCGTATACGGGCGCGGGAACGACATCGCCGAAGTTTACGGGCCTCCGTATAGCTCGCCGTCGATGCTGCACGGAAAATGGGCGCTTGCCGACGGCGCGGAGCCTTGCTACGAATCGTGCCGGGACAAGGGCACGAACCGCTGGCGGCATAAGTATCTGAACGAAGCGGGCCGTGAAGTTGCCTTGGCCGAAGCGTTCGTCGCAAGCGAGCTGCCGGTCTATCTATGCCGGCTGCATGCCGACGAACCCTTGCGTCTCGAGCTGACGCTCGGGGAAGATTACGAATGCTATCCGGGCAGCGGGGACTTGACTTCCGCAGTGGCGACCGTCAAGTCGGTTCTCGTGAAGGCGCCCGACACGGCCCGTATCTACCGTTATCCGATGGGCGAGGAGACGTTCCTTGCCGCAGTCTTCTGGGGACAGGAAGCCCGGATTGAGTTCGAACCGGGCACTGGAAAAGTCGGCATTGCGGTGCCCGCAGGAGAATCGTATTTCGCGCTGGCCGGTGGCCCCTCTTATCCGGAAGCCGAGGGGCACGCCCGTGCGATGCTGGAGCAGGGCTATGAGCGGCTTAGAGCGCAAGCCGAGGAGGCGGATCACCGGTTCTCTTCGCGCATTGCTTCGCTTGAATACGGCGAGCGGATCGGGGAAGGAATGAGGAAGCGCATCGACGAGTTGTCCGAGAGCGTCGCTTTCTTGATTGCCGCGCAGCAGTCGCAGGACGGCGGCATCATGGCCGGCCACAACTATGCGCTGGCCTACGTGCGGGATCAATACGGCGCGTCGAGGGGGTTGCTCTCGCTCGGCCTGTACGAGGAAGCAAGAAGGAATCTGGCTTTCCGCTATGGGAAGTGGACAAGGCTAGGCGGGATTCGGAACGCGGAGAGCATGGGGCACGATCGCGCCCGCCATGTGCACGAGAACGACGACGTAGAGATTACCGCCTATATGATCGTGCAAGCTTTCGATTACGGGCAGGCGACGGGAGACTGGGATTACGTCGCCTCTCTGTTCCCGATGCTCGACGACTGCTGGCAGGTCCAATTGCCGCATTTGCACGACGGCATGCTGCCCTTTAACGGAGACGAGACTTACGTCGCAGGAGGCTTCCTGCCCCGCACGTCCCTGAACGACGGCTCTATGGAGGCAACGCTGCTGTTTCTGGAAGCCGGCAGAAGGCTGCTGCTGTTCGCGGTTGGCCGCGGCCTATGGAACGAAGAACGAGCCGCAGCTTGTGAAAGCTTGCTGGAGCGAACGGAGGCGGTGTTCCGAACGCGCTTCCGGAAGGACGGACGTTTTTACGCCAATGCGCCCGAAAGGGCGGAGACGGCAGAGCTGCCGGCTTACCGTCACGGCGTCTGCGAAAGCTGTCATCCACGAGGCATTCATGCGTTAAAATGGACGCGAAGAACGGCCGCGGGCCGTTACGTTTGCCCGGCCTGTCTGGCGAACGAGCCGCCGCTTGAGGCGGTCGCGCCCCAAGTCGTCGCGGTTCAATCCGCGGGGCTGCTTCCTTCCTTTGTACATGCTGGGTTGCTGACAGACGAGGAGAAGGCGGAGGAGCTTCGCAGAGCTTACGATATATTCGAGCGTTACGGCTATTTGCCTACCGTTCCGGGATCCTCCTATTTCGTCGGTTATGACGAAAGCTTGCTGCTGTACGGACTGACCCTTTTGCGGCATCCCGGTGCCGAAGCCGTTCTGGCGCATGTCGTGAGCATCGCCGATTCGACGGATGCATGGGTGGAATATTACGACGCGGGGCGGCCCTTCAATACAAGGTGCCGACCGTGGGAGAGCGGCATGAACATCGCGGCCGTACGCCACTACGCCGAATATCGCTCGTAGAAGTCCGCGGCGAAATTTGAAACCGTTTGAGTTTCAAGCAGCGGCTGACCTGTAAGCCAACCAATAAGCCCACCTATGTGCCAACCTATAAGCCAACCTATAAGCCAACCTAGTTGCATTAGGCGATCATTTGCTTCCGGCAGGCTTAAATTCATAGCCCGGTTGCGTGAGATAAGGCCGCTAGGCGGTCTTATTGGCCTGATCTGGACTCGGATACGGTAGATAAGGCCGCGGTGCGGTCTTATTGGCCTGGTCTGGACCTGGATGCGTGAGATAAGGCCGCCAGGCGGTCTTATTGGTCTGGTCTGGGACTCGAATGCGAGAGATAAGGCCGCCAGGCGGTCTTATTGGCCTGGTCTGGAGTCGGATGCAAGAGATAAGGCCGCCAGGCGGTCTTATTGGCCTCGTCTGGAGTCGGATGCAAGAGATAAGGCCGCCAGGCGGTCTTATTGGTCTGGTCTGGGACTCGAATGCGAGAGATAAGCATATAACGGGTTAGCTCATTTTGTTTGTATCCTAAGGAGGTTACCCGCTCCATCCACCCAGTCTGCTTACAGTCCCGCCAACCCACCATTTATCCGCTCAAACCCAACTCAGTCTGCTTACAGTCCCGCCAACCCACCATTTATCCGCTCGAACCCAACTCAGTCTGCTTACAGTCCCGCCACCCCTCCATTTATCCACTGCAACTCGACTCAGTCGTCTTACAGCCCCGCCAACCCACCATTTATCCGCTCAAACCCAACTCAGTCTGCTTACAGTCCCGCCAACCCACCATTTATCCGCTCAAACCCAACTCAGTCTGCTTACAG
>Ga0256901_1000524_pt1 | contig 21656 bp, 20 predicted proteins | sample MC6MC0689MT_FD_190200 | JGI IMG/M metagenome (GOLD analysis project Ga0256901, IMG submission 190200) | Metatranscriptome of enriched soil aggregate microbial communities from Iowa State University, Ames, United States - MC6-MC0689-MT... | ecosystem: Environmental > Terrestrial > Soil >... | reverse complement strand
CTGACTTGCGGCATGATAGCAGCCTCAGATAGCAGGCCGACTGAAGCGGGGCTAAACTGTAGAGGAGATGTTTCCGGTGACGATTGATCCATTGTCCGACGCGCTAGCGCGTGGCGCAATAAAAAGCTTTGTCGCCGGCCTTAGCGCTGCTTCCAAGAACGTCGTTGCCGGCATCAGCCAGCTGGTTGGAAGCTATTTCATCGAAAGGATCGAGCGGCGCCGAACGATCGCCTCCGAAACCAAGAAGGATCTTGCGAACGAGGGCAAGATCCGCCGTGCCCGAAAAGTCCAAGATGCAGCCGAGGAACTGCGGCTTCAGGAGCTGATGGAAGCGCATAAGCGAAAGTTTCTGCATGCCTACCTCCAGAATGAGATCGACGTTGAGTTGGCTCTTGCAAGGGAAAAGCGCGGGCTGCTGATGAACGCGCGCAAGCAGGCGAACCTGCATGCGGCCTTCGGTATGGCGATCGGCTTCATTGAGGAGTCCCCGCACCGCGACATGGCGCCGGCGTTGGATGAGACATTCCTTTATGAATGGATCGAGGCGGTTGAAAGAATTTCCAGCGAGGACCTCAGGGTCATTTGGGCAAAGCTGCTCGCTCACTAGGCGACGGCAGACGGCGATCGGCTGTCGCCGAATGCCATCGATCTCGTGCGACGGCTCGGGCCGCAACTGGTCAAGATCTTCGAAAAGCTGGGTCCGGTAGCCTGGCTGATGCAGGGAGTGGAGGGTGACGCCGTCCCTTACGCATGGGCGACGGCTGCACAATTCGAAGAGCTCGTTGAGATCGGATTGTTTAAAGAGCAGGAAGCGGCGAAATTCAGGTTCGGCCACTTCACCGTGTCCTTCTCGCAGCTCGACGAGGCCAAGTGCAGAACAAATTTCTATGCCCTGACCCAGGCCGGCAAGCAGATCTTTCGCTTCCTATCCCCTAGCGGCGAGCGCATCTTCGTCGACGAACCGCGGGCTGGAAGACCGGAAAGTGACCGTCGCAAGGTCGATTTCCATCGACAGTTCGCCATTACACGCTCCTTCTTCGAAACCGATGACGAGGCTATCCAGCTGATCGCTCGCTCGGCTCACAATCTTGTGGAATCGCGCAGAATGAGTTTCGTCCTCACGCGACGTTCGATCTCAGGCAAGCTTCATAGACCGAATGAGCTTCAACTACAGCAAGGAGCCAGCGCTGGGTGAATGGAAGGTCATCGACCATGACACCGGCGACCTTGCGGAGGCACACTTCGCCAACATCCTCATAAAGGCGCTCGTGAATTTCTTGGAAAAATCGACGAGCGTCAATTGAAGCCCTCGTACATTTGCTCGCGGCTGCGCGTAGGAAATGCACGGTAGCCGCGACTTGGCAGTGGATGAGAGATCGAGCAGTACATCGCGCGCCTTGCTGAGTGCGGTTCCGCGACGAAATCGTCAAAGTCTTCAATCAGCATCGAGTAGAAGTCGGTTTCGGTCTGAACACTGAACATGAGCGCTGCTCGTTTAGTTAGCGATTAGGATCTTCATCGGTATGGGCCGTCTATTCAGATGGCGCTGTTTTCGTCGATTTCCGCATCGGCGTCATCTATCTCGAAGCCCGGCCACTCCGGATTGAAGAGCTCGGCTGATGCACCATGGCTGACGGTCAAGCCGTTAAATCCGTCTGTCGCCTGTACGAATACCGCCTGAACTTCGTTTGCTATTGTGGCCGTATTCATCCCGAGCTTGATTTCCACCGTGTAGACGGCGCACGCGCGGGAGTCGCAGTAGATAGATGAAATCCTAGGGCGGATCGAAGGACCCATAGCGTCAACAACGCCCTCCATCGTTTCAAACTCATGCTTGACCGAAAAGCGACTGACTAAGGTGACTCCACGATACATGACCTCGTCATATGGCACCTTTTCGCGACTACTGGCATGATCCAGGTCATGCTGAAACTTGAGCTGGGCTGCGAGCTCGGTACTGATTCTATATGTTGGAACAGAGGGCTCCTTCTGGCTGTTCCATACCAGTGCCCGCCGAACGATTTCACCCGGGACACCATCACGCTCCGGAGCGAGAAAGGTGGTTTTCCGTTCTGAAACCTGAATAATCTTAGAGGCGATCAAGGCTGTGACCTCGCGATCGAAATCTGGTTTCTCTGCCAACGTTGGCAAAAGTGAACCGGGATGGCCTTCGAGCACGATAGACAAGGTCTCCGGGTCGAGCCTGGGCGCGAAATCTTCCTGCCCTTCGATGTTCAGAAGCATCCCCGCCACGATCTCCAGGCGTAACCTTTGGCCCCGCCCTGACCCGGGCGTCAGGATCGGAGAGTGTTTTCTGTGAACGAGTTCCAGGCTGGCGCAGTAGGGAATGACATCCCGTACCCAGTTGTCCGAAAAGTCCTTCCCATTCGAGCTGCCATGGCCTCTGTCTCGGAGATATGACCGAATGGGAAACCGACAAGGCACCGGCAAATGCTGAAGAAGCGCGCCCCAGAAATCGAACAGTGGTCGTGGCTGGCTGCTGCTCTGCAATTTGCTGCTAAGGTCGTGCCAATCCAGAAAACCGCCGGCGCGGGCGACTGCTGTTTGGCATTTCGCGAGAGAATATATCAGTCCACTCGCCGAGAGAATTTGCTTGAGAAGCTTCGCTTGGCTCTTGGCGCCGTCGAGCGTCGAATACATGGTTGCATCCTTCGTTCCGGCCATATAGACGCGCTGCTCGTCTCAGGCGGCCGGACTAGGTTGCGGTCACGTGAGCTGGATATTGAAGAACGTTGGATCAGTAATCCTTCGCCAGGCAGCGGCCACGCCGACGTCAACGGCGCGATCACATCCTAACGCATGTTCCCTGTGTCCTTCAAGGAGAAACCGTTCTTTATAACCAAGGGTGAATGCCACGAACTTTTTTCCTCCCGAGGAAGGATTCAGGCATATTGGCTTCGCGCTTTTCTATGGCTCGCAGAAGCGCTTGGTAGTTGTAGACCGCGTGAAGTCGCTTCATCCGCTGTAACTTATCACCCATTCGCCATTGGGGTAACTCAGTCCTCACCCACCGTAGAGCACGACGATCTGCACAGCGCATGAAGAGGACCCAAGCGGCATTCGCCTGAGCAGCATCCTGTGCCTCCAAGAACGTCTTCCACCAATGTCTGGCAGTCGCTTCACCCATTCGCCATCGTGCCGATTGGTAAGTGCGATATGCAGCTGATCCGAGCTCTCCAGCAGGCCAAGCCTCGTCAATGGGCAGGAAGTTTCCGGATCGAAAACCCGCCAATAATTCGGCGCGCCAGAGGCGCCAGGTGTCTCCCGACCTATAATCTTCCTCGATTGCCTTTCTTAGCCATTCCTCGCGACCGTTGATGGTCGCTGCCATTGCAATGTCGAAGAGATCTTTGTCCGTATTTGCGTTGCGTATGTCCAAAAGATCATCCAACAACTGGCCAGACTGAGAGGTTTTTCGAACCCGGAATGGGATATGGATGAGCTCCGAGATCTTGGAGAGCCCAATTTGCCCTGGGCATCCGATCCGTCTCAAAGCGCGCCACAGCACGCTGCCCAGATCAGGCCTTTCTTCCAGTGCCGCTTCGCAAAGGGCGAAGTAGAAACCTTCCGCCAGATGGACACGGTGTGTGAATTCAGTCGTGACAGCGGAAGCCCCCGCGCACCATGCATCGACGATATCCGGAGCATGAATGAATAGCGGTTGCAGATCGATCGATTTGAAGCTTGCGAGGAAGAGGTCCGCACCGGCTTTGCGTGCGTCGTCGATACGTTGTAGCGCGATCTCAGCGGCTTGTTGTCGTGCGTTGCGTCGCCCTTCGAAATCCAATGCAGCACGTAAGGCTTGCGTTGGCTCCAAGCTATCATCGACGGCAGGCGCGCTCAGGGAGATCGCAAATGGAGCGTTCTCTCGACGTTCCAGATCGATAATGATTTGAGAGCCAATTTCTGGAGCTGCAACATCAGGACGAAGTGCCATATCGATAAGTTGGCTAGCAAAAACTGTTTCATTTGGGCTCTGTCCCCGCTGTCGAGCGACAGTGAGTAAGAGCCAGGGCGCAAGCCTTGGAGCGACCTGATCGAAAGGAGTAGACTCTGCGGCCGCTGCCACTGCCAAAGAGCCAAAATGGTTGACGATTTGCGCCCCCCCTGGCGTCCAAGACCAATCCTTCGCAATCAAGTCCCGGCCGAAGCGTTTTGCATCGTGCTGCCAGAGTACCTGGAAGGCCACTGATCGTTCAGGTTCCTCCTCGTAAGAACCAGCGCGCGCAAGAAGCCAGTCCCAAGCACAATCTGTGAGCGGCGCTCGCGACAGGAGCAGCAATACTGCAAAATCCTTCGCTCTTTGAGGACCCTTTTCATTCACCTCCGACAGGATTTTGTCGACAAACACTGCCGACGGCTCTCTCACAACTTCTTCTAGGTCGAGGTTATCTCCGAGACCTGCATCTAGGATCAATCTGATCTGCTCGTCAGCAGGCTGATCGAGTACCTCGATCATCAACAGGTTCGTTGAAACGAAGTTTTCTTCCACCTGTGATGGGTATTTGGATGAGGTACGGAGTGCTTGGGCAGATGCGACAGCTGAAGCGTCCCAAAGGATCGCATTCTCACGTATCCGAGCGCCGACCCAATATCGAGAGTCACTGTCTCTTGTTCCCAATCCCAATAGTTTCTCTCTAACAAGAGGTGCGAGTGTTTCGGGCGCAACGCGGGCCAGAACCGGCTCGTAGTCCTCGAACCGCATATCAACTGGGCCAGGCGAGATGTGGCTGTCGAGCTCTGCTACCGGGAACCCTTTAACACTCTCAATTATCTCCTCTATTACGGACTGAGGCGCAAGGAACGTGGGGTCGAGCCAAAGCTGCTTCACCCGGTTCAGGCGGGCAAAGAGCGAGAGCTCGTTGTTTTCAATAACCATGGTGGCATGCCGGCGCTCAAGCGTGAAAAAGCTCTTACCGGGATCGGATAGATAGTTATCTTCGTAGCTCCATATAGGATAGATGGGTGTCAAGGCAGATACTGCGGTGGCGTTATCCTCGTCGGTCGAGTTGAGCCACCCCATCAAAGCGGAAACGCGCTTTACGACATCAGGATGAATACCATTTTCCGGAGAGATTCTGGAAATTTCGAGAGCACGGGCACGGATGCCTTCGGTCGTTTCCTGCCGGTCGTTTGGATTGAGCAGCACGAGCCATTTCAGCGATTCCCAGATTTCCTCCTGATGTCGGACCGCATATGCCAGTGCAGCCGCCTCAAAGACCGGTATCGCAGTGACCAATGGAAAGCCTTCTAACAGCGAAGGAATGGTCTCATGACTGGCATCGATATGTTGGTCTGAGATTAGAACCGTTCGACCCATAATTTGTAAAGGACCGGAACTGTCTCTACCGATCCGCTCCTCCAATCTGGTCGCGCGTGCCTTTTCCGCTTCGGGGCTTGAATGCCTCTCTACATCCCTGGGGATTACATTGAGCCAATTTGAGCATTTTCCCACGACGATATGAGCCAGATCGAGATCGTCACGCGGAAGAGATCTGATCGCATTGACTGCCCTCAATCGGCCTGATCGGTGAACGTGAGACATTGCTGCGATGCTGTCCAAAAGCGGCTCCGCAAGAGGTCTTGCAAGGCCGCGGAGATCGGCATTGTGTGTTTCGGGAAAGTTCAGGCTCTGCAACCAGGCTAGCAGGATCGTTGCCGCGCAGTCGGGCAAAGGTTCATCGCGAGCGACAATGATCGAGATTGCGGCACGAAGGACTTCCGCTCGCTCGTCAAGGCCGGCAATCGAGTCAAGCCACGCGTCCAGTGCGACCTCCGCACTGGACGCTGTCTGCAGTTCTTCCAAATGGCCAATAACTGCCAGGCCTAGGGCGTGAGCGACAATTGAGGGTGTCGGCTCATAGCCGCCGGTCGTTGAGTTTACGAAACTGCCATCGATAAGATCGCTCAAGCGATCGAATACTTCGCGTTGAGATAGATCCGGTCGCGCAGTCGTCTCGGAGAGCTCCTTAGTCGTGAACTTTCGGATCTTTGACAGTGCCCGCTCGGCCAAGACCTGCAACCATTCCCGCCACTCTCGTTCAGAAAACGACCGATTTGGAGCAAGGGTGCCCTTGCCATATTCCCAAAGCAGTCGGTGCGGTGTGATTGACCCGGCAGCGATCAGCTTTGTTCGAAACTCCACCACTAGTGCAAACAGCCGAGGACGTTTCGCCAAAGGTATCAGCTCGGGATGCAAATCGGAGGGCAGCAGCCGCTCAAACGCTAGCATCGTTTCGAGCTCGAGGTCACTGTAGTCGGTGACGGGGATTCGTTCCGGGGGGATCGTCAGGCCTTTCAGCGACCGTAGCTTTTCCTCGAAATGATAGATCCTGGTTGTAGCAACAAGCCGAACCCGCCCAGCGAATGGATCGTCTTGAAGCGTTCGAAATAGTTCGATCCAAGCGATTTCTGAAACTTGGTTGAGCCCGTCAATTAACAGTGTCAGCAGTGGACCCTCGTCGGAAGGGCGTTGGAGCAATCGGTCGAGACGAACAACCCAGTGATCAACGGACCTGACTTCGGTTAATTCGAACAGCATTTCCGCGAGTATGCGTCGAATGCTCGTGCTGCTGCTCATTCTCGAATTCTCGAGAAAAGACGATGGGATCGTTATAACAAGCGGTTGAGTGTCAAGATTGTCGACTAACCAATTCAGGGCAGACCAAGTTTTTCCGACGCCGTCGAGGCCGACCAGAGCTGCGGGCGCGCCCGTGGTCGCCGCCCCTGACCACCATCGGTCAAGGCTTTCGATGACCTCCTGCCGTCGGATTCGATGTAATCGGCTTCCTCCCGCAGCATCTTGTCCAAGCTTTGCCATCGCGGTTGATGGCGTTTCCCAAATGCGGAGGATTCGGGAGTGGGACAGACTGCGAAGTCTTTGATATCCGAGCTGCCAGCCCTCAAAATCTCTCTTGAGTTGCTGGAGCTTCGTCTCAGCCTGAATCCGCAAACTCCTCACGATAGTGCCGGCTTCAGACCCTGCAAAAGTCTCGACGATTTCTGAAGACTGGGTGCAGAGCGCCGTCAGGCTCCAAATCTCGTCGTCAGTCTTGCAGTCCATGACAACGATCGGAACCCCCAGACGTTCGGCATGAAGCAGCAGGTCCATCTCCAGTTGCTCTGAAACACGCCGCGTCGCGGCAAGAAACCACGCCTCCAGGGCTTCGTCTCTCATCAAAGCGTGATCTACTTCCCCCAAAAGCTCGCGATGGCTCATGGATGTGGAGTCGGCATAGCGCTTTGTTTCAATTCTAAAGCGCCGTCCCTGCCTGCCGCTCGGACCTGCATCTCCACCAAATTGAAAGCCCCTCTTGGCCATTGCAATGCCGACACCGAGGAGATTGCTGACCAAGGCCCCGACAAGCCGCTCGAAAACATCCTCGCCGACCTCGTTCTGGAGGATTTCCTTAAGCCGAATTTGCTGAGCTATGAGGGCTGGCGATAGAGTCATGAGACACCGGAAATCTTGAAACCTTTGATGCGATATGGCCGAAGCGACGCTCTCGTCACTCGCTATTTTAGGCAATGTCGAATGGGACGTCCTCGGGCGCGTGAGGCATTACCATAGACCGAGCCAGCCTATCCGCCGTGGCTTTCGCAGCCGCATCGCGATAGATTTTGTTGCGCTTTTGGCGAAGAGAGTTCATTTGATCCGCAGCTTTGCGCCCGAGAACTGACGAGGGGCCGCATATATGCCTCTGCGTCCCAAGCTGTGCCAGCAGTGCCTGAGTGCAGGCATCGCGCTCGTCGACGGTTTCGGCGAGATGGTATTTGTCCCACACCTCCTTGATCCGCAGGTTGAGCGCGTTCGGAGCGACCAGATCGCGTCCTACGACACCAATGCCCGTGATGAACACCGGCCGATTGCCTGTCCGGAACTGGATCTTGTGGGATCTGAGGCCTGCGCTGGCGATGATCATCCGGATCGCCCGGACGACGTCGCCATGCACGAATTGCCCGGAGATCGTAAGATCGTCCACCCAAAGCGAATAGTTCAGGCCGTGGCGATCACAAACGTCGGCGATCTCATCGAACATCGGACGGTGAATAAGCGAGCACAGAACGGGTGTCAGCGGCGAGCCGAAGGCAACCTGGTCATCGATGGTACACAGGTGGGTCAGTAGACCGGCGACATCCTGATACATTCCCAGTTCGTTCTGAAACCAGTGGCGCACCATTGCCGCCGTTGTCGATGGGTAAAACTGCTTCAGATCGAGCGTCAGATACTGCTGCTGGCCGAGGTGCAGGGCGGCATTGTCTCGCTGGCCTCGATCTCGGCGGGGGCTGAACAGGTAACTCGGCTGTCTGATCTTGTTGAGATGGAACTTTAGCCGCTCGTGGACGCCACGCAAATCCGCCACAGGGTATTTCAAGTCGCGCAGCTTCTTCTTTTTCCCAATTTCCTCCTGACGACGCACGACAAAGTGCTCTTTGTGGGTCGCAAGATAACGCAGGTGATCGCGCGTGGTGCCCAGAAGCTCGCCTAGATCTTTTTGTGTCGGACGCTGCGCGAAGGGGGAGCGAGCTAGGTCATAGCGTTCGGTGGGCACTCGCAGCGGCTTACGACGCATGCAAGATATCCCGCGGTGAGAGCTTCTCGAGCAGCGACAACACGCCACTTGCAACGATCAACTTTCCTCGTTTCGGGATAGGCTGACCGTCAAGCTCTTCGGCGAAGAAGAGGAGCTGGGACATGCGGACGTCGAACTTCGTGCTATAGCGTTCCAGTAGTTCCATGGAAACAGCCTTCGTACCGCTCTCCACCTCCGACACCATGGATTGCGAGATTTCCAACTCTGTTGCGAGTTCCTTCTGCGACAAGCCGAGATAAAGACGCAGAAGTCTCAGGGCGTCGTTCATCATCGGGCGTTTGGTTATATTCATAACGTGCTCCTTGAGGGCTATTTCCGAGGTCGCCGCTTATTGCCGATCCGAAAACCAGGACCAAAAGCGCAGAACAGCAGAAGCTGCCTGGCCCAACGCGACGATGATCTTGAAGACCACTACCGCGTTCACTATGCGACGCCGCCGCTGGCGATGACCGTTCTTGCTCATTACGTAGTTCTCCTTGTTTCCGCCGACCGGAATGGCCGGCGCCCGTAGAAACAGGAAGACTGATCAGCGACGTTTGACCTCGAACATGCCGCACCCGGGCCCGACGGGTGCGGCGCGCGGCCACGGTCCCTGCCAGACACGGGATTGAGTCGGGGATCTGGATCCCCACAGGGCCTCCGGCCCCACACATTGACGGGTTCAGTTTTGAGTAATCATCACGAGGGTCAATATGGGATCAAGGTTGGTGAATGTCAAATAAAAAATCGCTGTGAGCGATAATTTATCTCGCTACCCTCATAGACCTTTGATGCTGCAGTCTTCAAGACATGATTACCCCTTGATCCAGTAGTCGCGAGAGGATCTCCAGCCGATTTGCAGGGCTTGCCTGACCTTGACCAACGAGAGCGTCCGCCATTCTGCGCGCCAAAGCTCGAGCATTGATGCGTAGTTGAGTCGGAACCTTTCCAAGTCCCACACGCCCGTGAACGAAGCTGCTGCGGAGCTCGAAAAGCTCTGCATACTGATTGCTCGCGCTAACATCACCGAGTACGGCCGCCAAACGCTTGGCGACCCTTTCAGAAGCCGAGATTTTAGGATGGGGGTCAGGCTTAGGGCGAAGGCCGCGTCTATGGTCCATCTCGAGCCCGAGACCGGCCTCGATGGCTGTCATGTGGGCCATGATCTCGTCCATCCCGTCAGCTAGGAATGCGCGGACCAGGAAATGCTCCACGGGCGTGTTGAAGAGAGATGACCCGCGGGCTGTTTCGAACTGTTTCCAGCGCGCCTCACCCAAATTCGAAAACTGATCCCCTGCCGCGTCATCCAGATTATAAACAGCCGGGCGTTCAATCTCGACTTCCTCACCGTATTGGTCGAAGTAAATGCCTGGCTGCATGCTCAACGCACTTGGGGCCGGCGGAGCCGCGGGCCGGACGAATAAGTCGTCGTCGACGGTATGTATCCAGGGAAGACGAAATCCTCGCCAGTTAACTTCAGGGTATACGACCCAGTCTTCCCAGGGCGCCAGAAGTAAAAACGATAGCGCGGCCTCGACAGCGTCTGGAAAACTCCCGGCGTGCGGATCAATCTCGCCGAAGTCCTGGCTTAGATCCATGAAAAGTATTGGTAGGGCCCTTGCTTCCGGCCTCGGATCGACGTCGATATGCTCCTCCACAACGAGCCAACGGAAGTCAGAAAATTGCCGATCAGGGAGATTGTAGGCCGGAAAATGGCGACCGAGCCTTGGTGCATCAAAAAGATCTGCGAGCTGCTCCGCAGTGGATTCTTTGACCTGGCACGATCCGAACTCGATTGGCGGAAGCTCATCACACAGGTCAAGCGGGCAAAGGTGGCGGCGTCGCACTGTCTGAAGCGTAAATGCATCGTGCAATTTCACCGCTGCTTGCTCAGGCGCGATCGCGCGATTCTGCTTGTCCGGCGGAAGATTGCAAGGGATGCCGAGAGACCTGATTGCGTTAGCCAGCGCTGAGCTAGAATGCGGATATCCATATATCTCGCCGCAAAGATCCGTAAGTTGAGCGAAGGCCGGGGCCTTGAAAAGGTTGGATGGATTAGGGGGAGGAATCCGCCAAAGCTGCTCCTGAGCATGAGTAAGCTGAATTGGAGGTGTCATCCGTCGACTGATCTCTGTGGAAGCCACTTTCTGTCTTTCCGCTCTTCAGCTAGCCTTCGTTGAAGGTTCTCCGCCTTCATGTCGATGATTTCATTGTAGATGTACTTGGCGTCATTCCAGAATTCGGCAATCGAGCGAGCGAAAGCCTCCAACCGACCAACTGGAACATTCATATAGGCAACGAGGGGTGGCAACGGCGGTAGTTTGAGACCGTCTGGCAAGGGCTCGGTTCGGTTCCATAACTCCGGACAGCGCCGCGACAGCTCCAACGCCGATGCGCCGTCACCATGCCTGCAGGCATTTCCAAGAAGCTGCAGCTCATCCAGGACGGCGAAGCTTGGGAAATCTTCGAAGGCTATGGCACGCAAGGCTAAGAACGAACCACTTAGCTCTCGCCATCTCGCACGCTCGATTTTCTCCAGAAGCGCTGGTTCATTTGGTCGTAATTCCCTGGCGCAGCCAACTAAATTGAGACGTAGCTGTCGTTCTCATATCGCTTGCAGCGACAGGCCGAATGCGAGCAGCGTCTCTCTCAAAACTTCTTGAAGATCACCCTTGGCAAACACAGCAAAGCCTTCGTCACTGTCGCCAAGTTCGATAATTCGTTGTTGGAGGGTTTCTGTAGCGGGGATGATGACGTCGTTGAGATAGGAAAGCATCGTCACATCATGCTTGCAGGTCTGCACGTCTGCATAGCAATTCTTCCACGTGAATGGTTGCATCATGATAACCTGCATGAACAAGCGCTCGAAATCGTTTCTCTGTTTCGAAGCGAAATCAAACAGGGAAGACGATCGTGCGATGAAAAACGTTGAGGATCTCGCGACTCCTGATCCGTATTTCGCGGGGAATGCAGGCATTGTCGGGTCAACGCTTCAAAATCTCCACTCTGATATGGCCAAATTCGATTTGCCTGACACCGTCCCCGAGCCCGTCCGCAGGATGCATGATTCCGTTAGGCACGCCTATATCTATTCCTATTTCTCGTACGATCTCATCACCCTGGCGGCAGCACAGGCATTTCCTTGTTTAGAGCTTGCCCTCAAGGAGCGACTTACCGCTCTAGCAATTCCCTTTACAAATCCCACCACCGGACGCCCCCTGATGCTCTCAAAATTGTTGGCGTCCGCCAAGGCGCATAAGTTGATATCGACCAATATTGAATACGTCGTGCCGATGCGGAACATGTTCGCGCATGGAAGCGATGCCGTGCTCAACGTGCCGTTATTCCTTGCCGCTTTAGATCTCGTGACGGGCCTGATCAGGGAGCTTCATTCGCCCAGAGCGCCAAAGCCGCGGAGCCAATGACGAGGGCACCGTTTCAAGTGACTAGAAATCTGGCCAGAAAGCGATTATATCTTTCCGCAAGTTTGGAAGGATTATAGCAATGCTTGTTAGCTCGGCTCAATCATTGACACCAAGTGAGGCTGCATCCGTCACCGGCGTGCCTTTGAAGCAGGTCCATCGGATTATCGATGCTGGCTTGATGCAAGGCTTTGTCCGGAAAGAGCGGGGGAGTCGATTGATAGCTCTACCAGCTCTCATCGGGTTACGGCTCGCATATCTTACTGCAGCGGCCCTCACTCCGGCGACACGCCAGCGGATCCTGGAAAAAGTGCTATCGGACGTAACGCGAACAGTGGTGGAAGAGGCACCCCTGATGGTTGATCTGCAGCCAGTTATTCGGGAGGTCGAAGCTGGTCTTGAGCGTCTGGAACGGGCACGGCAAGCCGTTAAGTCCGACCCTGCTATAAGGGGCGGCGAGCCTGTGCTGATCGGCACTAGGGTGGCAGTTCACGACATCGCGGATATGCTGGATGCTGGGGAAAGCGCGCAAGCGGTTGCGGCCGCATACCAGCATTTGACCCCTGACCAGATTGCACTCGCGTCGGAATACGCCACGGCCTATCCGCGCAGAGGGAGGCCGCGCGCAAAGCCGACCTGGCGCGCAAAGCCGCCGAAGAGTTCGCGCACAATCAAGATTGACGATCTTCCGGTTGTGTCTTGAAACTACTCATTGACGAATGCCTTAGTCCTTCGCTCGCCTTGATCGCGCGTGACCGTGGTCTCAACGAGTCGACCTGCGTTCAATGGTTGGGCCTGTCTGGCCAGGCCGATCATTCCGTGGCGCGAAGAGCGGTGGATGACGGCTATATCCTGGTGACGCACAACACTGCGGACTTCCTGCCGCTCTACGAGCAGGAGGACGTTCACGTCGGCCTGATAGCACTGAACACCGCAGCAGGAGTTATGACCTTGACGCTCCAGCAACGGCTACTTCTACTAGCGCTGGATACCCTTCAAGATCAGGAGCACTGGAATGAGGTTCTCGAGATCTCGGTTGCTGCCGACGGAACGGTGACAATTGACCGCTATGACTTGCCGTCGGTTGATGTCGCGGATAGCGGTTGAGGCTAAGATCTAGGAGCGCTTCAGGATGAACCCGCGGAAACAAGAGAAGACCGTCCTCGATGCCGCACAGCTCGTTAGGATCGAGGCGGTGCATCGCGGATTTCTCTTCCAGCATCTTTTTGCGGCGGAGTGCCTCCTGTCCGCATCATCAATTTCGGCCGTGTCAGTTTCGGTCGAAACTGATGAGGATGTCGAGGTGCAGTTTGAAGGCAGGCGTGTCTACGTTCAGGTAAAACACCGGAAAGATGCGCTAGCATTCGACGACGTTGCCAGTGCCCTTACCCGGTTTGCTGAGATTCGAGCGGCGCATGAACGTGGCGAGCGAAAGGGCGAGGCGCGATTTGTTATCGTATCCAATGCGTCGCCAAATGGGCCACTGGCAGACAAACTTGGTTCCAAGGATTGGCCCGGCGATGTACGGTTGGACTGGCCGGCGGCAGATCCTGCCGGTAGGACGCTTCCAGCTCCAAAAGCGACCTTGCTGGACGCATTCGACGCTGCCTGCGAATTGGCCAAGACGTTGCCGTTCGCCACATTGGCACCGGAGACGCTTGTCTGGAAACTGGCCGGGCTCGTAATGCTGGCAACAACGGGCGAGAAAGGTGAGCTGGATCACGAGTTTTCTGTCGCTGAGCTTCCAGATATGTTCGAACAGCTTGTATTGCAGCTGCAAGATCTTCCGGCACCACCGATAGCTTATCGCGTGCAAGATGATGAGCCGGCGATCGATGGCTCAGAAACGCTGAGACTTATCGTGGGACATTCCGGAGCTGGAAAGACGTCCTGGTTGGCACAATCGGCACAGCTTTATCCGGGCTCCGTTGTCTACGTCGATGTAGCTGATATCCCGGGACCGGCCTTGGCCAACAGCCTGTCTCGAGAAATTGCCGGCAAAGTCTTTCGAACCGGAACCGCCCTTGGCGAAATCTTTCTACCCGGCGCGTCAGGGCGCGAAATCCTCTTGATGATCGCTCGGCGGTTGAGCGCTGATAGGCAAATCGTCACCGTCGCGCTCGACAATGTGCATCGGGTTGATCCGGACGACGTTAACTCCGTCATTAAAGCGTGCCCTGGTATTCGCTTTATACTCCTTGCTCAACCAGATAGTGACATCGGCACGCTCGAAGCAGTGTTGGGCATAAAACGTGAAGAGCTCGGAGGATGGAGCCCCGACACCGTCGCCTCTGCCGCGTCCGACGATGAATGCCGAGGTGGTCCTGCGGACTATCAACGCCTCATTGATCTTACGGGCGGCCTTCCACTTTATGTTCTCAATGCACTGTCCGTCGCAAAAGAAGACTACGAAGGTTCTGTAAAGCGATTCTGTGCCGATCTCGGGCAGGTCACTCACTCTCGGGAGATCGCCCAAGAAGCCATTCTTGGGCGTGTTTTCGAACGTCTTCCAGATGCCGTGGCAACATCAGCCGATTACCTCAGCTTGTGTGAGGCCCCGATAACTCGCCAAGAAGCGATCAGATACTTTGCGGCAGCCGGCGGACCGGACGAACGGGTGATTGCGCAAGCGCTACGTCATCTTTTAAGCAAAGGTCTCCTTCAGACTTATGCAGGCGATAAGATCAAGTTGCACGATGCCGCAGGCCTCGTCGGCCGCGGCAGAATTGCGCTTCGGGGTCGCGAGACCGTGTCCGCCTGCCAAGAGGCGCTTAGGGGCGTCATTTTCGAAAGCCTCTTGAAAAGCTGGAACCCGGCGAAACTATCGCTCTTCCTGCGGCTCACCGGAGAGGTCGGACGTATTGAGGTCCTCGTGGAAATGGCCACTGAAGAACTTTTCCACGAGCTTGGTGTCTGGCCAGAGGTGGCTGGCTATCTCAAGGCGGCTGTCGACGATGAAACCATTCCAGCGGAGCAAAGGCTCAAGGGCCTGGATGCCCTCGCTTTCGCCGACATAAAGGGAGGGGCGGATGGGGCACTCACCTGGCTTGACAGGATGGATGCTCTCATCGCGAAGCACGATCTCGGCGCGGAGGAACAGCTTCGCGTGGGCATGAAGCGAATGACCGTTCTCGCCAAGGACGGAGATGCCAAAAGCGTTGCTAAACTTATCGTGGATATGACGCCAATAGTGGAGAAACTGCCGGCGGCACATCGGCGTGTTTTTTCCTACAATGTCGCAGTCGCTGAAATCTTTCTTGGCAAGGCCGATATAGCCATCCAGCGCTTGGACCGGCTTGTCCAAACTTATTACGACCTGATCGGGCTTACCCCCCGGGCCGTCATGGGCAAAAATGCGCCAGACCTCGCCAAAATGGTGAAGGCCGGGGTCGATTTTGAGGACATCAAACACCTTGCAGACTCGTTAGATGCCCTCGCAAAAGCACACGACGCGGCAGGCTCGGTAGCGCCGTTTGCTCGAATTCATGCCCTGAAATTCTACGACTTGGCGCGAGCACCCCACTCCCTGTTCCGCGTCGGACAAGACCTCGTAGATGAGTTTGTGACGCGCAGCGATTATGTTGGCGCGAAACAGCTGATTGAAACGATTCTTCTGCCGCAGCTTCACCAATGGAAACTCGCCGATTTCTTGATTTCGGTGCGGTCTCAATATGCGGTCATCCTGGCGTACTGTGGAGAGTTCAGCAAAGCTGATGCCCAGATGAAGCAGCTGGGGCCTTATCTCGCGGGTCTTGGCCCCATCCAGCAAAAGGAATTTTTGGATCAGCAAGAGCTTATCAATCTGACACGTAGATTCGGTCCGCCGCCTCCTGTCAGACCGGCGCCGGTACCGCTTAGAAGCCTTGGTCCGCTTCTTCAGGATGCGACTGGGCCAGTTGCCTCTGGAGCATCCGCAATCAAGAAAGTTGGACGTAATGCCCTCTGTCCATGCGGCTCAGGGATGAAATACAAGCGCTGTCACGGATGAGGCGTTTCCGAGTCGGTTTTAATGTGCTTCACGAACCCGAAGTGCTGGTGGTCTAGACCGTAGCCGCGTTCGGGCTTTGTTATGCGAATTGATGAGAAGCGCGTTGACGAATTTTCTAAGGGCCAGCGTCCAGGTTTGTGGGTGGTCTCGAATGCCGCGGCGCTGCCGGCAAGACGTTAAAGATGAGGTGGGTGCCATGAGGCCTTCGGAAAAAACGATCAAAAAGCTCTTCGCGCTATCAGGAAACCTCTGCGTCTTCCCGGGATGCTCGTCACCGATCGTTGAGAGCGCGGGGATAGTTGCCGGTGAGATATGTCATATTCGCGCTCGCAGCAAAGGGGGGCCGCGCTTTGATGACGCACAGGCGGCCGAACAGCGAGATGATTTCGACAATCTGATTCTGTTGTGCAGAAATCATCACAAAATTGTCGATGACCGGCCGGAGATTTTCTCGGCAGAAGCTCTAGATGATCTAAAGCGAACTCGTGAAGAAGCGATGGGCAGGCCGGAACAGCCGACGGACTCTTTTTTCGCAAAAATCCTTCTCAACGACCTGCAGCTTATAGAGGTGAGCAACAACAGCGGCAATGTTGTTGTCAATAGTCCTGGGACGATCCTGGCCGAGACGGTCAACGTAAAGACGACGCGCAAGAAAGTGCACATTCAACCTGCAGCCGGAACCATTGGCGCTGATCAGAACGCGAGCAGATATGTCCAGCATCTGATCAGTCGCTACAACGAATTTGCCAGCGCAGATTACAGCCGAGCCAGAAAGTTCAGTTATGGTGCAATCTCAAAGAACATTGAGACGACGTTCCGATCTCCCTGGAAGCTGCTTTCAGCAGACAGGTTCGAGGCCGTATGTGTGTACCTTCAGGAAAGGATCGGCAAGACCAGAGTTGCAAAGTCAAATAGCTCAAGAGGAATAAAATCGTTCTCGAGTTTTGATGAGTACTCAAAGAGTCCGTCTGATAACTCGTGACCGGTGTAGCGCAGGCGGTTTCATGTTGCGTAGGTCTTCTCGATTCACAATGTCCTATGTGAAGAGATGAAAGAAATTTCAGTTGCTTAGTGGACCCCGCGCACGGGTCGACGGTTCGAATCCTTTCAAGTTTGGACGGGCTAAACTGCTGCGGGTGGGAAGCAGGACCCTGAATCTTGACTGGCAATCAGATGTTTGGATTGATCATTTTAATCGTTGATCGCAATATTCTTTCTCAAAACCAACTGTGAAATTGATAGCATAGTTTGATAATTAATTGTGAAGCGGCTCGTAAAGGCTTGCGCCGGATTTTTCAGCCGCAACCTGTAAGCGCTTGTCTCGGGTCCATAGTGATGTTCGCCGGTCTAGAAGAACTGACGCCAGCAGTTGGGCATCAGTATAGCCAATACCCATGCTAAAAATGCAGTGCTTTTCAATCATGGTCATGACTTCGTCATGTGTTGCGACTTGAGCTTCACGCTGCGCATTCAAAAATGCCAGGACACTCGTCCTGTCTCGGAGGCTGCCCAACGCAAGTTCGCCAATAATCGCTGGATGGCAAAGCAAAAGATCATCACCGATAATCTTAATGAGCTCATTATCGCCGCCGCGGAAATGGTCAATCCAAATTGAAGTGTCTGCCAATATCACTTCGTCACTGAGCTCCGGCGGCGAGGAGCTGCTTCAACGTCCGGCATCGTGCCTCCAAGGGCGATAAGGCGTTTACCAGTCTCCAGTCGCACAAGTGTTTCCAGCGCTTGTCGGACTAAAGCGGCTGTCTCTTTCGTTCCGGTCAACAGTCTGGCTTTTTCTAAAAGATTGTCATCAAGGTTGATGGTTGAGCGCATAATCCGACTCCCTGTTGAGGTGTCGAAAATAGCACCAAATGATGCTAATATCAACATGCTTCTGTTTGCTCACTCTAACGATCGTGACTGGCAATTTGGAACAAAAGTACACAACAGGCCACAACCGTCCGAGACACGCTGGATGTCTTGACTCCAACACTGAATCAAAAACACGCAATCCAATTTGCCCCACTACGTTGTTGCGGACGCTTGTGCCTCGCTGTGGATCGACGGTGAATTCGTCAATCTCGAGGACTTCGTCCTCCACCGTTCAAAGTGGCATGGTTCACATCAACACCTCATTCAGACACATAGGTTTCTGAAGGTCCCGATAGGAAGCTGGATAACGGAGTTAAAAGAAAACAGTATAAAGCGCTACGCTTTTGGGAAAATGGACCCGTTTGAAACTGATCACCTTTCCGCTCTGCCGTACGCTATAATACGCTGTGATTACGCCCTAACGCTGTAGCACTACGAATTTTGCGATATAACACTCCGCTACGCATATTGCTTTTCAGTCCAGTCCCATTGTCGTGCCGCCCAAAGAATTCACTATCACCGCCCCGAAGTGATCAACGCGTGGAAAGTTGCTGTCTGTCTCGTCTGAAGATGCAGGAGCCATGCCTGATCACGCCTGACATATTTAACGTGACAAGACCCATTGAAGCTATAATCGTTGCGGTTGCCTGTTCCATTCTGCAAGCAAAGCTCAAATCAGCTTTGTCGTACTTCTCGCTGATTTTAAAACCCCTGTCAGGCGTTCCGTGCTTTCGACAACAAAACCACGCAAAAGCGGCTTTTGATCACCCGCGCCAGCTCAGGAAACGTTTTTCGATTTGACTGATGACAAAGTTAACGATCAGGCCCATCACAGACAGGATTGTGACCCCGGCAAACAGCTTTTCAAGATCGTAAAGCGATCCGGCTTCAAGGATATACGATCCAACGCCGAACTGCGCGCCCAGCATCTCCGCTGCAACGAGCAGGATAATGGCGATTGAGATAGACACCCGAAGCCCTGACAGGGTCGCAGGAAAGGCACCAGGCAGAATGATCTTGCGGACGATCGACCACCATCCGAGGCCAAAGCTCTGACCCATCCGCACAAGCGAGCGGTCAACATTATCGACCGCTCCATAGGTGGCGACGACGGTGGGTGTAAAAGTTCCAAAGGCGATCAGCATATATTTCGACATTTCATCGATGCCAAACCAGATGACAAACAGTGGCAAAAGCGCAATCTTCGGGATCGGGAAGAGGGCTGCGACCAGCGGAACAAGACCGGCCCGCACATAACTGAACAATCCGATCATCACACCGAGACTGACACCGACAGCGATGCCAAGGCTTGCACCAACGACAAGGCGCCGGAGCGACGGCAGCAGGTGCTGCCACAAAAGTCCGGTTTGCCAGAGCTGGACGAACGTTTCGATCACCGCCGAGGGCCGCGGCAATGTCAGGTTAGATACGAAGCCGCTGCGTGTGCCGATCTCTGCAAGCATCAGCAGCGCAACAAACAGGATGAGAGCGACATGGCGGACCGGCTGGGGCGCAAATCCACCGCCACGGAATGGAACCGGACGAACCCTCGAAGCAGTCTGTTCACGATGAGCGATTTCAACCATGGATCAACTCCTGATCTGCCGCCTGCGCTTCCGCGCGCATCAGTTCCCAGAGCAGCTTCTGCTTTTCATCAAGAACCGGGTCACCCGCGTGCCGCTCAGCAAGCGGAATATCGATATCGACAATCTCCCGGATCTGACCCGGCCTTCGGGAGAGGACCACTACCCGATGTCCCAGCCGCACGGCCTCATTGAGGTTATGGGTGACATAAACCGAGGTAAAAGGCTCGCGCGTCCACAGGCCGACCAGATCGTCCATCAGTAGTTCCCGGGTCTGGCTGTCGAGCGCAGACAACGGTTCGTCCATCAGCATAACTGCAGGGCGCACAGCGAGTGCCCGGGAAATCGCCACGCGCTGTCGCATTCCCCCTGAAAGCTGCTTTGGTAACGCCTGTCTGAAATCCGCAAGCCGGGTCCGCTCGAGAACATTGGTTACAACCCGGTCCATTTCCTTCTGACCAAGACCATGATCCTCAAGCACCAGTCTGATATTCCCTTCGACAGTGCGCCATGGAAGCAGTGCGAAGTGCTGAAAGACATAAGTGAGCGGGTTGAGCGAATTTTCGGGCGGGGAACCGATCTGCAGCACTTCTCCGGACGATGGGCGCTCGAGACCGCCAAGAAACCGCAGCAGAGTTGATTTTCCACAGCCCGAAGGCCCGATCATGCAGACAATCTGCCCCTGTGGAATCGTGAGTGATATATTTCTGACAATCTCGACCGAACCATAAAAATGGCTGACGTTGTTTAGTTGCAGATCCATTGCAGCTCCAGTCGGTCACCCTTCCTCAAACAGTCACATCCCGCTTTGAAATGCCCGTCATCGGTGTTGGGCCCGACGCATTCGCCGGCCAAAGGGAATTCAGTTTCAGATTGTCTCGACATAAGAAGTGTCGAACAGCTTTTCCTGCGTGACCGCTTCCTTTACCATGCCCTCAGAACGGAACCAGTTAAGTTGTTCCACGCAGCTGTTCAGCGACAGAGCGAGCCCTTTGTTGATGCGCATTGCGCCATCGATCAGGTTCTGCTTCGCCGTCTCGTAAGGGCTGTCGCTTTCGACATATTTATGCACAATCTTTGCAATGTCATCGCGCGCTGCATCGTCTGCGGCGTTGTCGACAAATGCAGCATTATAGTCATCAATAGCCCTTGAATAAGCTTTCACAAAGGCTTGCGTCATGGCGCGTTCTTCGCTCGCATTTCGGGTAGACGTAAATGCGGTCGTGACCTGATAGTCCGGCGCATAATCGGAGACGAGTCCGATTTGTTTTGCCGCGCCCTCGCGGAGAAGCTTTTTGGCGGTGTTGGGCTGGATAGCCCAGGCATCGATCTGCCCGGTCGACAATGCGCCGATAACAGCACCGAGCTTCTGCAACGGGCGCAACTCAATATCGGAAAGCGGAATATTGTTGGCTATGGCAATTTTGTGGGCCATGAAATGGAAGGACGACCCCGCGGTCGTAATGCCGAAGCTGTGCCCCGCGAGTTTTGACGGTTCAGTCAGGCCGTTTTCATACGCCTTGTTCGAGGCGAGAATGACATTGCCAGTGACGCCTTTCTCTTCCGAAAGTGCGCCGCCGATAACCTTGATTGCGCCCTTGTCTGCCAGACTGATGAGGCCACCGCTCATCGCCGTCACGCCGAAATCGGCATCGCGGGATGCAATGGCAACGGCCATCGGCTGTGCGGCTTCGAAGAATTTCAGCTCAATATCAAGGCCAGCTTCTTTAAAATAGCCACGCTCATGCGCGATGTAACTCGGCGCATGGCTTGCTAAGTGAAGAACAGCGAGTTTTCGTGTTGCAGCGCGGGCAGGGGAACCCAGCGCAGTGCCCAGACCAAGTGCACCAAGCCCGATCAGCGTCTGACGGCGTGTCAGGGTGAAATCCATTCTGGCGTCTCCTCCAGGGCGGGTTCATTCAGGGCCATGGTGTCCCATTGATACCCACCAAACACAATTTCATTACTTATCTGCCACGGGAAAATATGAAAGATTGCTTTCGCATAGAGCGCGGCGACGGATTTTTCAATACAATTAACCGCTGGATTTGCAATCCACAACTAATAGCCGGGCTTCAATTCTACGCAGAAACTGCGCCAGTCGGGGCAGCAGGGATTCTGCGGCGGTCTCCGGCAGCAGGTGCCCGCCGTCGAGTCCTTCACCCTCCACATTTGACGCCCAGTCAGCCCAGATATCGAG
>Ga0256901_1000521_pt1 | contig 21717 bp, 21 predicted proteins | sample MC6MC0689MT_FD_190200 | JGI IMG/M metagenome (GOLD analysis project Ga0256901, IMG submission 190200) | Metatranscriptome of enriched soil aggregate microbial communities from Iowa State University, Ames, United States - MC6-MC0689-MT... | ecosystem: Environmental > Terrestrial > Soil >... | reverse complement strand
CCGGTACTACTACAGTGATGGCAATGGCCAGACTTGGTTCTTCCGCGTCACACCAAGTGTGAGAGGGAAGCCTGGCGTCGGAAACGTGGTCTTGGGCACGCCGCAGTTGGTTGCCAGGCAGGCGGCTCTTGATGCGGAAGCCGCCGCGCGGCTGGAAGGAGACTTGAATGCCGTATTGATAGCGGCGACAGACGCTACCCAGAAGGCCGATGCGGCCCGAGAGGCTGCCATTGCACATGCCGATGTGATCGGCGCACAGGTCGCTGACATTCTCGAAGCAGACGAGTGGGTGGCAACGAGAACCTACCCGAAGGGTGATCTGGTACAGCGGGCTGGAAAGCTCTTTCGTGCACTGCGTCAGAACACTAACAAGGCGCCGGAATCGAACGCTGCGGACTGGCGGCTCATTGGCAATTACAACTCGCTCGGTGCGGCCGTGGCCGCGTCGATCGACATGGGTACGCAAAACACGAGTGACATTGCGGCAACTTCCTCTCAACTGAACGCCGTTGTCGTGCGCTTGCCAGCCGGCAACGGAGCGCTGGCGTCAGCAGCAGTTGTCGAGCAGGTTTCGGGAAACGTCACCGCTGTCGACGGGAAGGTCAGCGCGAATACCGACAGCATCTCAAGGTTATCCGCGGCCGTCGGTGATGTTGTTGCGATCCAGAATCCATCCTTTGAGGTGACTTCCGGGACCATCGGCTGGGGCACTGATATCCTGGGATCGAACAACGCGCTGCCGCCTTCGACGGTTTTCTACAGCGCGTCTGCTTCCCACGGAAAGTCTGCGATCAGGATGAACGCAGATTCCGCCAATCCGAACCGCACTCTTTACAACGCGCAGCGGTTTGATCTGCGCGGGGTAACCCGGATCTGGCTTTCGCTGGACTCGCAAACGGCCGGTGCTCCTCCATCTGGAATGCAGGTTCGAATTGGTGTGCGGTATTACGACGCTGATGGCGGCACCGTCGCCAATAGCTACATTCCGTGGTTCGTGGCGACCGGCGGCACATGGTTGTGGGGTCAGAACAAGGTCGAAGGGTACTGGGCGGTTCCTGCCGGCGCGGCGTATGCACGGGTAATCATCTATGTGCAGGGGCTGACGGCAGGCGCCCTGATCCTCGATAACGCGCAATGCGTGCTGGAGAATGCAACCGGGAAGGCGACTGCAGACGCATTGAGCTCGGTGCAGCTCACAGTTCAGCAGCACGGCGACTCAATTTCATCGCAGGGACAGCGCGTATCCAATATCGAAGTCCGGGTTCCTTCAGGAAGCGGACTCCTCTCCACTGCAGAGGCAACCGCCGCTGCACAGTCCGCTGCGCAATCTGCTTCTGATTTGGCGGGCGGGAAAGGGGTAGTGATATATGGCGCCACTGCGCCTAGCGTGGCCCAGCGGCTTGCGCAGAACCTCTGGATTGATACCACTGGAAATGCGAACACCCCAAAGCGCTGGAACGGCAGCGCCTGGGTCGCAGTAAGCGACAAGGTGGCGACTGACGCCGCTTCAGCTGCCGGGGCGGCGTTGAATCGAGCTGAGGAGGTAAATTCTCGCGTCACTAACGTCGAGCAGGCTTCCGCGACACGTGACGAAGCCTTGGCTGAAAGCCTGGGGACAGTCCTGGTCCGCATGCCAACTGGAAGTGACAAGCTGGCCAATGAAGCGCGTGTAGTAACTGCCGAAACCGCTGCCGCAAACGCAACCGGTCTGGTCGCCCAGCAGCTAGCCCAGGTCAAGATCACTGCCGACGGTGCGAGCGGGTCTGTCACGACCTTGTCCCAAGTGGTGAGTGGCTCCAACGCCATGACACTCGTGAACCGCTCGTTCGAAACCGACGAGGCATGGAGTTCGAGTGCCTCCAGCATGCAGTCTCTGCCAGCGGATGTTTCGATTGTGGCCGATGGGGCTGCAAGGAGCGGTGCTCGCGCGCTGCGATTTAACTTCGGTGGAACCGTAGTCACCAAGACGGTCTACAACATCGTCCGCAGCGCCGTCAGCCCTGGTGATACGTTGAAATTCGGTGGATTCGTCCGATCCATCGGGACAGCTCCCGCATCTGGTGGTCGGGTAAATGTTGGCATCCAGTTCCGGGATGCAGCGGGAGCGATCATCAGTGGCGCGAATCTTGTGGGGTTCTATGCGTTCCCAGGTTCGTCGTTCGATTACTCCGTAGGCGCTGTAGCCGGAAAGGGGGTTGCCCCTCCCGGTGCGGCTAGTTGCTTGTTGTTCGTGCAATCAGCCAATCAGAACGTGGGCCACGTGCTTGTTGACGACGTGTGGCTGGAGAGGGTTACCAGCACGGAGCAGACGATGATGGCGCGCAGCACGGTTGTACTGGACGTGGGCGGCAACGTCAGCGGTACTGTCAGCGAGAACGACGGTGTTCGGAGTAGCTTCTCGATTCTCGCGACGATATTCCGGGTAATCAGCAGTGGCAGCACTGGCTTGGAATGGCAGAACGGCTACCTGCGCGCCTACAGCGGTGCCGTGCAGCTGTTGTTGGGGATCAACTTCGGCGCGACCAGCAACCTGTGCTTCTGGTACGGGCCGAACGTTGGGGCGAACAACTGCACCAAGGGGAACGGCACGATATGGTTCGATAATTCGGGGGCTGCCTACTTCGGCGGCTCATTATCGGCGGGCACGCTAAAGAATGCTGTGCAGACGACGACTACGATCACCACCGGTACCGAGCTTGTCAATGGCCCGTTTTCAACGAACGGGAACGTGCGTAGTGTCACGATCAGCTTCAACCGATCTATGGCCTACGTCAGCAATGCTTTCGGCAGTGGTGGGTTCACCGCAGGTGCCGGGAGCAATACAGCGACTATCGCGGTGTATCGCAAGATTGGAACTGCAGCGGAGGTTCTCTGGCAAACGGTGAACGTAGGAGGGAGTGTTGAGATCTTCAACGAGGTAGATGCGCCGGACCGCGCCAACTCCTACTGGGCTGGGGCGTTGACAGTGAATGACACTTCTCCGGCGGCAAGCACTGTGACCTATCGCGCTGTGATCACTGGGTATTCAGCACAGTCCATAACCCATCCCGGGACTATCAACAGCATCACAACCACGCAGAACCTTTCGATCATATCGGTGGAGAGCTGAGCATGGATCAGGAACCAAGCATGCAGATCAATGAAGCCGGGGATGTCGAGCGGGTATATGACGCTAGTAACCGGGATGTTCTCCTCTGCCGACGTGCAGAGATATTCTTCACGCCCAATGAGGATGGAACTCCCAGCACTGACGGCAAGGTGATCTGGCACACGCAGTGGTGGCACTACATAGGGGCGTTCAAGCGCGGGGAGAGCCTTGGTCCGCGCTTGGAGAACTCGATTGAGGAAGTGCTTGGGGCGAGCTACAACGTGGGCGCTCAGGAGCCGCTGGCGGCGGCGCTGATCGTTGCTGGAATCAAGGCAGCGTATGTGGCGCGCGCCGCCGCGCACTTCGGTATTGGCGAGTCCGAAGGAGAGGGGGTCTAGATCATCCCGTGCAGACTACCCTCGGGCGCAACGCCGAGTTCCACCAGCCAGGTGGCGATCAGCTCAATGACCGGCCGTGTCGTCCTCTGTGTAGGCATGAAAGAGTCGATTCGACTGTAGGTTTTTTCCTACGGTTCTTCAGGGGTGGGGCTGACACAGTTCGATAGACTGGCCTGCGAAGCTGCGCACTACTAGCAATCGGCAAAGGTTGTCTCAACCAGGCACATTTGCGACTGCTGGTAATCAGGAGTTTCGTTTCCTCAACGTCGACTGTGCTTCCGCAGATCGAGAGGGCGCGTGCTCACTCATTGCAGTTGATCAATCAAAGGAGATAGCGTTGAACATGAAGGCAATTTTTCTCGGAATTCTTGTGGGCTCTCTCGGTGCGCTTGGCCTTGCGGTGAGCGAACCGGCTGCCGCTCAGTCTAGCTCTTCCAGCTGCGTGCCCTACAACAGTCAATGGATGCTTTGCACGAGGACGGTTTTTGACCCGACGCGAGGAGGTTGGGTGGAGGAAACGTACTTCCAGCGATGGCCAAATCAGGACCAGAAGCCAGAGGATCTTTTCGATAACTGAATTTCGGAGCCCCGCTGAGGCGGGGTTCTTCATTTTCGTTGAATAGTAGTAAATCGTAGCTGGGATCAACGACAAGCGGCATCCCTACTACGAGCACAAGATCGCAGCTTAGAGTTCCATCCTTGAACTGAAGTTACTGGCTAGCTTAGGTCCACCACTTCGACGGCCCTTGAGAGCAAAGGGCGGACCAAAATCTTGTATCCGTCCCGGTCGAATGCGGGCGTGGGCGTGACCAATCGGTGGGCCGCTCGCTTGTTCTCGACGCTGCCCAGGTACGACCAGTTCCTAACGACATGGATCTGTCGCATGTCTTCGGATCGTTCCACAATGCCGATCGCACCACGATAGGGCCAAACTTCGACGTGCCGTTCGACCAATGCGGCGAGCAACCTATGTCGATGGTCGTCTTCCGATTCCAAGCCGCAGCACACCCCGGAGCATCGGCGGAGGGCATGCCGAAAGCATGCCTTTCCAACGGGCAGCCTCTCGATGCCCAATGCGCCGTAGCAAAGCAGGTGATCGTCTGCCAGGTCGCGCAGCGTCTCAATCGCCGCGTGGCGGCTTGGGTAGAGGCCGTAGGAAGCTGCATTGCCCGCTTCGTGCACGTTCACTATTTCGAGGCGACTGCCCGAGAGCCTAATCGTGCATAGCCGCCTATTCCGCCTTAGGCGCTTATTGAACAGGGGTTGCTGCAGCTTTACTTGCTGAGCCTCCAGCAGTTGTGCGCCGATATCGCCTGCGGTGCGCGCAATCGAGAATCGCCGCGTCAATTCAGTCAGCCTGGCTTCGTCCTGAGACCGCAGGTGATCGAGTACGCGGGCGCGGATTCGGACGCTCTTACCGATGTAGAGCGGGGCATCCCCTTCGCCGTGGAAGGTGTAGACCCCCGGGGCATTGGGTAGGGCACGTGCGAGGTCGTGCAAGTCGAGCGAAGCCGTCATTGGCCGCGAGGATACCGAAGCCAGAATGGAGGTGCAGCTCACTGCTGTTCATGCATGTGAGCGAGGCAAATGCCACGACGCGATGCCGAGCAAAGCTCGGCAATCGCTTCAGCCGGCGGTGGTAGCGTCGCGATCGGTGCGATTCACCAGCATCAGTGTTGGCTGCGTGGCGACGGCAAGCGGCCCAAATAGTGAGCGGCATCTCAGCTTGGACGATTGCGGATTGGCACTATTCCTTCGTGGCGTTCCCCCTGTCCGCCACTCAAGTAGGTCCGCCGACTATCTGTTGGCGGGCCTATTTTTTTGTGGGCGTTGGAAGTTGAGCTGGACGTCCATGACTACTCAGGTGCGTGCGGCAGCAGCGTCCACACAAGCGATGAATTGCTGTAGCGATAGCGCAAGCCCTCTACGTCAATCTGCGTAGCCTTATGGCCACAGATATCCTCCAGCACTTTGCCCTCAATCAATTGAGTACGGCCAGGGGTGGTTCCTGCATCCAGAGGGCTGACACGTATCGTCACCGTGGCCACCATCTGCACTGCCCGCCATTCTCCGCACGGACCCTCTATGTACATCACATTCAGCACGACAATTCTCCGCGAGTCCCTTCCACAGGACAGCATATGGTTAGTAGCTCGTCTTCTGTTACGCCGGACAGAGTGATAGCAAGGCTGAGCAAAGGGCGGCGAGGGCAGTGGCGAAGTAGTCAGTCCCACCGCGAATGCCATCGGACATCACTGTTGGAGGATCACCGGTGTCGGCAATCATCCCGGATCTGATTTGCCAGAACCGCTGCCGCCAGCATTTTTCGGACACGGTCCAGCAACGCCACCGTGCTGCTGACTCTCGCCGCTTCGTTCGCAGACCCAGAAGCGGCTTCGCATGCGCTTTGAGCAAGGAGGGCGAGCTGCTCCAGCTGCTGCACCTGGTGTGCTTGTGACAAGGGGCGCGCCGTGGTTGCCATCTCAAGGGCAAGATCATCCAGTTCCGCGCGGATGTCTTCGTATTTCATAGGAGTGGCCAAGGACGCACAGCGCGTTGTGTTGCTTACACCATAACCCCTAATTCGCAGTTTCAGCTGGAATTGGTGTCTTCTTTCTTGATCTTGCGTTGTGGCGACGAGGTTGGATCGCCACCTGGCTGAGTTTGTTTGAATCGCATCCTTTCATCCAAGTTGCCCATCACGTCATTCTCACGGGAGGGCTTTCATTGCTGGGCTCAGCGTCGTACCAGGTTGTATCTTCAGGCAGTGCGCCATATGGAGGTTGCCGCATCCCACGAGGCTTGGGTCACCGTCCACTTGCGCAGAGGCCAGTACTTCAATGCCTACAGCTGGCTCTGATCGCTTCGAGTTGCTCAGTGGCAGCGAGCATGCTCTTTATCCGGTCGAGCACCGCTTCTATACCGTTGCGGCGCGCCGCCTCATTGGGTAGTCCGGCGATGGAGCGCAAGGCTCTTCTCGAAAGTATCTCCAAGGAACGCAGGGTTTCCAGACGCTTGGAGTAATTCCAAGAATGATTTGACGCCATCATTTCGTCCGCGAAGTCATCCAAATCCGCGGTTGCATCTTCATGATTCATGGCACGTCCGTACGCAAAGCGCGCTTGTGGACCAACACCATAGGCCCTTTCTTCAAAAAGCGTGTGACGACGCTTAGCTGGAGCTTCGCAGGCGCGTCATCTTCGAAGACCCGCGGCACTCGTTCTAGGAGCACAAGATCGCTGCACAGTTCGTGCAGTTAGGTATGTGCGGAGAGGATTGACGCTGCAGCACGGGGGGGCAACGCTCTGGCGCCCATGGTGGACCCACGGCAACCGGCCGTGATCCGCAGGGCAAGTGCCATGACCAACACCCGCGACCAAAACCAGAACCAGACCAATCCTGGTCAAGAAAACCCAGGGCAGGAACAACGCCAGCCTGGCGAGCAGGATCAGGGGCAGAAGCAGAAGAAGGCGCCGGGACAAGGTAACGAGGAAGAGGAATAAGCGCGGACTTGAATGCGCAGTGCCGGTAGATCGCCCAGCGGCGTCTACCGGCTTGTTTCTCTCGCCTCAGGCTTTAGCTGTATAGAAGGGACCAGACGGTACGCGAATCGGGGTACCGGAAGCGGAGCCCGTCCAGATCGACCTGGATGGCAACGTTGCCGCTGTCGTCTACCAGCATCTGTCCCTCAATCACCCGCGAGCACGCGAGGGTGCCTTGGCGAATAGAGATCTGACTCTTCGATAGAGGTCGGACGCCTCTGCGCTCTCGACCTGGGCCCTCGAGGTACATATTCAAACTAGCCATGATTGCTCTCCGATGGTCCCCCCTGTGCGGCATGCAGTGTGATAACTCGCCTTACGTGATGAACATGACAAGCCTGCGGATTCAGAGTCAGAACTGTGACAGGTTCCATCTGACGGCCACATTCATCGATCGCAGGCCGGGAGATTGAACGGGCGCACCATCGCCGCATGCTCACCGCCCCTTACCGCTGGCTCGACAGTCCCGACACCTGCTACCTGTGCTTCAACTACCAGACCGTCGCGGTGCTGCAGTTGATCGAGGGCGGGAAGATCAGCGGGCGCTTGCACTGGCAGGCCAAGTCCTTCTACTTCCGCGCAGGCTCGTTTCACCAGGGGAAGAATTGGGTAGAGCGCTGGGTGGCTGCGCGCGGCGATGATCTGGCCATCCGGCCGCCCAGGCCGCGCCAGCGGACGAGGGACAAGCTGGCGTTGCTGTCTTTGGCCAGATGTACCGGTCCGAATGCTGTGAGGCAGTGCCGAGGTTAGCTCGGCACTTCCCTCAAACAGCGGTGGCGTGGTCGCGATCGGTGCGATTGTTGAAGTCGTAGCAGCCGAATCTGCAATCGCACGCTGCGGCGTGGCCGTGTGTTCCGTCATCCCTACTACCGGCGCCGGCTGGCGCGGTGAAGCTCAGTGCTTAGGACCCGATGGATTGTTAGCGTAGTCCCGAGCGAGGGAATGCTTAGGTGAAAACTGTCCTCTGACCAGAATTCGGCCGTTACACTGAGCCTGGCATCTTGGGGGGCGGCGTCGGAGCAGGTGTTTTCACAGGGGGATTTGGTGGCATCGGCAGAGGTTTCGATGTCGGAGACGCGTTCCACGCTGTCTTAAAGCCCAAGTTCTGCAACATCTGGAACGGCGTGCAGTAGGTCACGCCTACTGATTTGCAGGCGTCAGGCAGCTTTCGGTTGTGTGGAGCGGTGCCGGGTCGGCTGACCTCGTGTGTCACTACACAACGATTAGAAGGGTCCTTTAGTGCATGCGCAACCAGGAAGGGATCTTGTCCAATCGACTGCAGCTGAACTTCGTTCAGAGTCGGTGCATATCCTTTGTCCAACACAGTTCTGACCAGTGGCGGTGCGACCGACTCGGCTAGGAGAATGGCGTCCCTGTTTTGCTTCTCGCTCGCCCAAGCGAAAAGCTCATCTTTACTTGCGTCGGTAGAACCATCTTTGATCTCCTGGAAAATTTCCAAAGGCATCTTGATGTTTCCGAGACTCCCGTGGTGCCTGAGCCAAGACCAGAATTCGGGAACCCAAGAGTGGCGAAAATAAGTGTTCGCCGCTTGCATTACGACGTTTGCGTCGACCAGGTAGATCATCAGGCGGCCCTTCCGTTTGCCGTGTTCAAGAGCGGGTAGACGCTCCTAGGCGCGACCCCTAGGATCTTTGCAGCTTTCGAGGGGCTGAGACTACCCTCCATCACACCTCTGTAGGTGGTGTCGACCAGTGCTTTACCAAGTTTATGACGGCGGACAACGTAGAAGTTTGGTCCGCCATCGTTATTTCGATCTTTGCGGGCGTCTTTCTCATTCTGCTTTTGTCGACGCCACTCGGCACGCATGTGCTCGGCAACACCGTTCCAGGATGCCTCGGATATTCGGCCAATTTGGAACAATCTAAACGCCACCAACGTAGTGCTGATGTTTCGTGCCGCGGCAAAGTCCCACATGGCATTGGCAAGGTCCCTAGGACCTGCGCCAGCCGGCAGAGGCAGTTCAGCGATTTCTTCATCTGAAAGCAAGAAAGAACTCGCTACCTCGTTGCAGAACCTCTCAGACGCAAGTTCTGTACTTAAAGTGCTTATGCCCGACTCCCCAAGCCACAGATGGCAAGCTTCATGCAGCAGAGTGAAGCTCCACGCGCTCTTTGCGTCCTGGTTGTTGATCACCACAAAAGGAGCGAGAGAGTCCGAAAGCGCGATCCCTCGGAAGGCCTTGACGTCGATATCTGTGTGGTGTGTTCCAAGATTGCTCAGCAGTACGACATAGATCCCGATTGATTCAAATCTATCGCGCAAGTACGCGAAGGCATCCTCCCCATTGCTGAAACGCCGGAAGTCGTCACTGCTAATGCCGCTCCATTCCTTGATGCTCGAAAGAACGGATGCAACGGAGTTTGAGCCTCGTGCGGAGCCCACGAATCCTAGTGGTTTCTGGTCTTCTTCTTCGAGCAGGGCACGAACAAGGGCCTGTCGGGTCTTTACGTCACGCAGCAGGGAGGAAACGATCGGTTCATCTGCCGTGCTTCGCTCAGGAAGTGTGCGGAAATCATGTGATGACCTGTCGGGTTCTGGCGGGGCCGATAGATAGAATGAGATCAAAGGCCTGCGGTACGCTTTCGCCATCTTCAGCAGCATCGCGGAAGATGGCTCTTCGTCACCGCTTTCAAGAGCCGCTAGACGATCAACTCCACTAGCGCGCTTGGTGTCGGACAGAGATAGCTTGGACACAGCCGCAAACGGCGTCATTCCAGCCGTCTCGCGTGCCCATTTTAGGATTTCTGGATTCACCGACGGCATGGCCATCCTGGCGCTTGTGCTGTGGACGATCGGATACTACCTTCGCCCTGCGCCATTTTCCAGCGGGAGCGCTTCAGCTGGCCGCCTTGGCGCTCACGGAGAACTTGGTCCAAGACTCCATCATTTGCGGCCCGTGGAAGAGCATCATCCCCGGCTTGGAGGATCCCTTGGACACACTGAGCACGGCTTGGCATTGCTTTCAGCCAGCGTTGCCGACGTCGCGATCGGTGCGATTGACGGGCTTCAGTATTGACCACATGACGACGACAAGCAGGAAGGCCCAGTGGGCACGAAAGCGGGCGGCATCACTGTGGGACCAAGCCCGGCAGGTGGACGCAGCAGCGTCCGGCGACTGGCGATCGCGGCACCGGAGCAGTGCCGGCGCCGAGAGATTAAGGCGGGAGGCTGCCAAGTTCGAGGCGATGGCGGCGCGCTGGGAGCCGGAAGAGGTGGCGTAGCTTGCACCCTATCGCCGCGTAACCCCTTGATACGTAAAGGCCGCGATGGAGGCTTTCGGACCTGTGCCGTTACCCCATCTTTCCTAGTGATTCCAACAACTTGCTGGGGTCATTGCAAATGCCTGGGGGGCAGAGGGTCGTCGGTTCAAATCCGGCCGTCCCGACCACTACTGCAATACGAACAAGGGCTTGCGCTTCATTGCGCAGGCCCTTTTTCGTTGTGCGCCCGTTTGTTTTCCGCGCGGTGGCGCTTGGAGCCTTCAGCCCTGATAAGCGAACCTTGGCTGCGACACGCCTTCGACGGTTACCTGCTCCACGAACATGGCATAAGGCCTGACCCACAAGCCACGGTCGCCATATAGTGGCTTGTAGAGCACCACGGCTTCCAGCGTTTCGCTGCTGCGGGCGAGGCCAACGACTTCGTACTCGCCGCCTTTGAAATGGCGATAGCGCCCAAGTGCGAGGCTGGGGAGAGGTGGTAGGTCGGACATCGGTGATTTGTGTGTCAGCTGAAGCGGCGGATCGTAGCACCCGGAAAAAAGGGCTGCTTGGTGAGGTGAAAGCGAGACCGGCATCGATTCATGATGGGGGCGCATATCGGTTCAAACCGGGGTGCCCCAATCAAAGCCTTTGAAGAGTATGAGCGCTGCCTTGACCCGCCGATGTAATGTCCTGACCAGGATCAGGTCAAGGTCGGCCAGTAAGGAGCAGTAAACCGCGGGTGTCCTCAGCGCTTGCCCAGATAGCCTTCCAGGACCTGCTTGGCAAGCGTCAGGTTGGTCACGATGTTGGGGCTGAGCAGCGCTCGCGTGGCCGGGCCGTTGGTGAGGCTCAAGCCTCGAATGGCGAGCGACTGCCTTATGCGCTTGCCCACGTACTTCTCCAATGCCGGAGAAGAGGGCAAGGAGGCGCGTATCTCGCGCATCTCCGTGATCGACTCACGCCAGGCTTTTTCGTCCGGAGTGGCTGAAGACAAGGCAGTGATGAGCCTGTTCAAGGTGTTCAGCATGTCGTGAAGCAGCTCGTCCTGTGGCATACCGTTCTCGTCGTTCCAATTCGAAGGGCGAACCTTACCGGCTGTCAGATCGGCATTCAATTCTGCTGGCACAGTGGATCAGCGCCGACTGCGCTGTTGGCAACCAAGTGCACTTGAATGTACCCCAATGGTTGAAAGCCTTGGGGGTGTTCAGCAGAGACGTCACAGTTGTTTTCCGGCCTGTGGATGACAATATGGACGAGCTTTGACCCTGGGAAACATCAATGAAATCTCTTGTGGTTTCTACGACCCTCTTGTCTTTGGTCGGCATGGTGGCCGCTTGCGCCCCCAATCACGACGCGAAGATCGGGGATTCACCGCAGCGCCTCGGCATGGCCAATCCTGCCTCCGAGTATTGTGTGAAGAAGGGCGGCAAGCTTGAGATCAGGAAGAACAGTGACGGCGGTGAGTACGGCGTCTGTCATCTCGCTGATGGCACGCAGATCGAAGAGTGGGAGCTGTTCCGGCGTGATAACGCGGCCACTATCGACCAACGCCAGGATTGATCCGGCTACGCGGATGTTGGGCGGAGTATTCAGTGCCTGTAGCACCTCCCATGTCGGCGCTGTGTAGCTGGCGTCAGCGATCTGGCTGAGGCCGCGATGTGCGGGAAAATGCACTCTGACCCCGGTTTTTCTCATGCAAGAGGCTGAACGATGACGAATGAAGGGATGCCGGATCCGCGGCGCGGCACAGGCAGCAGCATTCCGGGCGCGGCGGAACAGCACATGCCCGTGTGGTTGCGTGGGCCGCGGTGGCGCAGGTGGCTGCTGATTGGTGTGGTTTTGCTGGTCGGTTGGAGTGCGCTTTTTGGAGGTTGGATCGGGATCGCGCTGTTGCGCGGTTCCACCGACAGGAACGCAGGCGCTGTCGCGTTCAATATCGTGTTGATCGTGTTCATGGCGACGGTCTTGTTCCTGCTACTGCAACGCGGGCTCTATCGCTGGTTCTGGCATATCGATCGTCGGCGCGGTCATGGCCGGGTTGATCATGGCGACAAGGCGCTGGTGTTTGGTGCGGTACGGACTGAAGCGCCGCCTGTCATCGTTTGGCCGTGGCAGTTGCGTGTGCGCCATGCCGGCTTCCTCCTCATCGGCATGGCGACGTTGCTGTTCGTCTTTCTGCCTTTCGAGAACCAGCTTGCGATTGGCGGGTTTCTTGCGCGGCATAGTGCTGGGCGGGCCTCGGCAGGCAGCCTGTCAATGTTGATCTTCGCCTGGCTGCCTTTGCTGTTGCTGGGTCTTCTCTCGATGCTGTTGCTGTCACGGCAGATGCGACGTCGCGATGCAGGGCTGATGGATGCAGAAGCAAGGCGGGTTCTGGCTGCCGAAATGAACTGGCTGTTCTCATTCGCCACCGCCTTTGCGATGACCATGTTGTTGTGCCGTTTGTTCGGCGCGATGGTGGTCCATTACCTGTAGAAAACCGGAGAAAACCGGGGTCAGAGTCGGTTTTTGCATTCAGTGCGCTGGAGCAGCGCCGGAAGTTACTATGCCCATGTTTATTGTCGGCATGGCGTTGCAGGTCGGTGTTCTGTATTGCATCAAATCCGCATTGGTGGCGCTGAGTTGTTGTCCGTTCTGTTTCGCTATGGGCCGAGCCATGTTTGGTTGGATGGCTTGCTGGGAATGCCTCTGCCGAGCATGGCTCGGCACTACCGAGCATGGCTCGGCACTACCGAGGAGTGCTGCTCTGCTGCAATGGATTTCCCTGTGCTTTCTCCAGAACGATGTTCTAACGCATTGCCGCGACGAAATGGATAATGTCGCCAGCCAGGTTGCCTCAAGGAATGCAGGTATGTCGGTAGTGCAGGGCTTGCGTGGTTGGTGTCTGCTTGCATGTTTGTTTACGGGCGGTGTTGGGGCGCAGGATCTGGTTGAAGCCGATGCTGATACGGAAACGGCGCCAATCCGTGACATGGAAACCGTGGTTGTCCGTGGCGTTCAGCCCGGGCCGGGGCTGTGGCGGGTAAGCAAAGACGGGCATGTGCTGTGGATCTTGGGTACGGTGTCGCCTTTGCCCAACCAGATTGAATGGCGAGCCGATGAGGTTCGCGACGTGATCGCGCGTTCGCGGCAGGTGCTGCTGCCACCGGCTGTCTCGTTTGATGCAGACGTTGGGTTTTTCGGCAAGCTGGCCTTGGCTCCTTCGGTATGGAAGGTCATGCGTAATGAGGACGGCGCAGAACTCAGTGATGTACTTGCGCCCGAGCTGCTTGCGCGTTGGCGTGCGTTGAAGCAACGCTATCTCCCACGTGACGGCGGTGTCGAGCGCCGGCGCCCGATGTTTGCGGCCGCGGAGCTGCAGTCTGCAGCCCTCAAGTCAATCGGATTAGGGCAGAAGCCGGTCGTCTGGCCTGTCATCGAAGCGGCAGCAAAGGCCGCCAATATCACGCCGACGTCGACTACCTGGAAGATCAACATAGAAGATCCCAAGGCCGCCGTGCGCGAGTTCCGCCAAGGCGGAATGGATGACTCGGTGTGCCTCGAGCGAACCGTGGGCCTTATCGAGCGCGATCTGCCCACCCTGGTCGAGCGGGCAAACGCGTGGGCGGTCGGTGATATCGAGGCATTGCGGCGCTCGCCGTACGAGGATGTGAGTGGAGCTTGCATGCAGGCGCTCACTGAATCGAACTTTGTACGCAACCGGGGCTATGGAGATCTCAAGATACGCGTCCGTCAGCATTGGTTGGCGATCGCCGAAGATGCATTGCAGCGCAATCCGGAAACATTTGCGATGTTGCCGGTGGATCGGCTGTTGGAAGCGGATGGCTATCTCGCTGTTTTGGAGGCGAGGGGGTACGAGATTGAGTCGCCTTGAAATGCAAGTGCAGCGTTGAGGAGCAAGTGCTCGCTCAAAGCTGGCAGGCGTGCTCCAAGGTGGCCGGGGTAAGCGCAGTTCACCGGGATTGTTTCATTCGGGAGGATTGCCGGAGACTCGCTCTCGGGTGCGTTGCGCTTACCCGGGCTACGGTGTTGCTGGTTTTGTAGGAGTGGCGTGGATCGCGAAGCCAGGATGGATGAAACTCTTGGCTCCCCTACTACCAAAAAGGGTGTGTGCTTCGCGGTTTACGCCGCTCCTACAAAGAAAAATCCGATGCCAGAGGACTGGCATCGGATTCGGGACTTCTACCAGTTCGAGTTCAACTCAGCTGGCCGCACTCAACGGCGCAGCACTGTCCTGCAGCTTCGGCCAGCGCTTCAGGATTGCTGCGCGAATGCCCGCTGCATCAATCCCGGCTTCGGCCAGCAGGTCTTCGCGGCTTGCGTGGTGCTGGTAGCTGTCGGGTAGGCCCAGGTGCAGCATGGGCATCAGCACGGCTTCGGCGTTGAGCAGTTCGGAGACGCCCGAACCAGCGCCGCCAGCAACCACGTTGTCTTCAACGGTGACGAAGCCATCGTGGGTGCGTGCCAGTTCCAGCAGCATCGCCTTGTCCAGCGGTTTGATGAAACGCATGTTGACCACGCTCAGACCCAGCTCGCGGCCAACTTGTTCGGCTGCCGGTACGCTGGCACCGAAGGCGAGGATGGCGATGCGGCTGCCTTGCACGCGCAGTTGCGCCTTGCCGATTTCCAATGTGGACAGGTCGGTGCCAACAGCTGCGCCGGGACCGGTGCCGCGCGGATAGCGCACGGCAGCTGGGCCGTTGTACTGCAGGCCGGTGCTGAGCATCTGCCTGCACTCGGCTTCATCGCCCGGGGCCATGACTACCATGTTCGGCACGCAGCGCAGGTAGCTCAGGTCGAGGTTGCCGGCGTGGGTGGCGCCGTCCGGGCCGACAACACCGGCACGGTCGATGGCGAACAGCACATCCAGGTCCTGGGTGGCGACGTCATGTACCAGTTGGTCGTAGGCGCGCTGCAGGAAGGTGGAGTAGATGGCGACCACGGGCTTGGCGCCCTGCGTGGCCATGCCCGCGGCCAGTGTCACCGCATGCTGCTCGGCGATGGCGACGTCGAAGTAGCGCTGCGGGTATTCCTTGCTGAAACGCACCAGCCCCGAGCCTTCGCGCATGGCCGGGGTGATCGCCAGCAGCTTCGGGTCGGCCGCGGCGGCGTCGCACAGCCAGTCGCCGAAGATGTCGGTGTAGGTCGGCTTCTTGGGCGCGCCTTTTTCTGGCAGGCCCTTGCTCGGGTCGAATGGGCCGACGGCGTGGTAGCCGATCTGGTCGTCCTCGGCTGGCTCGTAGCCTTTGCCCTTGGTGGTCATGATGTGCAGCAGGTGCGGGCCCTTGGCATCCTTCAGGTGTTTGAGGGTCGATACCAATAGCGGCAGGTCATGGCCGTCGATGGGGCCGGTGTAATGGAAGCCCATCTGCTCGAAGGCGGTGGACGGTACGAACATGCCCTTCCATTGTTCTTCCCAGCGCTTCACGAAGCGCGCAGGCGGGCTGTGACGCTTGTCGCCGAGGATCTTCTTGCCACTCTCGCGCAGCGCGTTGAGCGTACGGCTCGCAGTTGCGCGGCCAAGCATCTTGGTCAGTCCACCGACGGCTTCGGAGATGGACATGTTGTTGTCGTTGAGAATGACCAGCACGTTCGGCTCGTCATCCATGCCGCCGGCGTGGGCCAGTGCTTCGAAGGCCATGCCCGCGGTCATCGCGCCGTCGCCGATCACCGCGATCACCTTGCGCTCGTCGCCCTGGCGCTGGCGCGCGATCGCCATGCCGAGTGCGGCCGAGATCGAGGTCGAGGAATGGCCGACGCCGAAGGTGTCGAACTCGCTTTCCTCGCGCTTGGGGAACGGCGCCACGCCGTCCTTCTGCTTGACGGTGTGGATGCTGTCGCGGCGGCCGGTGAGGATCTTGTGCGGGTAGGTCTGGTGACCCACGTCCCACACCAACTGATCGACCGGGGTGTCATACAGATAATGCAGGGCGACGGTAAGCTCGATCACGCCCAGGCCCGCCGCGAAGTGGCCGCCGCTCTTGCCCACCGATTCGATCAGGTAGGCGCGCAACTCATCTGCGATGGCCTCCAGTTCGTTCTCGTCGAACGTACGCAGGTCATCGGGAGTCTTGATGCGCGACAGGCGCGGATAGCTGGCAGAGTCGATCATGGTCTTCGCGTTTCACTCGAAACCGTATTTTCCCCGTCCGGAGAGGGTGGGGCAAGCAAAGCGCGGTACGCGTGAGGGTGCGATGACGGTACTTCAGTGCAAACCGCCGCTATCGTTCAGTTTGGCGGCTGGCGCCGGTGCGGGCTCAGGCCCCGCGCAGCAGCGCTTTGCGCGGAAGCTGCGCCTTCAGGAAGGCCATCTGGTCGGCCAGGATGTTGCGATTGGACAGGATCAGGTGTTCGATCCAGCTGGGCCGGTACGGTACGGCCAACAGCGGCATGTTGGCCTGCTGCGGGGTGCGGTTGCTCTTGCGGGAATTGCAGTGGAAGCAGGCGCTGACCACGTTTTCCCAGGTGTCCTTGCCGCCTTTGGAGACCGGCAGGACGTGGTCGCGGGTCAGTTGCGGGCGGCTGAAGTGCTGGCCGCAGTACAGGCAGAGCTGGGAGTCGCGGGCGAACAACGCGGTATTGGTGAGATTGGGAGTGGGGTCGATCGCACGTGAACGCGCATGCCCGCGGGAGGCGATGATCGGGTGCAGGTCCATGCCACTGCGCAGGCCGGTGAGTCGCGACATGGCGCCATGTACATGCAGGCAGGGATCGCCCATGGTCCAGGACACAGCGCCGCGAGCGTACAGGCAGGCCGCATCCTGCCAGTTGATCCAGTCCAGCACGCGGCCATGTGCATCCAGCGACAGCAGTCGCACGGTGCCAAGGCGATGCAGGGAAGGTGACGGCGAAAACCCGGCTGTCGGAGCGGAAAGTTCGGCTCCGGTATCGATCAGACTACGCGGTGTAGTGTCTGTCTCCATCGGGTTAACAGCTTATACACGATGCGTGACAGTTTGTGTAAAGGCGGTGGCGGCCTGTGGTTTTGTAGGAGCGGCGTAAGCCGCGAAGCTGGGGTTGTTTCAGTAGCCTGTAGCCTTGCCCTCAGCTTGGCCCTGCGGCCAAAAGGAAGGAGCGGAAGCAAGAGCGCCCTCACCCCAACCCCTCTCCCGCACGCGGGAGAGGGGCTAAAGCCGTGCTTACGGCGACGGATCAGTCGCCGAAGCGGGCCGAATCCATGTCCATCAGCGAGTCGGCGCCAGCGGCGATGCCGGCGGCGTGGGTCAGGGTGCGGGGCAGGATGCGGGCGTAATAGAAACGCGCGGTTTCCAGCTTGGCCTGCTTGAATGCCTCGGTGTGGCTGGAAGCCTGCGCAGCGACCACCGAACGGGCCCACCAGTACGCAACGGCGACGTAGCCGCTGTAGAACAGGTAATCCCAGCTGGCCGCGCCGAGTTCTTCCGGGTTGGCGGCGGCGCGCTGCAACACATCGATGGTCAACGTGCCCCATTCCTTGGCCTTGCCGCCAAGCACAGGCAGGAACTCGGCCACGGCGGGGTTGCCGGCATTGGCGTTGATGAACTGCTCGATCTCGGCCAGGAACAGCTTCAGGCCTGCGCCCTGCGAGGCGGCGGTCTTGCGGCCGATCAGGTCCAGCGCCTGGATGCCGGTGGTGCCTTCATACAAGGTGGTGATGCGGGCGTCGCGGGCGTACTGCTCCATGCCGTGCTCGGCAATATAGCCGTGCCCACCAAACACCTGCTGGCCGTTGTAGGTGGCCTCGATGCTCCATTCGGTCAGGCAGGCCTTGACGATCGGGGTGAGGAAGCTGACCAGAGTGTCGGCATCGGCGCGCGCCTGCGCATCGGGGCTGCTGTGGGCGGCGTCAAGCTGCGTGTAGGCGTGCGCTGCGAGCAAGCGGCCGCCTTCGGTCAAGGCCTTGGTGGTCAACAGCATACGGCGGACGTCGGGCTGGGCGATGATCGGGTCGGCCGGCTTGTCGGCCAGGATCGCTCCCTTTGGCGCACGCGACTGCAGGCGCTCACGGGCATAGGCCAACGCGCCCTGATACGCGCGCTCGGACTGCGCCAGACCCTGCACGCCGACGCCGAGACGGGCGGAGTTCATCATCACGAACATGCCCTGCAGGCCCTTGTGTGGCTGGCCAACGAGGTAACCCTGGGCGCCGTCGAAATTCATCACGCAGGTGGACGAGCCGTGGATACCCATCTTGTGCTCGAGTGCGCCGCAGCGAAGTTCATTGCGTTCGCCCTGTTTGCCGTCGCGATCGACCTTGTACTTCGGGGTGACGAACAGCGAGATACCCTTCGGCCCGGGCGGCGCATCCGGCAGCTTGGCCAGCACCAGGTGCACGATGTTGTCGCTGAGGTCGTGCTCACCGGCGGTGATGAAGATCTTGGTGCCGGTGATGGAATAGCTGCCGTCGGCGTTCGGTTCGGCGCGGGTCTTGAGCAGGCCCAGGTCGGTGCCCGCATGGGGCTCGGTCAGGCACATGGTGCCGGTCCAGTTGCCAGCCACCAGCGGCTTCAGGAACGCCTCCTTCTGCCAGTCTTCACCGTAGTGCTTGAGCGCCTCCACCGCGCCGTGCGAAAGCATCGGGAACAGGCTCCAGGCCAGGTTGGCCGAGGACACCATCTCGCTCAATGCCATGCCCAGCGTTTCCGGCATGCCCTGGCCGCCGAAGTCCGGTGATGCGGTCAGGCCGGTCCAGCCGCCTTCCACGAACTGCGCATACGCTTCCTTGAAGCCGGGCGCGGTGGTGACTTCACCGGTGGCCTTGTCCAGCTTGCAGCCGGTCTGGTCGCCAACTGCGTTCAGCGGTGCCAGTACGGCGCTGCTGAAACGGCCGGCTTCTTCCAGCACCGCGTCGATGACGTCGGCGCTGGCGTCTTCCAGGCCCATCGCGGCAAACAGGGATTCGGCCTTGAGTACCTCATGCAGGGCGAAACGGAGGTCGGTAACGGGGGCTTTGTAGTTGCTCATCAGAACGATCTCGAACGATTCGGGAAGCGGTGGGGATCAGCGCAGCACGCCGGGCAGGCCGGGGGCCTGGTTGAGGCTGCTGCGCGACTTGATGTCGAAACTGCGTTGTTTCTTGTCTTCGGGGGTGGCGCTGACACTGCCTTCCAGCTCGTAGAACAGGGAGCTGCTGCCGGCCAGGGCGTCAGCCACCACCAGACGCGCGGCCGAGGCCGGTTGCAGGCGGACCTTGATCACGTCGGCCGACTCCGGGCCGATCGACAAGCCTGGCGTGGCGCTGAGCGTGCCCGCGGCCTGATCGCCCACCTTGATGGCCAGCGCGACGTTGTCAAAGCGCATCGGCATCGAGCTGTAGTTGCGCAGGCGCAGTTCCACGTCCCAGTTGCCGTCGTTGCCAACGGTGAGCTGCTGGATGCTTGCGGCGGGCTCGGAGACGCGCTTTACCTTGCCACCACCACAGGCAGCAAGGGCAAGGCAGGCCAAGGCAATCAAAGCGTACTGCGGGCGAAAACGCATGGTGCGGGGTCCTCGGATGTGGAGGTTGTCGGCGAAGGATACTACGGCGTATGGCGGGTCGGGCGGGCATCGGTATGCCTGACACGCCAATATGACCACAGGATGGCGGAACCCGCGCGGTGATGCATCACGTCATGCAGGGGGCAGTGGTTGCCACCGTTGGCGTCATTTTCTGGGGACTTACTCAATGCGTTCATTCAAGTTGTTGCCGCTTGCAAGCGCTATCCGCGGCGGTCTGGCAGTTGTGGCGCTGTGCGCCTCCGTTCCGGCGCTGGCGGCGCCACCGCAGTTCGACCTTGCAGCTGGCAACATCGAGGACGTGCTGCCCGAATTTGCCCGCCAAGCCGGCGTGCAGATCATCGCCCCCGCCCATTCAGGCGAGAATGGCAGTGTTGCCGTAGCGCAGTTGAAGGGCCAGATGGAGCCGCGCGAGGCCTTGGCCAAGCTGCTGGCAGGCACCGGGCTGAGCGTGGCGTCCGACGACGGGCGCACCATTACCCTGCGTGCCGGCTCGCCAATGTTGGCTTCGCTGACAGGCCTGGGGGGCTTGGCGGTGGGCCAGGCCATACAGCCGGAGCCGGCCGAGCCGGTCGCGGCCCCGGCCAGCAGCAACCAGAGCGTCAACACACTTGACCAGATCACCGTGGTCGGCAGCCAGATCAAGGGCAGCAAGACGGCGGCGATCCTGCCGGTGGCAACCTTGCAGGCCGAGCAGATCGAGGCAACCGGTGCGGTGTCCGGTGACGACCTCTACCGCTCCATCCCGCAGATGGGTGACGTGTCCTTCAGCGGCACCAACGGCGGCAACAGTTCCAACTACGCGCGTGGCGACATTGCCTCGGTCAACCTGCGCGGTCTCGGCGTCGGCAATACGCTGCTGCTCATCAATGGTCGCCGCACCGTCGTGCATCCCACCAGCCAGGCCGACGGCAACCTGGTGCCGGTGCTGACCTACAACGCCAATGCGGTGCCGGTCGCCAATCTGCGCCGGGTCGAAGTGCTGCTGGACGGCGCGGCCGCCATCTACGGCACTGACGCGGTGGCCGGCGTGGTCAACAACGTCCTGCGTGATGACATGGACGGCGGCACCATCAGCGTGCAGAAGGGCTTCGGCGAAGGCACCGACCTGAGCGACATCGGTATCAACGGCATGTGGGGCAAAAACTCCGAAGACCTGCGTTCCAACATCACCATTGCCTTCAACTACTACAACACCACCGGTTTGAACTCGCTGGACCAGGACTGGACCAAGGATGGCAACCGCGCCGCGGACTTCCTGGGCACGCCTTTCGAGGGACTGGCCGGCACCGACAACCGCAACACCAACAGTCCCTGGGGTAACTTCACGGTTAATGGTCCGCGCGTGTCGCAGAACGGCAACTGGCTGACCACCGCTGCAGGTGCCTTCCATGTGCAGCCGACCAGCAACAGTGGCTGTGCGGCCACGATTGGTGACGGTCTGTGCGTGCAATCCGGCAGCAAGGCGACCTCGGGTGCCGACGCCAACCTGCGCGACAACCAGCAGTCGCAGTACCCGTTGTCGATCAGCCCGGACGTGCGCCGGCTGAACCTGTTCGTCACCGGCAAGCACGATTTCGACAACGGTCTGTCGTTCTTCAGCGAGGCCGGCGTTTACAACTCCAGGGCTTACAGCCTGCAGAACGGCGTCAATACCATCACCGCGTTGCCGATGACGGTAGCCGCCAGCAATTACTGGAATCCGTTCGGCGCGATGTACCTGCCCGACGGCACACTCAACCCCAATCGCCTGGAAGGGCTGAACATCGGTCCTGACGGTTTGCCGGTGACGATCACCAGCTATCGCTTCGAGCGTCCGACCCGCATCGAGGTAAACAACACCCAGGTGCGTGCGCTGGCGGGCCTGCGTGGCTTCCACTTCGGTTTCGACTGGGAGTCGGCGGCGCTGTACTCGCAGGCCAAGGTCAAGGACACCCAGGACGCGGTGAGCATGTCGCTGTTCCAGCAGGCGTTGGCCAACCCCACCGAAT
>Ga0256901_1000520_pt1 | contig 21748 bp, 20 predicted proteins | sample MC6MC0689MT_FD_190200 | JGI IMG/M metagenome (GOLD analysis project Ga0256901, IMG submission 190200) | Metatranscriptome of enriched soil aggregate microbial communities from Iowa State University, Ames, United States - MC6-MC0689-MT... | ecosystem: Environmental > Terrestrial > Soil >... | reverse complement strand
TCTGAAACGCGATCCGCGATGAGGAAAAGGGCGGACTTTATTTTAAGCACATCTAACCCGAAAACCGCTGCACAGTTTTCGGGATGCGCTTAAGCCGCCCTTTATTCTTTAACCGAGATTGAGTTCCTTAAAGAAGTCGTTGCCCTTATCATCGATGACGATAAAAGCTGGGAAATCGACCACTTCAATACGCCATATGGCTTCCATGCCGAGCTCTGGATATTCGACAACCTCGACCTTCTTGATGCAGTCTTGCGCAAGACGAGCGGCCGGGCCACCAATCGAGCCAAGATAGAAGCCGCCATGCGTGCCACAGGCTTCGCGAACCTGACGCGAACGATTGCCCTTGGCCAGCATCACCATCGAGCCGCCGAATGACTGGAACTGATCGACATAAGAATCCATACGACCAGCAGTGGTTGGGCCAAACGAACCAGATGCGTAGCCGGTCGGTGTCTTGGCCGGGCCTGCATAATAGATCGGATGGTTCTTGAAATAATCCGGCATAGCTTCGCCGTTTTCCAGACGTTCGCGGATTTTCGCATGCGCGAGATCGCGCGCAACAATAATCGAGCCGGTCAAGGAAAGCTGCGTCTTTACCGGATGCTTCGACAATTCCTTGAGAATGTCTTCCATCGGTTGATTGAGGTCTATCTTGACCACATGCGACGACAGCTTTTCTTCGTCGATTTCCGGCATATATTGTGCCGGATTGGTTTCAAGCTGCTCGAGGAAAATACCTTCCTTGGTGATCTTTCCTTTGGCCTGACGATCCGCCGAGCAGGAAACACCGAGGCCAATCGGCAGCGATGCGCCGTGACGTGGCAGACGGATAACGCGCACATCATGGCAGAAATACTTGCCACCGAACTGCGCACCAACGCCGAGCGACTGGGTCAGTTTGTGGATTTCAGCTTCCATCTCCAGATCACGGAACGCATGGCCGTTATCGGAGCCTTCGGTTGGAAGCTCATCGAGATAGCGGGTGGAAGCGAGCTTCACCGTCTTCAGGTTCATTTCAGCCGAAGTGCCACCAATGACAATCGCCAGATGATAAGGCGGGCAGGCGGCTGTTCCGAGACTGAGGATCTTATCCTTGAGGAAGTCGATCATGCGGTCATGCGTCAACAGCGATGGCGTTCCTTGAAACAGGAACGTCTTGTTAGCCGAACCGCCGCCCTTGGCAACAAACAGGAATTTGTAGGCGTCTTCACCTTCTTCGTAGATGTCGATCTGCGCAGGCAGATTGTTCTTGGTGTTCTTTTCCTCGAACATCGACAGCGGAGCGAGCTGCGAATAGCGCAGATTCTTCTTAGTATATGCATCAAGCACGCCAGCACCCAAAGAACCGGCATCGCCACCTTCAGTCCAGACACGACGGCCCTTCTTGCCCATGATGATCGCTGTGCCTGTATCCTGACACATAGGCAGAACGCCGCCCGCCGCAATATTTGCGTTCTTCAAGAGATCATAAGCCACGAAGCGGTCGTTATCGGTCGCTTCGGGGTCTTTCATGATATTTGCAAGCTGTTGCAAATGGCCCGGTCGCAGCAGGTGATTGATATCGGCAAAGGCAGCTTCCGAAAGGATGCGCAGTCCTTCAGCGTCGACGCTCAGAATTTCCTGTCCCTTAAACGTATCGACCGACACATGATCGGAAGTCAGTTTGCGGTAAGGGGTTTTGTCTTCGCCAAGTGGGAATAGATCGGCGGCGCTTGCTTCTGCCATTGTGGTACCTCGCTTGCTTGCCTGCCGCATCCAGGTGCCGCCTTCGGCCCAACGGATGCGCTCCGTGATTCAGCCCTGACAAAGTCAGGGGCATATTCTGCGGGGCTTTTAGCGCGATGCAGGGCGGAATCCACTGCGGCACATTGTTCTGTTCGACACGAAACGGAGCTCGAGTGTGTCTGCAGAATCGCTTTTCAAGAAAAATTGATAGAGTTGGGCGCAAAATAATAGGAGGATGCGTTAACGTTAAAAGATTCTATACGAGATTCATCAATTCTATGGGCAAAGATTGACGCGGCTTCGCTTAATAGCGGTTGCATTGAATTGGCGGTTGGAATGCAGTTCTCCAGAAATTTGAATCGGAACATTAAAGATAATCGCAAGCGCGGTCCTTATGTCCGTAACGCGATGGCTTTCGCACTGGCAGCATCGACACTTTTCTCGACAGCGCAGGCGCAGGCAGCAAACTCTCTGCTTGAGCTGTTCCAGCAGCGTCGTCAGCAGCAGGCGCAGCCGGTTCAGACGCCTGTGCAGGTCGCACCAGCACCTAATACTGCGAAGCCAGTTTCTGTGCCGAGAGCTGCCGTACCGCCAGCACAGCGCGTCACGGTTAAAGGACCGCAGATCTACAATTATAAGCCGGATGCTTTGATCAAAGTCGATTTCAGCGCTCTTGATATGCAGGTGACAGCGGCAGTCGATCCCGCGCGCGTCGATCCTCTGACATCGGGAATGTCGCCGATTGGTCCGGTAAGAAAGATCGACGAATCCCAGGGTGAGCTCGCTTTCGATGCCGCAACGGATTATCTGAAGACCGTCGATGTCAAAGCGGAAAAGCAAATTGCTGAAGCTATCGTCAGCTTCTATTCCGAAAAGCGCACCTTTGTTTGGTCGGCAGACAACAAGGCGCTTGATAAAGCCCGCAATGTTGCAGCCTTCTTTGCACAGGCTGACGACGACGGTCTGAACCCGGAAGAATATGCTGTCGCTATTCCAGGCGATCATTTCGAAGAAGCACAGCATGCCGAACGTCAGCAAAAACTTGCTGACTTTGAAATTCGCATGTCTGCGCGTGCATTGCGCTATGCGATTGATGCAGGCGAGGGCCGTGTGATCGCAGACCGCCTCAGCGGTTTTTATGATCTGCCGCGTAATCGCGTCGATCCTAAAGCGGTTCTGGCCCGTCTGGCATCTGAAACCGACGCCGTTGCTTATCTGAAAAGCTTCCAGCCGAACAACGAAGCCTATGCTTCGTTGAAGCGTGAACTGGCTAATACGGAAGCGCCAGCTGGCGAACCTGTTCGCATTTCGCTTGATAGAGCTATTCGCCCGGGTGATTCCAGCGATCAGCTTGCAAATGTTGTCGCGCTCATCACGAGACATGCTCCGGCCAGTTATCTGGACCAGCATCGCAATGTTCTGCAGGCTCATGCAGATGCAAGCATCTACGATCCGGAACTGGCCACTGCCATCAAGGATTACCAGAAGCTTTCAGGCAGCACGCCCGATGGCATCATTGGCAAGAATACGATTGCAGCCCTTCAAGGCGAGCAGGATTCGGTCAAGCGTGATCGCATTCTCTATTCGATGGAGCGCCTGCGCTGGCTGCCACATGATTTCGGCTCGCGTTATGTGATGGTCAATCAGCCATCCTACCGCGCTGAATATTTTGAAGACGGCAAAGAAAAGCTGGCCATGAATGTGGTCATCGGTTCACCAACCCATCAGACTTATTTCTTCTATAACAAGGTCCAGACAGTTGTTTTCAATCCGTCCTGGGGTGTGCCGCGTTCGATTATTCTGAACGAAATGCTGCCAAAGGTGATGCGTGATACAAGCTATCTCGATCGCAACGGCTACGAAGTTTATGTCGGAGGCAAGAAGGTTTCGGCGAGCGCTGTAAACTGGAGTGCAGTTGCTGCAGGCAAGGCGCATGTCGGCATCCGCCAGAAGCCAAGTCTCGATAATGCTCTGGGCGAACTGAAGATTCTTTTCCCGAACGCTCATGACATTTACATGCATGACACTCCGGCGAAATCCTATTTCAGCCGCGATATGCGTGCCTTGAGCCATGGCTGCATCCGTCTGGAGCGCCCGCGCGATATGGCAGCCGCAGTTCTTGGTAAACCGGTGGAAGAGCTGAGCAAATATTTCGGTAAGGACGAACGCGGCTTGAAGGTTGCTAATCCAGTTCCGGTCTATATCGCTTACTTCACGGCTTGGCCTGATGCCAATGGCAACGTTCGCTACTTCAGCGATGTTTACGACCGTGACGCGGGTATGCAGAAAGCTTTCGATAAGACGGCAGAGTCACGCATGGCCGCTCTTTGAGCGGTCGGCGCTAACTCGGCTAAAGAATTTTTTTAACGAATAGTGCTGCTTGCATAGACAAATAACGTCAAGAAAAAAGCGGGCTTAGAGCATTTTCAGCAAAAGTACGAAGCGTCTCCGCAGGGAAATCAGTTCGCCGGACTGATTTCTTTTCGTGCTGCGATGCGTCGGATAATGCGATAAAAACAAAGAGATAAAGCGATTCCAATGATTCAGTATTAACTGGAACTGCTCTACCCACGCTTTTGGTTCTTAATTCTGAATGAAACAGGCTTTTCCGACACCGCGTGCTGGATCACCGAAAGCACGGTTGTCACATCGAACGCCATCACGGAATACGCGCTCTACAAAACGACCCTTAGCTCCATATCGCACGACCTTACGACCATAGAAATCGCAGAAGCCATTTTCTTTTGCACATTGCTGCCACTCGCCACGACGACGATCATCGCGTCTGTTATCGCGCCAATCATCCCGGCGATCGTCACGACGATTGTCGCGCCAATCGTTGCGACGGTCATCGTGTCGATCTTCATAACGATCACGGACAACGAATGAGCAGCTTTTCTGTGCGCCAGGGGCCGGATCACCGAAAACTTGATTTGAGCAGCGCACATTCGGACCATCGATAAACTGAGACGTGCCCCGGCCATTCGCGCCATAGATCACTTCAGTTGGATACGGAAGCCTGCAGGTTTCATTTTCACCGGCGCAACGCTGCAATTGCGCAGCCTCAGTGGGTGCAGGAGCAATTACGTACATAGATGCAATAAAAGCCGACATGCCTGCGACGAGGCTAAGTTTATTAGACAGAAGAGCTGCCATGGCTAACACCATTGTTTGAATTTCTGATGAGTTCTTATAGATTTCAGTTCTTGAACATAGAATGAACGGTGACTTACGTTTCAACTGGTCAAAATCGCGAATGATTGTACATATTTGAACGCAAATCGTGTAAAAATTCCAGATAGATAGTTCCCTTTTTTTGCTGAATCCGCAAGGGTGCGAATAGATGTTTCTCGTCAGCAAGGTCGTAAGAAAATGCATGGTGAATACAAGGTCCACGGTGGCAAGCTGGTTGTTATCGATCTCGAAGTTCAGGATAATAAACTGAGCCAGGTTCAGGTCGCGGGTGACTTTTTCCTTGAGCCTGCAGAAGCCCTTGATGACATTCGTGATGCATTGAACGGTTTGCCTGCGACTGCCTCGTCGGAAGAAATTGCCAATGCGGTTCGCAAAGGACTGCGTCCTGATGCTTTCATGATTGGTTTCAGTCCTGAAGCCGTCGCTATTGCGGTGCGTCGCGCTCTTGGCGTGGCTCGTACCTGGCGCGACTACGAATGGCAGATCATCGATATTCCGCCACTGACGCCAACGATGCATCTGGCACTTGACGAAGTTCTGGCGCGTGAAGTGGCCGCTGGACGCCGTGCGCCGACCTTGCGCTTTTGGGAGTGGGAGCGTCCATCCATTATCATTGGAGCATTCCAGTCGCTGCGCAATGAAGTGGATATGGAAGCGACTGCTGAACTCGGCGTCGAAACAGTTCGTCGCGTAACAGGCGGCGGCGCGATGTTTGTGGAGCCGGGCAACTCGATTACCTATTCTCTCTATGCTCCGGGTGAACTCGTGCGTGATATGAGTTTTGCCGATTCCTACGCATTTCTCGACGAGTGGGTCCTGAAGTCGCTAAATTCGCTTGGCATCGACGCGTTTTATAAGCCGCTTAATGATATTTCGAGCTCGAAAGGCAAGATCGGTGGAGCAGCCCAGAAGCGCTATTCAGGCGGAACTGTTCTGCATCACGTCACCATGGCTTATGACATGGACGCCGAGAAAATGGTGAAGGTGTTGCGCATTGGCCGGGAAAAGTTGTCTGACAAGGGTACGGCCAGTGCGGTCAAACGCGTCGATCCTGTCCGCAGTCAGACGGGTTTGCCGCGCCGCGAAGTCATTGATCGCATGAAAGAGATGTTCGTATCGTTGAATGGCGGTGTCACCGGGACGATAACACCGGAAGAATACGCAGCTGCCGAGAAGCTCATTGAAGAAAAGTTTGCCACGAAGGAATGGCTGCATCACATTCCGTAAGCAAACATAGCTCGCAATGTCATCGCGCCGCGTGACAGCGGGGGCAAGCCATGTCATAGGGAGGCCAAGTTATCACAAGGCCTCCCACGCACATGATCCGCATCGACAGCATCAGCAAGTCCAACAGCCACCGTATTCTCTTTATCGAAGCTTCTGCCGCGTTGAATCGTGGGGAGAAAATAGGTCTCGTCGGCCCGAACGGTGCCGGTAAAACCACGCTTTTCCGCATGATTACCGGCGAAGAACTGCCCGATGAAGGGCAGGTGAATGTCGAAAAGGGCGTGACGATCGGCTATTTCAACCAGAATGTTGGTGAAATGGGTGGTCGTTCGGCTGTCGCGGAAGTGATGGAAGGCGCAGGTCCGGTCAGTGTTGTGGCCACAGAGTTGCGAGAACTGGAAGCCGCGATGTGCGATCCTGATCGTCTTGACGAAATGGACGCGATTATTGAGCGATACGGCGAAGTGCAGGCTCGCTATGAAGAACTCGACGGCTATGGGTTGGATGGCCGCGCGCGCGAAGTGCTTGCGGGTCTGAGTTTCAGCCAGGAAATGATGGATGGCGATGTCGGCAAATTGTCCGGCGGCTGGAAAATGCGCGTGGCTCTCGCTCGCATTCTTCTCATGCGCCCCGACGTTATGCTTCTCGACGAACCGAGCAACCATCTCGATCTTGAAAGCCTTATCTGGCTTGAAGCTTTCCTCAAAAACTATGATGGCGCATTGCTGATGACCTCGCACGACCGCGAGTTTATGAACCGCATCGTGACCAAGATCATCGAAATCGACGGCGGCTCGCTCACGAGCTATTCTGGTGACTATGCCTTTTATGAAGGCCAGCGTGCGCTGAACGAAAAGCAGCAGCAAGCGCAGTTTGAGCGCCAGCAAGCAATGCTTGCCAAGGAAATCAAGTTCATCGAACGCTTCAAGGCACGCGCATCACACGCATCTCAGGTACAGAGCCGTGTGAAGAAGCTTGAAAAGATTGATCGCGTGGAACCGCCACGTCGTCGCCAGACAGTGGCTTTCGACTTCGCACCGGCGCCACGATCCGGCGAAGATGTCGTCAGCCTCAAGGGTGTCAACAAAAGCTATGGAAGCCGCACGATTTATGACGGGCTGGATTTCATGGTTCGTCGTCGCGAGCGCTGGTGCATCATGGGCGTCAATGGTGCAGGCAAGTCGACATTGCTCAAGCTTGTCACCGGCACAACCGAGCCTGATCAGGGTATTGTCAATCTTGGCGCGAGTGTGAAGCTTGGATATTTCGCTCAGCACGCCATGGATATTCTCGACGGTGACAGCACCATTCTCGAATGGCTGGAACAGCGTTTTCCAAAGGCAGGGCAGGCACCTTTGCGTGCACTCGCAGGCTGCTTCGGCTTTTCGGGCGATGATATCGAAAAAAAATGCCGTGTGCTTTCTGGCGGTGAGAAAGCCCGATTGGTCATGGCAGCAATGCTGTTTGATCCGCCAAATTTTCTTGTACTCGATGAGCCGACTAACCATCTGGATCTCGACACCAAGGAAATGCTCATTCGGGCGCTTTCCGCTTACGAAGGCACAATGCTTTTCGTATCGCATGATCGTCGCTTTTTGTCGGCGCTCTCCAATCGCGTACTGGAACTCACGCCGGACGGCATTCACCAATATGGCGGTGGCTATACGGAATATGTTGAAAGCACAGGCCAGGAAGCGCCGGGCTTATACGTTGGTTAAGAATAAGGCGGGAAATTTCCCGCCTTTTCTTTTGTCATATGCTTAGCGGTAAACAATGCCGCCATCAGTCAGGATAGCCTGTCCGGTAATATAATCTGAATCTGGGCTCGAGAGGAACGATACCAGCGAGGCAACGTCTTCCGGGGTCTGGGCGCGGCCAAGAGCGATGCCTTCAACATACTTCTTGTAGGTATCGCCCTTTGGCGCACCGGTGATTTCCGAGAAGCGTTCATCGATCTCAACCCACATATCGGTGCCGACGATGCCCGGGCAATAAGCATTCACCGTTATGCCTGCGCTCGCATATTCTTTGGCGGCGGCTTGAGTCAGCGCACGCACAGCGAATTTCGTAGCCGAATAAACACCCAGCATTGCGAAGCCATCATGGCCAGCAATCGATGAGGCATTAATAATCTTGCCCTTATGTCCGCGCGCTTTGAATTTGGCTGCTGCTGCCTGAATGCCCCACAGAACACCTTCGACATTGATTTTCAGGATACGGTCGACTTCTTCGGGCTTAACATCGGAAATAGGCTGAACCTGTGCGATGCCCGCATTGTTGACGATGACGTCGAAGCCGCCGAGTTCCTTTTCTGCATGGTCAATTGCCGCGTAGACATCATCGCGTTTGCTTACATCTGCTGAGAACGTGGAGGCCTTGCGACCCAGCGCTTCAACTTCCTTTTTTACGGATTCTAGCTTGTCTGCTTTCATGTCGACCAGTGCAATATCAAAGCCGTCTTTTGCAAGGCGCAGAGCAATACCGCGACCAATGCCCTGTGCTGCACCTGTGACCAATGCAACTTTAGCTGTGTTTGACATGATTTATCCTTTTCTGCTGTTAAGCTGATAAGCAGTCGGGAGAACTGCTGTTGTACAAGCTGGCATTGCCAGATGACATGCACAAGATTGTAGAACGCCGTGCTTTCTGTTCATTGATCACAATCAAGTGCGCGCTAAATTATTGATGTGCCAATCAGAAACAGCTTCTTAATTAGATTGGTAAGCAGTATAGTGGATTAAGATTATCAACTTTTAGAATGTGCCATGCGCTTGCGTTCCGACAACAGAAAAACATCATCCAAAATTGAACTACAACGCCGTCGTTTTCTTGCGATATCAGCGATGGCTTTCGCTACATGCTTGCTGCCGTCGGTACTCCATGCCGAAGAGAGGCAATCTCTACGTATTGCGCTTGCAACCAGTGTTTCCAACCAAGCTGCGGAGGTGGCAGCGACTGAAGCGAAAGAGCAGGGGCTCGATGTCGAACTAATCGAATTCAGTGATTGGAATACGCCGAATACGGCAGTTGCCGATAAGACTGTTGACGCCAATCTTTTTCAACATATTCCCTATCTGGATTACACCAACTCCAAGACCGGCAATGGGCTCGTGCCTATAGCGCCCGCTTTCAGCACGCCATTCGGGCTTTACTCGAAGAAATATTCAAAGCTTGAAGATCTTCTGGATAATGCGCAGATCGCGTTTTCAGGCGATGTGATCAATACCGGCCGGTCGCTGCTTCTTCTGCAGAAGGCGGGCTTTCTGGAGTTGAAGCCAGGCACAGACCACCGTGCAAGCCTCGAGGATGTTGTTATCTGGAAGAAACCGCTCAAGATCGTGCAACTGGACGGACCACAAATCGCGCGATTACTGGACGAGGTGGATGCTGCGGCGACCTATCCCACTTTTGCAAAACTCGCAGGGCTGGAAGCGTCATCAGGACTGATCTTCGAGAACGAACCGATCTACGCCTTTCAGTTCGTCACACGTCCGGAATTGCGAGATGATGTTCGATTAAAAAAGTTCATCGAGATTTATCAGAACTCACCCGCTGTTAAAGCAAAGCTGCAGGAGCTCTATGGCGATATGGTTTCGTTCCCGCGTTAAAGTGCGTAGAGCGCTTGCATTTGATCTCTGGTGGAACATGCGGTTTTTAGTGGTCATTTTGCCAAATAGACCATTGATGCAGAGACGTGGTTCAGCTAGAAACGCCTAGATTGAGGCTCTGATGCCTCCCGGCGATGCACCCGTAGCTCAGCTGGATAGAGTGCTGCCCTCCGAAGGCAGAGGTCACAGGTTCGAATCCTGTCGGGTGCGCCATATAATCAATGACTTAACGTAAATTTGGGTTACGCTTACAGGTTCAAGTGAACCTTCGGATCTCATGTTAAATTCGCGTTTGGATCTAGTCTGCAAAGATTCGTTACGAGTTTCGTTGCGCTGATGCCGTTACTCTTAACTTTCCTAATTCTTATTGTTGCTCCAACAGCGTTCGCGCCTTGTCTCCTAAGAAGACTCAGGTTTTATTACGCCCAACTTTAAGAGGGTAAGGTAATATGGCTAAGAAAAGTGTGGCGGGTGCTCCAGCCGTTATGGCTGTAGTAGGAGTAATACTCTTGGGTGGCGGGTTTTATCTCCAGTCCAGCGGATCGGGTGTTTCACCGGCCGATCAGTCGCGCTGTGAGGAAAACGTCAAGAATCTCTACAAAGATAGCGCTGAAGCCCAGCAAACATTTATCTCCAAATGCAAGGAACCGGGCGTTGTTGCGATGATTGATGCACGGGTAAATGGCTCTGGTGCGTCTGATACAGCTGCGGCCATTGCGTCGGCCAACCAGTCCGAGATCGGCTCTGGCGCTCTTGGTTACGGTATCATGGGTGTGGGCGTAGCACTGCTTATTTCAGGGCTTTTCGGCCTGTCTCGCGCCAAAAAGCGTAGTTGAAGCCACCGTTTAATACCAGCTCTCTGCAGCTGGCATTAAACAACGAATATGGAATAATCCACATCTTTGAAATCGACTGAATCAGCCGATTATGTCGCTATTTTCCGCAAAGATCTGAAAGTAGGGGATGAGCAGAACTGCAAATGCATCCTGCAAAACGGGTTCCGGCCTCCAATCTGGTATGCTTTAAGAAGCCCAACGTATTTTAAGCCGGAGTTCGACGTGCGCTTATCCAGCAAAGCAGCCTTATCCAGCGTGATCCCTTTTCTGATGGTTTCTGCGGCGCATGCCGATGCAAAAACGGATTCGCTTCAACTCAGAAAAACCGTGGTCGATGGGCTTTATACCTATATCGAACTGGGCGAAAATTCTGAAGGGCGATCAAAAGCTCTCGGTGTCGAGATGGAAGACAAGGTAAAAGTACCTGTTGCAAAAGCGCAATCGGAGTGGCGGGAGATTGCGCAGAACAGTACAGACCAGGCTGGCTATCAAACCTATAAAATGTGCGATACAGCAGCCAGCTCGCTTCAAGATATTATTGATACAATTGCTGGCTATATAAAAAGCGACAGCACGCAGGAGCCTGACTACGAAGCCACTTTGACCAAGTTTGGCGCGGATTTGACTGAGTGCGAAAAGGCACTGGATGTGCAGTTAACTTTCTAGCTTTCAGGATAATGGCGGCGCCCATATTTCGAACGCCGCCATTCAGATAATTACTTCAGCTCAGCAATCATATCATCATAGACTTTGCAGGCGCTCGTTGGATCAGAAGCGAGCTGCGACTGCGCGCCGGAAAGCTTCTGCGCAACTTCAGCTGCTTTCTGAGGGTCCTTTGCTGCCAGTTCCTGCATCTTTGTAGAAAATTCTGTCGCTTTTGCAGTAACGTCTTCAGCTGTGCAGGCGAGCGAAGGTGAAGCAGCGGCCATCACAACAGCGATTGCGAGAAGGTATGCTTTCATTGTTCTTTCCTCGTGACTAGTCAAAGTTATATTAGACAACTTCCTATAACTGGCTGAATATAAGAGGGAAATAATATTTGAATCACATAGTGTGTACAGATTTAACAATATTCCGGAGCATTATGTACGACATGCTTCCGCGCCGCATTTTGGATAATTTTGTTAATATCCGTTCTGCTTGATTAGAATAGATCTAGTAAGATCAAAATAGTTGTCGATACTCGAACATTAAGCTTCGTTTTGTTTTCAATTCTCTGAGTTTTGCGCTTATTGAGCACTTATTAATTAAGCGTAACAGGAGATGGTATGCGTCATATTCCAACTGCTATTGCCGCATTTATCGGCTTAGCCATTTTGAGTGTCGTTCTGGGGTCCTGGTATACTGTCGACGAGGGGGAACGTGGTGTCATTCTGCGTTATGGAGCGGTGGCCGGCGTTGCACAGCCGGGGCTTGGTTTCAAAATTCCATTGATAGATTCCGTCGTTCGCGTTTCGGTCCAATCCAAAGCAGCTATCTATAACGGCATGGAGGCCTATAGCCGGGACCAGCAACCAGCAACGATGAACCTCTCTGTCAACTATCGTATTCCACCGGACCGTGTTGAAGAAGTTTACGCTACCTATGGCGGTGAAGATGGACTTCTGTCGCGTTTGGTTGAACGTCGCGTGTTCGAGGAAAGCAAGACTGTATTCGGTCGCTTCGCAGCTGTAACAGCCATTCAGGAGCGAGGTCGCCTTAATCAGGAAATCGCAGACGCTATCCAGAAAAGCGTAAGCGGTCCGGTCATCATCGATAGCGTGCAGATCGAGAATATTGATTTCTCTGATGCCTACGAGGCTAGTATTGAGCAGCGTATGCTTGCTGAGGTCGAAGTTCAGCGTCTGCGTCAGAATGCAGAACGTGAAAAGGTGCAGGCGGAAATTACCGTGACGCAGGCTAATGCGCAGGCTGACGCCCGTCGTGCAGATGCGCAGGCGCAGGCTGATTCTGTGAGGCTTCAGGCACAAGCTGATGCAGAAGCTATTCGTCTGAAGGGTGACGCTGAAGCTCAGGCTATCAAGGCGCGTGGTGATGCATTGCGCGATAACCCAGGTCTGGTTTCGCTCACACAGGCCGAAAAGTGGAACGGACAACTTCCCACGACAATGCTGCCGAACGGCGCCATTCCGATGTTGAACCTTACGCAGGAATAAGACGTTTTGAGTAAATGGCGGGTCGCGAGGCTCGCCATTTTTCGTTCGTCCGAAAACAAAGAAACGCGCAAAGCTTCCGCTCTGCGTTTACATTATCTAAATTAACTATCTGATTGATAGGGAACGAAACTTTTTCCCTGAACATTCCTCTATCTAAGAGAGGAATGGCGCGAGTGACGGGGCTCGAACCCGCGACCTCCGGCGTGACAGGCCGGCACTCTAACCAACTGAGCTACACCCGCGCATTGTTCCGATGCTTTCGATCAGGAACGGTGCTCATGTATGCGCGAACGGGATCAGCGTCAATCGTTTCTATGCGTAAGACCATAAAAAAATTCGGATAATTCTAATTTAAGGCTGATCTTGTGGAAAAGATGGAGGAACGGGAGCATTTCAGCGGCTAAAAAAGCGTATCAAATGGCGGTTTCACTAAGAAGCGGCACATCTGACTAATGTGCCGCCTGCTGGAGATTCGTTTTATCGAACAGATTCGCCTGTTTTGGGATCGATCTTGATTTCGACCTTTGCCCCATTCTTCATAAAATATTCGATTTCATAATAACCGCGATCATTCCAATCGACTTCATCAATATATTGCACATCGGCTGTTTGCTCGATTTTGGCGATTATCTCGGATAGCTTTGCGCCTTCTGGCGCGGCTGCAAAAGCGCTGACGGAAGTCGCAGTGAGAAGAATGGCTGCAAGCATGGTACGCATGAAGAACTCCTTTGATCGTTACAACCTCTAGGTAAGGCCGCAAATTCACTAATCAAGGATACGCTTCGCTGGATCTCTTATTGCCACGAGCCGAAGTGTGTCTGCAAAAAGCAGCCAAACACGAGGAAGGCCGCTATGGCCAGGGCGATCAAGAGTATTTTCATTTTTTGATCATCCGCATTGTTCAGATCACATACAACAAAACTGTATGTGATCTGAACCTGTCAGATAGACCGTCTTAAGGAAATGATTTCGATCAACGGTTACGATTATCGACTGAAAATGCGCCGGGGCCGGTTGCTGCGAGCGTCAGGAATACGAAGCAGAACAGAATTGCCGCATCGCCACCATTAGCAACTGGGAAGAAGCTTTTCGGAAAATGCGCCATGAAATAGGCAAAAGCCATGTGACCCGAGAGGATGAAGGCGACAGGACGGGTGAACCAGCCCAGCAAGATCAACGCGCCGCCAACAACCTCCAGCAAGGCTGATGCGATTTGCAATGCAGACAGGCTATCAGGGCCGGCAATAGGAAAACTGAATGCTTTCTGCGTGCCATGCTCGATATAAAGCAATGCCGTCACAATACGAAGGATGCCAATGGCATGAGGTTGATATTTGTTGAGCGAGCTGGTTTCTGCCATTAGTTTCTCCAAACATGAGTTTAAAATTCAACAAACTCATGAAGCCGGAAACAGGAAGAAATGCAAGCAATTGCTAATTAGAAATTGCGGTTAGTGTCAGCGACAACGAGATTGTCCCAACTTCACATCAAACTGGCGCGGACCGACCATCCCATTTTTCATAGACTTTGAAAGGATCGTCGCTCTTACGGAACAAGGGCCAGCAATCACCTGATACTGGTCTTCTTTTTGATAGATGACTTTGCTGATCGGGTAATTCGGAATGGCTTGCGCAACCGCTTCAATAACAGCGTTCAGTTCTTTTGCGCGCTGATAATTTGGTGCAAGCGCCGCATAGGATACAGGGGGCACAGCCAATAGCGAAACTGCGCCGAGCATGAGTGTTAACCGTGCCATTGCAATCTCCATCCAATAGCAAGTGAGTTACATTGGAGCGGGTAGCGAACCCGCGCATTCAGCTTGGGAAGCTGACAAGCTACCATTACATCATACCCGCCCGACGTGGTGATAAGGTAACATCAAGTCAGAGCGTTTTCAAAATTGAAACTGATGGTATTCGCGACACTCAGTTTGATCCTGGTGCATTCATTAAAAGCCGTAAAAAGAATTCATCGCGTTTCCCCATTGATATCCGAGAATCGATCGCCATTTCCGGTGTTCGATAATTCAACTTGAATATTCAATGGGTAGTTTATGGCCATAGCTTCCAAGCGCCGAGCATTGCTGATCGTCAATCCGAAAGCCCGAAATGGTAAAGGGTTCAGCGCAGACATGCGCACGATACTTGAGCGGGGCGGAATATCACTGGTAGAGAAGACCGCAAAAAGCGACGAAACAATTTCAGATGTCATTCTTGGCAATCGCGATGTTGATTTGGTGATTGTCGGCGGAGGAGACGGTACACTCAATGCAGCCGCAAAAGGACTTATGGAAACGAAACTGCCACTGGCTATTCTGCCCTTAGGTACCGCGAATGACTTTGCTCGTACGATTGGTATCCCCGCAGACCCAACGGAAGCCACGCGCCAATTACTGAATTATCAGCAACTCCCCATCGATCTGGGTGAGGTCAACGGTCATCTTTACTTCAACGTTGCAAGCATCGGTTTTAGTGCTGAATTGGCGCAAAAACTCAGTGCCGATGCCAAGAAGAAATGGGGTAAGCTTGGCTATGCCATCGCCGCTAGCCGTATTCTGATGAGATCCGAGCTTTTCACGGCCTATCTTGAACATGACGGCATAACCGAAAAGATAAAGACGCTTCAGGTGTCGGTTGGAAATGGCAAGTTTTATGGCGGCGGCATGGCTGTGGAAAAAGATGCAGCCATTGACGATGGAAAGCTCGATTTTTATAGCCTTGAAGTCGATCATTGGTGGAAGCTGTTGCGGCTCCTGCCAAGTCTTCGACAGGGTACCCAGTCCAAATGGGATGATGTGCGTGCATTTCCTACGACGGAAGTTATCGTACGCACCAAAAAACCACGCCCGGTGAATACCGATGGCGAGCTCTCGACCTGGACGCCGGCTCATTTCCGCCTGCACAGCAAAGCAATCGAAGCATACCGGCCAGCATCATTCTAAAATAAGATAAAAAATGGCCCGCTCTCATGGAACGGGCCCAATTCATGACGTTAGGTGACTGGCTCGGAGGTCATAAGAGCCGTATAAGTAACGGTTCAACTCCGGGATTGTTCCCGGACTAGAAGAAAAAGTACCAGATAAACAGCACTACAATAAAAGGCACGCCAAGAAGCCAAAGGATAAGTGCACGGAACATTTTGTTTCTCCTTCATGTTGAAAAATCAACGCGCTAGAAGCACCAAAGTTCCCTGTTCGTTGAGGCAGATATTTAACCATCCGCAACGACTCAATTGTGTGATTTGCAAAAGCTTTAATGATCCGTCAATAATTCGGTGACATCACTAATTCCTAATAGATATTTTCGATCGACTGGTCGTGTGTAGAGTTGCGGGCGTGTGGCGTATGAGTTCGAACCGGTGGCAAAACCGTGCTGGAAACGTAGGGCTATCGATTAAGCGTGAAAAACGCGGATCGACTGCAATGTTGACATTCATGGCATTAGCCGTGGCGCTCGCGGGTTGTGCGAGCGCTCCACAGCCGAAGTCATCGAAGAAAAAGCACCCCAAAGAATATTTTGCCGAATCCAAGTATGGCGTCAAAGCCAGCCCGCGCGTTACCAATGTTCAAGGCAAGCCTCTGCCTCGTGGCGGTGGGCGCAACCAGATCGGTCAGCCTTATCAGGTCAAAGGCCGTTGGTATTATCCAAAAGAGAACAAGAACTACGCCTCGACAGGCCGCGCCTCTTGGTATGGCAGCGCTTTTCATGGCCGTCTGACCGCCAATGGCGAAATCTACGACATGACGCATCTGACGGCAGCGCATCCAACAATGCCGCTGCCAAGTTATGCGCGTGTCACCAACACGTTCAATGGCAGCTCCATCATAGTTCGCGTGAATGATCGTGGGCCATTCGAGCGTGATCGCGTTATCGATCTGTCGCAGAAGGCTGCCGAAATGCTGGATTATCAGCATCATGGTACCGCTGATGTGAAGGTTGAATATGTTGGACGTGCGCCACTTGATGGGCAGGATGATGCTTATCTGATGGCGTCTTACCGTTCAGGCAATGGCGATCCTATCGGGCAGCCAGCCACGGGCGTCATGATGGCCATGAATGCGCCGACACCAACACCTGCGGCTATTGCCGCCATGCCGGTTCCACAGTCTTCGCCATTTGAAGTTAATCCCGCTTATGGCGATGGTGAAATGCCGTTGCTTCCTGCCAACGTTCCAGTTCCATCGCAGCGTCCGGCTGGCAGCTTTGGCGTCGCCACAGCAGCGCGTATTGGCGGTCTTGGCTATGCGTCGGATCGCCTGGCTGCATCAGCCTATGCCGAAGAGCGTACCTATGGCAACATCCTGACAGCAAACGCTGTTTCCGATGCATGGAAGCGTCGCAATACTGAAGATCAGCGTGAATATGTCGAAATCGGCATGTTTAACTCGCTGGAAGATGCGATGAAGCTCGAAAAATCTCTGCCTCGCTCTGCGCGCGTAACGCGCACAAAAATACCGACAGAGCAGGGTGATATTTACGAGCTGACAGCTTTTGCCGAAAAGGGCAATAACGACGATCTGCTTCGCGCTGCATGGAAGGCTGGAGCGACCGATGCCTTTGTCGTTCGTGCGGACTGATTTCGGTCAGAAACGCCGCGTAGCTTCGTCAAAGAAGAAGCATGACGGGTGTAAGATGGGGCGTTTCTCGATAAGCATAAAGCTTGCATCGGCGGTTGCCGTTGCGGTTTTAATAGCCGCACCGAGCTATGCGCAGACGGTGCAGGCAGGCTTTGCGACAAAAGCGCCACAGGTGCTTTTGTTAGACGACAAGAGCGGCACAGTTCTTCTTTCAAAAAATCCGGATATGAAAGTCCCACCGGCATCGCTTGCCAAGCTGATGACAGCGGAAGTTATCTTTGAGGCGCTTGAAAAAGGCAAAACGACGCTCGAAACCACCTATCCGGTTACTGAATATGCCTGGCGTACCGGCGGGGCGCCGTCCGGCACATCGACCATGTTCGCTGCCATCAAATCCACCCCGACCGTTGCCGATCTTCTTCAGGGCATGATCGTACAGGCGGCCAATGATGGCGCCATCATTCTCGCCGAAGGTCTGTCTGGTAGTGAAGATGCTTTTGCTCAAGCAATGAATGAGCGCGCGAAAGAACTTGGCTTGACTGGCTCGAATTTCGTGAACTCCACCGGATTGCCTGCTCCCGGACAAACGGTGACGCTGTCGGATCTGATAAAACTCGCGCGCCACATCCACAGCGCCCATCCGGAACGCTATAAATATTACGCGCAAGAAGCGTTTACCTGGAACAAGATCATGCAGCGCAATCGAAACCCGCTTTTGCGGCTCGATATCGGTGCTGATGGCATGGGTACGGGTTATACTGAAGCGTCCGGTTATGCGCTCGTTGGATCGGCAGAACAGAACGGGCGTCGGCTTTTCCTGGCGATGAGTGGTCTAACAAGCATTAAAGAGCGTGAAGAAGAGGCCAAAAAGCTTATTCAGTGGGGCATGACTTCATTCGATACGGTTGATATTTATGCGGCTAATGAAGAGATCAGCACGGCGCAGGTTTTTGGTGGTTCGGCGTCCAGCGTTCCGCTGAAAGTGAAAGATGGCGTTGAATTGCTGCTTCCTAAGGAAGGGCGCGACAAGCTAAAAGCACGTATTAGATATCAGGGACCGCTCAGTGCACCTGTTTTAGCCGATACTGAGGCCGGGACGCTGCAGTTTGAACTGAATGGCAATGTCGTTCAGCAAATGCCACTTTACACAGCGCAGGAGGTACCTGTTGGTACGCTATCGCAGCGAGCGATGGGCGCAGTCATGGAACTCTCCACCGGTTGGTTGAGGAAGTATCTTTAAAGCGCATCCCGAAAAGTGCGCACCGGTTTTCAGATGTGATGCGCGTTAGAAGAGATATCTAACGTACTGATCTGATGTAATTAGATCGAAAAGCGGTCCAGATACTCGACCTTGCGAATAAACGCCGCTAAATAGATTAGGAGCCTGAACAGGCGATAATTCAGTTTGCGGAAGTCGATTTGACCGGATTATTCATTACATTCGAGGGTGGAGAAGGCGCGGGTAAATCGACCCAGATCGCCTTGCTGGCAGAGCATTTGCGCGCTCTTGGGCTTGATCCATTGATAACACGCGAACCCGGTGGTTCTGCGGGTGCAGAGGCTGTTCGCCATGTGATTCTGAGCGGGAATGCCGAAAGCTATGGTCCGGCCATGGAAGCATTGCTGTTTGCCGCTGCGCGCGCCGATCATGTTGATCAGCTAATCCGTCCTGCGCTTGCTGAAAACCGCATCGTGCTTTGCGACCGCTTTATCGATTCGAGCCGCGCCTATCAGGGTGTTACAGGCAATCTCGATGCTAGCTATATGGCGGCGATTGAGCGTATCGCCATTGACGGCGCCATGCCTGATCTCACGATCATACTCGATATTCCTGCGGAAAAAGGTCTTTCACGAGCCAACAAGCGGCGAGGGGCTGACGAGGCGGATCGTTTCGAGAAAGAAGCGATTGCCGTGCATGAAGCGCGCCGTCAGGCTTTTCTTGCCATTGCAAAAGCTGAACCCGACCGCTGCAGGATCGTCGATGCGGACCGCACTCAAGATGTAATTTCGGCCGACATCATCGCCATTGCTGATGAAATTTTGAAGAAAAGAGGTCTTCTGTGATCGAAGAACTCGATGTCCCAAAAGCCCATGATTCCATTGAGGGTGTCGCCGAACCATCGGCAAGCGATTATCTCACCGGCCATAGTGAAATTGCGGTTTTTCTCGCGCAAGCCTATCGCGAAGGCCGTATGCATCATGCGCTGCTTTTTGAGGGAGAGCAGGGTATCGGCAAGGCGACGCTGGGCTTTCATCTGGCAGGCCATATGCTAGCCTATGCAGATCAGGCCCTTGCGCCTGAAACTATCGGCGTACCAGATTTCAGCAAACCGCTCTGGCGACAGATCGCAGGCGGTATGCATCCAGCTGTGCTGCATATCAATCGCCCCTTTGATCAGAAGACGGGCAAGTTTAAAACCGGCATTCCCGTTGAGGAAATTCGCCGTGTTACCCATTTTCTGACCCGCACGGCATCCGACGGCGCATGGCGTATTGTGATTGTCGACCCCGCAGACGACATGAATCGCAACGCAGCAAATGCGCTTCTCAAAACGCTGGAAGAGCCGCCAGCCCGCGCAATCTTCATTCTGATTTCGCATTCGTCGGGACGATTATTGCCGACGATCCGTTCACGCTGCCAGAGCATCCAGTTCAAGCCACTTGCGGATGAGCCACTCACCGATGCACTGGAACATATCGGGCCAAGTGTTGGCCTTGATGCAAATGACATCACGCCAGCGCTGCTCACGCGTTCAGAAGGCAGCGTGCGCAAGGCGTTGCTGCTTGTGGCGCATGGTGGGCTGGAAATATCCGATACGGTTGATGCAATCTTGCAGGGGCAGAATTTCGACCTGCCGAAAGCACAGGCGCTATCGGGTGTTCTCAATGGCCGCGAGGCGGAGGTTCAATATGAGCTGTTCCGCGATTATCTCATGAGCCGCATCGCCGATGAAGCTCGTCGCTATGCAGATTCGGGCCAACTGCGCGAAGCCGATCAGTGGTCACGCTACTGGAGCGAACTGACACGCGAAATTTTCAATGCCGAGACCTATAATCTCGACCGCAAGCAGGCCGTTATGATCCTTTTGGAAAAAACGCATCGCGCTTTTCGATCTGGCGTGCCTCCGCTTACGTGACATGCCGACTTAGTTGCGTTATGTCACCGCTAACGTTTTTTAAACATCACACTTGAAGAAGCCGGATTCCTGATGAGCCGCGAAAAATTCTACATCACCACCGCGATTGCTTACCCGAATGGCAAGCCGCATATCGGCCATGCTTATGAGTTGATTGCGACCGATGCCATGGCGCGTTTTCAGCGTCTGGATGGCAAGGACGTTCACTTCCTGACCGGCTCGGATGAACACGGCATCAAGATGTTGCAGAGCGCGCGCAAGGAAGGCATCACGCCCCGCGAACTCGCAGATCGCAACACGGCTGCTTTCCAGCGCATGGGCGAGTTTCTGAACAGCTCGCACGATGATTACATCCGCACCTCGGAAGAGCGTCATTACAAGGCAAGTCAGGCAATCTGGCAGGCAATGTCGGCTAGTGGCGATATTTATAAGGGCGGTTATGCGGGCTGGTATTCGGTGCGCGACGAAGCCTATTATGGCGAGGAAGAAACCGAAGTTCGTGCCGACAATGTTCGTTATGGTCCACAAGGCACGCCTGTCGAGTGGGTTGAGGAAGAAAGCTATTTCTTCCGTCTGTCGAACTATCAGGACAAGCTCCTCGATCTCTATGAAAACAATCCCGGCTTCATCATGCCGGCGGAGCGTCGCAACGAAATCGTTAGCTTCGTAAAGTCTGGCCTCAAAGACCTCTCGATTTCGCGCACGACGTTCGACTGGGGTATTCCTGTTCCGGGCGATGAAAAGCACGTCATGTATGTCTGGGTCGATGCACTGACCAACTACATCACCGCACTCGGCTATCCGGACAAGACCGACGAAAAATGGGCTTACTGGCCTGCTGATGCGCATATCATTGGCAAGGATATTTCGCGTTTCCACGCGGTTTACTGGCCAGCATTTTTGATGTCGGCAGGCATTCCGCTGCCAAAGCGCGTCTTCGCGCATGGTTTCCTGTTTAATCGCGGTGAAAAAATGTCGAAGTCTCTCGGCAATGTCATCGATCCGTTTGAACTGGTAGAGCGCTATGGCCTTGATCAGCTGCGCTACTTCCTGATGCGTGAAGTGCCGTTTGGTCAGGATGGCAGTTACAGCCACGATGCAATCGTCAACCGCACCAATGCTGATCTTGCCAATGACCTTGGCAACCTCGCACAGCGCTCGCTGTCGATGATAGCAAAGAACTGCGAAGGCAAGGTTCCGGTTCCGGGTGCGTTCTCGGATGCGGATAAGGCCATTCTCGATCAGGCCGATGCAGCACTGGAAACAGCGCGCAAGGCTGTTGGTG